>Ga0207708_10003092_pt1 | contig 12251 bp, 10 predicted proteins | sample KBSK5101metaG_FD_184340 | JGI IMG/M metagenome (GOLD analysis project Ga0207708, IMG submission 184340) | Corn, switchgrass and miscanthus rhizosphere microbial communities from Kellogg Biological Station, Michigan, USA - KBS K5-10-1 metaG... | ecosystem: Host-associated > Plants > Roots >...
GTTGCCCTGGGCGAACGGCGACTTGACCTCGGCCACGCGCGGCTTGGTCGAGACCGCGGCGATCGCGTCGTCGACGGCCTTGCGGACGTTCGCGTCCTTGGCCGAGCCGCCCTTGGGCGCCTGGATGAGGATGCTCTCGGACTGGTCCTTGGGGAAGTGGTCCAGCGCGAGCTGGTCGCCGCGGCCGGAATCGCCGGGGCCGATGTAGTCGGTGGGCTTCTTCACCCCGACGGCGCCGCCGATGACGAAGGCGACAGCGACGAACGCGATCCAGCCCCAGATCGCCGTCTTGCGATGCTGCGCGCTCCAGCGGCCGGCTCGCGCGGCGAACGTATTCGCGTGCACTCGGTATTGCTCCTTGGAGAGAGGTCGGAGGACCTGTCGGTATGCCGAGGAAGCGTGCCGCCGCACCGGTCCCGGAGCCATGTGGGCCACCGGCGTGTCGAGGTGGGGATATCCCCCTCAACGACGTTCGGGTTCAGTGCCACCATGTTGGTAGCCCACCCGTACACCCTTCCTTCATCGGGCCGTAACGGCCCGGCCCGTAGTGTTCCTGAGGCCTGTGCTCGAGATCCTCGATGCCATGCAAGCGGCTCGCCGCCGCACGCTCGACCTGGTCGGCCACCTGTCCGACGGACAGCTGGAGCACCAGATCGACCCGATCATGAGCCCGCTCGTGTGGGACCTCGCGCACATCGCGGCGTACGAGGACCTGTGGCTCGTGCACCGCTTCGCGGGCGAGCCGCTGCTGCGGCCCGACCTCGCCGCGGTCTACGACGCGTTCGAGACGCCGCGCACCGTGCGGGGCGAGATCGAGCTGCTCGACACGGCCGGGGCGCGCGAGTACCTCGACGCCGTCCGCGCCCGCGCGGTGCGCGCGCTCGAGGAGCGCGGGCCGGATCCGGTGATCCACGAGATGGTCGTGCGCCACGAGCTGCAGCACACCGAGACGATGCGCCAGGCGATGGAGCTTGGCGGCGTGCTCGCGCCCGGCGAGCCCGACCTGCGCCCCGTTGCGCCCGACGCGTCCGGCGACGAGTGGGTGACCGTCCCCGCCGGTCCGTTCCTCATGGGCGCCGGGGACGACGTCGCGTTCGCGTACGACAACGAGCGTCCGGCGCACGCGGTCGACGTCGGCGCCTTCCGCATCGCCCGCCGCCCGGTCACGAACGGCACGTGGATGCACTTCGCCGAGGGCGGCGGCTACGAGCGCCGCGAGTGGTGGTCGGACGAGGGCTGGGCGTGGAAGGAGGACTACGACATCACCCACGATCGGGGCGTGGCCACGGGGGATCCCGACGCCCCCGCGTGCCACGTCTCCTGGTTCGAGGCCGACGCCTTCGCCCGTGCGCACGGTGCCCGCCTCCCCACTGAAGCGGAGTGGGAGAAGGCGGCGACCTGGAACCAGGGGACCAACGGCTCGCGAGGGGCGCTCGCGGGCGTCGGCCAGGTGTGGGAGTGGACGTCGTCCGCGTTCCGCGGCTACCCCGGGTTCGTCGCCCACCCCTATCCCGAGTACTCGGAGGTCTTCTTCGGCGACGGGTACCGCGTCCTGCGCGGCGGCTCGTGGGCCACGGCCCGCCGTGTGGCGACCGCCACCTTCCGCAACTGGGACCTTCCTCAGCGCCGGCAGATCTTCTCCGGCGTGCGACTGGCCAAGGAGGCCTGACCCATGGACCGGACGACCACCCGCGAGGCCGTCGTGGTGCGGTCCTACCTCGGCCCGAGCGACGAGCGCTCGCTCGCCGACGACGTCCTCGACGGCATGACGCGGCCGTTCAAGGAGATCCAGCCGAAGCACTTCTACGACGCGCGCGGCGGCGACCTCTTCGACCGGATCACCGAGCTCGACGAGTACTACCCGACCCGCGCGGAGCGGACGATCCTCGAGGCCCGCGGCGCCGAGGCGGTGGCCGAGACCGGGACGGTCGAGCTGGTCGAGCTCGGCTCGGGGACGGCGACGAAGACGCGGATCCTGCTGCGGGCGCTGCACGACGCGGGGACGCTCCTGCGCTACGTGCCGATCGACGTGACCGAGGGCCTCGTCCGCTCGACGGCCGACGACCTCGTCGACGAGCTCCCCGGCCTGTCCGTCCACGGCATCGTCGGCGACTTCGAGCGCCATCTCCGCCACGTGCCGCCGCCGCTCGACGGCCCGCGCGTCGTCGCGTTCCTCGGCGGGACGATCGGCAACTTCCCGCCCGGCAGCCGGCGCCGGTTCCTGCGCCGGCTCGCGCGGCTGCTGCGGCCCGGGACGGCCGACCGGCTGCTGCTCGGCACCGACCTCGTCAAGGACGTCGGGACGCTCGAGGCCGCCTACAACGACAGCGAAGGGGTCACGGCCGAGTTCAACCGCAACGTGCTGCGCGTCATGAACCGCGAGCTCGACGCCGACTTCGACGTCGACGCGTTCGAGCACGTCGCGTTCTTCGACCACGACCGCGAGTGGATCGAGATGCGCCTCCGCGCCCAGCGCCGCATGGACGTCCACGTCGGCGCGCTCGACCTCGACCTCGCCTTCGCCGCACGCGAGGAGATGCGCACGGAGATCAGCGCGAAGTTCACCCGAGAGCGCCTGGAGGGCGACCTCGCGGCCGCCGGGATGCGCCCGGTCGAGGTCATGACCGACCCGGACGGGCTGTTCGCGCTGTCGCTGAGCGAGCGGGCGGACGGGTAGCGCTCGGGCGGGCTTGGTCGCGGCGCGCGACCCGTCGCGTTCCGCGCGGTCGTGGCGCCGGGTCGCGGCGTCAGCGGACGGCGCGGCGAGGGGGAGGTCGGCCGGATCGTCGCGGCGCCCCTTCGATCCCCGTGGGGTGATGCGGATTGTGTCCCCCATGCGGCCGTTTCCCGCATCACCCCTCGCGGGACGGCGGCGCGGTCGCGGGCCGGCCGCACGCGATCGCTCCCTCCTCCTTGCCGCGTCGGTTCCCCGACGCCCGCCCCATGCCAAGCGAACCGCGCATCGCGCCCGGGCACCATGCAGAACCGGTCCTGGACGCCGGGCGCGGCGCACCGCCAAGGACCGCGCGGTGCCGGTGCCAGCCGCGTCCATAGGATGCCGCGCCATGAACATCGAGGGCAGTGGAGCACTGGTGGCCGGCGGCGCGTCCGGCCTGGGTGAGGCGACCGTGCGGCGCCTGCACGAGCGCGGGGCGGTCGTGACGATCGCCGACGTCAACGCGGAGAAGGGGCAGGCGCTGGCCGACGAGCTCGGGCTGCGCTTCGTCTCGTGCGACGTGCGCGAGGAGGATCAGGTCCAGGCCGCCGTCGACGCGGCGGCCGAGGCCGACGGCGGCCTGCGGATCTCGGTCTGCTGCGCGGGCACGGGCTGGGCGCAGCGGACGACGGGCAGCAAGGGGCCGCACCCCCTCGAGCCGTTCGCGACGATCGTCGCGATCAACCTGATCGGCACGTTCAACGTCCTGCGGCTGGCGGCGACGTCGATGCGCGAGAACGAGCCCGACGACGGCGCCGAGCGGGGCGTATGCGTGCAGACCGCGTCGGTGGCGGCGTACGAGGGGCAGATCGGCCAGATCGCCTACTCGGCGTCCAAGGGCGGCATCGTCGGCATGACGGTCCCGGCCGCGCGCGACCTCGCCCAGTACGGCATCCGGGTCATGACGATCGCCCCCGGCCTGTTCGACACCCCGCTGCTCGCGCTCCTGCCCGACGACGCCCGCGAGGCGCTCGGCAACTCGATCCCGTTCCCCCACCGGCTCGGCCTGCCCGGCGAGTACGCGCAGCTCGCGACGTCGATCATCGAGAACCCGATGCTCAACGGGGAGACGATCCGGCTCGACGGCGCGCTGCGGATGGCGCCTCGGTAGCGCGGCGTCAGGCGGCCTCGGCGTCCTTGTCGGGGCCCATCGGGAGCTGGAGGAAGCCGGCGTCGGCGAGGTCGGGCTGCAGGCGCTTGCGGCGGGGCTCCGGCTCCGGCACGACCTCGACCTCGACCTCGGCCTCCGCCTCGGGCTCGTCCGGCTCGGGCACCGCCATCACGCGCGGCGTGCTGTCGATCGCGGCCGGCGTCGTCAGCGCCTTCTCCGACGCCGCCCCGTAGCCCTCGAAGCGCCGCAGCTGCGGCAGCACGCGCCCCTCGAGCGAGCCGACCGAGTCGTTGTAGGCGTTCGTCGCCGACGTGAGCTGGCGCCCGAGCTTCGAGAACGACTCGAGGAACGTCGCGCAGCGCTTGTGCAGCTCCCGGCCGGCCGCGGCGATCTCGAGCGCCGACTGCTCGACCTCCGCCTGGCGCCAGCCGTAGTGCGTGGCGTGCAGCAGCGCGAGGAGCGTCGTCGGGGTGGCGATGAGGACGCCCTTGCCGGCGCCGTGCTCGAGCAGCCGCGGGTCGCGGTCGAGCGCCGCGACGTAGCACGCCTCGTTCGGGACGAAGCAGACGACGAACTCCGCCGAGCGCTCGAGCTTGGCGTGGTAGGCCTTGGCCGCCAGCTTGTCGAGGTGCGAGCGCAGCTGCGCGGCGTGGCGGTCGAGATGCGCCTCGCGCTCCTCGTCGCTCTGGGCCTCGAGCGCCGTGAGGTACGCGTCGAGGGGCACCTTGGAGTCGACGACGATGTCGCGCCCGGTCGGCAGGTGGACGGTCATGTCGGGGCGCAGTGCGCCGTCGTCGCCCGATTGGATCGTCGCCTGGACGTGGAAGTCGACGTGGTCGGTCATGCCGGCGATGCGGACGACGTTCTTGAGCTGGATCTCGCCCCACGAGCCGCGGACCTGCGGGCGCTTGAGCGCGCTGACGAGCGCGCCCGTCTCCATCCGCAGCTTCCCGAGCTCGGACGCGGTCGACTCGAACATCTGGCGGATCGTCGCCTGCGTCGCGGCGCGGTCCCGCTCGAGCTGCTCGACCTGCGTGCCGACCTTCTCGAGGTGCTTGGCGATCGGCGCGACCGCGTCCTTGATCTCGGCGGCGCGGAGGCTGAGCTCGCCCTTCGCGCTCTCGTGGTCGGCCCGCCGCGCCTCGGCCGCGAGCTTCGTGATCTGCTCGGTCGCGCCCTTGAGGACCTGGCTCGAGATCGCCTCCATGTCGCGCTGGAACGCCTCGCGGTTGCCGCTCAGCAGCTCGACCTTCTCGCGCGTCGCCCGCTCGAGGTCGGCGAGCCGCTCGCGGTGCGACGCCTCCATCTGGTCGCGCAGGCCGCGGGCGGCCTCGGCGTCGGCCGCCCGGCCGCGGCGCTCGGCGTCGAGCGCGGCGCGGGCGTCGCGCTCGATGGCGCGGGCGCGCAGGGCCGCGAGGAGCGCGGCGAGCAGCGCGACCGCCAGGGCGGAGGAGACCACGATCATGCCGTCAGGGTCGCGTGCGCACCGGACGGCCTGACAGCCGCGTTGCGCCGGCGCCCCGTCAGGACTCCCCTGCAAAGCGCGACCTCGAGCCCATGGCCTCCGACGACCACACCCACGACGACCCGCGCCGCGACCGCTTCCTGCGGGCGACGATCGCCGACGGCGAGATCACGCTGAACCCGCCGCTGAGCGGGACGATCACCGGCGGCCCCGCGTCGATGACGTTCACGCGCCTGGAGGGTGTCGCGATCGTCGACCTGCGCTTCACCGGCGAGGACGACGACGAGCTCGTCGCGACCGTGCCCCCGAACGCGCCGCGCCTCGGCCGGGCGGCGCGCCGGGTCCTCGCGGACTGGGCGGCGCTCGTCGGCTACCGCCGGCTGTGGCTGCCCGACAGCGTGCTCGAGCTCGAGCCCCCGCCGCCGGTGGGGACCGCGACCGTGCGCTGCCCCACGTGCACCTCGGTCTGGGCCGACGACTCCGCCCGCTTCTGGACGGTCGTGCGCGAGAGCGGGCACTTCCCGGGCTTCTGCCCGGCGTGCGGCGGGTCGCTGCCGGAGTGGCGGCTCGCCCGGGTCGCCGAGCCGCGCGGGACGGCGGCGGGCCGCCGGTCCGGCGCGGCGACCGCGGCGGGCCGCCGAATGTGAGGGTGAGCACGGAGGGGAAGGGACGCCGGGGGGCGGCGTCCTTGGGCGTTGCAGTCCCCAACCCGTACTCGACCTCGCAGGAGGCTTCATGTCCCGGCTGTTCCACCGCCGGCGCCTTGCGCCGGCGGTTCTCGTCGCCGTGCTCGCGTTCGCGGGCACCGCGTCGGCCGCCGTCGTCGGTCTGCCCGCCGACGGCACCCAGGTCAACGACGACCCCGCGGTCGGCATCGATCCCAACCAGGATGCCGGCGTGTCCGACGTCGTCGGCGGCTCCCTCGTCCCCGGCGCCCCGAACGTCCCGTGGGCCGCGTTCGAGCAGAAGACCGGCCCGTCGCAGCAGATCTTCGTCCGCGCCTTCAAGAACGGGCGCTGGGTCACCCAGGGGCAGTCGCTCAACATCCAGGCCAACCAGGAGGCCGAGGCGCCTTCGATCGACTTCGCCGGCAGCGGCCGCAAGGTCCCGTGGACCGCGTGGTACGAGCCGAACTCGAACCTCCCCGGCGGGAAGACGAACATCTTCGCCAGCCGGTTCAACGCGACCGCGAACGTGTGGGTCCCCGAGGGCCAGGACCGCGCGCCCGGCCACGGCGTCCCGTCGCTGAACATCCACACCGACCGCACCGCCGAGAACCCGGCGCTCGTCGGCGGCGCGGCCGTCGCGGGCAACGACCCGGTCCCGTGGGTCGCCTGGCAGGAGAAGGACGGCGCCGCCACCGACGACGCCGCCAAGAACCAGATCTTCGCCTCGCGCGGGATCAAGCAGACCGACTGCTCGGCCAACGCGCCCGGCGGCGGGACGAGCGTCAGCACGTTCTGCTGGCAGCAGACCGGCATCAAGCGCCTGAACCCGGCCGCGCCGACCCCGTCGACGACCGGCGACCCCACGCTGAACATCGACCCGACCCGCGACGGCATCGAGCCCGACTTCGCCTTCACCGGGAAGACCGACACCGTGCCGTGGGTCGTCTGGTACGAGCAGAACGCGAGCGGCATCGGCCTGCGCGGCAACGAGCAGGTGTTCGCGGCGAAGGCCGTCCCCGGCACCGCCGACGGCGGCTTCAAGTACGTCGCGGTCGGCCGCGGCACGGCCGGCCAGACGAACACGCTCGACACGAGCGGGCCGGTCCACGGCTTCGGCTCGTGCGCCGAGTCGCAGGCGCAGGAGGACAAGTGCTCGCTGAACGTCGCCCCCGGCCATGACGCCGAGGACCCGCGCGTCGCGGCCGGCACCCTCACGCCGGGAGGCACGACCGTCCCGTGGGTCACGTGGACCGAGGACAACGGCAGCGGGATCCATCAGATCTTCGTCGCCCGCCTCAACGGCGACCACTTCGAGCTGATGAACGACGGCCAGCCGCTCTCGAACATCCTCAACGACTCGGTGCGCCCGGACATCACGTTCTCCGGCCACACCCCGTTCGTCACCTGGCAGGAGTCGGTCGGCGGCCAGGCGCGCACGTTCGTCAGCCACCTCGAGGGCGGCCGCTTCGTCCTCGACACGCCGGGCGGGATCGGCGGCGCCGAGCCCGACCTGCGGGCCCCGGTCTCGTCGAACTGCATCGCGACGCCGTTCAACGCGGACGGCGACGCCTGCCAGGGCGGCGCGGCGCCGCAGGCGTTCTTCCTGCACCTGCAGGCTGGGTCGCCGAAGCGCCTTCTCGCCGACGCGATCGCCCCGGCGGCGCCGGGCGGCGGCGGCAACCAGGGCCCCGGCTCGGGCACCAGCGGCCCCGGCGGCGGCGCGAAGCACGGCCCGCGCGTCGCGATCGCCGGCGCCGCGCTGCAGATGGACCGCTCCGGCAACGTCCGCCTCGCGCTCGCCTGCCCGACGGCGGCGAAGACGCGCTGCCGCGGGACGGTCACGCTCCGCAGCCGGATCGCCGGCCACGCGCGGACGATCGGCGCGTCGCGCTTCGTCGTCACGCACGGCAGGAAGGCGAGCGTGCGGGTGCACCTGTCGCGCCGCGCGCAGGGCCTGGTGCGCCGCCGGCACCACCTCGCGGTCGCCGTGACCGCGCGGTCGACGGACGCCGCCGGCCTGACCGGCGTCTCGACCCGGTCGCTCCAGATCCGCCCGGCCGCCGCGCGGCACGGGCGCCGGTAGGGCCCGGACGCCCCGCGGCGCGATGCGCGCCGCGGGGCGTCGTCCGGTCACCGCGTCGCGCGGACCGAGAACACGGGGGGCAGGTGCTCGGCCGCGGTGAACCAGCTCGTGCCGGCGTCGCCCGAGCCGAAGAGCGCGCCGGACGTCGCGCCGAAGTACAGCTGCAGGCCGTCGCCCTCCCCCGCGCCCCCGAACGCCTGGCGCAGGACCGTGAGATAGGCGTGCCCGGCCGGAAGGCCCTCGCCGCGCGGCGTCCAGGTCGCCCCGGCGTCGCGCGTCTCGTACACGCGCACCCGGCCGTCGGGTGTGACGCGGTCGACGTCGGCCCGCAGCGGGATGACGAAGGCGCTGTCGGGATCGGCGGGATCGAGCGCCATCGGGAAGCCGAAGTCCGACGGCAGGCCCGCGCCGATGTCGCTCCACGTCGCGCCCGCGTCGTCCGAGCGGTAGACGCCGCCGTGGAACTGCATGAAGAGCCGCTCCGGCCGCCGCGGCGCGCGGTGGAGGTTGTGGACGCAGAGGTTGATCGTGTCGCCCGGCGCGTCCTCCGGCAGGTAGCGCGGCACGATGCCGTCGTTGCCGTGGCGCCACGTGCGGCCGCGGTCGTCGGTCAGCCAGACGCCGACCGCCGACATCGCGAGCGCGAGACGGTCGGGATCGCCCGGCCACGGCACGATCGAGTGCAGGCAGAGCCCGCCGCCGCCCGGCTGCCAGTCCGGCCGCGTCGGGTGGTCCCAGAGGGTGCGCTGCAGCGCCCACGTCGCGCCGCCGTCGCGGCTCTCGAAGAGGACACCCGGGTCGCCGCCCGCGTAGAGCGTGGCGTCGGCCTCGCCGGCCACGATGACCCAGATCCGCTCGAGCGCGGCGTCGCCGCCCTCGGGGAGCGCGACGCCCTCGGCCTGCTCCCACTCCCCCGCCGGGTCGTCCGTGTGCCAGATCCGCGGGCCGTACCAGCCCGACGTGACGCTCGCGAGCACCCGGCCGGAGCGCGGGTCGCGCATCGCGTACTCGACCGCCTCGCCCGCGAACGCGCGGGCCCGGACGGCGAACGCGCCGCCCGGCTCGCCCTCGAGGACGAAGAGGCCCTTCTTGGTCCCGACGAGCAGTTCCGTCATCGGCTCACGACCCTCCTGAGATCGCCGGCAGGACGTCGACACGGTCCTCGTCGCCGACGACCGTCGCCTCGCGGGCCGGGTCGCCACCGACGAACACGCTGATGTGGCGGCGGATGAGCCCTCGCTCGTCGAGGATCCAGCCCGCCACCGCCGGCTCGGCCCGCTCCAGCGCACGCAGAAGCTCGCCGACGGTCGCGCCCGGGACCTGATGGTCCGGGCGCCCGCCGGCGAGCGTGCGGAGGGGGCCGCGAAGCCGGACGAGGGCCACTGCCCGAGCCTACGCCGCCTTCGAGTATGCGGGCTCGGGCCGGCAGCGCTCGACCTGCGCGCCCGCCTCTCGCTTCGCCTGCCGCTCCGGCTTGATGACGACCACCGCGATGGCGATGGCGACGAGCACGAGGCCGGCGGCGACCGCGTAGGCCAGGTGGTAGCCGCCGTTCAGGGCGGAGGCCACGGACTCGCCGGCGGCGCGGCGGCTCCCGGTCTCGGTCGCCGACAGTGTCGCCAGGACGGCGAGGCCCAGCGCGCCGCCGACCTGCACGGTCGTGTTGACGAGGCCGGAGGCGAGGCCGGCGTCCTCGGGCGTCGCGCCCGACATCGACAGCGTCATCAGCGACGGGAAGCAGACCGCCGCGCCGGTGCCGATCAGGAGCATCACCGGCAGGACGTCGGTGACGTAGCTGCCGTCGACCGGCGCGCGGGTGAACAGGATCAGGCCGGCGGCGATGAGCCCGAGGCCCGGGACCAGCATCCGCTGGGCGCCGAATCGCGTGATCAGCTTCTCGGCGTAGAACAGGGACAGGCCGCCCATGACCACGGTGACCGGCAGGAAGGCGAGGCCGATCTCGAGCGGGTCGTAGCCCAGCACGCGCTGCAGGTAGAGCGCGCCCATGAAGAACATCCCGAACATCCCGGCCACGCTCACGGCCTGGATCAGGTTCGCGCCCGAGACGTTCCGCGAGCGGAAGATCCGCAGCGGGATGAGCGGGCTGCGGGCCGTCGCCTCGCGGGCGATGAAGGCGACCAGCAGCGCGATCGCGACGGCGCCGTAGGCGAGCGTGCGGCCGGCGCCCCAGCCGTCCTCGGCGGCCGGCTTGACGATCGTGTAGACGAGCAGCATCAGCGAGCCGGTGATCAGGACCGCGCCGAGCACGTCCGCGCCCTGGGCGAAGCCGATCCCGCGGTCCCGCTGCAGCAGGCGGCGGGCCGCCAGCGCGGTCACGACGCCGATCGGGACGTTGACGAAGAAGATCCAGTGCCAGTTGATCGCCTGGGTCAGGACGCCGCCGGCCAGGAGGCCGATCGAGCCGCCGGCCGAGGCGACGAACGCGTAGACGCCGATCGCCTTCGCCTGCTCGCGCGGGTCGGGGAACATCGTGACGATCATCCCGAGCACCACGGCGGAGGTCATCGCGCCGCCGACGCCCTGGACGAAGCGCGCGGCGACGAGCATCTCCTTGCTCTGCGCGGCGCCGCACAGGAGCGACGCGATGGTGAAGACGGCGAGGCCGGCGAGGAAGATCCCGCGGCGCGAGACGAGGTCGCCGAGACGGCCGGCCAGGAGGAGCAGGCCGCCGAAGGCGATCAGGTAGGCGTTGACGACCCAGGCGAGGTCGGCCTGCGAGAAGCCGAGGTCGCTCTGGATCGACGGCAGCGCGACGTTCACGACCGTGGCGTCGAGCACGATCATCAGCACGCCGACGCAGAGGACGAACAGCGCGGTCCAGCGGGACCGGTCGTCCGTCGCGGTGGTGGGGGGCTGGCCGGCAGTCATGTCCTCTCGTCTCCTTGGCGTCCGTGTTCAGGGGCGTTTCGGGTTCTGGGCATAAGGACCGGGCCGCGCCCCGGAACTCATCGCAGCCGGGCCGAGAATTGGTCGGGACCGGTTTGAGACCGCCGGGCGCGCCCGTCTACCCTGGCGGAGGGATGGCGTCAGCAGAGACACGAACGACGGCGCGCGAGCACGACCTCCTCGAGGCCGCCCGCGCGGGAGACGAGGACGCGTACGGGCAGCTGCTCGCGTCCTACCGCGGTGAGCTTCACGCCCACTGCTATCGAATGCTCGGCTCGGTGCACGACGCCGAGGACGCGCTGCAGGAGGCCTCGCTGCGGGCGTGGCGCGCCCTCGGGCGCTTCGAGGAGCGCAGCTCGCTGCGGTCGTGGCTCTACACGATCGCGACGAACACGTGCCTCAACCAGATCGCGCGGCGGCCCAAGCGCGTGCTGCCGATCGACTACGGCCCGTCGACCGACCCGCACGACGGGCTCGGCCTGCCGCTGGCCGAGACGGTCTGGGTCGAGCCCTACCCCGACGAGACGATGGGCGTCGAGGACGGCCTCGCGTCGCCGGACGCCCGCTTCGAGCGGCGCGAGAGCCTCGAGCTCGCGTTCGTCGCGGCGCTGCAGCTCCTGCCCGCCACCCAGCGCGCGGTCCTGATCCTGCGCGAGGTCCTCGGCTACTCCGCCAAGGAGGTCGCGGCGACGCTCGGGACGACGGTCGCGTCGGTCAACAGCGCGCTCCAGCGGGCGCGCAAGACGATCGACGACAAGCTCCCCGAGCGCAGCCAGCAGGAGACGCTGCGCGCCCTCGGCGACGAGCAGCTGACCCAGATCGTCGACGCCTACATGGACGCGCTGCAGCGCGGCGACGTGCCGCGGGTGGTGTCGATGCTCGCCGAGGACGCGGCGTGGTCGATGCCGCCGCTGCCGACCTGGTTCGGCGGCACCGAGGAGATCACGGGCTTCCTCGAGTTCGGCCCGCTCTCGGGCGCGTGGCGGTGGCGTCACCGGCCCACGCGCGTGAACGGCCAGGCCGCCGTCGGCGCCTACACGTGGGACGACGAGGAGGGCGCGTACCTGCCCTTCGCGCTCGACGTCCTGACGTTCGAGGGCGACCGGATCAAGGAGGTCACGGCCTTCATCACCCGGACGGCCGAGGGCACGGAGCAGGACTTCTACACGAACTGGCCGACCCAGCCGCTCGACCGCGCGCGGTTCGTCTTCGAGCAGTTCGGGCTCCCGGGCCGGCTCGACTGAGCGCTGTCAGAACGGCTGCGACAAATCTTGCAGGGCGGCCGCTCGGCTTGACGGCGA
>Ga0207708_10003099_pt1 | contig 12237 bp, 7 predicted proteins | sample KBSK5101metaG_FD_184340 | JGI IMG/M metagenome (GOLD analysis project Ga0207708, IMG submission 184340) | Corn, switchgrass and miscanthus rhizosphere microbial communities from Kellogg Biological Station, Michigan, USA - KBS K5-10-1 metaG... | ecosystem: Host-associated > Plants > Roots >...
CCGGGGCCACGGCGATCACCTTCTGGCCGCGGTAGCGGGCCTCGGTCATCCAGTGCGCGTCCGGGGTGCGGGTCACCGGCACGTTGGAGCCCCACATGATCAGGTAGCCCGCGTCCCACCAGTCGCCGCTCTCGGGTACGTCGGTCTGGTCGCCGAAGACCTGGGGTGAGGCCACCGGCAGGTCGGCATACCAGTCGTAGAACGACGTCATAACGCCGCCGATCAACTCAATGAAACGGGACCCCGCAGCATGGCTGACCATCGACATCGCCGGGATCGGCGTGAAGCCGGCGATCCGGTCGGGGCCGTAGCGGCGCGTCGTGTGGACGTGGGCGGCGGCGATGAGCTCGGCGGCCTCCTTCCAGGTCGCGCGGAGGAAGCCGCCCTTGCCGCGCTGCGACTTGTAGGCGCGGGCGCGGTCGGGATCGGAGACGATCGACTCCCAGGCCTCGACGGCATCGGCGCCGCCGGCCTTCGCCTCGCGGAACATCTCGAGCAGGACGCCGCGCACGTACGGGTGCTTGGGCCGAAGCGGCGAGTAGATGTACCACGAGAACGACGCGCCGCGGGGACATCCGCGGGGCTCGTAGTCGGGGGTGTCGCGGCCGTTCGTCGGATAGTCGGTCTCCTGGGTCTCCCAGGTGACGAGCCCGTCCTTGACGTGGATCTTCCACGAGCAGGAGCCGGTGCAGTTGACGCCATGTGTCGAGCGGACGACGCGATCGTGCTGCCAGCGGTTGCGGTAGGCCCGCTCCCAGTCGCGGGCGTAGGTGGAGACCTCGTTCCAGCCGTCGGCGGAGCGGTCGCTGGGCCCGAAGAACTGACGTGCGCGCAGCCGTGCGCGGCCTTCGCTCATGGGACCGAGGCGACTGACGGCGAGTCGGTCCTCGACCCGGCTTTCCCTGCAGATCCTCGCTCCGCCCTGATGACGAGCAACGCTATCGCAGAGGCTGCGGCCATCAACACGAAGCCGAGGGCGTAGCCGCCGGTCTCCGCTTTGACCAGCGCCATGACCAGTGGCGGGAAGAACCCGCCGAGCCCGCCGGCGGCGCCGACGACGCCGGTGACGGCGCCGACGCGCTCCGGGAACCACTCGGGAACGAGCTTGAAGACGGCGCCGGTGCCGAGCCCGAGGAATACGGCGAGCGTCAGGCAGGCGATCGTCAACGGAACCATGTGCTCGTAGGTGCCGGCGAGGACGAGCGCGAGCACCGCCGTGCCCACGAACGAGGCGACCAGGATCGACTTGGCCCCGATCCGGTCGGAGAGGATGCCGCCGACCGGCCGGGCGATCACGGCCAGCAGCGCGAAGCCGGCCGCCCGCGCCGCCGCGTCGGTCTTGGTCAGATCGTGCACGTCGACGAGCAGCTTCGGCAGGTAGAGGAACATCGCGACGAACCCGCCGAACGCGACGAAGTAGAACAGCGTCAACGCCCAGGCGCGGCCGCTGCCGCGCCCCCGGAACGAGGACAGCGCAGAGAGCATCGTGCTCGGCGGCGGCGCCGGCGCGGGGGCGTCCCTGGCGAGCAGCCAGAACGTGGCGGCCATCGCGGCGACGACGGCGGCGGCCAGCACGAACGGTACGTCGATGCTCGTCGCGTCGGCGATCGCAGGCGCCGTCAGCGCTCCAAGGACGGTCCCTCCCATCCCCATCCCGTAGATCCCGAGCGCGAACCCCTGGCGCTCCGGCGGGTACCAGCGGTTGACGAACGGCACTCCGACCGCGAAGGAGGCGCCGGCGAATCCGAGCAGGAGGCCGAAGGCAAGCACCGCGCCGTAGCTGTCGTTGAAGAGGGCGAGGCCGATCAGCGGCAGCGGCGTGAACGCCATCAGCGCCGTGAAGACGGCGCGACCGCCGTAACGGGCGGCGAACACTCCCAGGGGGATCCGCATCAGCGATCCGAGCACGACCGGGATCGAGACCGCGAGCGCGAGCTGACCGTCGCTGAGGTCGAGCTGCTCCTGGAGGTCGGGGCCGAGCGGGCCGAGCAGCGCCCAGGCGTAGAAGCAGACCGTGAACGAGATCGTCGCGAGCGTCAGCGCGCGGCTGCTGCCCGCCGGCTCACCCCCCGGCTTGTCCTCGATCATCGGTTCACCTGGCCCTTCTCTGTCATATCACTCAGCTCGCCTCGAAGAACCCGAGGGCGCCGGCGTCGGCCCAGCGGAACGAGTGCGTCACGAACGGATAGCGGCCGGCTTCGTCGAAGCTGAGCTCGAACACCGCCCCGCCGCCGGCGGGAACCCCGTAGGTCGAGACGCCGCTGAGCACGTCGAGTGGGTTGCCGTCCGGCTGGACGGCGTCGAAGATCTCGCCGACGACGTGGAAGTCGCTGCCCAGCGTCGGCCCGGCCGCGACGACGTAGAGGCGGACCGGCTCCCCGACCGGGACGTCGATCGGGTTGTCGCGGTAATGGAAGGCCCGGCCGTTGAAGGCGGCGAAGGTCGGGTCCCGGGTCTGCATCGCCCTGTAGGTGGGATGGATCAGGCCGTGCTCGACCGGGCCGTAGAACTCGCTCTGGACCAGGACCTTCTCGCGAGCCGGCGCCCGGCCGCCGGCGGGATCGACGAGGATCGCCCCGTACATGCCCATCCCGATGTGCTGGAGGACCGGGCTCGTCCCGCAGTGGTAGAGGAAGACGCCGGGGCGGCGGGCGACGAACGAGAACGTCCGCGTCTCGCCGGGCGGGACGTCGGCGAAGCCGTGCTGCGGCGAGACCTGCGCGGCGTGGAAGTCGACCGAGTGGGCCATCATCCGATCGGCGTTCCGCAGCGCCACCTCGATCGTGTCGCCCTCCTCGACGCGGATCACCGGCCCCGGCACCTTGCCGTTGAAGGTCCAGGCCTTCATCTTCACGCCCGGCGCGATCGTCACCTTCCGGTGCTTGGCGACTAGGTCGACCTTGACCGTCTCGGCCTCGGCCGGGCCCGGAACGGCGACCGCGGCGATGACCGCCACCGTCGCGAGCACCACGAGCAGGATCGCCGCGAGCGCCGGCGGGCGGCGGCGCGGACCTGCGGACGGTGCGGGGGCGATCGTCACTGCGGCGAGCTTCGCACACCGCCAGTGGCGAAAATTCAGTAGTTGCTACGGGAGGATCTCGGCGGTCGGCGCTTGCCAGCGACCGGCTCCGTATCGCACCGATCGCGGCTCAGGCCACGGCCTGGCCGTCGGCGGCGCGGGCGTCGGCGATGACCTTCTCGGCGAGATGGCCGGGAACCTCCTCGTGGCGGTCGAACTCGAGCGTGTAGTCGCCGCGGCCACCGGTCACCGCGCGCAGCGCCGGGGCGTAGTCGAGGACCTCGGCCATCGGCACCTCGGCGACGATCTCGGTCATCCCGGCGCCGCCTTTCGGCTCCATCCCGAGCGGATGGCCGCGCCGTGAGTTGAGGTCGCCGATCACGTCGCCGACGCAGTCGTCGGGGGCGATGATCGTCAGCTTCGCGATCGGCTCGAGCAGCGCCGGCGAGGCGCCCGCCATCGCCTCCTTGAAGCCCATCGAGGCGCAGATCTTGAACGCCATCTCCGAGGAGTCGACAGCGTGGTGGCGGCCGTCGACGAGCCGGACCCGGACGTCCCTGACTGGGTAGCCGGCCAGCGTTCCGTGCTCCATCGCCTCCCGGACGCCCGCCTCGACGGCGGGGATGAAGCCGCCGGGGATCACCCCGCCCTTGATCTGGTCGATGAACTCGAGCCCGGCCCCCGGCTCGCCCGGCTCGATCTCGATCCGGCAGTCGGCGTACTGGCCGCGGCCTCCCGACTGCTTCTTGTAGCGGGAGTGCGCCTTCGCGGGCATGCGGATCGCCTCGACGTAGGCGACGCGCGGCGGGTGCAGCTCGATCTCGGCGCCGTAGCGGCTCTTCATCCGCTCGACCATCACGTCGACGTGGATCTGGGTCAGCCCGGCGATGATCTGCTCGCCGGTCTGGGCGTCGCGATGGACGTCCAGCGTCGGGTCCTCCTCGCGGAGCCGCCGGATCGCCGTCACCGCCTTCTCCTCGTCGCCGCGGCTCTTCGGCTCGAACGCGAAGGCCATGACCGGGCTCGGCAGCTCGAGGCTCGGCAGCTCGAGGTCCCGCCGGCGGTCGCAAAGCAGGTCCCCTGCGCGGGTCTCCTTGAGCTTCGGGACGATCCCGATGTCGCCGGCGCCGAGCTCTTCGACCGGCTCCATCTTCCCGCCCCGGTCGCCGAGGAGTTGGCCGATCCGCTCGTGGACGCCGCGGGTCACGTTCTCGACCTGCGCTTCGGTCGCCAGCGTGCCCGACAGCACCCGGATCATGTTCAGCCGTCCCGCGAACGGGTCGGCGGTCGTCTTGAAGACCTGGACGACCAGGTCGCCTTCCTCGTCGGGCGCCACCTCGACCGGCTCACCGTCGCCGTCGATCAGGGTTCGCGGCCCTCGCATCGCCGGCGAGGGAAGGTCCTCGACGAGTGCCTCGAGCAGCCGGGCGGTGCCGAGGTTCCGGGTCGCGATCCCGCATGTCACGGGGAAGAGGTGTCCCTCCGTCACCCCGCGCTTCAGCGCCGTGACGATCTCCGCGTGGGAGATCTCGGCGCCCTCGAGGTAGTGCTCCATCAGCTCGTCGGAGTTCTCGGCGACCTCGTCCATGAGCTTGTCGCGGTACTCCTCGGCCAGCCCGGCGATCTCCTCGGGGATCTCCGCCTCGAGGGTGCCGCCGCGCTCGGCGCTCTCGTGCAGGAAGGCCTTCATGTCGATCAGGTCGACGATCCCGCGGACCTCGTGCTCGGAGCCGATCGGGATCTCGGTCGCGACCACGTGCGGCCCGAACGCCGCCTTCAGCGAATCGAGTGCCGCGAAGAAGTCGGCGCGCTCGCGGTCGAGCATGTTCACGAAGACGAGCCGCGGCAACCCGGCCTCGGAGGCGCGGCGCCAGAGCCGGTCGGTCCCGACCTCGACCCCGGCGACGGCGTTGACGACGACGACCGCGGAATCGGCGACCGACAGCGCCCCGGCGGCCTCGGCGACGAAGCTGGGGTCGCCCGGGGTGTCGATCACGTTCAGCTTCCGGCCGTCGTGCTCGAACCCGACGACGGCCGCGTCGATCGACATGCCGCGCGCCTGCTCGTCCTCGGCGGAGTCGCTGACGGTGTTCCCGTCGTCGACCTTGCCGAGCCGGTTGACCACCCCCGCCTCGTAGAGCATCGCCTCGCAGACCGACGTCTTGCCGCAGCCGCGATGGCCGACCAGAGCTACGTTGCGGATCCGGTCAGCCGACTTGTGCGACATGTCGCGAGCCTATAGCAGCCGGATCGCGGGCGCAGCCGGTCGGAGCCGGAACGCCGTGGCCGGGGGGCCGATTAGTCACCGTTCGGCGGGGTAGCGGGGATCGGCACACCCCGAAAGGAGACCACGATGGGCATCACGGACAAGATCACCGGCAAGACGAAGCAGGCCGTCGGCGATATCACCGGCGACGACAAGACCCGCCGCGAGGGCAAGCGCGAGGAGCGCAAGGGCGAGAAGAAGGAGGAGCTCGATCGCGCCCAGGATCGGGCCGACGAGAAGGCCGAGGAGGTCGCCGACCTCGAGCGCAAGACCTGATCCCGCGCGAGCCGCCGTTGGCGCGGCTCGGTGCGCTCACCTACGAGGTGAAATGCAGATTTGTGCTCCCACAGGGGCCAAATCTGCATTTCACCCGCGAACTGACCGGTCGGGCCGCCCGTTCAGCGGAAGGCGTCGATCCCGGTCAGCGCGTTGCCGATGACGAGGGCGTGGACGTCGGCGGTCCCCTCGTAGGTGACGACCGACTCGAGGTTGTTCATGTGCCGGATCACCGGATACTCGAGCGTCACCCCGTTGGCGCCGAGGACCTGGCGGGCCGTGCGCGCGACCTCGAGGGCGGCGTTGACGTTGCCGAGCTTGCCCATGCTGACCTGCTCGGGACGGAGCCGCCCGGAGTCCTTGAGCCGGCCGAGATGGAGGGCCAGCAGCGCCGCCCGGTTGACCTCGAGCGCCATCGTCGCCAGCTTCTGCTGCTGGATCTGGAAGGAGGCGATCGGGCGGTCGAACTGACGGCGGTCGAGGCTGTAGTCGAGGGCCGCCTCGAAGCAGGCGCGCGCGGCGCCGACCGCTCCCCAGAGGATCCCGTAACGCGCCTCGTTCAGGCACGAGAGCGGACCCTTGAGCGAACTCACCTCGGGTAGGACGGCCTGGCCCGGCAACCGCACGTCGTCGAGGAGCAGCTCCGAGGTCACCGACGCCCGCAGCGACAGCTTCCGGTGGATGTCCTGGGTCGTGAAGCCGGGCGTGTCGCGGGGGACGAGAAAGCCGCGGATCCCATCGTCGGTCACCGCCCAGACGACGGCGACATCGGCGATCGAGCCGTTCGTGATCCACATCTTCTGGCCGTGGAGGATCCAGTCCTCGCCATCGCGGCGGGCCCGGGTCCGCATCGAGCCGGGGTCGGAGCCGGAGTCGGGCTCGGTCAGCCCGAAACAGCCGATCGCCTCGCCTGCGGCCATCCGCGGCAGCCACTCCTGCTTCTGCTCCTCCGAGCCCCAGCGCCAGATCGCGAACATCGCCAGCGAGCCCTGGACCGAGACGAGGCTGCGGATCCCGCTGTCGCCGGCCTCGAGCTCCATGCAGGCGAGCCCGTAGGCGGTCGCGCTGGCGCCGGCGCAGCCGTAGCCGGTGAGGTGCATGCCGAGGAGACCGAGCTTGCCGAGCTCCGGCGCCAGCTCGGCCGGCAGCCTCGCCTCCTCGAACCAGTCGCCGATCCCGGGCAGGATCCGGTCGGCGACGAACGCGCGGACCGTGTCGCGGATCAGCAGCTCCTCGTCGTCGAGCGAGCCGTCGACGTCGAGGTAGTCGCGGGGGCGGATCTCTCGTTGCTGGTCGACGCCTGTGGCCACGATGCTCTCCGGTCCTGGGCCACCGAAGATAGATAATCCCCGCCGATGCCGCCGAGCCCCGAGCCTCCCGCGTCCGCGAGCGCCCTCGACTCGCTGACGGTGGTGGACTTCTCGCGGGTCCTGGCCGGCCCCTTCGCGACGATGGTCCTCGCCGACCTCGGCGCGACGGTGATCAAGGTCGAGCGGCCGGGGTCCGGTGACGAGACGCGCTCATGGGGCCCGCCGTTCGACGCGCAGGGCCGCGCGACCTACTTCGAGTCGGTCAACCGCAACAAGCGCAGCGTCGCGCTCGACCTCCGCGACCCCGATGACGCCGCCGAGGCGCGGCGCCTGATCGCCGCCGCCGACGTCCTCGTCGAGAACTTCCGGCCCGGCGTGATGGAGCGGCTCGGCTTCGGCTACGAGGACGTCCACGGCGACCATCCGGACCTCGTCTACTGCTCGATCACCGGCTTCGGCCGCGGCGCCGGGGCGGCGCTGCCCGGCTACGACCTGCTCGTCCAGGCCCTTGGCGGACTGATGAGCATCACCGGCGACCCCGACGGCGAACCGCAGAAGGTCGGGGTCGCGCTCGTCGACGTCCTCGCCGGCCTCTTCGCCACCGCCGGCATCCTCGCCGCACTCCGCCATCGCGATCGCAGCGGCGGCGGCCAGCGCGTGGAGATCGACCTGCTGTCATCGCTGCTCGCCGCGCTCGTCAACCAGGGCTCCGCCTACACGGTCGCCGGCGCGACGCCGGCACGGATGGGCAACGCGCATCCGAGCATCGCCCCCTACGAGCTGCTCCGGACCGGCGACGGCGACCTCGTCCTCGCCGTCGGGACCGACCGGCAGTTCGCCTCGCTCTGCGCGATCGTCGGCGCCGCCGATCTCGCCGCCGACGCCCGCTTCGCGACCAACCCCGACCGCGTCGCCAACCGGGCCGAGCTGCGGGACGAGCTCGAGCAGCGGCTCTCGCGCCGCGGCGCCTCCGAGTGGGCCGCGGAGCTGATCGAAGCCGGCGTCCCGGCCGGTGTCGTCAACGACATCGGCGCCGCCTTCGAGCTCGCCGCCTCGCTCGGCCTCGAGCCGATCGTCTCGGTCCCCCGCGACGACGGCACCGAGGTCCGTCTGACGCGAAGCCCGATCGGACTGTCGGAGACGCGACCCCGCTACCGGTCGGCGCCGCCGGAGCTGCCCGGCGGCAATCGCTGACCCGGTCCGCGCCGGTCAGTCGCAGGTGCCCGCGGGACGCTCGACGCGAAGTTGCGCGCCGTCGGCGGAGCGGACGTAGAACGCTCGGATCGTCGCCGTGACCGAGCGCTCGCCGGTGCAGCGGATCGGCTCGTCGTCGTTGGTCAGCAGGACGAAGGTCCCGGTCTTCTGGCCGGGATCGATCGTGACCGTGCCTCGCGTCAGGTTCCCCTCGTTGCTGCCACGCTGAAGCTGCGCGTTGCGGCGATCCGATGTGACGATCACCTGGACCCCATTCGGGTCGGTCGCCTTCTTCGCGAGCGTGATCCGGCCGACGACCTTCTCCTCCTCGTAACCGTTGGCGGCATCGCCGCGCCCGATCTTCGCGCCGAGGTTCACACATTCGGCGGCCCGCCCCGACTTCTTCTCCCACTTGTCGCAGCGGAACAGCTCCGGCTTGAAGACGGGCTCGCAGGTCCGCAGGTCCGAGTCCGGGCAGGGATTGACCACGGACGGGTCGATCGAGTAGTCGTGCGGCGCGGAGTTCAGCACGTACGGGGTCCAGCCTCCAGGGGGCTCGCAGAGGAGCTGGCCTTCGAAGGTGCAGTGGCTGTCGATCAGCGTTATCGGGCTCGACAGCCGGAAGCGGAGTGAGCCGTCGCTGCCCGCCAGCGGCTGGTAGGCGGGCTGCTGTCCGGGGGCCGCGACCCGCGCGTCCCAGCGGCCGTAGGCACTCGTCCGGATCGCGTCGAGCGACGTCTGTGCGGGTCGCTTCACCGACACGCCGTCGCCGTCGGAGAACTCGAAGCAGCGGCCATGCTCGCCGGTCGGCCGCGCGTCGCAGGGGGTCCGCGCGCTGAACAACCAGCGGAAGCTCCGCGATGCCGGATCGGCCCGGCTCTCCCAGCTCCACGAGGGGATCGTCGTCGTCTCGCTCTGTGTCACCGTGCGGTTGGCGCTGAGTCCGCCGCCGGCGTCCGGGGCGGAGAGCTGGATCCCGATCGTCGTGTCGGTGCCGGTCGAGTAGGTGGCCCGCTCGTTCGGCGTCGTCGGCTCGTACTTTCCGAGCTGGAGGACGTCGACCGGGTCGCGGCGAGTCTGCCCGCCGACCTTGCGGAGGACCGTGACGTCGCGAGAGCCCTGGTTGGCGACGGCGAGATCGACCGCTGAGGCGCCGACGATGTCACCGGCGGCGAGCGCGTCAGGGAACCGGCCTGCTTTGAACTCGAGCGGGCGGGAGAAGGTGCCGTTTCCCCTGCCGAAGAGGACCGCGACCGTGTCGGCATGAATGTTGGCAACAGCGAGATCGCTGGTTCCGTCCCCGTCCGCGTCGGTGATCGCGACCGAGTACGAGCCGGGAGTCCCGGCGTTGCTCGAGCGAGCCTTGAGCGGGGCTGCAAACGTGCCGTTGCCCTTGCCGAGCAGGATCGAGAGCCCGTCCGGATCGCTGCTGGAGCCGACGACGAGATCTCCCTTACCATCCTTGTTGAGATCGCCGATCGCAACCGCCTTGGCCTCCTGGCCGATTCCGTCGGCCGTCCGCAACGTGGTTGATGGCGTGAACGAGCCCTTGCCGTCGCCGAGCATCGCCGTAATGCCGCTATTGGTGAACGTGACCGCGAGGTCGGGGTTGGCGTCGCCGTTGAGATCGCCGATCGCGACCCCCGAGCCGACGCCACCGCCTGTCACGAAGTTCTTCGCCTCGGCGAATGTGCCGTCGCCCTTGTTGAGCAGGACGGCGACGTTACGTTGCGTCGCGACGACGACATCCGGCTTGCCGTCCTTGTTGAGGTCGCCGGCGGCGATCGCGTTCGAGCAGCAATCCCCGGACGGGTAGCGACGCTGCTGGCGCAGCGAACCGGTGCCGGTTCCGAGCAGCACCGAGACGTCGTTGGACTGCCAGTTCGAAACCGCGACGTCCTGCTTGCCGTCGCCGTTGAAGTCGGCGGTCGCGACGCCCGTCGGCTGCGTCCCCACCGCGGCATCGACGGCCGGCGCGAACGACCCGTCACCCTGATTGAGAAGGACCGAGACCTTGTCTCCGAAGCGGCTGGTGGCAACGATGTCCTGCTTCTTGTCGCCGTTGAAGTCGCCGAGCGCGACCCCGCTCGGGTTTTGCCCGACCGGATTGGATCGCGGCGGCGCCGGATTCGGCTCCGTGGCCGCGACCGGCTCGGCGTTGACGCCGATCGTGCCGGTCCACCAGGCGCGCTCGTAGTAGCGGTCGTTGCCGAAGAGCGGCCGCGAGAAGACGTCGTCCATGTGGAAGAACGTGTCGGTCCGGGCCGGGTTGAACGTCGAGTAGTAGCGGTAGACGACGACCTGGTTGTCGCCCTGAGGGCGGGTGTCGTTGTCGAGGTAGACGTCGAAGTACTCGTCCGACTGCCAGCTCGCCTCCTGGGTCTTCGGGCGCGGCCACCTCGAGTTCCACTGCCGGAAGTCTTGCGGCCACCAGTAGCCGTTCGGGAGCGGCGCCGAGAACTGCGGCGTGTTGTCGACGTGGAAGGAGGTCGACTGGGCGGAGAGGTCGCAGAGCTGCTTGTCGCCCGTGCATGAGGTCGTCGCCTCGGGCAGCTGCGGGTTGGCGCGGGCGAGGCGGGCGGCGGCGCCGACCGGGGTGTCGGTGCGGTCGGCGACGATCTGATCGCGAGCGGCGATCGCCGCCCGCCGCGCCGTCAGCTCCTCGAGGTCGCGGACCTCGGCGGGCGGGGCGTCGGCAGCGCCGGCCGGGCGGAGGTCGCCGGAGTTGACGATCAGCATCTCGTCCTGGCCGGCGGCGTCGGAGTTGCCGAACATGACCATCTCGCTGCGCTCGCCGCCGGCGCCGGCGGAGAGGTCGAAGGAGATGTAGCGGGCGATCGCGGCGTGGTCGCGGGCACTCGCGTCGAGGACCATCACGAAGCCGTCGGCGTCGAGGAAGCGCTGGATCATCCCGACGTCGCCGAGCTCGCCGGAGCCGAGCCGGTCGCCGTCGACGATCAGGACGTCGTAGTGGCGCGGGGCGCCGGCCTCGGCGTCGGCGGCCCGGGTCGCGTCGAAGTCGGAGACGTCGCGGAGCTCGGAGAGGACCGGGCTCTTGGTGGCGCCGAGCAGCAGCGCGTCGACGTTCGGGCTCGCGGCGGTGGCGCCGGACGGGGCGAGCGCGAGCAGGACGGCGAGCAGCGGGAGGATGAGGAGCGGGCGGCGCAGGATCATCTAGTCGTTGCACGTCCCGGCCGGCCGCTGTACGCGCAGGCGGGCGGCGTCCGCAGGCTCGACGAGGAACGCTCGGATGTGGGCCGTCGCGGTCCGCTCGTCCTTGCACTTGATTCGCGGCGGATCGTCGTTGGTGAGGATCACGAACTCGCCCTTGCTCTGGCCGGCGTCGATGTGGACCTTGCCTCTGCTCAGCTCGGTCAGCCGGTCGCTGCTGCCGACCGCAAGCGGGGCGTTGCGGATGTCGGAGGTGACGATCACGTCGAGGCCGGACGGCCTGGCGACCTTGCGGGCGAGGGTGATCTCACCGACGATCCGCTCGTTGTCGTGCCCGTTCGCCGCATCGCCCGCCTTCAGAGCCGCGCCGCGCTTCGCGCAGCTCTCCCGCTTGCCGGGCACCTCGCGCCACTCGGTGCAGCGGTAGAAGCTGATGTCCTCGATCGGCTCGCAGTCCTTCAGCGCCGAGTCGGGGCAGGGGTTGACGATCCCGGGCTCGATGCCGTAGGTGTGGGGGTCGGCCCCGATCGTCTTGCTTTCCCACCCCGAGCAGATGATCCCGAAGCGCTGTCCGGTGTCACGGCAGTAGTCGTCGATCATCGTGATCGGGGTCGAGAGCTTGACGTCGACCCTGCCGCCCTCCCCGTACTGCACCACGGCAGTCCCGAACTTCTCGTGGGGCGTCACGCGACCCCCGAGCGCGGTCGCGAGCGCGCGGGCGAAGGCGATTGCGTCGCCCTCCACCGCGATGTCGACATCGAAGCTCTCCTCGCCGAGCAGGATGTCCCGGATCGTCCCGCCGACGACGTAGACGCCCTCGGCGCGCTCGCCGACCGCTGCCACGGCGTCGACGAGCGGGCGGAGCGCGGGCGTTCCCCGAAGCTCGTCGGCAAGGCTCTCCGTTCGCTCCTCCGGCCGCGGCTCGACGCCCTCGAGCGCGCGGAGGAGGTCGGCCCGGGCCACGATGCCCACGAGCTCCTGCTCGCGGAGCACCGCGACGC
>Ga0207708_10003100_pt1 | contig 12235 bp, 9 predicted proteins | sample KBSK5101metaG_FD_184340 | JGI IMG/M metagenome (GOLD analysis project Ga0207708, IMG submission 184340) | Corn, switchgrass and miscanthus rhizosphere microbial communities from Kellogg Biological Station, Michigan, USA - KBS K5-10-1 metaG... | ecosystem: Host-associated > Plants > Roots >...
GCAGCCGCGGGTCGCCGAGCGCGTTCAGGCGCTCCGAGGTGCCGTCGCTGGAGCCGTCGTCCACGACGATCAGCTCGAGCGTGACGTCCTCCTGCGCGAGGACGCCGGCGACGGCGTGCGAGACCAGCGCCCACCGGTTCAGGGTCGGGATCACGACGCTGACCTCGGGCGCGCTCATCCGGCCTCGCCCGGGTCGTAGGACTCCGCGAACTTCGAGGCGGCGAACAGCGCGCACGGCGAGCCGCCGAAGGTGTAGATGCGCGAGCCGACGACGGTCGCGGCGAAGCCGTGGCGCGGGGTGCGCATGCGCGAGACGACGCGCCAGCGGTCCTCCGACGGCTCGTAGCGCTGGACGGCGCCGGTGACGGTGCCGCCGCGGTCGTCGCCGCCGCCGAGCGCCAGCACGGCGCCGTCCTCGTTGACGGCCTCCAGGCCGCCGGCGGCCACGCGCAGCGGCGGCAGCGCCTCCCACTCCCCCGACGCGGGGTCGAAGCGGGTGGCGGTGCCGAGCGCGTCGGTGCGCGCGTCGCGGCCTCCGAGCACGTAGAAGCGCCCGTCGAGGACCGTGCCGCCCACGTGCTCGCGGGCGGTCGGCATGTCCGGGCCGCGCGACCAGCGGTCGCGGGCGATGTCGTAGACCTCGAGCGACTTCAGCGCGTGGCCGAGCGGGTGCCCGCTCGTCATGCCGCCCGCCGCGTAGAGCTTGCCGTCGACGATCCCGACCGCCAGCGCCCCGCGCGCGGTCGGCATGTCCGCGAGCCGGGTCCAGCGGTCCTCGTCGACGGAGTAGCGGAACAGCGAGTTGCGCACGTCGCCGCCGTAGAGCCGGTTCCCGTGGCCGCCGACGACATAGATGTCGTCTCCATCGGCCACGAGACCGATGTGGTTGAGCGCCTCGGGCATGGGCGCGAGCGTCTCGTACCGGCCGCTCTGCGGGTCGAAGCGGCGGAACGTCTTCATCGACGTGACCGGCACACGCGCCTGCGCGTCCGGTCCCGTGAGCTCCTCCTCCGGGTAGTCGATCGAGGCGATCCCGCCCGCCAGGTAGACCTTGCCGCCGACGGTGACCGCGCGCGGCTCGTCGGTGTCGAGCGGCATCGAGGCCTCCTCGCGCCAGCCCGGCTCGTCCTGCGTGTCGGGCAGGCAGCGGTGCGGGAGCCCGGCCGCCTTCTTGAGGCGGGTCTCGACCGAGGTCTCGGTGAGCGCCACGACCGGGACGAGCGCGAGGCCGGCTGCGATCACGGCGAGCGGCAGCCAGAACCGCAGGACACGACGGGGCATCCGGGGATTCTGACCGACGCGCCGCCGATACCCTCCCCCGCTGCGCATGGAGACGACGCTGCGTGCACTTTTCATCGGTGAAGGCGCGCTCGGTCCGGGCGTCATGGGCCACGCGCGGGCGCAGGGCGTCCTGCGCCACCAGCTCGCCACCCAGGACGTCGACGCGCGCTTCGCGTCGCTGCCGGCCGCCGGGCCGTTCGCGCGCGCGGCGATGCGCGGCGTCCCCTACCTCGAGGCCACCGACCTCGACCTGCACACGGTCCGCTGGCACCTGGCGCAGGGCGTCCGCGCGCGCCGCGTGATCGACCGCGAGCTCGCCCGCGGCGGCCCGTTCGACGTGCTGCACGTCCACAGCCACACGATCTCGTTCCTCTCGCACGCCCACATGCGCCGGATCCCGACGCTGCTGTCGCTCGACGCGACCGTCTGGCAGTGGCACGAGATGGGCATCTGGCGCGATGTGCGCCCGTACTCGAAGGCGGTCGTCGCGCCGAGCCTGGCGCTCGAGAAGCGCGCGCTCGAGTCGGCCTCGGCGGTGCTGGCGTTCTCGAACTGGTGCCGTCGCGACGTGGAGCGCCGCGCCCCGCGGGCGCGCGTGATCGACCACCACCCGGGGATCGACCTGGACGCGTACCGGCCCGTGCCCAAGCGCCCGCGCCAGAGGTCGCGCGTGCTGTTCGTCGGCGGCCGCTTCGAAGAGAAGGGCGGCCCGGAGCTGCTGGACGCGCTCGGCCCGCTGATCGGCACGCGGCTCGACCTCGACGTCGTCACCCCGGCGCGCGTGGAGGAGCGGCCGGGACTGCGCGTGCACCGGCTCTCGCCCGCGGACCCGGCGCTGGCCGAGCTCTACCAGCAGGCCGACGTCTTCTGCCTGCCCACGCGCGGCGACGCGGTGCCGTTCGCCGTGCTGGAGGCGATGGCCTGCGGCGCGGCGGTGGTCGCCACGGACGTCGGCGGCATCCCCGACCTGCTCGACGGCGGCGACGCCGGCCGCCTGGTGAAGGTCGGCGACGGCCCCGCCCTGCACGAGGCGGTGACGGGCCTGATCGACGACCCGGCGCTGCGCGAGACGCTCGCGGGCCGCGCCCGGGCCCGCTGCGAGCAGCGCTTCGACGCGGCACGCCAGACCGCGCGGCTGATCGACCTGATGCGCGAGGTCGCCGCCGCGGGGCCGCCCGCATGAGCACGACGCCCGTCGCCAGCTCGATGGCGCGGGGCCTGACGGTTCTCGCGTCCAGCCGCGGGATCGTGCTCGGCCTCCAGCTCGTCACGATCTCGCTGCTCGCCGGGCACCTCGACCCGGCCGGCCTGGGCGTCTACACGTTCGGCGTCGCGACCGCGAACCTGTTCCGCTTCCTGCCCAACTTCGGGCTCGTGCAGGTGCTCGGGCGCGACATCGCCCAGCGGCCCGAGCGCGAGCGCGAGCTGCTGCCGAACGTCGTCTACCTGCGCCTGGCGCTCGGCGTCCTCACCTACGGGCTGCTCGGCGCGAGCCTCGTCGTCTTCGGCTTCGACGACACGGAGACGCGCGCGGCGCTGATCGCCGGCCTGATCCTGCTGATCGTCATCGACTCCTTCCGCAGCGCGCTCGAGGTGCGTCTGCGGCTCGCGTGGATCTCGATCGCCGACGCCGTCGAGGCGATCGCGACCGTCGCCGGGGCGCTCGTGCTGATCCGCCGCGGCGCCGGGCCGGAGGCGTTCCTGTGGATGTACGCCGGCCTGAAGCTGGTCAACGCGCTGATCGTGTGGGCGGCCGCGAGCCGGATGGGCGAGTTCTCGTGGCGGCCGCGGCCGCAGCTGTGGCCGCCGCTCGTGCGCTCCGCGCTCCCGCTGGGCCTGGCGGGACTGCTGATGGCGCTGTACTTCCGCCTCGACGTGATGATCCTGGCGCGGCTGAAGCCGCCGGACGACGTCGGCCAGTACGGCGCCGGCTATCGCTTCCTGGAGGCCTTCACCGTCGTCCCGACGATGATCATGTCGGTGCTCGCGCCGGTGCTCGCGCGCAGCTTCATGGAGGGCGCGGGCGTGCTCCAGCGCCGCTACGGGCTCGCGATGCACCTGGTGACGGTGATCGCGATCGGCGTCTCGGTCGGCGGCGCGATGACCGCCTGGCGCGTGCTGCCGGCGCTGCCCGGCTTCGGCGCGTTCGACGGCGGCGGCGTCGCGCTGGCGATCCTCTCGCCGGCGGCCGGGCTGATCCTCGTCGGCACGATCGCGCAGGGGGTGCTGATCGCGGGCCACCGACAGCAGCGGCTGCTGCGCATCTCGGCCGCCGGGCTGGCGTTCAACCTCGTGCTCAACCTGCTGCTGATCCCGCCCTACTCCTACGTCGGCGCCGCGATCGCCACGACCGCCACCGAGGTGCTGCTGGTGGCGATGTCGCTGCGCGAGGTGCGGCTGCGGCTGTCGCTGCGCTGGCCGCTCGGCCGGCTGTGGCCGGTGCTCGGCGCGACCGCCGCGATGGCCGCCGCGATCGCCGCGTCCTACGCGCTCGACCCGTTCCTCCAGGTCGCGGTCGCCGTCGTCGTCTTCGCCGGCGCGCTCGCCCTGACCGGCGGCCTGCGGCCGAGGGACCTCCAGCCGTTCCGGGACCTGCGCGCATGACCGCGCTGCTCGTCGCCGCCGAGACGCCGTTCCCGCCCGAGTCGGGCACGCGCCTGCGCAACGTGCACCTCGCCCGCCGGCTGGCCGAGCGGCTCGAGGTCGAGATGGTCGTGCTCGGGCCGCCCGGCGACGCGGCCGGCGAGCCGTACCCGGTCGCGGGCGTGCCGCACGAGGTCTCGCGGCTGCGCGCCCTCGCGGGCTCCGCGCTGCGCCCCTACAGCGCCGCCAAGCACCGGTCGGAGGCGCTCGCGCGCTACGTCGCCGGCCGGGCGCCGTCCGTCGTGCAGGCGCAGGAGGTGTGGGTCGTGCCCGCGGCGCGCGCCGCCGGGCGGCCGGTGATCCTCGACGCCCACAACGTCGAGCGCGACCTCCTGGGCTCGTTCGCCGCCGCCGAGCCGCGCCGGCTGCACCGCGCGCGCTGGCGCTGGGAGGCGCGCAAGGCCGGCGGCTGGGAGGCGGCCCGGGTGCGCGAGGCGACCGCCGTCTGCGCGATGAGCGACCACGACGCGGCGGCGTTCGAGCGCTACGGCGCGCGCGAGGTCCTGGTGGTGCCCAACGGCGTCGACACCGTCGCCGTCGCGTACCGCGAGCCCGCCGCGGGCGCGCGGCTGCTGTTCGTCGGTCACTACGGCTACCAGCCCAACGCCGCGGCCGCCCGCGAGCTGGCCGGCGAGATCCTGCCGCGTGTGCGCGAGCAGCGCCCCGGCGCCACGCTCGAGCTCGTCGGCCGCGAGCCGCCGGCCGCGCTCGCCCGCCGCCCCCCGGACGGCGTGCGCGTGACCGGCGCCGTGCCGGACGTGCTCGAGCACCTGCACGCGGCGCGCGCGGTCGTGATCCCGCTGCGCTCCGGCAGCGGCACGCGGCTGAAGGTGCTCGAGGCGCTGGCCGCCGGCGTGCCGGTGATCTCCACGCCGCTCGGCGTGCAGGGGCTCGGGGTCCGCCACGGCGAGGACGTGCTGATCGGCGAGACGGCCGCCGAGCTGGCCGCCCTGGCGGCGCGGGTGGCCGCCGACGACGCGCTCGCGCGCCGGCTCTCGCACGCCGGCCGCGCGCTCGTGGAGGGCCGCTACGACTGGGGCGCGGTGGCGCAGCCGCTCATCGAGCTGCACCTGCGACTTCAGCGGTCCTGAGCCGCTGCGCGGCGGCGAGCCAGCCGAGCATCACGGCCAGCAGCACGGTCTCGCGCGGCTCGACGCCGGTGAAGGAGCCGGTCGTCTCCGCGACGGCGAGCCCGACGAGCGCGGCCGCGAGCCCGAGCCCGGCGCCCTGGATCCGGGGATCGAGGTCCGTGCGCCACACGCGCAGCCCGGTCCGTACGCCGGCGACCATGATCCACAGGTAGGCGAACACGCCGAGCAGCCCGAGCTTGAGCCAGTACCAGAACACCACCACGTGCGTGTACTGGCGCCCGCCCGGCAGCGCCTGTGCGAGCGGGTAGCGCGCCGCCCAGGGCACGCCGAGGCCGATGCCGAACACGGGATGGCGCCCGATCTCGGCCCGCACGTTGTGCTGCTCGTCGAGCCGGTAGCGGTCCTGCGCGTTGCCCTGGACCTTGCTCGGCGTCAGCGACTGCGCGCGCTGCACGACCGGGCTGTCGCTCTGGGAGCCGCTCAGCGCGGTCAGCCCGAAGTACAGCGAGATCAGGATCAGCACCCCGGCCGGCACCAGCAGCAGCCGCCCGCGCGCGCCGACCGCGACCAGCAGGACGAGCACGGCGCCGAGCACCAGCGCGATCCAGAAGTTGCGCCGGAACGAGAGGATCAGCACGGCGAGGGCGAACGGCGCCAGCCACAGCACGAACCGCGGCAGGCGGGCGCCGCGCAGGCGGGCGGCGAGCACGCCGAGCACGTACGCCAGCAGCAGCAGGTTGGCCAGCGGCGCGTAGTAGGTCAGCACCGTGCCCTCGATCACGCGCCCGGCGCCGATCAGCCACGCGAAGCCGCCGAACGCGGTCTTGACCGCCACGACCGCCACGGCCGCCCCCAGCACCCACTCGAGCTCGCGCCGCGTCTCGATCAGGTTCACGATCAGGAACGGGACGAGCGCGAGGGTCAGCACCGAGCGCAGGCCGTTGAGCAGGTCGACGGCGCTCGCGTCCGCCGCGCGGCCGACGACGACCCCGCACACCGCCGCCACGGCGAGCGTCAGCAGCGGCAGCGTCAGCGCGCCCGGCGTGGCGACCGGCTTGCGCGTGCGCGAGCGCTCGAGCGCCACCCCGGCGGCGGCGATCCCCAGCAGCACCTCGTGCGGGCGCACGGGCAGCGCCGGCAGCGTCTCGTAGTAGCGGGCCGTGTAGCCGCCGAGGAAGCCCGCCGGGTCGGCCTCGAGCACCGCGACCGCGACGACGGCGATCGTCGCCGTCGCCTTCGGGACGAAGGCCAGCGCGATCGACGCCACCAGCAGACCCGGCAGCACCAGCGCCAGCGGGCCCGCCTTCGCGGCGAGCAGCGCGAGGATCCCGCCGAGGAGCGCCGCCAGCGCGGCCACCCCCAGCGCGAGCACCGCGCCGGGCGCCCGCGCCGTCACTGCCCGATCTCGGCCTCGTCGCGCAGCACGCTGGGGTAGGCCCCGTAGTAGCCGTACTCGGTCGCGCTCACGTTGCTCTTGTTGAAGACGAGGCCGAGGATCGGCGCCTCGACCGCGCGCAGCGTCTCGACGGCGCGGCGGACGTTGCGGCGGCGGCTGCGGCGGGCGTCGACGACGAGCACGACGCCGTCGGCATAGCGCGAGAGCACGACCGCGTCGACGATCGCCAGCACCGGCGGCGAGTCGAGCACGACGAAGTCGTAGTCCGCGTGCAGTTGCTCGACGATCGTGGCCATGACGTCCGAGGAGAGGCGCTCCGGCGTCTCGAGCAGGGTCCGCCCGGCGGTGATGGCCTCCAGCGACCCGCCGCGGCGGCGCACGCCCTCGGGCAGCGGCACCGGGCGCATCGAGAGCGGCAGGTCGCCGACCTCGCCGGCGGTCAGCACCTCGCCGAGCCCCGGCTCCTGCGGCATCGCGAACGCGTTGTGCAGGGTCGGGCGGCGCAGGTCGCCGTCGACGGTGACGACGCCGCGGCCGTCGGCCGCGAGCGCGCGCGAGAGGTTCGAGGAGACGTAGGTCTTGCCCGACGCCGGCTCGGGGCTCGTCACGAGCAGCACATTGCGCTGGTCCTTGGCGCGGCGCACCCGCCGGTTAGCCGTGCTGGCGTCGTGGTGGTCGCCCACGTCGGAGGCGAGCGAGAACTCGACCTGCGCCCGCAGCTTGCGGAACGCCTCCAGCGCCTTGCTGTCGGTCGCGGCCGCGCGCGGCAGCTCGGCCATCACCGGCAGGCCGAGGTCGACCGCGGCCTCCTCGGCCGAGACGTAGCGATCGGCGAAGGTGTGACGGAGCAGCACCGCGCCGCAGGCGAGCACGAACGCGATCAGGAACGCCAGCACCGCGTTGCGGGCCGGGTTCGGGAACGCGGCGGTGGTCGGGACGATCGCCGGCTGGATCACGCGCACGGAGTCGGTCGGCGTGATCGCCAGGTCGGCGAGCCGGCCCTGGAGCGCCGTCAGCTCGGTCTCCAGCGCGGTCGCCTCGGGCGAGTCGGCGGGGATCTTCCCGAGCCGGTCGCGGATCTCGATCGCGCGCCGCTGCGGCGCCGCGAGCGTGCGCCGGCGCTCGACCTCCTGGAGGTCGCCGACCTCGCGCGTGAAGGCCTGCGCGTAGGCGTTGGCGTAGGCGGCCGCGGTCTTGGGGTCCTCCGAGCTGCCGGTGAACTTGAGCACCAGCAGGTCGGGCTGCGGCGCCACGTCGACCTTGCCGTCGAGCGACTCGGAGAACTTGCCCTCGTTCTTGGCGGCGTTGACGACGGAGGTCGTGCGGGCCAGCTCGGCGTAGAAGTTGGTCGTCTGCAGCAGCTGGTCCGTGCTGAGGCCGAAGCCCTGGGACTGCTGCGCGGGGATGATCTGCGCCAGCGCGCTCGCGTCGTAGCGCTTCTGGAAGGAGGAGCTGGCGAGGTAGGCGGCGATCGCGGCCAGCAGCGAGAACGCCACGATCACGTAGCGCGAAGACCAGAGCGTGCGAAGTTGCTGGTTGGAGTCCATGGCGCTGTTACCGCTGAATGAGCGTATCGGTCGCTGCGGCCCGTTCCTCAACGGTTGCCAGCACGGCCTGCGCGAGCCCGTTCCGGAACACCTCAGGGCGGAAGCGGCGGGCGTTCTCGCGCAGCGGCCCGGCCGGCCACTCCTGGGTCTCGAAGCGCTCGATCGCGGTGCACAGCGCCTCGACGGTCTGCTCGCCGAACAGCACGCCCGTCTCGCCGTCGACCACGGTGTCGCGGACGCCGCCGCGGCCGTAGGCGATCACGGGCACGCCGGCCGCCTGCGCCTCGACGGGCACGATCCCGAAGTCCTCCTCGCCGGGGAACAGCAGGGCGCGCGCGCCGGCCAGCAGCCCGGGCAGCTCGGCGTCGCCGACGCGCCCGAGGAACTCGGTGCCCGGCCCGGCCTGGGCGCGCACCGCCGCCTCCGCGCGGCCCCCGCCCACGACCTTCAGCGGCCGCCCGAGCCGGGCGCACGCCGCGACCGCGAGGTCGGCGCGCTTGTAAGGGACGAGCCGGCTCAGGAACAGGTAGTAGCCGCCGTCGCGCCGCTCGAGGCCGAGCAGCGGATCGACGTCGACGGGCGGGTGCAGGACGTCGGCGTCACGCCCGTAGAAGCGGCGGATCCGCTCGGCCACGAAGGTCGAGTTGGCGAGGAAGCGGGACGGCCCGCGCGAGGCGGCGAGATCGCGCCGGCGCAGCCACGGCAGCAGCGCCCGCGCGCCGAGCCGGCCCACGCGGCCGAGGTCCTCGCCCGCCAGGAACGCCGGGTCCCAGGCGTAGCGCATCGGGGTGTGGCAGTAGCAGACGTGCGGCACGCCGGCCGGCACGCGGAGGTTCTTCGCGCAGGCGTGATTGCTGGAGAGCACGAGGTCGAAGCCCGACAGGTCGAAGCGCCGGAACGCCGCGTCCATCAGCGGCAGCAGCTTCGGGTAGTGGCGCGCGGCGCCGGGGATGCGGTCCAGGAACGACGCGTGCACCGGGCGCGACGTGATCGCCTCCGGCCACGGCGCCGGGTCGTAGACGGTCGTGAACAGCTCGGCCTGCGGGAACACGTCGAGCATCGCCATCACGACCTGCTCGGACCCGCCGGGGATCGTCAGCCACTCATGGGAGATCGCCACGCGCGGGAAGCGCGCCCGCGCGGACTCGACGCTCAATCGAAGTGCCGGAAGGCGGCCGCGAACGTCATCAGCAGGATCTTCAGATCCAGCCAGAGCGACCAGTTCTCGATGTAGAAGTTGTCCCACTCGACGCGCTCGGAGAGCGACGTCTGGCCGCGCAGGCCGTGCACCTGGGCCCAGCCCGTGATGCCCGACTTGACGCGGTGGCGGTCGCCGTAGCGGTCGACGTCGTGACGGAAGACCTCGACGAACTCGGGGCGCTCGGGGCGCGGGCCGACGAGGCTCATCTGGCCGCGCAGCACGTTGAACAGCTGCGGCAGCTCGTCGAGCGAGGTGCGGCGGATGAAGCGGCCGACGGCGGTGCGGCGGTCGAAGCCCTCGACCCCGCCGGGGGCGCGGCCCGGGATCGGCTGGAACTCCGCGTCGGGGGCGGCGGAGCCGCGCATGGAGCGGAACTTGAGCAGGTCGAACGAGTGCCCGTCGCGCCCGACGCGGCGCTGGCGGAAGAAGATCGGGCCGCTCGAGCTGAGCCGCACGGCGAGCGCGACGGACGCCATCAGCGGCGAGAGCACGATGATGCCGAGCGCGGCGAGCACCCGGTCGGCGGCGTACTTGCAGGCGAACTGCCAGCCGCGCGGGTCGACCGCGCGCAGCCCGAGCAGCGGCAGGCCGCCGAGCCGGTCGAGCGCCACACGGTCGGTGATCGACTCGAACAGGCGCGGCACGAGCGAGACCTCGAGGCCGAGCGCCTCGCAGTCGCGGATGACCTGCACGAGGCCGCGGTCGGGCGCGGCCGAGAAGGCGAGGATGACGTGCCTCGCGCCCGTCATGGCGGCGACCTGCTCGAGGTCGTCGGGGCCGCCGAGGATCGGCACGTGCAGCGAGTGGCGCTCGACCGCGGGCGACGGCTCGGCGTCGAGGAAGCCGACGGGGCGCAGCCCGTACTCCGGCTTGGCGTTCAGGCGCGCGGCGACCTGCGTGCCGACGACGCCGGCGCCGACGATCAGCGTCGCCTTGCCGACCTCGCGCCGGCGGCGCGCGACCCGCTGGGAGGCGCCGAGCGCGATCCGGCCGCCGCCGACGAACAGCAGCGCGAACACCCAGGCGCGGGCGACGACGGGTCCGATGTCGCTCGCGCCGCCGAACAGCAGCGTCGCGGTCACGACGATCATGGCCGAGATCGAGACCGCGCCGACCACGGGCGCGACGCCGTCGAGGATCACGACCTGCAGCCGCGTGCGGTACATCCCGCGCACGGCGAGCGCGAGCACGAGCAGCAGCGGCATCGCGAACAGCGACGCCGGGACGTCGGACTCGATGCCGGCCGCCGCGGCGCCGTTGACGGCGGCGACGACGGCGAGCACGCCGGCGAACAGATCGACGACGACGCGCAGCGGGATCCAGCCGCGGCCCTCGAGCAGGTAGTGGGCGAGCCTCGAGTCTGAGCCGGGCGGAAGCTCGGGCGGGTCGGGGATCCCGGTGAGCGGCCGCAGCGGGGCGACCGGGCGGATCGCCTCGCGCTCGCTCGTCGGGACCGAGTAGGCGATGTGTGAGTGGCGTCCCGCCATCGGGCCTAGGGCTCCGTCCGTTGCGGCGCAACGGCGACGGCCGTGGTGCCGCGTGAGGCGCGGCGATGCCGCGCGACCGCCTGGAGGGCGAGCGAGAGCACGAGCAGGGCCATCGCGCCGAGCGCGAGCCAGCCCAGGTCGGCCATCGAGAACGGGACGCCGCGCTGCTCCGCAGGCGACCCCGGCGCAGCCGCGGCCGTCGCCGGGAGGGCGAGGAGTGCGGCCAAGACGACTGTCACCAGCTGAAACTTCATGTTTCTCCCGATCATCCTGATCGTTGCGGTGTGGGCGATTGTGGCGTCCTTGACACTGGTTCTCACTCAGCTTTTCGGCCAGCGGGGCCGCCGCCTCAAGCGGCCCGACCGCCTTTGATGTTCAAGACCCTCTGTTGCCCTACAAAGTGGGTCGGTTGAACATGGGGTTCGCACCCTGACCGCGACGTACGTGGCGCTTGCGGCCGGAGCCCCTTGTTCTAACTCATGCGGCGCCCCGGAAGACCGCCTGCTTATGTTCTTAACGTGGCTTCCTGCAGGACCTGGCGCGTTCGCGCCGCGACGTCGTCCCAGCGATAGGCGCTCGCGAGCGCGGCGCCCGCGGCGGCGAGCTCGGCGCGCCGGCCGAACGCCTCGGAAATACCCAGGCGCCAGGCCTCCGCTGTCCGCTCGCTGACGACGACCGAAGCGGTGCGGGAGACCTCCTCCAATCCCCCGGAATTCGCAGCGATGACAGGCGGGGTCCCGCAGGCCATCGCCTCGACCGGGGCGATCCCGAAGCCCTCGTAGATCGCCGGCGCGGCGAGCGCCTCGGCGGCCCGGTAGAGCGCGAGCAGCTCCGGATCGCTCACCCGGCCGAGCAGCGCGCACCACGGCGCGCCCTCCAGGCGCGCGAGCTGCGCCTCGCTGCCGAAGCCGGGGCTCCCGGCGAGGGCCAGCCGCCAGCCGTCGCCCGCCGCCCACGCGCGCTCGGCGGCGTCGAAGAGGACGTCGAGGCCCTTGCGCGGGTCGAGCGCGCCGACGTGCAGGACGAAGCGGCCATCGAGCCCGAAGCGGGCGCGCACCGCCTCGGCGGCGGTAGCGCGGTCACCGGGCGTGAAGGCGGCGTCGACGCCGTTGGGGACGACGCGCAGGCGTTCCTCGCGCAGCCCCCACAGCCGCCGCGCATCGGCGGCCGTCGTTCCCGAGACCGCCAGCACTCGGTCGGCCCGGCGCGCGGAGCGGCGCATGTTGGTGCGGTAGGCGAGCGTCTCGCGCCACGGCTTGGTGCCGGGGAACAGGAGCGGCGCGAGGTCGTGCAGCGTGACCACCGACGGCACCGGCACGTGGACGGGCGTGAGGCCCTGCGGCGCCCAGAACACGTCGGGCCGCGCCCGCGCCAGCACCGGCAGCACGAAGCCGTTGCGCCACGCCGCGCCGCCCCGGATCCGCCGCCAGCGCTGACGGACGCCCTCGATCTCGCTGAACGGGCCGCTCGTGTTGGCCAGCAGCTCGATGTCGAGCGTCTCGTCGCGCGCCAGCTCGCGCACGATCCGGTCGACGTACTTCGGGATCCCGCCCCAGTCCCAGGCCAGGCAGTTGGCGTCGATGACGATC
>Ga0207708_10003102_pt1 | contig 12235 bp, 9 predicted proteins | sample KBSK5101metaG_FD_184340 | JGI IMG/M metagenome (GOLD analysis project Ga0207708, IMG submission 184340) | Corn, switchgrass and miscanthus rhizosphere microbial communities from Kellogg Biological Station, Michigan, USA - KBS K5-10-1 metaG... | ecosystem: Host-associated > Plants > Roots >...
CACACGATGTTCGAGGTCGGCTACCGCGGCAGCTTCCTGAACTACAGCACCTTCTCGGTGCTCAATCGCTGGGATCAGCGGGCCAAGGTCGAGATCCGCCGCCAGGAGACCGCCCGCCTCAAATGGGGCGGCCGCGCGTCGATGGCGATGATGCCGACCACCGATCTGATCGAGCTCGGCGGCATTCCCTTCCGCCATACCGGCGCCAAGACCTCGGACATGCGCGGCAGCGTCGACTACGCGCTCACCGCCCGCAACTCGCTGTCGGTCGCAGTCAACCGCCAGGTGGTCAACTTCGATCGTCCCGAGGAAGTGCATGCGTTCCTCCGCGGCGGCCGCGTCGCCGAGATGATCGAGGGCTGGCGCCACAAGGTGAACGGCCGGATGGCGCTCGGCGCCGACTACACCTATCGCCGCGCGACGGTGGTCGACGACCCGGAGGCGTTCAACATCCACACCACCGAGGCGGCGATCGACTACGAGGTGTCGCCGTCGTGGACCTTTTCCGGCGCCGCCGGCATGGTGCACCTGCAGGCGACGCAGCTGACCGCGGCGAAGACCGGTCCGGCCTGGCGGCTGCGCATCGAGCGGCAGCGCCAGCGCCGCACCTTCCACGCCGGCTACATCCGCTCCTACATCCCGTCGTTCGGCTTCGGCGGCACGATCCAGAACCAGGAAATCGGCGTCGGCTACCGGACGCCGCTGTTCGGCAGCCGGCGCCTCTCTCTCGACAACTCCCTCGTGTTCCGCGACAACGACCCGCTCACCAACACCGTCGAGCAGTTGCCGTTGCGCTCGCTGCGCACGCACACCGCGCTCGGCTGGGAGCCGCAGCCCTGGGTGCGGATCGAAGGGTTTTATTCGCTGGTGCAGCAGAGCACCCTGCGTGCGGGCGGCCGGCTGTCCCGCAATCGCATCGGGTTCCAGATCGTGACTTCGAAGCCTGTGAGGATGCAGTGATGGACGAACCTCGTTTTGACCCACTCGACTATGTTTCGGTCTTCAACCGCCGCAAGTGGTGGTTCATCATCCCGGTCGCGCTGTCGCTGCTGATCGGCGGGCTGCTGGTCTGGAAGCTGCCCCGCACCTATCAGGCGGCGACCACCATCGCGGTGAGCGCGCCGCGCGTCGCCGGCAATGTCGTCGGCGCGGTGCAGATCGACCGGCAGGAGCGGATGCGCGCGGTCTCGCAGCAGCTGCTCAGCCGCCCGGTGCTCGAGCGCACCGCGCGCCTCGAGCATCTCGATCAGGATCAGTCGATTGACGCCTCGGTGAACCGGCTGCGCGGCGGCATCTCGGTGTCGCTGCCCGATTCGATCACCCCCGGCGGCGGCGGCGGCGCGCCGGCGTCGCAGCTCTCGCCCGATCAGAAGGCGCAGCTCGACTCCTACCAGGTGCGCTTCATCGACCAGTCGCCGGAAGACGCGCAGCGGATCGTCAACCGCCTGGCGCAGGTGTTCGTCGAGGAGAACAACCGCTCGCGTGAAGTGATCGCCGCCGACACCTCGCAGTTCATCGAGGCGCAGCTGCGGGCCAGCGAGAGCCGCCTGAACGGGCTGGAAGAGCGGCTGCGCGACATGAAGGAAGCCTTCATGGGCCGGCTGCCGGAGCAGACCAACTCCAACCTGGCGATGGTGGCGACGATGCAGCGGCAGCTGGAGTCGGCGACGACCAACACCCGCAGCGAGCAGGATCGGCTGTCGATCATCGAGCGCCAGATCGAGAGCATGCAGCAGGGCGCCGAGGAGGCGATTGCCGCCACCCGCGGCACGCCGACCGAAAACGCCCAGTCGCGGGTGCTGTCGCTGCGCCGCGAGCTCGCCAACGCCCAGCTCTCCTTCACCGACAAGCACCCGGAAATCATCCGGCTGAAGGACGAGATCGCGACCGCCGAGAAGGCCGCCGCGGCCGAGAAGGCGCGTCCCGCCTCGGACCGGATGGCGATCCTCAATGCCAACCCGGAGTACCGGCAGCTGCTGAAGGACCGCGAGACGACCAAGATGCGGATCACCGAGTCGCAGCGCCAGCAGTCGGCGATCAACAACCAGATCGCCCACTACCAGGGCCGGGTCGAAGCGGCGCCCCGGGTCGAACAGCAGATGGTCTCGCTGCAGCGCGAGTACGACCTCGAGCGCTCGTCGTACGGCGACCTGACGCAGAAGCGCCAGGCCGCGCTGTTGAACGAAGAGCTGCAGCGCAAGCAGGGCGGCGAGCAGTTCGCCGTGCTGCTGCCGGCGGGGCTTCCCTCCGAGCCGTTCAAGCCGAAGCCGATGCGGGTGATGCTGATGGCGATTGCCGCGGGCCTGGTCCTCGGCGGCGCGTTTGCCTTCGGCCGCGAGTACCTCGACCGCTCGGTGCACGACGCCCGCGGTCTGCGTGACGAATTCGAGCTGCCGGTGCTGGCGGAGATCCCGCGCATCGAGCCGGTGATGGGATAGCGACGAGAGGATATTGAGATGAGCCGCATTCAGAACATTCTCGAGAAGGCCGAGCGCGACGGCGCCAGCCTCCGTACGACGCGCGTCGGCGTGCCGGCGGCCGCGATTCCGGTGCCGGTCAACCAGGTGGCGGCCAGCGTGCCGCTGACCATCGACATCCCGACGCCGCCGATGCCGGCCGCCGAGCCGGTGATGGTGCGCGACATCGTGCCGGGCGCGCCGTCGGTGCAGGCGGCGGCGCCCGCCGCCGTCGCGGCCGACACGATCCAGAGCTACAGCGTCCGGCTGAATCCGCTGCTGGTCGCCGGCCTGTCGCCGAAGTCGCTGGCCGCGGAGCAGTATCGTCAGCTGCGCACGCGCCTGTCGCACGCCGAAGGCGCCAGCAACCTGCGCACGGTGCTGATCACCAGCCCGCAGAAGGGTGAGGGCAAGTCGGTCACCGCCGCCAACCTGGCGCTGACCATGGCGCAGGAGCTGCAGCGGCGCGTGATCATCGTCGAGGCGGATCTGCGGAAGCCGTCGCTGCAGCACCTCTTCGGCCTGCCGCCCGGCCCCGGCCTCGCCGAGTACCTCTCCGGCGCCGCGGAGCTGAAGGACGTGATGCGGTTCCTGCCGGATCACAACCTGACGGTGATTCACGCCGGCGCCGCGCCGACCAACCCGGCGGAGCTGCTGGGATCGACGGCGATGCGCCGCCTCCTCGATCAGCTGCGGACGCGCTACGACCGCGTGCTGCTCGACACGCCGCCGGTGCTGCCGCTCGCGGACGTCGCGGTGCTGGCGCCGCTGGTCGACGGCACGCTGATGGTGGTGCGCGCCGGCGTCACGCCGAAGCCCGCGATCGAGAACGCGCTGCGCGCCTTCGACTCCTCCCGCCTGCTCGGCGTGGTCCTCAACGAATCGGGCATGGAGCAGGACTACCGCTACGAAGGGCCGAGGCACTAGAGCGGCGCGACATTGCGGATTGCGGATTGCGGAATGCGGATTTATTGGGGCATTCGTGAATCCGTAATCCGCAAGCCGCAATCCGCAACGTCAGGTTACCGCGATGCAGGTCTTCAACAGGAACGTGTCGGTGAGGGGGCTCACCGTATTCGGCTTCGAGATCATCCTGATCTCGGGGTCGATGGCGCTGGCGGCCAGCCTCCATGGCGGCTTCAGCGGCGCGGCCGAAACCGGCGCGATGCTGTCGAAGATCGCCGTCGTCACCGCGCTCTGCCAGCTGTGCTTCTACTACAACGACCTCTACGATCTCACCGTCGTCCACTCCAATCGTGAACTGGTGGTGCGGCTGCTGCAGGCGGCCGGCGCCGCGGCGATCGTCCTCGCCTTCGCCTGCATCGTCTTCCCGTCGCTGCTGCTCGACCCGGGCACCTTCGTCACCGCGCTCGGCGTGTTCGTGGTGGCGGTCCTGAGCTGGCGGCTGGCCTTCAATCATTTCGCCCACGACCCGCACCTCGAGGAGCGCCTGCTGATTGTCGGCACCGGGCACACCGCGCGCACGCTGGCGCAGCAGATCGGCCGGCAGCAGGACTTCGCCTATCGCCTGGTCGGCTTCGTCGACGAGGGTGAGGAAGCGACCTACGTGCGGCAGCACGACATCCTCGGCAACGCGCTCGACATCGATCGCATCGTCGCCTCGCGCCACGTCGACCGGATCGTCGTCGGGTTGTCCGACCGACGCGGCCGGCTGCCGATCGAGCAGCTGCTGCGGGCGAAGATGTCGGGCGTCCGCGTCGAGGACGCGACCACCACCTACGAGCGCCTCACCGGCAAGATCCTGATCGACGACCTGAAACCGAGCTGGCTGATCTTCTCCGACGGCTTCCGCGCCTCGCGGGTGACCCGCTTCGTCAAGCGGATGCTCGACCTGTCGCTGTCGATGATCCTGGCGATCATCACCACGCCGCTGATGATCCTGACCGGGCTGGCGATCAAGCTCGATTCCACCGGGCCGATGCTCTACAGCCAGGAGCGGGTCGGCGAGAACGGGCGGGTCTTCAAGATCTACAAGTTCCGCTCGATGCGCACCGACGCCGAACAGGCGGGCAAGCCGATCTGGGCGCGCGACCGCGACGATCGCATCACCCGCATCGGCCGCTTCATCCGCAAGACCCGCCTCGACGAACTGCCGCAGCTGTGGAACGTGATGCGCGGCGACATGAGCTTCGTCGGCCCGCGGCCCGAGCGGCCGTTCTTCGTCGAGCAGCTGGCGCGCGAGATCCCGTTCTACCTGCAGCGGCACGCGGTGAAGCCGGGCCTCACCGGCTGGGCGCAGGTGAAATACCAGTACGGCTCGACCGTCGAAGACGCGATGGAGAAGCTGCGCTACGACCTCTACTACATCAAGCACCTGTCGATCGTGTTCGACCTCACCATCGTGCTCGACACGGTCAAAGTGATTCTCTTCGGAAAGGGCGCCAAGTGACGCGACGCGTCGTCGACCCGCACGACGCCATCTGGCGCGAAGACCGTCAGCTGATGACGGTGGCGAAGAACGTCACCACCCGGTACATGGCGATCGTGACCGATGCCCTGATCGGCCTGGTGCTGCTGCCCTTCAACGTCCACCACCTCGGCCCCGCCGCCTACGGGTTGTGGATGCTGACCGCGTCGATGACCACCTACTTCTCGGTCCTCGACCTCGGGTTCGGCGGCTCGGTGGTGCGGTTCGTCGCCCACTACCGCGCCAAGCGCGACGCGCGCGGCCTCAACGAGATTGCCAGCACGCTGTTCGTCATCTTCAGCGTCGTCGGCGTCATCGCTTACGGCGTGTTCGTCCTGCTCGCGCTCAACATCGGCCGCTTCTTCACGCTGACGCCGGATCAGATCGCCACCGGGCGCTCGCTGATGCTGATCATCGGCGTCTACGTCTCGCTCGGCTTTCCCTTCAGCATCTTCGGCGGCATCATCAACGGCTTTCAGCGCTACGACCTGAACAACGTCGTCGGCGTCGGCAGCAGCCTGATCGTCGCGGTGATCAACGTCGTCATGCTGCTCTCCGGCTTCTCGCTGGTGCAGCTGGTGATGGTGACGACAGCGGCGCGCATCGCCACCTATCTCGTCTATCGCCTCAACGCCTACAAGGTGTTCCCGCTGCTGTCGATCCAGCCGCGGCTGTTCCTCTGGTCGCGGGTGCGCGAGCTGACCGGCTTCAGCGTCTACGTCTCGATCATCGACTGGTCGAACAAGCTGAATTACTCGATCGACGCCATCATCATCGGCGCCTATCTCGGCGCCGCCGCGGTGGCGCTCTGGACCGTGCCGCAGCGCCTCGCCGAGATGCTGCAGCGCCTGACCAACCAGTTCAACGGGGTGATCTTCCCGGTGGTCGTCGACAGCGACGCCGGCCAGAAGCCCGAGCGGCTGCGGACGATCTTCATCCAGGGCACGCGCTTGTCGCTGGTCACGGTGATCCCGCTCGCCGCGGCGCTGTTCCTGCTGGCGCGGCCGCTGGTGTTGTCGTGGGTGGGGCCGCGGTTCACCGAGAGCATCCTGGTCGCGCAGATCCTGATCGCGGTCGTCGCCATCCGCGTCGGCAACGCGACGGCGACGACGCTGCTCAAAGGCGCGGGCGAGCATCGCATGCTCGCCTTCGCCAACGCCGGCGGGGCGCTCGCCAACGTGGCGCTCTCGCTGCTGTGGATCCGCCGCTTCGGGCTGATTGGCCAGGCCTACGGAACGCTGATCCCGGTCGCGGTGACGTCGGCGCTGATTCTCTGGCCGGCGGCGTGCCGCCGCGTCGGCATCGGCACGATGGAGGCCTTCAGAACGGCGGTGTGGCCGACGCTCTGGCCGGTGCTGGTGATGGCGTGCGTCGTCATCCCGCTGCGCGATGCGCTGCCGGTGCGCCTGGTGAGCGTGGCGCTGGCCGGCGGCGCCGGGGCGCTCGTGTATGCCTTCACCTTCCTGGCATTCGCTGTGAAAAGGGATGAGCGGCAGGTCTACGTCGCCAAGGCGACCGAGATTCTGCGATCCCGGCGCGGGGTGCCGGCGGCGGCATGACCTGGATGGCATCCGGCACGAGCCGGAATGGAGACGAGACGTAAATGAGGGGAATCATTCTCGCGGCGGGCAAGGGATCGCGCCTCAACGGCACGATCGGCGACAAGCCCAAGTGCCTGCTGCGCGTCGGCGGCAAGACGCTCGTCGAACGTCAGATCGAGACGTTCCGCCGCGCCGGCATCGACGACATCGTCATGGTCGTCGGTTGCCAAGCTGAGGCAGTCCGGCGGACGTGTGGGCAACGGATCACCTACATCGAGAACGCGCGCTTCGCCCAGACCAACAGCTTGTACTCGCTGTGGCTGGCACGACCTCTGCTATATGACGGCTTCGTCGTCATGAATTGCGATGTCCTGTTCCACCCGCAGATGCTGGCCGATCTGGTGACCTCACGCCACGAAGACGCGCTCCTCATCGCCTACCAGGACGACGACGAGCAGCCGATGGGCGACGAGGAAATGAAGATCAAGGTGCGCCGCGGCCGGGTGGTCGACATCGCCAAGACGCTGCCGGCCGACGAGGCCGACGGCGAGAACGTCGGCGTGGTGAAATTCGGCGCCGACGGCGCGCGGCTGCTGGTCGACATCCTCGAACAGCGGGTCGCCGCCGGCGGCCTTCGCGACTGGGCCCCTCGCGCCTTTGCCGACTTCGCGCGCGTCCGGCCGCTGTTCACGGTGGGCACCCGCGCCTTCCCGTGGACCGAAATCGACTTCCCGGAGGACTACGAGCGCGCCGTGCGCGACATCCTGCCGGCCATCGAAGCGGACGACGCGGCCGGGGCGGCCAGCGGACGCCGGACGCCGGCGACGACCGTCATCGAACAGCGCGACGCGACCATCGTCGTACGCGGCGTGCGGCTCCCCGCCGGGCCGGACACGATGCCGCTGGCATCCGGGGAGTAACGGAGAGAGAGAACAATGTACGAACGCTTTTATCGCCTCCGCGAGCGTCCGTTTGCGCTGACGCCCGACCCCGACTACCTGTATCCGAGCCGCGTCCACAAGGAGGCGCTCAGCTACCTGCGCTACGGCATCGAGAGCCACGCCGGCTTCGTGGTCATCACCGGCGCCATCGGTTCCGGCAAGACGACGCTGCTGCAGACGATGCTGCGCGGCCTCGACGGCCAGACGACGGTGGCGCGGGTGATGAACACGCTGCTCGATCCGCGCGAGCTGCTCGAGTCGGCGATGATCGACCTCGGGCTGGATCCGGCGGGCAAGTCGAAGCCGGCGATGCTGAAGACGTTCGGCGAGTTCCTGGTCAACGAGCGCGGCGCCGGCCGGCTCGTGCTGCTGGTGATCGACGAAGCGCAGAACCTGACGCTGCCGGCGCTCGAGGAAATCCGGATGCTCTCCAACCTCGAGACCGAGAAGTCGAAGCTGCTGCAGATCATCCTGATCGGCCAGCCGGATCTGCGCGACAAGCTCGATCGTCCCGAACTCGAACAGCTGCGGCAGCGCATCACCGTCAGCTATCACCTCGAGCCGCTCGATGCCGACGAGACCAGCCACTACATCAACCACCGCCTCGCGCTCGCCTCGACCGGCGCGCCGCTGTCGTTCCCGCGCCAGGTCACCGATCGGATCTTCGACCGCAGCGGCGGCGTGCCGCGCCTGATCAATGTCATCGCCGACGCGACGCTGGTATTCGGCTACGGCGAGGAGCGCAGCGAGATCGACGGGACGTTGATCGAGGAAGTGATCACCGATCTCGACGCGACCGGCGTGCTCGGGCCGCGCTCGAACCCGAACCGCCGCGACTCGGTGGTGCCGGCCGACCCGGCGGTGGCGGCGGCGATGGCCGCCGGCCGCGAGACGATGCAGGCCGCGGCGATGCGCGCCGACACGATGCCGATGGCGCCGGCGGCGAGCCGCCCGACCGCCGAGGATCTGAAGCTGGCGAAAGAGCTGGCCGATCGCGAGCAGGAGCTGCGGCAGCGCGAAGCCGACATGGCGAGCCGCGAACGCGAGCTCGCCGAACAGCGGCGCGTCCTCGCCGACCAGTATCGCCTGCTGAACAACGCGCGGCAGCAGCCGGCGGTTCAGCCGCAGGCGGCGCAGCCGGCCGCGGTCGTCGCGGCGGCCCCCGCCGCATCGTGGCCGCCGGCCGCGGTGCCGGCCAAGACGGCGGCACGGCCGCGCGTTTATGCCGCCTCGCCTTCCTTCGACGTTTATCAACCCAAGCGACGCTCGGGATTCTGGCGGCGGTTCAAGAACACCCTGCTCGGAACGCCGGAAGCGGTGTTGGAGGACTCGCTGTGAGCCACCCGGTTGCCCCCGGCCGGCCTGGAGGCCGGCAATTCGACGCGCTGCGCGAGAAGCTGTCGTCGCGGACAGCCCGCGTCGGCGTCGTCGGCTTGGGCTACGTCGGCCTGCCGCTCGCCGTGGAATTCGCCCGCGCCGGCTTCGCCACCACCGGCATCGATCTCGATCGGCGCAAGGTCGACGCCGTGAGCCAGGGCACGTCGTACATCCCGGACGTGCCGACCGCCGAGGTTGCGCGCCTGGTGGCCGACGGCACGCTGCGCGCGACCACCGACTTCGCGTGCGTCGCCGAGCTGGACACGATCAACATCTGCGTGCCGACGCCGCTGCGCAAGACCAAGGACCCCGACATGTCGTACATCGTGTCGGCGGTCGACGAGATCGCGAAGCACCTTCACCCCGGGATGCTGATCATCCTCGAGTCGACGACCTATCCGGGCACGACCGAGGAGCTGGTCCAGCCGATGCTCGAAGCGGCCGGCTTGAAAGCGGGCGTCGACTTCTTCCTCGCCTTCTCGCCGGAACGCGTCGACCCCGGCAACCCGACGTTCAACACGCACAACGTGCCCAAGGTCGTCGGCGGCGTCGGCCCCGCGTCCACCGAGCTGGCCTCGATGCTCTACGGCGCGGCGATCGAGACGATCGTCCCGGTCAGCTCGCCGCAGGCGGCCGAGATGGTGAAGCTGCTCGAGAACACCTTCCGGATGGTGAACATCGGGCTGGTCAACGAGATCGCCCTGATGTGCGATCGGCTCGGCCTCGACGTCTGGGAGGTGGTGAAGGCCGCCGCCACCAAGCCGTTCGGCTTCATGCCCTTCTATCCGGGGCCGGGGCTGGGCGGCCACTGCATCCCGATCGATCCGTTCTACCTGTCGTGGAAGGCGAAGCAGACCGGCTTCGACCCGCGCTTCATCGAGCTGGCGGGCCAGGTCAACGGCGGCATGCCGCACTTCGTCGTCGACAAGATTACCGACGCCCTCAACCGGCACGCCAAGTCGGTCAACGGATCGACGGTGCTGATTCTGGGCATCGCCTACAAGCGCGACATCGACGACATGCGCGAGTCGCCGTCGCTCGACGTCATGGCGCTGCTGCACAAGAAGGGCGCCCGGGTGCGCTACGCCGATCCGTACGTGCCGACGCTGGCGGCGCGCGCGTGGCACGGCGGCTTCGACATGCAGACCGAGCCGCTGACGCCGGCGGCGATTGCCGCCGCCGACTGCGTCGCGATCCTGACCGAGCACCGCACGGTCGACTACGAGATGGTGCTGAACTCCGCGAAATTGATCGTCGACACGCGCAACGCAATTGCCGGCCGGCACCCGCACGTCTTCAAGCTCGGGGCGCCGGCGCCGGTGATGCAGCTGGAGACGCCGGCGCCGCACGAGAACGTGCTGGCGTAAGAGAGACGGATGGCCCTGGTCTTCTGGTTGTCGGTCGCCGCCGTCGCGTATGTATACGCCGGCTACCCGGCCCTGATGGCCGCATGGGCCCGGCTGCGGCCGAAGACATTGCGGATTGCGGATTGCGGATTGCGGATTGATTGTGAGAATGCCCGCACGGTCACGATGGTCGTCGCCGCGCGCAACGAGGCGGGGCGCCTCGGCGCGCGCATCGACAACCTGCTGGACCTCGATTACCCGGCCGACAAGCGGCAGATCGTCATCGTCTCCGACGGATCGAGCGACGACACGCTCCACGTGCTCGCGCGCTACCAGCGCTTCGTCGACGTCGTCGCCCTGCCGCCGGGCGGCAAGGCGGCGGCGCTGAACGCCGGCGTCGCCCGCGCCAGGGGCGAGATCGTCGTCTTCGCCGACGCGCGGCAGGTCTTTGCCGCCGACGCGCTGCGCGAACTGGTCGCGCCGTTCGGCGATCCGACCGTCGGCGGCGTCACCGGCGAGCTGCTGCTGGATGCCGAATCGCCGTGCCGCCGTACCGGCCGCGATCGACGCGCGCACGAGCGCCGCGGCGGCGTGCGCGCCGAAGCCGCCGATCGGCGCGAAGACGACCGCCGCCGGACGCTGCGATCGACGATCGCCGACGGCGTCGGCCTCTACTGGAAATACGAGAAGCAGCTGCGCCGGCTCGAGAGCGCGGTCGGCTCGACGCTGGGCGCGACCGGCGCGATCTACGCCATCCGCCGGGAGCTGTTTCAGCCGCTGCCCGCCGACACGATCCTCGACGACGTGCTGACGCCGATGCGGGTGGTGCTGGCGGGCTCGCGCGTGGTCTTCAACGAGCGCGCGCGCGCCTTCGATCGCGCCGCCGCCGATGCCGACGCGGAAGCGCGCCGCAAGATCCGCACGCTCGCCGGCAACTACCAGATTCTGCGGCTCGAGCCGCGTCTGCTGCTGCCGTGGCGCAACCCGGTGTGGCTGCAGTACGTCTCGCACAAGCTCGGGCGCCTGGTCGTGCCCTACGCGCTGCTGGCGCTGTTCTTCGCCAGCATCGTGCTGGCGGCCGTGTCCGGCCCCCTCAGCTTTTACGGCGCCGCCCTCATCGGCCAGGTGGTCTTTTTCGTGCTCGCGGGCGTCGGCGCGGTGCTCGAGCTCGCGGCGCGCCGCCGCGACGATCGGGCGAGCGGCACCACCGCGGTGCCGGTCGCCGCGCCGCACGCGGCGCGGGAGATTGCGTGATGCGGATGGTATCGAAGGCGGCGCAGGTCGCCTTCACTTTCGTGATGATGAACTACGCCGCCGTTGCCGGCCTGTTCGCTGCGGCCCGCGGGCGCCGCGTCTGGAAATGAACAAGGGGTTGCGATGGAACGCCTGACCTTCAACGTCGGAAGATCGCGCGGCGAGACGCTGGTCGTCGCCGGGCGGACAGTCGGCCGCCCCGCGCCCGCGCGGCCGGCGACCGCCTCGAGGCTGGCACGTGCGAAGGAGCACCTCGCGGTGGTTCGCGAGCACTACGACTGGGACTACCTGTGGATGCTGGCGTTCACGACGCTGCTGTTCTTCCGCCCGCAGGACGCCATCCCCGGTCTCGCCGCGCTGCATCTCGCCGAGCTGACCGCGATCGCCGGCCTGGCGGCGATGGCCGTCCGCCGCCTGTCGTCGGGTCAGACGATCACCCACGTCAACGCCGAGGTCGTCGGGGTCATTGTCCTGGGCGCGATGATCGTGTTGACCATCCCGTTCTCGATCTGGCCCGGCGGCTCGCTGAAGGTCTTCAGCGACATCTACGTCAAGATCATCCTGATCTTCGCGTTGATGATGAGCACCATCACCACGCCGCGCCGGGTCCGGCAGATGACCTGGATCATGATCATCGCCTCGGGCTACATCGCCTCGCGCGCCGTCTACGACTACATGCAGGGCGTCAACCTGGTGGAAGGCAACCGGGTGCGCGGCGCGGTCGGCGGCATGTTCGAGAACCCGAACGACCTCGCGCTCAACCTGGTGACGTTCCTGGCGCCGACGATGTTCATCATCCTGCAGGACAGGAAGGCGTCGCGGCGGCTCCTGGCGTGCGCCATCGCGGGGGCGATGGTGGCGGCGATTGTCTGCACCAAGTCGCGCAGCGGGT
>Ga0207708_10003103_pt1 | contig 12233 bp, 7 predicted proteins | sample KBSK5101metaG_FD_184340 | JGI IMG/M metagenome (GOLD analysis project Ga0207708, IMG submission 184340) | Corn, switchgrass and miscanthus rhizosphere microbial communities from Kellogg Biological Station, Michigan, USA - KBS K5-10-1 metaG... | ecosystem: Host-associated > Plants > Roots >...
GTCTCCTCTGCTACCCGTGCACATCGTCAGCCTGTCGCGTGAGATGGGCGCGCGTTCACCGATGTACGTCGTGGCCAGGAGAGCCTACCGAACGTCGAGATATCCCGGCCGGCGCCAGTGCGGCGCCGTCAGTGTCCTGACCAGCTGGCTCGTGATTGATGCTGGCACCTACCGCCTCGTGGCACCGCGGATGTTCTTGACCGACTGCGACGAGAAGACCTCGCGCAGCGCCTGGCCACTCGCGGCGGTGCACGTCGGCGATCGCACCTTCTGGGTCCTTCAAGAGCACGGGTACGAAAGCGAGGTGTACGCCATCGAAGAGATCGGCGCTGCGGACACTCGGCGCCTCGTGCAATGGGACGCGGGCGGCTGCTGACCACTCGATCCTCCCCAATTGGCATGAGCCAGCGCGACGAGAGACGGCGCCTTTCCCGTTGGAGGACGTTCCGTGTCCGCAACGCGCGCCACATCGCTGTTCATCGCAACGCTCTGCCTCGCTACCCCCGCACATGCACAGATGACCGTCACGGTGGACCGGCATGTGTCGATCGCCGAAGTCGGCGCGGCAGGGCTCATCCAGGGCCCGCGCGAGAGCGACCGGGACGGCTCGACAACGACGTACCCAGACGTTGGGATCGCCGCGCTCGGCGCGCTGTATCCGACGGAGATCGTCGGCGTCGCCGGCGAGTTCGCCGCCTTCGCGAGCTCGCTGCACCACGGCCGCACGGCGCTGGCCGGCGTGAGGCTGCGCACGCCGCTGATCACAAGCGGGACGACGCATTTCCGGGTGTTCGGGCAAGTGCTCAGCGGACCGCGATGGACGGACCTGACGGCGGCGCGTCGGCGGGTCCTGCAGCCGGGCGTCGGCGCCGAGGACTACCTGCGGAACGGCGTGACCCTGCACGTGCAATACGACTACACGTTTGCCCATGGAGAGGAGCGCGATCTCGCGACGGGACGGTTCCTCGTTGGCTTCGCGGTGCCGGTCGGGTCTCGCTGAGGCCTGGCACCTCGAAGTGCGTTTTGTAGACCTGACCCCCGGTCTGCGCCCGGCCTGGCACCTCGAAGTGGCGTTTTGCAGGCCTGACCCCAGGTCTGAGCCCGGGCTTGGCACCTGGACGTGGCGTTTTGCAGACCTGACCCCCGATCGCCCCGTGGGGTCAGGCCTGCAAAAGGACCGTTCGGGTGCCAGGTCTAGGCGGGCGGGGGCTTGTCGTAGCCGGCGGCGAGCACCGCGGTGACCAGCAGCACCAGCGCGGCGGAGCCGTAGGCCACCCCTTCCCCGAGAAACTGCAGCACGCCGTTCCCCCAGATCGGACCCAGCGTGCGGCCGAGGCTCTCCAGCGCACCCGCGGCCCCCTGCACGCGCCCCTGCTCGTGCCTCCCGCCGGCGCCGCTGACGAGCGACACCAGCGACGGATTGCAGAAGCCGATGCCCAGCGCGCCGGGGACGAGCAGCAGGTAGAACACGGGAAGCGAATGCGTGAGCGCGCTCCCGCCCCATCCAATGGCGGCGAACACCAGGCCCGCCATCAGCGTGCGCTTCTCGCCCAGCCGCTTGACGATCGGGCCGACGAGCGCCGCCTGCACGATGACGCCGAGGAAACCGAACGCGGCGAGCAGATAGCCGGTATGCGTCGCGTCGAAGTTGAACCGCCGCGCCACGAACAGCGCCAGCGTCGTCTGGTAGACGGCAAACGACGCCCAGTAGAGAAAGTCGATCAGGAACAGCAGGCGCAGGTTGGGACGCCCGCCGAGCTCGCGCAGCGCCGTCCACGGCGACACCGAGACGGCGTCCACGCGATGCACGGTCTCGGGCAGCCAGAAGATCGCGAGCAGCATCGCGACGACGGTGATCGCCGCGGCGGCCCAGATCGGCGCGGTGTAACTGATGTGCGCGAAGACGCCGCTCAACCCCGGACCGATGATGAAGCCGAGACCGAACGCCGCGCCGAGCAGCCCGAACAGCCTGGCGCGGTTCTCCGGCGTCGCGATGTCGCCGATATAGGCGCGCGCGGTGGTGATGTTGCCGCCCGACAGCCCGTCCACGATGCGCGCGAGGAACAGCACCGCCAGGCTCTTGGCCAGCGCGAGCATGACGAAGCTGACGACGGTACCGGCGAGGCTGAAGACGAGGATGGGACGGCGTCCCCACCGGTCGGACCAGTGGCCCAGCACCGGCGCCGCGATCAGCTGCGCGAGCGAGAACGACGCAAAGAGCAACCCGATCGCGACCGGCGACGCGCCGAACGTCTGCGCGTAAAACGGCAGCAGCGGAATGATGATGCCGAACCCGATCAGGTTGACGAGGATCGTCAGGAAGATGATGACGAGCGGCCGAGTCATTTCTGGCGCTCGGCGCCCGCCGCTGCGCGCTTCTCGGTCACGCTCTTGATCACGATCGCCGTGACCGGCACGTTCTCCATGCCGTCGCGCGTGCCGGTCGGCGACGCCCCGATCTTGTCCACGACGTCCATCCCTTCGATGACGCGGCCGAACACCGCGTAGCCGAAATCATCCGGCGACAGGCCGCGATAGTCGAGCGACGTGTTGTCGGAGAGATTGATGTAGAACTGCGACGTGGCGCTCCGCAGCGTCCGCTTGCGCGCCATGGCCAGGGTGCCGCGCTGGTTGCGCAGGCCGTTGGTGGCCTCGTTCTGGATGGGCGGCCGGGTCGCCTTCTCGGCGAGCTGCGCGGTATACCCGCCACCCTGTATCACATAGCCCGGGACGACACGATGGAAGATGGTGCCGGGGTAGAACCCGTCCCGGACGTACTGCAGGAAATTCTCGACCGAGACGGGGGCGCGATCTTTGAATAGCTCGACGGTGATCGCCCCGGCCGACGTGTCGATGACGGCGACGGGATTGCCGGCGGCGACCTGCGCAGGGGCCGCCGGCGCGGGGGTTTGCAGGAGAAACCCAAACAGGACGAACAGGATAGGCATCGACAGTTGACCGGCGCCGACCCTGGCCGGGAACGAACAATCGCTGTTCGATCTCGCGGCGGCGCCCAAAAGGTTGTGGGCAATGATTCAAGCGAATGGATCATCGATCCCGCCAAGAAGATTAGAGGCGCGAGCCCGGCGCGGTCAATGCGGGCACGCCTGGTGCGCTACAATTGAGCCTCTCGCCGGAGGGAAACGATGGTAACCCAGCTCCAGAGCGAACAGCGCGAACTGGCCGAATACATTCGCGCCGGTTCGGCACGGGGACCACAGTGTTTCGGCAGTTATTTCGACGAAAAAGGGGGATCGTGCGCGCTCGGGGCGGTATATGACGCCATCTACCACCTCCCGCGCCAGCACGGCAAGCTGATTCCGGACCATCTCGAGCGGCTGTTCCGCTGTCTCGACGAGGTCACGAAACGCTGCCCGCACGAAGGATGTAATAAGCGTTTGCCGCTCGCACCGATGCTCGTCCACATCAACGACGACCATCATTGGACGCGCGAGCGCATCGCCGACTGGTTGACACAGGAATCGCAATAACCAACTCACGTTTGCGACCGGGTAAACGGCGACACGGGGAATCAGGTAGACAAAAGTACCTGATTTCCCGCGTTCCGGATTGCCCGGTTGGGTAAGGCTCCCCATGTCTTTCCTCGATCGTTTCAAGATCCAGCCCAAGCACAAGTCCGCGGATCCTGAGATTCGCGCTTCCTCAGTCGAGGAGCTCGGGCCCGGCGAAGAAGACGCCGCGGTCCTGCTCTCGCTGGCGCGCGAAGACCCCGACGCCCGCGTCAGGCGCGCGGCCATCGCCCGCGTCCAGGACGTCGCCGTCCTGGCGGCGATTGCCGGCAGCGACGCCGACCCGGAGATCCGCGAGGAGCTGATCGCCCGGCTCGCCGACATCGCCGTCTCGGCGGACGCCGACGGCGCGTCGCGCGCCCTGGCCGCGCTCAGCGACCAGAAACAGATCGCGACCGTCGCCAAGACGTCGCCGGTCGAGAGCGTACGGGCCGAAGCCGTGGCGAAGCTGACCGAGGTCAAGTCGCTGAGCTCCGTCGCCCGCCACGCCGCCGACCCGCGCGCGGCGTCGCTGGCCACCGAGCGCATCCAGGATCGGGCGGAGCTGCTGAACATCGCCACGAAGACGGACCACAAGGACGCCGGCGTCACCGCGCTCGAGCGCGCGGTCGCACTGGAAGCCGCCGATCGCGAGACGCTGGAGGAGCTGGCCACCCGCGCCCAGAACAAGGGCGTCGCCAAGCGCGCACGCGCCATGGTGCAGGCCATGGACGACGCGGAGACCGCCAGGCGCACGGCGGCCGAGCAGCACCAGCAGCGCGTCGCCGGCCTCGTGTCGCGCGCCGAGGCGCTCGCCGCGTCGACCACCGCGGCCGGCGCCGCCGATCAGATCGATCAGGTCGAGACCGACTGGCGCGAGATGGAAGGCAGCGCGGCCGGCGACATCACCGGCGCGGACCGGGCGCGGTTCACCGGCGCGATCGAAGCGGCGCGGTCGGCGCTCGAGCGGGAGCGCCGCGAGCAGGCCGAGCGCGAGGCGCGTGACGCCGAGCTGACGGCATCGCGCGGCGTGAAGACCGAGCTCTGCGAGCGCGTCGAAGCGCTCACCGGCGAGGACGCGCTCGATCGTCTCGCGATCGCGCGCTCCGAGTGGGAGGGGCTCCCGCAGGATCCCGACGCCGACATCCACGCCAAGCTCGCCGCCCGCTTCCAGGAGGCGTGCGAGCGCGCGAAGTCGCGCCACGAGAACCGCCAGGAGAGCGCGAAGAGCACGGCACGGCTCGAGGAGCTGGCCGCCGAGGCGGCGCAGCTGGCGGCGCAGGAAGACAGCCCGGCGTACGCGTGGGACGCGGTGGCGAAGGAATGGCAGGCGCTCCGCGACAAGGTCGACGCGGTGGACGAAGCCGTCGCGCAGAAGTTCAGCGCCGCCGAAACAACGGTGCGCGAGCGCGCCGAAGCGAAGAAGGCAGCGGCCGAGAAGGTGCTGCGCCAGCAGGTGCAGCGCATCGACCAGCTGATCGAGCGCGTGCACCGCCGCGCGGAAGCGGAAGACCTCACGCTGAAGGAAGCCGACAAGGCCGCGCGCGATCTGCGCGCCGCGATCGAGACGCCGCTCAGCGTGCCGCACCACGAGCGCGAGTACCTGGTGGAGCGGCTCAAGGCGGCGCTCGCCGCGCTGGCGCCGAAGCTCCACGAGCTGCGCGAGATGGACGAATGGAAGCGGTTCGCCAACGCCGCCGTCCAGGAAGAGCTGATCGCGCAGGCCGAAGCGCTGTCGAAGAAGTACGACCTCGAGAAGCCCGAGGACATGGAGAAGGCGGCGCGCGACCTGCACGAGATCCAGGAGCGCTGGAAGACCGCCGCGGAAGCGCCGCGGGCGCAGGCGCAGACGCTGTGGCATCGCTACCGCCAGGCCGCCGATCCGATCCAGGCCAAGGCGCGCGAGTTCTTCGCCGCCCGCGCCGAAGAGCGCGACGCGAACCTCAAGGTCAAGCTCGCGCTGTGCGAGAAGGCCGAAGCGCTGGCCGACTCCAGCGACTGGATCAAGACCGCCGAGGAGCTGAAGAAGCTGCAGGCGGAATGGCAGGCGGCCGGCCCGGTGCCGCGCCCCGACACGCGCATCGTCTGGAAGCGGTTCCGCGACGCCTGCGACCGCTTCTTCACGCGCCGCAACGAAGACCTCGCGCAGCGCAAGGAAGTCTGGTCGACCAACCAGGCGAAGAAGGAAGCGCTGTGCGCCCGCGCCGAGGAGCTGGCCAACTCGCGCGAGTGGGAGAGGACCGCCTCGGAGATGCGGCGCCTGCAGGCCGAGTGGAAGACGGTCGGCCCGGTCCGCCGCAGCAAGTCGGAAGCGCTGTGGCAGCGGTTCCGCACCGCCGCGGATCACTTCTTCGATCGCTACAAGCGGCGGGACGAGATCGAGATCGAGTCGCGCCAGGCCGATCGTGAAGGGCTGCTGCAGGAGCTCGAGGCGCTGCTGCCGGCCGAAGGGGCCGAGGCGGCCGCGCCCGCCGATCTGCTCGAGAAGGTCCGCTCGCTGCGGACGCGCTGGAACCAGTCCACGACCGCCGTGCGCCACGGCTCCGATCCGCTCAGCGGACGCTTCGTCAACACGATGGAGCGGCTGCTGACGACGTATCCCGACGCGTTCAAGGGGACCGAGCTCGACGTCGAGGCGAGCCGCCAGCGCATGGAGAAGCTGGTGGCGAAGCTCGAAACGTTCGTCGCCGACACCGACAGCAAGCCCGAGACGTCGCAGGATCTCGCGGCGCGCCTGCGCGAGGCGCTCGCGTCGAACACCATCGGCGGCCGCGCCGGCGAGGAATCGAAGTGGCGCAACATGGCGGAGGAGGTCCGGCAGGCGCAGTCGTCGTTCGCCCGCCTCGTCCCCGTGCCGGGTGAGACCGGGCGGCAGCTCGCCGAGCGGTTCCACAAGGCGTGCAACCGGTTCTTCGATCAATACCGCCGCAAGGTGCCGCCGACGTCGCCCGCGCCGCAGCGCGGCGGGGGTCGACCGGTGGGCGCGCGCTAGCGCGGCGCGGCGCCTGTCGGGCCAAGTGCGGCACCTGTCGGGCCGAGTAAAAGGGGCCTGGGGATAGGGCCAAGCAGAGGGCAGAGGAAACAGGGCCTGGGGATAGGGCCAGGCACGAGGGCATAGGAAATAGGGCCTGGGGACAGGGCCAGGCACAGGGCATAGGAAATAGGGCCTGGGGATGGGCAAAGCAAACCCTCCCTAGGCCCTTTTTCCGTTGCCCGACAGCGCAGCCACCCAAGCCCTGTCCGCAGGCCCTTTTCCTGGGCCCGCAAGCGTGAGTGCCCAACGGCGTAGAATGCGCGCATGTTCAGGCGCATTCTGTCCATCACCATCGCGCTGTTGCTGCTCGGGACGTTCGTCGGCGCGCGCGTCAGCCCGAGCGATACGCGGCTGCTGTCGCAGCCGGCGGTCAGCGCCACTCACGTGGCCTTCGTCTATGCCGGCGACTTGTGGTCCGCCACGCTCGCCGGGGGGGACGTGCGCCGGCTGACCACCAGCCAGGGCGAAATCAACAACCCCGCGTTCTCTCCCGACGGCAGGACCATCGCGTTCAGCGCCGACTACGACGGCAACACCGACGTCTACACGGTGCCGGTCACCGGCGGCGCGCCGACGCGGCTGACGTGGCACCCCGGTGCCGACGTGGTGCAGGGCTTCACGCCCGACGGCAAGAGCGTCCTGTTCACGTCGGCGCGCAACGTCTTCACGAACCGCTACACGCAGCTCTTCACCGTGCCGGTCGCCGGCGGCGTCGAGACGGCGCTCCCGATTCCCAACGCGGCGCGCGGATCGTATTCCCCCGACGCGCGATCCATCGCCTACAACCCGATCGCCCCGGCGTTCATGGAGTGGAAGGGCTATCGCGGCGGCCGCGTCAGCACCGTCAACCTCTACGACGTGCAGACGCACGCGGTGGAGAAGATCCCGCAGCCGGAAGGACGCGCCAACGACGCCGATCCGATGTGGCTCGGCACCACCGTCTACTTCCGGTCCGACCGCGACGGCGAGTTCAACCTGTATTCCTACGATCGCCGCACGAAGCGCGTGGCGCAGCTCACCAGGCACACCGACTTTCCGGTGCTCAATGCTTCCGCCGGCGGCGGCCACATCGTCTACGAGCAGGCCGGCTACCTGCACCTGTTCGACCCGGCGGAGGGGGCGGCGAAGAAGCTGACGCTCGCGGTGCCGTCGGACCTGCGCGAGACGCGCGAGCGCTACGTGCGCGGCGCGCGGTGGATCCGCACCGCGACGCTCTCGCCGTCGGGCGCGCGCGCCGCCTTCGACTTCCGCGGCGACATCGTCACCGTGCCCGGCGAGAAGGGAGACGTGCGCAACCTGACCGCGTCCACCGGCGTGCACGAGCACTCGCCGGTGTGGTCGCCGGACGGCACGCGGATCGCCTATTTCTCGGACGGGACCGGCGAGAACCAGCTCGTCGTCGTTCCGCAGGACGGCAAGGGCGCGGCGAAGCCGTACGCCGTCGAGGGGCACGGCTATTACGACGACCCCGTGTGGTCGCCCGACTCGCAGCGCATCTCCTATACCGACAACTCGCAGTCGGTCTACTGGATCGATCTCAAGTCGGGCCAGTCGAAGAAGGTCGCCTCGCAGCAGACCTACACGCCGGCGCCGCAGCTGTCGCACGCGTGGTCGCCCGACTCGAAGTGGATTGCCTACACCATCGGCACGCAGCCGCTGGTGATGGCGGTGTCGGTCTACTCGATCGACCAGGACAAGTCGTTCCCGATCACCGACGGACTGGCGGAAGTCACCGCGCCGGTCTTCGATCGCAGCGGCAAATACCTGTACTTCTTCGGATCCACCGACGCGGGCCCGCTGCTCGACTGGTTCTCGCAGGCCAGCTCCGACATGCGCGAGACGCGGAACGTGTATCTGGCGGTGCTGAGAAAGGATCTTCCGTCGCCGCTGGCCAAGGAGAGCGACGAAGAGAAAAAGGATACGAAGGAGGCGAAGGACACGAAGGAGCAGCCGACGAAAGAACCATCCATTGGATCGCCCGCGGCCGCCCACGGAGGCGGAGCGACGGATGCCGCGAAGGCGGCGGGAGACGCGCCGTTCCGCATCGATCTCGACGACATCCAGTTCCGCATCATCGACGTGCCGGTGCCGGCCGGCGACCTGTCGAACCTGCAGGCCGGCACCGCCGGGCAGTTCTATTTCCTCCGCCAGGTCGAAGATCGGCCGGCGCTGCAGCGGTTCGACCTGGAGAAGCGGAAGCCCGAGACCGTGCTGCCGAACGTCGCCGACTATCGCGTCTCGGCCGACGGCAAGAAGCTGCTCTATCGATCCGCCGACGCGTGGTTCATCGTCCCGACGACGCGTGAGGTGAAGCCGGGTGAAGGGAAGATCGCGACCGACAGCATCGAGGTGAAGATCGACCCGCGCGCGGAGTGGAACGAGATCTTCACCGAGGCGTGGCGGGTCAACCGCGACTACTTCTACGACCCGGGCATGCACGGCGTCGACTGGAAGGCGGCGCGGGCGAAATACGGCGCGCTGCTCGCGGACGTCACGACCCGCAGCGATCTGAACCGGGTCATGCAGTGGATGACCAGCGAGCTGCGCGTCGGCCACCATCGCATCACCGATCCCGGCGACGTGCCGGCGCCCGAGCGCCCGATCGGCGGCGGCCTGCTCGGCGCCGACTACGCGGTCGAGAACGGCCGCTACCGGTTCAAGACCGTCTACGGCGGACTGAACTGGACGCCGCAGCTGCGGGCTCCGCTCACCGAGCCGGGCGTCAACGTCAAGGCCGGCGAGTACCTGCTCGCGGTCAACGGCCGCGACGTGCGCGCCACGGCGAATCTGTTCAGCTTCTTCGAGAACACCGCCGGGAAGATCGTCGAGCTGACGGTCGGCCCGAACGCCGACGCGTCCGGATCGCGGACGGTGCAGGTGGTGCCAATCGCGAGCGAGGGGGGGCTGCGCAACCGCGCCTGGGTCGAAGGAAACCTGCGCAAAGTGGACAAGGCGACCGGCGGCAAGGTCGCCTACGTCTACGTCCCGAACACCGCCGAGCCAGGGCACACCTACTTCAAGCGCTACTTCTACCCGCAGTCGCACAAGGACGCGGTGATCGTCGACGAGCGCTTCAACGGCGGCGGCCAGGTCGCCGACTACTACATCGACATCCTCCGGCGTCCGCTGATCAGCTACTGGGCGATGCGCTACGGCGCGGACCTGAAGACGCCGACCGCGTCGATCCAGGGGCCGAAGGTGATGATCATCGACGAGACGGCGGGGTCGGGCGGCGATCTCCTGCCGTGGATGTTCCGCAAACTCAAGATGGGCCCCATCGTCGGCAAGCGGACCTGGGGCGGCCTCGTCGGCATCCTCGGCTTCCCGGAGTTCATCGACGGCGGCGGCATCACCGCGCCGAACCTCGCGATCTGGACCGAGGACGGGTGGATCGTGGAGAACGAAGGGGTGCCGCCCGACATCGAGATCGAGCAGACGCCGGCCGACGTCATCGCCGGGCGCGATCCGCAGCTCGAGAAGGCGATCGCGCTCGCGCTCGACGAGTTGAAGAAGCACCCGCCGGCGACGCCGGCACGGCCTCCGTATAAGAAAATCGGACGATAGGGCTACTTCTGGTACAAGAGCTTTCCGCCGACGATGGTGTAGACCACCTTCGCCGTGGGGATCTCATCCTCGGGGATCTTCAGGATGTCCTTCGAGAGCACGGTGACGTCGGCGTACTTGCCGGGCTTGAGGGAGCCGCGGTTGTTCTCCTCGAAGGCGGCGTAGGCGCCGTTGATGGTGTAGGACTTCAGCGCTTCCATGCGTGACATGCGCTGGTCGGGAAAGAACACGGATCCGTCCTTCAGCTTGCGGCTGACCGCGGCGTAGTAGTTCGGGATTGGGTCGACGTCCTCGACGGGCGCGTCGGTGCCGTTGGCGATGGTCGCGCCCGACTTCATCAGCTTCTGCCAGACGTAGGCCCCTTCCTTGGCGCGCTCGGGCCCGAGCCGCTGCAGCACGTACGGCGCGTCCGACGTGCAGTGGACGGTCTGCATCGAGGCGATGACGCCCATCTTTCCGAAGCGCGGAATGTCCTGCGCGCTGATGTGCTGGGCGTGCTCGACGCGCCAGCGCAGGTCCTTCTTCGCGGGATTGGCCTTGAACGCGCGCTCGAAGATGTCGAGCGTCTCGCGGTTGCCGCGATCGCCGATCGCGTGCACGCACAGCTGGTAGCCGTGCTGCATGGCCAGCCGGGCGGTCTCGTCGATCTCAGGGACCTTCGTCGTTTCCAGGCCGCTCGAGTCGGGCTTGTCGGCGTAGGGGGCGAGCAGCCACGCGCCTCGTGAGCCGAGCGCGCCGTCGATCTGCTTCTTGATCGCGCGCACGGTCAGGTGGCCGTTGCCGTAGTCGATCATCTTGTACTGATCGAGCTTCGGACCGATCACCGCGTTGCCCTGGCGCACCATCACCCACAGGCGGACGCCGAGCGCCCCTTCGTCGACCATCTTCTTCATGACGTCGATGGTGTCGAGCGGCGAGCCGGCGTCCTCGAAGGTGGTGATGCCCTTCGAGAGCGATTCCTTCGAGGCGAGGTCGAGCTGCTTGCGCAGCAGTTCCTCGCGCTCCGCCGCGGAGAGCGCCGGGCGCTTGATCAGCCCCTGCGCCGTCTCGCGGAGCAGGCCGGTGGCATCCCCCTTCTCGTCGCGCAGCACGTCGCCGCCGGCCGGGCTCTCCGTCGATCGCCTGATGCCCGAGAGCTCCATCGCCTTGCCGTTCACGAACGCGGCGTGCCCGCTGGCGTGCACGAGGACGACGGGGTTGTTCGGCGAGATCTTGTCGAGCGACGCGTGGGTCGGGAATCCCTCGACGCTGGGGACGGGACGCGACGTCCATTTCTCCTGGTGCCAGCCGCGGCCGTAGATCCACTGTCCCGGCTTCGCGCGGTCCACTGCCTCGGCCACCATCTTGACGATCTCGTCCCACGACTGGACGTTCATCAGGTTCAGCTCGAGGTGCGCGTTGCCGACGCCGGTGAAGTGGCCGTGGCTCTCGATGAACCCGGGGATGGCGAGCTGCCCCTGGAGATCGATGACCCTGGTGTTCGGCCCAATCATCCCCTTGATCTGTTCGGCCGTGCCGAGCGCCTGCACACGATCCTTGCTGATCGCGATCGCCTCGGCCTCGGGCTGCGCGTCCTCCACCGTGACGATCCGCCCGTTGGTCAGCACGAGGTCCGCCGGCGGCGCCTGCGCCGTGCCGCCGCGCTGCGCCTGGGACGTGAGCGTGCCGACGAGCACGGCAAACGCGATGAGCCCGAAGAGTGTCTTTCGCATGCCCGAGATTATAGTCGCGGCGCGTGAGTGATTCGCGGCTGCTCACTTCACCCGCGAAGGGCGCAAAGATGGAGAGGCGCGGAGAAAGCAGGCCACGGATAAACACGGATGAACACGGATTCGTCCGCCGTGATTCGCTGCCGCCAGTGCGCGGCGAAGACCATTGAACAACCGACGGCCGTCCATTGCTGTTCGTGGTGCCGCGCTACGCGCGGCGGGAGCGCCCGCCGGAGGCGGGCGGCGCCACGAACAGCTCAATCGGCCATCTATCTCTGCGGCCTCCGTTCTCTCTGCGGATCAGCGAAGGGAGCTCTGCGTGAGACGTCTTCGCCGCGCTGTGTGCGGCGCCGCCCGGTGGGTTCGAGGTGGCGAATTACGCGACTGAGGCGCCCGACAGCAGGTCGGCCATGGTGT
>Ga0207708_10003104_pt1 | contig 12226 bp, 11 predicted proteins | sample KBSK5101metaG_FD_184340 | JGI IMG/M metagenome (GOLD analysis project Ga0207708, IMG submission 184340) | Corn, switchgrass and miscanthus rhizosphere microbial communities from Kellogg Biological Station, Michigan, USA - KBS K5-10-1 metaG... | ecosystem: Host-associated > Plants > Roots >...
TCTCCCGCTACGAGCGGGAGGGGGTGCTCCACGGTCTGCTTCGCGTCCGGGCCTTCACCCAGGACGATGCGCACGTCTACTGCACCCGCGAACAGGCCGCCGACGAGGTCGTCGCGATCGTCGCTGCGATCGACGAGCTCTATGCGAGGTTCGGCTTCGACGACGTCGATGTCGAGCTCTCGACCCGGCCGGAGAAGTCCATCGGCAGCGACGAGGAGTGGGACGAGGCGGAGGGGATGCTGAGGACCGCCCTCGAGCGGACCGGCCGCGACTATCGCGTCAATCCCGGCGACGGCGCCTTCTACGGACCGAAGATCGACTTCCACGTGACCGACGCGCTTGGCCGATCCTGGCAGCTCGGAACCTGCCAGCTCGACTTCTTCATGCCCGAGCGCTTCGACCTCAGCTACCAGGGGGCGGACAACCAGGACCACCGGCCGCTGATGATCCATCGCGCCCTGCTCGGCTCGATGGAGCGCTTCGCAGGGATCCTGATCGAGCACTACGCGGGCCGGTTCCCGGACTGGCTGGCCCCGACGCAGGCGGCGATCCTTCCCGTCGCCGACCGCCACAACGAGGCGGCCGCCGCGATGCTGGATCGTCTCGGCGAGCTCGGGGTGCGGGCCCGGCTCGATGATCGCAGCGAGTCCGTCGGCCGGAAGATCCGCGACGCCGAGCTCGCCAAGCTGCCCTACATGCTCGTGATCGGCGATCGCGAGCTCGAGGCCGGCGGGGCTTCCGTCCGCTCCCACGCCGACGGCGACCTCGGAGTGATCGACGCCGCCGCCTTCGCCGCCCGGATCGGCTCCCCGCAGGGTTGACGCGGGCCCGGTGGCAATCTCCGGTTCGCTGTCTATACTGCGCCGCGATGCCAGTCACCGAGACCACGTCGCGCCGCTCCTGAGCGCCCGTGCACTTGCGCATCCCTCGTCCCGACCACTTCATGCCGACGGCTTGACCCCGATCAGGCCCGCCTCCTAGTGCCGGTCCCGCGACGCTTCGATCGGCGTCCCCCCGACCGGGATCCGACCCGCATCAACGAGCGCATCCGCGTTCCGAAGGTGCGCCTGATCGGCGCCGACGGCGAGCAGATCGGCGTCGTCGACACCGACGAGGCGCGGCGGATCGCCCGCGAGGCCGACCTCGACCTCGTCGAGGTCGCGCCGGACTCGCGGCCGCCCGTATGCCGCCTGCTCGACTACTCGAAGTACAAGTACGAGCAGGAGCAGAAGGCCAAGCAGGCGCGCAAGCACCAGCAGCAGGTCAACGTCCGCGAGATCAAGCTGCGCCCGAAGATCGCCGACCACGACTACGAGACGAAGAAGGGTCACGTCGAGCGCTTCCTCAACAAGAAGGACAAGGTCAAGGTGACGATCATGTTCCGCGGCCGTGAACAGGCCCACCCCGAGCGCGGCCGGGCGCTGCTCGACCGCCTCAACGAGGACCTCGGCGACCTCGCCACGGTCGAGCAGGCGCCGCAGCAGGAGGGCCGCAACATGCACATGGTCCTCGCTCCCGGCAAGGTCGCCGGAACCGCGTAGCCCGGCGACCGGCCGGCCGCTGCCGGCTCACCGACTCCGCGCGGTCGTCCGCGCGCGCATCTCTGCTTCAATACCCCGTCCGATGCCGAAGACGAAGACCCACTCCGGCGCCAAGAAGCGCTTCAAGAAGACGTCCACGGGCAAGCTCCGCGGCCGTCGCGCCTACTCGAGCCACATCCTCGAGAAGAAGTCGCCGAAGCGGAAGCGGCGGATGGCGCGGCCGGTTGCGATCGCCCCGGCCGACACGTCGCGCGTCAACAAGCTGCTCGGGAAGAAGCGCTAGCCGATGCCGCGGGCAACGAACGCAGTCGCGAGGCGCCGGCGCCGCAAGAAGACCCTCGCCCAGGCGAAGGGCTATTACGGGCGAAAGCATTCGAGCTACCGGTTCGCGAACGAGCAGGTCATGCGGTCGGGCCAGTACGCCTATCGCGATCGCCGCAACCGCAAGCGCGAGTTCCGGCGGCTCTGGATCACCCGCATCAACGCCGCCGCCCGGCGCAACGAGATGAGCTACTCGGAGTTCATGCACGGCCTCAACGCCGCCGGCGTCGAGGTGAACCGGAAGATGCTGGCCGACATCGCGGTCAACGACCCCGAGGCGTTCCGCCGATTTGCCGAGGTGGCCCGGGAGGCCGTGGCGTAGCCGCGGCGCACAGCGACGATCTCCCGGGCGGTCCATGGTTGGGCCGCCCTTTTTCGTTCAGGAAGGAGCAGACAGCAGGCAGCAGTGATCACGAGCAGCGACAACGAGCGACTGAAGCTGGTCCGGAAGCTGCGCGACCGCAAGTGGCGCGAGCGTGAAGGCCTGTTCGCGACCGAGGGCGAGGACCTGCTCGCCGCCGGGCTCGATTCCGGCCGCGCGCCGGTCGAGGTGCTCGTCGCCGCCGGCGCCGGGATCGCGGGGGTCGAGGTCGAGCCGGCGCTCCTCGACGCCGCCTCGGCGCTCGGGTCCGGGACGCGCGTGATCGCAGTCTGGGAGCTGCCGTCGGAGGACCCGCCGGGCGAGCCGTGCGTGTACCTGCACGGCGTTGCCGACCCCGGCAACGTCGGAACGATCATCCGCACCGCGGCGGCGCTGACCGGCGACCGCGTCGTCCTCGGGCCGGGCTGCGCCGACGCCTACTCGCCGAAGGCGGTCCGGGCGAGCATGGGATCGCTGTTCGCGGCGCCGCCGGTTCGCGCCGGGGTAGGGGAGACCGCCGCGCCGCGGCTCGGCCTCGCCGCCCACGACGGCATGCCGATTGACGCGGCGCTCGCAGCGCTCGGTCGCCGGCCGACGCTCTGTCTCGGGGCGGAGCGGGCGGGGATCTCCGCCGACGTGGCGGCGGCGTGTGACGTGACGGCGACGATCCCGCTTCACGACGGCACCGAATCGCTGAACGTCGCGGCGGCTGCGGCGATCGGCCTGCAGCGGATATCGTCGCTCGCCGCGGCGGGGGCCGACGAGTGATGCTGGAACGGATCGATCGCATACGGGACGAGGCCCGCGCGGCGATCGCGGACGCGGGCGACGCGGCTGCGGTCGAGGAGGCCCGGGTCCGCTTCCTCGGCCGGAAGGCCGAGCTGACGACGATCCTGCGCGGCATCGGGGAGCTGCCGCCCGAGCAGCGCGGGCCGGTGGGCAAAGCCGGCAACGAGGTCCGCACCGAGCTCGAGGCGCTGCTCGAGGAGGCCCGCGAGCGTCACGAGCGGGCCGAGCTCGACGACCGCCTCGCCGCGGAGCGGATCGACGTGACGCTGCCGGGCACGCCGCCGGTCCGGCTCGGTCACCTCCATCCGCTGACGCGGACGCGGCGCGAGATCGAGGACATCTTCGTCGGCCTCGGCTACCGGGTCACGGAGGGTCCCGAGATCGAGCACGACTACTACAACTTCACGGCCCTCAACTATCCGCCCGGCCACCCGGCGCGGATGCTCCAGGACACCTTCTACGTCGATCCGGCGTCGCTCGGCGCCGATCCGGCTCTCGTCGGCTCCGACGGTGAGCCGCTGACCGTGCCCCCCGGCCCGCGCGACGTCCTCCTCCGTACCCACACCTCGCCGATGCAGATCCGCGGCATGGAGGATCGGGAGCCGCCGATCTTCATCGTCGTCCCGGGCCGGGTCTACCGGCGGGACTCCGATGCCACACACACGCCGATGTTCAACCAGGTCGAGGGGCTCGCGGTCGGCGAGGACATCACCCTCGCCGACCTCCACGGAACGCTGCTGACCTTCGCGCGGTCGATCTTCGGTGCGGAGCGCGAGGTCCGGATCCGACCGCACTTCTTCCCGTTCACCGAGCCGAGCGTCGAGGTCGACGTCTCCTGCTTCCGCTGCGGCGGCACCGGCGTCCTCGACGGCGAGCGCTGCAACCTCTGCAAGGGGACCGGCTGGCTCGAGATCCTCGGCGCGGGGATGGTCGACCCGAACGTCTTCGGGTTCGTCCGCGAGCGCGGCTACGACCCCGAGCGCGTCCAGGGCTTCGCCTTCGGGATGGGCATCGAGCGGATCGCCATGCTCAAGCACGGCGTCCCCGACCTGCGGATGTTCTTCGACAACGACGTGCGGATGCTGGAACAGTTCCGATGAAGGTCCCCGTCTCCTGGCTCCACGAGCATTGCGACCCCGGCCTGACGCCGGAGCTGCTCGCCGAGCGGCTGTCGATGACCGGCACCGAGGTCGAGCGGATCACCCCCGTCGGCGCCCGCTCCGGCGACGGATTCGTCGTCGGCCGCGTCCTTGCCGCCGACTCGCACCCGAACGCCGACCGGCTGCGGGTGTGCCTGGTCGACGTAGGCGAGGGGGAGGAGCGGACGATCGTCTGCGGGGCTCCCAACGTCGCCGCCGGGCAGGCCGTCGCGGTCGCCCTTCCCGGAGCCGTGCTCGGCGACGGCACGAAGCTCCGCAAGGCGAAGCTGCGCGGCGTCGCGTCGGCGGGGATGATCCTCTCCGAGGAGGAGATGGAGATCGGCGCCGAGTCCGACGGGATCGCCGTCCTCGACACCGACGCCGCGCCCGGCACCGCCCTCGCCGAGGTGCTTCCGATCGCCGAGACCGTTCTCGACCTCGAGATCACCCCGAACCGGCCCGACTGCCTGGGTATCCACGGGGTGGCCCGCGAGGTCCACGCGATCAGCGGCGCCCCGTTGGCGCCGCCGCCGTGGGACGAGGACGCCGAGGCGACGGGGGAGGGCGAGGTCGCAGCGCTCGCGTCGGTCGCCGTCGAAGTGCCCGATCTCTGCCCGCGGTTCACCGCCCGGGCCTTCACCGACGTCACGATCGGGCCCTCTCCACTCTGGCTCAAGGCGCGGCTCACCGCCGCCGGCCAGCGGCCGATCAACAACGTCGTCGACATCACCAACTACGTGATGCTCCTGACCGGTCAGCCGCTCCACGCGTTCGACCTCGACGAGGTCCCGGGCGGGGAGATCATCGTCCGCGCCGCGTCCGGGGGCGAGCGGATGACGACGCTCGACGGCATCGAACGCCGCCTCGACGGTGAGACCGTGGTCGTCTGCGACCGTGAGGGGCCGACCTCGATCGCGGGGATCATGGGCGGACAGGTCTCCGAGGTGTCGGAGAAGACGACCCGGGTATTGCTCGAGGTCGCGACCTGGAACGGCAACAACATCCTCCGCACCTCGAACCTGCTCGGTCTCCGCTCCGAGGCATCGACCCGCTTCGAGAAGCAGCTCCACCCCGATCTCGCGATGCGGGCCCAGCGCGTCGCGTCGAAGCTGTTGGTCGAGCTCTGCGGGGCGCGGCTGGTGCCCGGCACGCTCGACGTCGACTCGCGGCCGGCTTCGATGGCGCCGTTCGACCTCAGCTACCGGCCCGCCCGCAGCGATGCGCTGCTTGGGATGGTCGTCGAGCCCGAACGCGCCTCCGCCTACCTCGAACGGCTCGGCTTCGACGTTCACGGCGCCGCAAGCGAGCTCGGCGGGAAGGCGATCGCCGTCACCGTGCCGGCGGACCGCCATTTCGACGTCACCCGCGAGGTCGACCTGATCGAGGAGGTCGCCCGCGTCCACGGCCTCGACGAGCACCTCCCGGCGACGCTGCCCGGCCGCGGCGGCGCGATCGGCGGCCTGCCGCGCCATCAGGTCCTGCTCCGCCGCGTCGAGGACCTGCTCCGCGACGCGGGCCTCGACGAGGCGATCACGTGGAGCTTCGTCGACCCGCCTCGCGGCGGGATCGGCGGGCTCGACACGATCGCGCCGGTCGTCGTTCACAACCCGCTCTCGGAAGAGCAGTCGGTGATGCGGACCGACCTGATCGGCGGGCTCGTCGGAGCCGCCGCTCACAACCTCGCCCGCGGCGCCGAGCGGGTCGCGATCTTCGAGTCGGGTCGCGTCTACCTGCCGCAGCCGCCGCCGGCGTCCGGCGGCGCCCTCGGTGGCCGCTTCGCGGGGATCCGGCCGGCGCCGATCGCCGAGCCGCACCGGATCGCCGCAGTCCTGATCGGCGAGCTGGCCGGCGGCGGCTGGCGCGACGGCTCCCGCTCCGCCGACTTCTACGACGCGAAGGGCCTCGTCGAGCTGCTTGCGGCGGCGCTCGGCGTCGAGGTCGAGCTCGCCGCTGCAGGGCGCCCGTTCCTGCACCCGGCCCGGGCCGCGGAGGTCTCGGTCGCGGGCGCGCCCGCGGGCTGGGTCGGTGAGCTCCACCCGGCTCTCGCCGAGTCGATCGATGCCCGCTCCGGGGCCGCATTCGAGGTCGACCTCGAGCCGTTCCTGGCGGCCTCCGAGCGCGGCGAGGAAGTCTACGAGGACGTGACTACGCACCCAGCGGTGTCCGAGGACATCGCCGTCGTCGCCGATCGCGAGCTCGGCGCCGAGACGATCAGGGGCACGATCCTCGCCGCCGGCGGCGAGCTGCTCGCGCGGGCATCCGTCTTCGACGTCTACGAGGGCGAACAGGTGCCGCCCGGCAAGCGCAGCCTGGCGCTCCGGCTCGAGTTCCGGGCTCCCGACAGGACCCTGACCGACGCCGAGGTGGCGACCGTCCGGAAGGAGATCGTCGACGCCCTTGAGGGGATCGGGGCGGAGCTCCGTGGCTGACCGGGAGCAGCCGCTGAGCGGCGAGACCGCCGCCCGCGTCCTCGTCGCCGGCGCCTCCGGCTTCGCCGGTGCCCTCGCGGCCGAGATCGTCTGGCGTCATCCGCGGCTCGAGCTCCGTGAGGCGACGTCCCGCTCCGACGCCGGCGCCGCCGTCAGCGACCTCTATCCGCGCTACGGCGTCCCGGTCGTCATGACCGAGCTCGACGTCGATGCGGTCGAGGAGTGCGAGGCGGCGATCGTCGCCTACCCGCACCACGCCTCGGCGCCGGTCGTCGCGGCGCTTCGCGAGCTCGGCTTGCTCGTCGTCGATCTCTCCGCCGACTTCCGGCTCCACGACCCCTACGTCTACCGCGAGTGGTACGGCGAGCTCGCCGCGCCGGACCTGCTCGGCGATGCCGTCTACGGGCTCACCGAGCTCCACCGCGACCGCATCCGCGAGGCCGAGCTGGTCGCCAACCCGGGTTGCTACCCGACCGCGACGGTGCTCGGGCTGGCTCCGCTCGCCGCGGCGGGGCTGATCGCGGACGTCGTCGTCGATGCGAAGTCGGGCGTCTCCGGCGCCGGTCGCGGCGGCGGGGATCGGCTCAGCTTCGTGAGCCAGACCGAGAACGCGACGCCCTACGGGGTCGGGGGCCACCGGCACGAGCCCGAGATCGCCCAGGAGCTCGCCGAGCTCGCCGGCGGCACGGCGCCCCCGCTGACGTTCGTCCCCCACCTGCTGCCGCTCGACCAGGGCGAGCTGGTCAGCTGCTACGTCAGCCCGACCCGCGACGTCGATACTGCCGAGGTGCGTGAGCTCTATGCCGCCCGTTACGCGGAGGAGCCGTTCGTCGAGGTCGTCGACCGCCCGCCGGGGGTCCGCGAGGTCCGTGACACGAACGTCTGCCGGATCCACGTCGACCGCGACGCCGGCGGCAGGATCCTCGTCTTCAGCGTGATCGACAACCTCTGGAAGGGCGCTGCCGGCCAGGCCGTGCAGAACCTGAACCTGATGCTCGGGCTGGATGAGCGCGAGGGACTGAGCTGACGGCGGGCAGCGGACAGCGGACGGCGGACAGGGCCGAATCCGCCCGGTTCTTCAGGTCGCGCTGGGTCGACGTTCCCGGCGGGGTGGTCGAGGCCGAGCCGACTGCGCTGGCGCCGGGCTTCCGCGCGGCGGGGGTCGCCTGCGGGCTCAAGTCCGACGGCGGCACCGACGTCGGCATCGTCGCCTGCGACGCGGCCGCCGAGATCGGCTCGGCGCTGCTCTTGACCCGGAACGCCGCCGCCGCCGCGCCGGTTCGCGTCTGCCGCGAGCGCTGCGACCGCGCTTCGATCCGGGCCGCGGTCGTCAACTCCGGCAACGCCAACGCCGCGACCGGCGAGCAGGGATACGCCGACGCCGTCGCGATGCAGGAGCGTTGTGCCGCGGCGATCGGGGTCGAGGCGGCCGCCGTCGCGGTCGCCGAGACCGGGACGATCGGGGTCCCGCTCGACGTCGATCGCGTCCTCGACGGAATCGACCGCGCGGCCGCGTCCACAGGCCCCGCCGGCGGGGCCGACTTCTCGGCGGCGATCATGACGACCGACGCCGGCCCGAAGCGCTGCTGCATCACCGCTGGCGGCGTGACCGTCTCCGCCCAGGCGAAGGGAGCGGGGATGATCGAGCCCGGCTACGCGACGATGCTCTGTTTCGTGCAGACCGACGCCGTCGTCAGCGATCCCGACCGCACCCTGCGCGGCGCCGTTGCCGAGTCCTTCGAGCGGATCACCGTCGACGGGCAGATGAGCACGAACGACACCGTGCTCCTGCAGGCAACCGGGGCGTCCGGGCTGCCGCTGCCCGACGGGGTGCTCGAGGCCGTGCTGCTGCAGCTCGCGCTCGCGATCGTCGCCGACGGCGAGGGGGCCTCCCGGGTCGGGCGGATCGAGGTCCGCGGCGCCGCCGAACCCGGCGAGGCCGAGCGGGTCGCGCGCGCCGTCGCCAACTCGCCGCTCGTCAAGACCGCGCTCTACGGTCGCGACCCGAACTGGGGCCGGATCGCGCAGGCAGCCGGACAGGCGCTCGCCGGCGCTGACATCGGCGAGCTCGGCCCGGAGCGGGTCGATGCCGACGAGCTCGGCGGCGACGGGCCCGAAGCCGGCCTTTCGATCGATCTCGGCCGCGGCGGCGCGAGCGCTCACGTCTTCTTCAGCGACCTCACCCACGACTACATCAGGATCAACGCGGAGTACACGACGTGAGGGACCTGATCAGCGCCGAGGAGCGCGCCCGGGCGGCGGCCGGCAGCGTCGAGACGCTTCTCGAGGCGCTGCCCTACATCCGCGAGTTCCACGGCCGCACGGTCGTGATCAAGTACGGCGGCGCGGCGATGCGCGACGCTGCGATCCGCGACGAGTTCGCACGCGACGTCGTCCTCCTCAAGTACGTCGGCCTCAACCCGGTGATCGTCCACGGGGGCGGCCCGGACATCAGCCACTACATGGAGCGGCTCGGGCTCGAGGTCGAGTTCGTGGACGGCCTCCGCGTCTCCGATGCCGAGACGGTCGAGGTCGCGAAGATGGTCCTGCTCGGCAAGGTCAACTCGGAGCTCGTCCAGCGACTCAACCGGCTCGGGCAGCCGGCCGTGGGCCTCTCCGGCGAGGACGGGGCGATGTTCGAGATCAGCCCCGTCGCCGAGACCGACCGGGTCGGGCTCGTCGGCGAGATCGAGAACGTCGACGTCGACGTTCTCAACCACATCGCCAGCGACTTCATCCCGGTCATCGCCGGCGCCGGCTCCGACCGCGAAGGCAACTCCTACAACGTCAACGCCGACAGCGCCGCCGGCAAGGTCGCCGCCGCGCTCCCGGCGTACAAGGCGATCTTCCTGACCGATGTAGAGGGCTGGCGCGAGGATCCCGAGGATCCGGCGACGCTGATCTCGCTGACCACCGTCGCCGAGGTCGAGGCCGCGTTGCCGGCGATGTCCGGCGGCATGCGACCGAAGCTCGCCGCCTGCGTGGAGGCGATCCACGGCGGGGCGCAGTCGGCTCACATCCTCGACGGCCGTCGCGCCCACAGCCTCCTGCTCGAGCTCTTCACCGACGCCGGGATCGGCACGAAGGTGACGCCGTGAACGACGCCGCGCAGGGGTCGGTCGCGGCGCTCCGCGAGCTCGAACGTCGCTACGCGATGCCGACGTATCCGCGGGCGCCGGTCGAATTCGTCCGCGGCGAGGGGGCGACCCTCTGGGACGCCGACGGGCGCGCATACGTGGACCTCTTCAGCGGGCTCTCGGTCCACAACGCCGGCAACTGCCATCCGCGGATCGTCGCCGCGATCAGCGAGCAGGCAGCCACGCTCGGCGGCACGTCGAACCTCTTCTACTCGCAGCCGGCCATGGAGCTGACCGAGCGCCTCGTCGAGTCCTCGCTCGGCGGTCGCGCCTTCCTCTGCAACTCCGGCGCCGAGGCGAACGAGTGCGCGATCAAGCTCGTTCGCCGCCACGCCCACCGTCGCGGGATCGACCGGCCCGAGATCGTCGTCCTCGACCAGGCGTTTCACGGCCGCACCCTCGCGGCGCTGGCGGCGACGCCGCGGCTCGCCCGCGAGGACCTCTTCGGGCCGCTTCCGGCCGGGTTCGTGCCGGTTCCCCGCGATGATCCGGAGGCGCTGACGGCAGCGATCGGCGCCGATACCGCCGCGGTGATGCTCGAGCCGATTCAGGGCGAGTCGGGGGTCCACCCGATCGCCGACGACGTCCTGATCGCCGCCCGCGAGGCCTGCGGGCAGGCGGGCGCGCTGCTCGTCTTCGACGAGATCCAAACCGGGATGGGGAGGACCGGAACGCTCTGGGCGCACGAGCAGGGACCGGTGGCGCCGGACGTGATGACCGCTGCGAAGGCGCTCGGCGGCGGCCTCCCGGTCGGGGCCTGCGTGACCGCGCCGGTCGTCGGCGAGGGTTTGACGCTCGGCGAGCACGGCTCGACCTTCGCCGGCGGGCCGATCTGCGCCCGCGCGGCCCTCGCCGCCCTTGACGTGATCGCCGATCCCGCCGTCCTCGCCAACGTCGGCGAGCGCGAAACGCAGCTCCGCGATCAGCTCGGCTCGGATCCGGCGGTGGCCGGGATCCGCGGGCGCGGCCTGATGATCGGGATCGCCCTCGCAGCCGGCGTCGACGCTGGAGCGGTGGCCGCGGAGGCGCTCGCCCGCGGGGTCGTCGTCAACGCGCCGAACCCGGAGACGATCCGGCTGCTGCCACCGCTGACGATCGATGCCGCCGACCTCGGCGAGGGGCTGGCCCGCCTCCGCGGCGCGCTCGACGCGGCCGGCTGATGGCCCGGATCCTTCAGGTCTTCCGGCCGCGCACGGGGGGGACCTTCGGCCACGTCCGCGTCCTCGCCGCCGAGCTTCAGGAGCGCGGCCACGAGGTCGCGGTCTGCGGGCCGCCCGGAGAAGGGCCGGACTTCGCGGTGCCGCTCTTGCCGGCACCGATCCCGCGCGCCCCCACGCCCGCCCTCGTCGCCGCGATCCGGGCCGTCGGACGCGCCTACCGCTCGTTCGCGCCGGACGTGATCCATGCCCATGGCGCCCAGGCAGGGGTCGCCGCCCGGCTCGCCCGGGCCGCCCGGACGCGGACGCCGCTCGTCCACACCCCGCATCGATATGCGTTCGACGACGGCGGCCCGCCGTCGTCGACGCGGCGCGCCTACGAGGGCGTCGAGCGGGCGCTGATGCCGTTCGCGACCCGTGTCCTCTGCGTCAGCGAGGCCGAAGCCGCGATCGCCCGGCGGCTCGGCGCCGGCGACCGCGCCGTCGTCGTCCACAACGGGATCGTGCCGCTCGAGCCCGAGCCGCTCGAGCCGCGATTCGTGCGCTTCGCAGGCGACGGGCCGCTGATCGTCGCGGTCTCCGAGCTCTTCCACCGCAAGGGCGTCCCGGAGCTGCTCGAGGCGATGACGGTCGTCGCCGCCTCGCGGCCGGACGCTCGGCTCATCGTGGCGGGCGAAGGGCCTGATCGCGCCGAGGCCGAGGCGGCCCGGGACCGGCTCGGCCTCGGCGACCGGGTCCTCCTCGCCGGCCATGTCCCCGCGGTGGCCGGATTGCTCGCCGCCGCCGACGTCTTCGTCAACCCGGCGCGCGCCGAGTCGTTCCCGTACGGGATTCTCGAAGCGATGTCGCTCGGCTGCCCGTGCGTCGTCACCGACGCCGGCGGCTCCGCCGAGGCGATCGTCGACGGCGACTCCGGTCTCGTCGTCGCGGTCCGCGATCCCGCCGCCCTCGCGGGCGCGACCCTCCGCCTGCTCGCCGACCACGACCTCGCCAGCCGGCTCGGCACCGCCGCGGCGGAACGCGTCCGCGACCGTTTCACGCGGGCCGCGATGATCGCGGGCACCGAGGCGGTCTACCGGGACGTCCTGCGCGGCTGAGGTCGTCACCGGCCTACGCCTTCGACCGCGCGATTTTTCCGCGGGGTTGGCCTTCTAGACTGCCCGCCCATGAGCAGCGAAGACCCGACCCGCGTGATGCCCCCTGACGACGGCGGCCGCGGTGGCCGCGGCGGCGGCCGCGGCGGCGGTGGTGGCGGTCGCGGTGGCGGCGGGCGTCACGGTGGCCAGGGTGGCGGCGGTCGCCGACCCAATCGGCGCGACGACGGCGGTGGCGGGATGAGCGGCGGCCAGAAG
>Ga0207708_10003107_pt1 | contig 12220 bp, 10 predicted proteins | sample KBSK5101metaG_FD_184340 | JGI IMG/M metagenome (GOLD analysis project Ga0207708, IMG submission 184340) | Corn, switchgrass and miscanthus rhizosphere microbial communities from Kellogg Biological Station, Michigan, USA - KBS K5-10-1 metaG... | ecosystem: Host-associated > Plants > Roots >...
TCAGGCCCGACGCGCGCGTCGAGTCGATCAGCGTCGGCATGCAGCAGCGCGTCGAGATCCTGAAGGCCCTCTACCGCGGCGCCGAGATCCTCATCCTCGACGAGCCCACTGCCGTGCTCACGCCACAGGAGTCGAGCGAGCTCTTCGAGATCATCGAGTCGCTCAAGGGCGAGGGCAAGTCCATCATCTTCATCACCCACAAGCTGAACGAGGTTCTCGAGATCGCCGACCGCATCACGGTCCTCCGGCGGGGCAAGACCATCGACACGGTGGCACGGGAGGGCGCGACGGAGGAGGGCCTCGCCCGGCTGATGGTCGGGCGCGACGTCATCCTTCGGGTCGACAAGTCCGCCGCCGAGCCCGGCGATCCGCTTCTCTCCGTCGAAGATCTTCAGGTAGATGACGACCGCGGGCTGGAGTGTGTGCGCGGCATCTCCTTCGCGGTGCGGGGCGGCGAGATCGTCGGTATCGCCGGTGTCGACGGCAACGGCCAGTCCGAGCTGATCGATGCGATCACGGGCCTGCGCCGCCCGAAGGCGGGCCGCGTCGTCGTGGCCGGGGACGACATCACGCGCGAGTCGCCACGGGAGGCCCTCGACGCGGGGGTCGGACACATCCCCGAGGACCGGCAGCTGCGCGGCCTCGTCCTCGACTTCACGCTCGCCGAGAACATCGCCCTCCACGACTACCGAGAGGAGCCGGACTCGAAGTACGGCTGGCTCTTCCCGAAGCGACTGATCGCACGCGCTCGCGACCTCCTGAAGGAATTCGACGTGCGCGGCGGAGGCCCGGAAACGCGGGCAGGCGCGCTCTCGGGCGGGAACCAGCAGAAGGTGATCGTCGCGCGGGAGGTCTCACGCGACCCGAGGGCCCTCGTCGCGGCGCAGCCGACGCGCGGGCTCGACGTGGGCGCGATCGAGTTCGTCCACCGCCGGCTCGTCGAGGAACGGGACGAAGGGCGCGCCATCCTGCTCGTCTCCTTCGAGCTCGATGAGATCCTGTCGCTCTCCGACAGGATCCTCGTGCTCTACGAGGGCCAGATCGTGGCGGAGTACAGCCCGGACGTCTCCGAGGAGGAGATCGGCTTCGCGATGGTGGGCGGGAAGCGAAAGGTCGAAGCGGCGTGAGCGAAGGAACGGAGACCGGCAGCGGCTACGAGGTGATGAGCCGCTGGTACTCGGGCCTCGGCGGCTTCTTCACGGCCGTCGCGGCCGCGGTCCTGGCGTTCTTCGTCGGCGGCCTCGTCGTGGTCGCGACCGGGCACGACCCCTTCGCCGCGTACAAGGCAATCTTCTCCGGCACCGGGCTGAGCTGGTTCTTCCCGTGGGTGCAGGGAGACGAGCGCTTCAGCGCCGCGCTCGACCTGCAGCAGACGCTCATCATCACGACGCCGCTCATTCTGACGGCGCTCGCAGTCGCGTTCGCCTTCCGCTGCGGGATGTTCAACATCGGCGGCCAGGGCCAGTACTTCGTCGGCCTCCTGACGGCTCTCTACCTCGGGCACGTCTTCGTCGGGATGCCGCGCCCGCTGCACGTCCTGATCTGCTGCGTGGGCGCGATCCTCGGCGGCGCAGTGTGGGCGGGCATCGCCGGCTTCCTCAAGGCCGCCGTGGGCGCCCATGAGGTCATCTCGACGATCATGCTCAACTGGATCGCGCTCTGGGTGGGCAAGTACCTCGTCGAGCTGGGCGGATGGATGCAGGGGAGCGAGCCAGACGTGCCGCGTTCCTACGACGTTGCCGACTCCGCGAAGATCTGGCCGATCTGGGGCGCGCTCCAGCCACTGCACGCGGGGATCTTCATCGCGCTCTTTGCGCTCGTCGTCTACCACTTCCTGCTGAACAGAACGACGCTCGGCTACGAAGTGCGCGCTGTCGGTTTCAATCCGGAGGCCGCCCGCTACGGCGGCATCAACGTCTCGAAGAACTACATCCTCGCGATGGGAATCGCGGGCTCCTTCGCGGGCCTCGCAGGCGCCGTCGACATCCTCGGCTGGAAGTTCCACCAGGCGATCAACGACTACGACGTGAGCGCAGTGGGCTTCATCGGGATTGCGGTCGCCCTCCTCGGGCGGAACAAAGCGGTCGGGATCCTCTTTGCCGCGCTCCTTTTCGGGGCGCTGCAGGTCGGCACCTCGCCGAGGCAGCTCTCCGGCACCGACTTTCCACCCGAGCTCGCGACGAACCTCTCGACGATGATCCAGGCGCTGATCATCCTCTTCGTGGGCGCCGAGCTCCTGATCATCTACGCGTGGAACGCGCGCAAGAAGGTCGGTTTCGGCGGGAGACCGACTCCGAGAGTGAAGGCGCAGGAGCTCTAGTGTCGGTCGCGGCAGCCATCCAGGATCGCAGCTGGCTCCGCCGGCTCGGGGAGACGAGGTCCGTCGCCTGGTACGGCATCGGGCTCGGCCTGCTCGCCTTCTGGCTCGCGCTGCCGCCGTGGGACTTCCGCTTCGAGGGCGGGCCCATCGCGGTCGGCATCGCCGGCCTTGCCGCCGGCCTCTGGGCGGTCTCGCGGGACGAGAAGCGGCTCGGTTGGTGGGCGGTCGCCGTCGCGATCGGCGGGACCGCGGCCGCGCTCTGGGCGCAGACGAAGGACACGGACTCCCTCGACGCGGTCGTCAACGCAGGCCTCTTCGCCGCGACGATCCGCTTCGCCACCCCGCTCGCCTTCGCCGCGATGGGCGGCATCTTCTCCGAGCGCTCGGGCGTCATCAACGTCGGCCTCGAGGGGATGATGCTCTCCGGCGCCTTCTTCGGGATCTGGGCCGCGGCATGGAGCGGCTCGTGGGTCGTCGGGATCCTCATGGCCATGGTCTTCGGCGGAGCCCTCGCGCTCATCCACGCGTTCTTCTCCATCCACCTGCGCGCCGACCAGATCGTCAGCGGGTTTGCGATCAACTTCCTCGCTCTCGGGCTCACCGGCTATCTCTTCCGGTACATCTACGGAACCGAGGGAACGCCCTCGGACGTCGCGCGCATCCCGACCGTGACCGTCCCCGGCCTCGACAAGATCCCGTTCATCGGCGACGTGATCGGCTCCATGAGCCTGATGATCTGGCTGCTGTTCATCGTCATCATCGCCAGCTGGGTAGTGCTCTTCAAGACTCCGATCGGCCTGCGCATCAGATCCGTGGGGGAGCATCCCAAGGCGGCCGACACGGTCGGGATCTCTGTCTACGGGATTCGCTACGCGTGCGTCGTCGTCTCGGGGATGCTGGCCGCGCTCGGCGGGGCGTATCTCTCGATCGGGTTCGTCGGGTCGTTCAACGAGAACATGACGGCCGGCCGGGGGTACATCGCACTGGCCGCGGTCATCTTCGGCAAGTGGCGGCCGTTCCCGGCTTTCGCCGCCTGCCTCCTCTTCGGCTTCTCGAGCGGGCTCGCCCAGCGGCTGCAGAACGAGGCCGGCATCTCTTCCAACCTCTTGCAGACGCTTCCGTACATCCTCACGCTGATCGCGTTGGTCGGCGTGGTCGGCCGCTCACGTGGCCCCGCTGCTGTCGGCCGCCCGTACGTCAAGCAGTGAGCCGAAATCCAAAGGCGGTCTGGGCCTTCGTCACGGCCCTCGCGGCTCTGGCTGTGCTCCTCGGAGGCCTGGCAGCGGCGCACTATTCCGGCGACGTGGGTCTCTACGAAGCGATTCCGGCCATTCCGATCGGACTCGTGCTCGCCTTCGTCTCCGTTCGCCTCGCGCGCCGGGCCCGCCTCGAGCACGACCGCTCGCTCGGTCGCAGCGGAGGGCGCGGACTGGCGGTGGCGGCCCGCATCCTGGGCGGCTTTGCGCTCCTTCTCTCGATCACGGGGCTCCTCGCACTCGGCGTCTTCGCCGTGCTGACCCTCGCTTCACGCTAGGGAAAATGCCTCGGACGCTACAATCCGGGATTCCGTGTTCGAGATCGGCAACAGCCTGCGTGAAGCTCGGCTGCGCCAGGGATACGAGCTCCCCCGAGTAGAAGCGGACACCAAGATCCGCGCGAAGTACTTGAGGGCGCTCGAGGAAGAGCGCTTCGAGGTTCTGCCCGGGGAGACGTACGTCAAAGGCTTCCTCCGCACCTACGCGGAGTACCTCGGCCTGGACGGTCAGCTCTACGTCGACGAGTTCAACTCCCGCTTCACGCGGGAGGAGGAGCCGCTCACGCCACCGCGGCCCCGCCGGCAGGCGCCCTCGCGCTCCCGCGCCGTCGAGTCCAACTTCGTCATCGTCGCCCTGGCCGGGATCATCGCCATCACGATTCTCGTCGTCGTCGCGTGGAAGTTCGGCTCGAGCGGGACACCGTCGTCGACGGGCGTCCCGCCGGCCGTGAACACGCCGGTGGATTCGACGGGCACGAGCACGGCGCAGGCGCCCGTCGAGCCGTCCGGGTCGGCCACGACGAAGAAGGTCAAGCTCGTGCTCTATGCCGACGGCGGTGACTGCTGGCTCCAGGTGCGCTCGAAGTCGCCCACCGGCAGACTCCTGTACGAGGGCACTCTCCAGGCAGGGCAGACGCAGCGGTTCGTCGACGACAAGCGCGTGTGGCTTCAGCTCGGCGCTCCCGCGTACCTGAAGGGCACGGTGAACGGAAAGCAGATCCGCAACATGCCGCGGAGCCCGGCGATCGCCGTCGTCAAGGCCGACGGGCTGCAGCTCGTTTCGACGGCGTAGTTGGCTCCTCCGCGGGCCGTCGTCGTCGTCACCGGCAGCGAGCTCGTCCGCGGCGACCGCCGCGACCTGAACGGGCCATTCCTCGCGCAGGAGCTGACTCGCCTCGGCCTCGAACCGGACCGGGTGGTGCTCGTAGGCGACCGGCCGGAGGTGCTCGAGGCAGCGCTTGCCGAAGGCCTTCGCGCCGACCTCTGCGTCGTCTCCGGCGGCCTCGGGCCGACGCATGACGACCGGACTGTTGAGCTCCTCGCTGCGGCCACCGGGCGGGAGCTCGTGCTGGACGAGGCGCTCGAGGCCGAGATCGAGGCGTTTTCCCGCGGCGTCGCAGCACGCCTCGACCGTCCGTTCGGCGACTTCCTGCCCGGCATCCGCAAGCAGGCCTCCCTACCGGATGGAGGAGTCTCTCTCGGTCTTGCCGGGACCGCCCCGGCGATCCTGCTGGAGCACGAAGAAGGCCGGATTGCCGTTGCCCTCCCGGGGCCGCCGGCCGAGCTGCGCCGACTCTGGCCGAAGGCCGTCGCGCACGCAGCTGTTCGCGGGCTGGTGGAACGGGCGGACCCGCCCGCGCGCCGTTCCCTCCGCTTCTTCGGTCCGACGGAGTCCGCGGTGGCGCGCGTTCTCGCGGAGACCGGGGGAGAGGGCGAGGGTCTCGAGGCCACCGTCTGCGCGCGTGACCTCGAGATTCATGTCGATCTCGTCGTGCGTCCCGGCGGCGAGGAGAGGGCGGCGTCGGTGACGGAGGCTCTAGTCACGGCGTTTCCTGACGACCTCTTCGCCCGCGACGACGAGCGGCCCGTGGAGGAAATCGTCCTCGACCTGTGCCGCGACCGCGGGCTCACTCTGGCGACCGCGGAGTCGTGCACCGGCGGTCTCATCGGAACGCGACTGACCGAGGTCGCAGGGGCGAGCGACGTCTTCGTCGGCGGCGTGATCGCCTATTCGAACGAGGTCAAGGAGCGGAGGCTCGGCGTCCCGGCAGAGCTCCTCCGCGAGCATGGGGCCGTATCGGCAGAGGTCGGCGCCGCCATGGCGTCGGGTGCCCGGAGGGAGCTCGGCGCGGATCTGGCGGTCGCCGACACAGGGATCGCGGGCCCCGGCGGCGGGACCCCCGAGAAGCCCGTCGGTCTGGTCTTCCTCGCCGTGGACGGCCCGGATGGAGCCCACACGACCCGCGTCCAGCTTCCGGGCGACCGGGAGACCGTCCGCGCCAGGGCGACTGCGCTGGCCCTGCACATGTTGCGGCGCGAGTTGTCACGAACGACCACGGAACCGCGCGAAAGCGATCGCTAGCGTGGAGAGCGATGAGCGGCTTCGGCTCTTCAGCGCCCTGCTCCTGCCTCCGGCCGCGGTGGACACCGTCGTCGCGTGGCAGGCCGTCGAGCTCGCCTCGACCGGGAACGACCTGCGTCTCGTCCCGCGCGAGAACCTCCACGTCACGCTCGCGTTTCTCGGCAGCACTCCGGCGGCCAAGGCGGGGGAGGTCGGCGACGCCCTGCGGGAGGCGTGTGCCGGTCGGGAGCGGCCGATGTTCGCCGCCCGTCGCTACCGCGAGACGAGGAGCGTGGCGATGATCGAGCTGGAGGACGACGGCGGGCGGGGCGGGGCGATCGCCGAGACGGTCTTCGGCGCCCTCGAGGCGCGCGGCCTCTACCGGCGGGAAGAGCGGAGATGGCTGCCGCACGTCACGGTTGCGCGCTTCCACAGCCGTCCGCGGCTGAGCCCGGCGCTCCCCGATCTGAACGAGGTGGCTCCGTCCGACGCGGCCGTGATGATTTCCCGTCTGCGTCCGGGCGGCGCGCAGTACGAAGTCTTCGAATCGGTGTCGTTAGGAGGTTGAACCCTTGGAGCGTGAGCAAGCACTCGACGCCGCTCTAAGCCAGATCGAGCGGCAGTACGGCAAAGGCACGGTCATGAAGATGGGCGACCAGGCCCAGGTAGCGATCCCGTCGATCTCGACCGGGTCGCTCTCGCTCGACCTCGCGCTCGGGGTGGGCGGCCTGCCTCGCGGCCGCATCGTGGAGATCTTCGGCCCGGAGTCGTCGGGAAAGACGACGCTGGTCTACCACGTCATCGCCGAGGCTCAGCGGCGCGGCGGCATCTGCGCCTTCATCGACGCCGAGCACGCGATGGACCCCTCCTACGCCCGGCGCATCGGCGTGAACATCGACGATCTCCTCGTCTCGCAGCCCGACAACGGCGAGCAGGCGCTCGAGATCGCCGAACTCCTCATCCGCAGCGGCGCGGTCGACGTCGTCGCGGTCGATTCGGTCGCCGCGCTGACGCCGAAGGCCGAGATCGAGGGCGAGATGGGGGACAGCCACGTCGGCCTGCAGGCGCGCCTCATGAGCCAGGCGCTCCGCAAGCTCGCGGGCACGCTCAACCGCACCGGGACCGTTGCCCTCTTCACGAACCAGCTGCGGGAGAAGATCGGCGTCATGTTCGGCAATCCGGAGACCACTCCGGGCGGCCGCGCGCTGAAGTTCTACTCCTCGGTCAGGCTCGACATCAGGCGCATCGAGACCCTGAAGGAGGGCGTCGAGGCGATCGGCAACCGCGTGCGCGTCAAGGTCGTGAAGAACAAGGTCGCACCGCCGTTCAAGCAGGCGGAGTTCGACATCATCTACGGGGAAGGGATCTCCTGGGAAGGGACGGTGCTCGAGGTCGGCCTGGAGAAGAAGCTCGTGCAGAAATCGGGCTCGTATTTCAGCTACGGCGACGAGCGGCTCGGGCAGGGGCGGCAGAACGCGACCGCCTTCCTGCGCGAGCATCCAGACGTCGGAGAGCAGATCCTCCGTGCGCTCCAGACGGAGATCGGACCCGACGCGGTCGTTTCCTCTCGGCTCTTGCCCCTGAGCGACGACGCGTCCAAGCCCATGAAGGCAGACGCCGAGGCCGAGGCGGCCGAACAGGCCGCGGACGAGGTCGCAGCCGCCTAGGATCACCGCGCTTCGCCGGGTTGGGCCCGGGCGGGTCGAGGTCGACCTCGACGGCAGGCGCTGGCGAACGGTTCCGGACGCTGTCGTCGCGCGCTGCGGCCTGCGCGTCGACCTCCCACTCGACCGTCCGCTCGCGCGCTCCGTTGCACGGGAGCTCCGGCACGAGCGCGCCCTCGGAACTGCTGTGCGCACACTGCGCGCCCGCCCGGTGTCCGAACGGCGGCTGCGAGAGCGGTTGCGAAGCCGCGGCGTTCGTGCGGATGCGGAACAGGCGACCCTTGCGACGCTCGCCGGCGCGGGGTTCGTCGACGACGAGCGGCTGGCCCGCGGTCGCGCGCTCGCCCTCGCCGAGCGGGGGTGGGGAGACGCGGCCATCGAGGCTCGTCTGGCAGAGGAAGGCCTACCGGCGCCGCGGGTCGAGGCGGCGATCGCCGAGCTCGAGCCCGAGGCCCGCCGGGCCGCAGAGGTGAGTGCCGGATTGCCGCCCCGAAAGGCCTGGACGCTCCTGCTGCGCCGGGGATTCGACCACGAGACGATCGAGTCCGCCCTCGGCGCGCTGGACGAGGACGGCGCCGACGGGCTAGGATAGCCCTGCATCACCTACCAACAAAAAAGCCTGCACGGAACGGTTTTTCGCCGAATCGGGCACTGCGACCAACGATCTTGCGAAGCCCAGCTCTATGACCAACGGCCCTGAGACCCGGAGGACACGCCTAAGTAGGTAGGCGTCAGCCTGCCGGGCCTGGACCACCGATCGACGAACCCGTTCCTACGGGCCAGACCGCGTAGGAGCGAGGAATGGTGATTCTCATCGGCCTCCTGATCGCCGGGATCGGGGCAGGCCTGGCTGTCGGTATCTACGTGGGATCGCGCCTGCTGTCTTCGGCCCGGGCCGGCGCAACCGCTGCGGACAACCTACGGCTGAGCGAAGAGGCCAAACGCGGGGCCGAGGCGATTCGCCGTGAAGCGCAGGTCGAGGCGCGCGAGGAGGCCCTGAAGCTCCGGGCCGAAGTCGAGCAGGAGCTCCAGGAGAAGCGGGGCGAGATCATCAAGATCGAGGAGCGCGTCCTCACCAAGGAAGATGAGATCGACCGAAAGTTGACCGAGTTCGAACGGCGCGATCAGGGCCTCGCCGACCGCGAGACCCATCTGAAGGTCATGCAAGAAGAGGCAAAGGCCGCCACGGAACAGCAGCTGAAGGAGCTCGAGCGGATCTCCGGCCTGACCATCGAAGAGGCCAAGAGGCATGTGCTCGAGCGCTCCGAGGAGCTTGTCCGCCACGAGATGGCGCGGATGGTGCGCCAGATGGAGGAGGAGGCCCGTACCGATGCGAAACGCCGCGCGCGGAACCTCGTCGCCGACGCACTGCAGCGCGTCGCAGCCAGCCATGCTGCGGAGACGACGGTCTCCATCGTCGAGCTTCCCTCCGACGACATGAAGGGCCGCATCATCGGGCGGGAAGGGCGGAACATCCGCGCCCTCGAGAACCTCACGGGCGTCGACTTCATCATCGACGACACGCCGCAGGCGGTTGTCCTCTCGTCGTTCGACGGCGTCCGCCGCGAGGTCGCGAAGCTCACGCTCACGAAGCTCGTCGAGGACGGGCGCATCCATCCGGCCCGAATCGAGGAGATGTACTACAGCTCGAAGGCGGAGATCGAAGAGCACATCCAGCAGGCGGGCGAGCAGGCGGTCTTCGAGGCCAACTGCGGGCACATGCACGAAGAGCTCGTGAAGATCCTCGGCCGGCTCCGGTACCGGACGAGTTACGGGCAGAACATTCTCAAGCACTCGCTCGAGTGCGCCCACCTCGCCGGGATCATGGCCTCTGAGCTCGGCGCGAGTGTGAAGACGGCGAAGCGAGCCGCGCTGCTCCACGATCTCGGCAAGGCGATGACGCACGAGGTCGAGGGCTCGCACGCGCTCATCTCGGCGCAACAGGCGAAGCGTTATGGCGAGTCCCAGCATGTCGTCCACGCGATCGAAGCGCACCACTACGAAGTTCAGCCCCAGACCGTCGAGGCCGTGCTCGTGATCGCGGCAGACGCCATCTCCGCCTCCCGGCCGGGAGCGCGCGGAGAGAGCCTGGAGAACTACATCAAGCGCCTCGAGTCGCTCGAGAAGATCGCGTCGGCGAAGAAGGGGGTGGAGCGCGTCTACGCCCTTCAGGCCGGCCGGGAGATCCGGGTCATGGTCAAGCCCGCCGAGATCGACGACGATACCGCCGTCCTCCTCTCACATGAGATCGCCCGGGAGATCGAGGACCAGCTCGAGTACCCGGGTCAGATCAAGGTGACCGTCATCCGGGAGTCTCGGGCAACCGAGTTCGCCAAATAATCACGGCTTGGGGCCGAATGACGTGGTCACGACCTGGCCATGACGCGACGGCCGGCCGATCCTGTTGGGCAGGCCATCACGAGCCAAGGCCGTTTCCGACATCGCTACAGTGGACGCCGTGCGGAGCTACTTCGTTTCGACGTTCGGCTGTCAGATGAACGCTCACGACTCGGAGCGGATCAAGGGCATGCTCGAAGAGCTCGGGCTCGGCGAGGCTCGCTCGCAGGAGGCCGCCGACGTGATCGTGTTCAACACCTGCACCGTGCGGGAGAAGCCCGACCAGCGTTTCGCGGCCCACATCGCTCAGGCGCGGGCGCTCAAGAAGCGGGCTCCGGAGAAGGTCATCGCTGTCGGCGGCTGCTATGCGGAAGCCCAGCGAGAGCGAATCTTCGAGCTCTACCCCGAGGTTGACGTGGCCTTCGGCCCAGGCTCCATCTCACATCTCGCGGATTGGGTCGGTGCCGGGGGGCAGGGGATCGCGCGCGGCCGCTTCGCCGAATGGGCCGAGTTCGCGGCCGAGCTGCCGGTCCGACGGGAGCGGCGTTTTCAGGCGTGGGTGCAGATCTCCATGGGTTGCAACTCAAAATGCGCGTACTGCATCGTTCCCGCCGTGCGCGGACGCGAGCAGAGCAGGAGGCCGGGCGACATCGTCGCGGAGGTCTCCGCCCTCGCGCGGGACGGCGTCAGAGAGGTCACACTCCTCGGCCAGAACGTCAACTCGTGGGGACGCGACCTGCTCCCGGAGCTGAAGACGGAGTTCGGTGAGCTGCTTCGCACCCTCGACGGAGTGGAGGGGATCGAGCGGATCCGCTTCACGAGCCCGCACCCGAAGGACTTTCGAGATCCCGTCATCGCTGCGATGGCCGAGTGCGAGTCAGTGTGCGAGCACATCCATCTGCCGCTGCAGTCGGGATCGACGCGCATCCTCAAGGCGATGCGGCGCACGTACACCCGCGAGCGCTACCTCGCTCTCGTCGACAAGCTGCGCTCGGCGATCCCCGACCTCGCCCTTACGACCGATGTCATCGTCGGGTTTCCGGGAGAGAGCGATGCCGACTTCGCGCAGACGCTCGAAGTCGTACAGGAGGTCGGTTACGAGGGGGCGTTCACGTTCGTGTTCAGCCCGCGAAGCGGCACCGAGGCGGCGACGATGCACGACCAGGTGCCGGAAGAAGTCAAGGCGCAGCGGATCGAGGGGCTCATCGAGGTCGTTCAGGAGTTCGCTGCGCGGCGGAATGCCGAACGGATTGGCCGCGTCGAGCAGGTGCTCGTCGAGGGCCCGAGCAGGACCGATACGTCGATTTTGCGGGGGCGCACACGCCGGAACACGACCGTCAACTTCAGCGGGAGCGCGGAGGCCGGCGCGCTGGTCGACGTCCGCATCGAGGGCTCGACGTCGACAACCCTGCGGGGCACACAGGCCGCCCTCGTCCCAGCCTGAGCCGCTTTCGGCACATTTCACGCGCCACACGCGCGCCTTTTCTCAATAAGCTGAAATTGGAGGGAGGCCCGCGGCGGCCCCGGAGTGATGCCCACCGCTGACCTGTCAGGCACGGTAATTGCGATCTTTGGCCCGACCGCGAGCGGAAAGACGGCCGTCGCCGAGGCGCTCGCCGACGCCATCCCCGCAGCGGTCGTCTCCGCGGATTCGATGCAGGTCTACGACGGCCTGCCGATTCTCACGAACCAACCCCAGCGGCCAACCGCCCTTGTCGCTATCTGGCCGCTCGACCATGAGGGCTCTGTAGCCGAGTATCAACGCCTCGCGCACAAGGCGATCGACGGTGCTATCGCACGCGGATGCACGCCCGTCGTTGTCGGCGGCACCGGCCTCTACCTCCGGGCTGCGCTCGCCGAACTCGACCTGCCTCCCGCGCCACCTCCCGGGGCGCGCGAGCGCTGGGAGCGCGTGTACGACCGCCTCGGCCCCGAGCAGGCGTACGCGGCCCTCGCCGAACGAGATCCGCAGGCGGCGGAGGCGATCCACGCCAACGATCGCCGCCGAGTCGTCCGAGCCCTCGAGCTGCACGAGGCTGGAGGGTCGCTCGCTCCTCCCCGCGACCGCCTCTGGAGCGAGGAGACCCGCCACCCGACGCTGATCGTCGGGCTCGACGTCCCGAAGCCCGCTCTCGACGAGCGAATCCGCACACGGACGGAGGCCATGTTCGCGGCCGGGGTGGAGGAGGAGGTCGAGCGCGCCCGCCGCAGCCCGATCTCGAAAACCGCGAGCAACATCATCGGCCTCCGCGAGATCGCAGAGCTGCCCCGAGCCGAGGCAATCGACGCGATCGCGCTCGCCA
>Ga0207708_10003110_pt1 | contig 12216 bp, 9 predicted proteins | sample KBSK5101metaG_FD_184340 | JGI IMG/M metagenome (GOLD analysis project Ga0207708, IMG submission 184340) | Corn, switchgrass and miscanthus rhizosphere microbial communities from Kellogg Biological Station, Michigan, USA - KBS K5-10-1 metaG... | ecosystem: Host-associated > Plants > Roots >...
TTCCTTTTCGTACCCGGTCGTCGCAAAACGTATCAGGTGGAATACCGCTTCCTTCTGGTTTTTCGACCACAGGCTCTCGCCCTCGACGTACGCGCGACCAGCAGCCAGGATGTCCATGCTGATAATGGCCAGCCAGACCAATACCGCCACGATCGCCAGGAACGGCGAAACGATGAGCAGCATGCGTTTGCTTCTTGCGAACCACTGATTGACTCTCGCAAACGCGGTCTTTCCGGCATTGATATCTACGAGTCGCATCGCCTTTTCCGTTTTCCAGGCATCTTCGAGGCATGTGTGAAGCGAACGCGGGTTTATGCAAGCCAACCGCGCCCCTCCGAATACCTTATGAGCAGATTGCGTGCCTGTGAGCGGGAAATCCCGCTTGAATGGCCAGAAATCCATGAAATTCAGCGGGAAGACCGGAAAGGAACTTGGAATGGCTCAATCGCGAGGCAGCGTTTGGCCCCGGAAAAGCAGAATCTGCGGCAGCGAAACGACAGAAACTGGGCGGGTGGTATCGAAATTTCGACAGCGACTGGCTGTCCGGATGATTGGAACCAGTCTAACTATTGAGTGAGGTTAAAACTCCTCTGTTCACCCCTGCAGTGTGATTGGTCAAATGCGATCTAAACGCCTTTGAATACGGGCTTTCTTTTTTCCACGAACGCGCTCACACCTTCCTTCAGGTCCGCGGTCCGCGCACAGCGGGAGAATGCGAAGAGCTCATCTTCCATCTGCGTTTCGATGGAAGTGGCGAGCGACTGATTCATGAGCCGCTTCGCCTCGGCATAGGCTTTGGTCGGCCCGCCGGCCAGACGTCCGGCTATCCTGGCGGTCTCCTCGGCCAGTTTGTCGCCGGGCACCACCCAGTTCACCAGACCGAGCGAGCGCGCCGTTTCGGCATCGAAGCGCTCCGGCAGCAACGCCAGTTCCATCGCCTTGCGGTACCCAAGCAGCCGCGGCAGAAAATGGGTGCTGCCGCCGTCGGGACTGGCGCCGATGTTGGCATAGGCGAGGGTGAATTTCGTGTCAGCGGCGGCGATCGCCAGATCTGCGGCGCACATCAAGCTGAAACCGGCGCCGGCCACGGCGCCGTGCACGCTGGCCAGTACCGGCTTACCCATCCGCCGCAACGCCAGAAAGGCGAAATGCATCTCCCGTCCCCACTGCACAATCAATTCCGGAAGTTCCTGCAAGTGAGCGTTGAATACCGACACGTCGCCCCCGGCCATGAAAGCAGGACCTTCTCCGCGCACGATCACGGCGCGCACCGCGGGGTCATTCTGCACCGACTCCGCAATCGGCCGCAGCTGCTGCATCATCTCGCCATCCATCGCATTGAGCACTTGCGGACGGTTGAGGGAAATGGTGGCAACGCCCCGTTCGATCTCCAGCAGAACAACCGCGCTCATGCTGCGGTCTTTTGCGAAATAATCCCGCCGATTTCTGCCACGTTTGCCGGCTCGCGTGCCGACTGCATGCGCCCAACCTCATGCGGGAAATCGTCAACCATGATGCAGGCACGCCGCAGTGCGCTGAAGCGCCGGTATTTTGCGGCTTCCTCCGCGCTGATGATGCCTTTCTCCAGCGCCGCTGCCGTGCGCGATTCTTCGGTCAACCCGGAGATCACCGCGGCCTTGGCCGCATTTCTGACCTTAGCTTCCACGGCCTCGCCCGCGGGCGCCGCCTGCATCGCAAGTTCGAGCCGCCCCACCGGGTCGTCCTCGTGCTTGTGCAGGAACATGTTGGCGGTTAGCCGGTCGCGAGCCAGTGACGGCTCAAGCAGCAGGCTAGCCACTTCGTGACCGCGACGGTCGTCGGGCGGGCTGAACACCTTGCCCAACGGAAAGACCAGGAAGCGCATCTTCCACGCCGCGATGCGGCTTGGGAAGTTCCTGAATACACCGTAAAACGCATCCTGCGTACGGTTCAGGCAGTCTTCGAGCGCCCACAGTGCTAGCGGCAGATCGGCCTGCGGACGGCCATCGTCCTCGAAGCGTTTCAGCACCGTGGAAGCGATGTAAAGTTGGCTCAGGATGTCGCCGAGCCTCGCGGACAATTTTTCCTTGCGTTTCAGGTCCCCGCCGAGAAACAGCATGGACACATCCGCCACCAACGCAAAACCGGCTGACAAGCGGGTAAGTTGCTGGAGAGGGCGGCGCAGTTCCGGCGCGCCGGGCACTGCGAAAAGGCGCGCACCGGTCACGCCAAGCCACAGCGCCCGCGCCGCATTGCCGAGCACAAATCGCACGTGATTCCAAAACGCGTCATCGAACTTGACGCTCGCTTCCGCCGGGTTTTGCGTACGGGTCGCTGCGATTTCCTCGAGCACATAAGGATGGCAGCGGATTGCGCCTTGGCCGAATATCATCATGCTCCGCGTGAGGATGTTGGCGCCTTCGACGGTGATGCCGATCGGGATCTGCTGGTAGGCACGACCCAGATAGTTGTTGGGACCGAGGCAGATGCCCTTGCCGCCGTGCACGTCCATCGCGTCGTTGATGATCTGGCGGCCGCGTTCAGTGCAGTGATATTTGACGATCGCGGAAATGACAGACGGCTTTTCACCGAGGTCCACTGCGCCCGCGGTCATCGTGCGGGCCGCATCGATCGCATAGGTATTGCCGCCGATCCGTGCCAGCGCCTCTTCTATTCCCTCGAACTTACCGATGGGAACCTTGAACTGGCTGCGCACCCGGGAGTAGGCGCTGGTGGTACGCGCCGCTAGCTTGGCTGCACCGGCACTGGACGACGGGAGCGAGATCGAGCGTCCCGCCGCCAGGCACTCCATCAGCATGCGCCAGCCCTGGCCGGCGTATTCCTTGCCGCCGATCACCCAGTTCATGGGGACGAAGACGTCTTTGCCCCAGTTCGGCCCGTTCATGAAAGCGGCATTCAGCGGCAGATGACGGCGACCGATGTTGACCCCTGGATGACTGGTCGGAATCAGTGCGAGGGTGATGCCGATGTCTTCCTGGATCCCCAGTAAATGGTCCGGGTCGTGTAGCTTGAAAGCTAGACCGAGAATCGTCGCCACCGGCCCGAGCGTGATGTAACGCTTCTCCCAGGTGAGCCTTATCCCGAGTACTTCCCTGCCCTCGTGCACGCCCTTGCAAACCACCCCGAAGTCGGGAATCGAGCCGGCATCGGAGCCGGCGTCGGGTCCGGTGAGCGCGAAGCATGGCATTTCGAGTCCCTTTGCCAGTCGCGGCAAATAGTGATTTTTCTGCTCTTCCGTACCGTAGTGCAGTAGCAGTTCGGCCGGCCCGAGCGAATTCGGCACCATTACCGAAACGCATGCGGTGGCATTGCGGGTGGCAAGCTTCTGAACCACCTGCGAATGTGCATAAGCGGAAAATCCCAGGCCGCCGTACTGGCGCGGGATGATCATGCCGAGAAAACCCTTGTCCTTGATGAATTGCCAGACTTCCGGCGGCAGGTCGTTCAGCTCATGGGTGATCTTCCAGTCGTCGCAGATGCGGCACAGCTGCTCCACCGGACCGTCGAGGAAAGCCTGCTCGTCCGGGGTGAGACGCGGTTTCGGCGTGCCGAACAACTTGGTCCAGTCCGGTTTGCCGCTGAATAGTTCGCCGTCCCACCATACCGTGCCGGCGTCCAGAGCTTCCTGCTCCGTCTGCGAAACCTGGGGCAAGGCTTTGCGGAACCAGGTTAGCAGCGGATCGCTGATCAGCGCCTTGCGCAACGAAGGCACCGCCAACAGAGCGGCCGCCACCAGAAAAATGGTCCACGACAGCATCTTGGCTTCGGTCTCAGCGCCGGACCAGAGCGTAAACGCGCCCAGCAATGCGGCGAAACCGAGCAACCAGCCCGGCGTGGCGGAGCGCCAGTAAGCCAGGGCCCAGAACACCGCCAACGCTGCGCCAAACCACACAAGTCCGTTCATTTTCGTGCTCCCGATGTTGCGAATCCGTAAATGGGGTCAGGCCGCCCTGCGTCCGGAAATACTGCCGATCCTGCGCGGCGGGTTCGAGCGTTTTGGCTGCGCTTGCACCGGAGGTGCCTGCAATCCCGCGGCAAGGAAAGGAACCAGACGGCGGATGATTGAATCCGGCTGATCCGCGCCTTCCAGGTTGCAAGTAGCGATCAGTTTCAACGCATCGTTACCGGCCATGGCATAAGACAAGGCGCCAAACATGAAGTGCATGCGCCAGGTCAGTTCCTGGTCCGGGAGATGCGGCAAAGCGCGCAGTAGCGCCTCCTTGAAACGGACGACCACCTGCCGGTACTGTGCCGGCAGGATTTCGCTGATGGAGCGGGCCGGTTCCGAGAACGCCTGCCCTAACAGGCGCAGGAATACCGCGTCTCCGCCCAGCGGGTCCTTGCTTACCTGCAGAGCCGGGGCGACTATTGCTTCCATGATCTGCTCGGCAGTCAGCGGCCGCCCGTCCGCGTCCGACTCGAGACGATCGAGATGGGCAATGCGCGCGGAATTCAGCGGGCCGACCCGGCGCTCGAATACTTCCCGGATCAGCGTATCCTTCGAACCGAAGTGGTAATTGACCGCCGCCAGATTGACTTTCGCCTTGGCAGTGATCTTCCGCAGTGACGTAGCGGCGTAACCGCGTTCCATGAACAACGATTCCGCCGCCGAGAGGATTCGCTCCTTGGTGTCCGCAGGTTGATGTCTTTGTTTTGCCATCGCCGGGCGCCGGTCGCGAATTTCCTCGAGGCCGCCTCCTCCCAGGGTTGTGCTCAAACAACCGATTCAAACGACTGTTTGAATGGTGGCGGGTGAATCCGGCGTTGTCAACGAGAAACTGCCGCCACGAAAGATTGCGGGTGGTGCACCCACGCGCTGGCGCGCCAGGCGTCGTCAGAAGTGCGCTTCCTCCAATGCCAGAACGCTGGCCGCACCGTTGACGATTTCGTGCTTGTAGGCCTGGGCAAGCGGCAGGATATGTTCGGCATAGAACCGCGCAGTGCCGATTTTGGCGCGATAAAAATCGTAGTCTTGCGCCCCTTCATCGAGGCGGCGCTTGGCGATCAACGCCGCACGGCCCATCTGCCAGCCGCCGGCGACGACGCCGAACAGCTTGAGGAAGGGCACGGCCCCGGCCGCCGCCGCCCTCATGTCATGCGGAAACGTCGCCAGCAGCCAGTCGGTCGCCTCGGTCAAAGCGGTCACGCCCTGCGACAACGAAAGGCGGACGACTTCGAGGCCGGGATGGGCGACTTTCGCCAGTTCGTCGTCAAAGGCCTGCATTTCCGCGATCATCTGCTTGATGGTCGCGCCTTTCTCGTAGGCAATCTTGCGGCCAATCAGATCGTTTGCCTGGATCCCCGTGGTGCCCTCGTAGATCGTGGTGATGCGCGCATCGCGCAGGTACTGCGCCGCTCCGGTCTCTTCCACGAATCCCATGCCCCCGTGAACCTGCACACCGATGGATGCTATCTCGATGCTCTGCTCGGTGCACCATCCCTTGACCACCGGGGTGAGCAGATCGAACAGCGCCTGGTTGCGGGCGCGCTCGGCCTTGTCAGGATGCAGCAGCGCCTTGTCGAGATATGCGGAGGCAAGGGTGGCGATGGCGCGCATCGCCTCGGTCTGTGCCTTCATGCTCATCAGCATGCGGCGCACGTCGGGGTGGCGGATGATGCTGACGCGATCGCCGCCCTTGACGCCAATCTCGCGTCCCTGCACGCGGGTTTTCGCGTACTCCAGCGCATGCTGGTAGGCGCGCTCGGCAATGGCCACACCCTCGATGCCGACTTCCAGGCGCGCAAAGTTCATCATGGTGAACATGAACTCCAGCCCGCGGTTTTCCTCGCCGACCAGATAGCCGACCGCGCCATCCGCATCGCCGTAAGCCATCACGCAGGTGGGACTGCCGTGGATGCCAAGCTTATGCTCGATGGACACACATCTGACGTCGTTGCGCTTGCCGAGGCTGCCGTCCTTGTTCAGCAAAAACTTCGGCACCACGAACAGCGAAATGCCCTTGACCCCCTCGGGGGCGTCCGGCGTGCGCGCCAGTACCATGTGGATGATGTTCTCCGCCATGTCGTGCTCGCCCCAGGTGATGAAGATCTTGGTGCCGTGGAGCCGGTAGTGATCGCCCTCTGGGACGGCGCGGGTGCGCACTGCCGCAAGATCGGACCCTGCCTGCGGCTCAGTGAGATTCATGGTTCCGGTCCACTTGCCCGACACCAGGTTGGGCAGATACTGGGTCTTCTGCTGGACCGAACCGTGGCGCATCAGCGCCGCAACCACGCCGGCGGTGAGCATGGGACACAGGCAGAACGACATGTTGGCCGAATTCCACATTTCCGAGGTCTGCGCCGAAATGATGTGGGGCAGTCCCTGGCCGCCAAACTGCGGGTCGCAATTCAGGCCGGTCCAGCCTCCTTCGGAGAATTGCCTGAACGCCTGCTTGAAGCCCGGCGCGGCGGTGACGACGTTCTTGTCAAGGGTCGCGCCGGTCCGGTCGCCCGCCCTGTTGAGAGGATCCAGCACGCCAGCCGCGAACTTGCCGGCTTCCTCGAGAACCGCATCCACCAAGTCTGGAGTGACTTCTCCGCAGCCGGGCAACGCCGAGATCTGGTCGAGGCCGACCAGCTCATTGATGACGAATTTCATGTCGCGAATCGGCGCGGCGTATGTGGACATGGCTTACTCCCTGGTCACAGAGCTGCAGTGAATTCGGGCACGGCCTGGAACAGGTCGGCAACCAGCCCGTAGTCGGCCACCTGGAAAATCGGGGCTTCGGCATCCTTGTTGATCGCCACGATGACTTTGCTGTCCTTCATTCCCGCGAGGTGCTGAATCGCGCCGGAGATGCCAACTGCGATATAAAGCTCGGGGGCGACGATCTTGCCAGTCTGGCCAACCTGGTAGTCGTTCGGCACGAAACCCGAGTCCACCGCCGCGCGCGATGCGCCTACCGCGGCGCCCAACTTGTCTGCCAGGGATTCCAGGATCTTGAAGTTATCCCCGCTGCCCATGCCACGGCCTCCGGACACGATCACCCTGGCCGCAGTCAACTCCGGACGCGCAGACTTGGTAAGTTCCTGCCCCATTAACCTCGCGAAACCGGTGTCGGCGACGGCCGGCAGTTTTTCGACAGCGGCCGAACCGCCGGCGGCGGCAGCCGCGTCGAATCCGGTCGAGCGCACTGTGATCACCTTGATCGGATCCCCCGACCGGACTGTTGCAAGCGCGTTGCCCGCATAGATCGGCCGCACGAAAGTATCCGGCGTTTCGACCTTGACGATATCGGAAACCTGCGCCACATCGAGCAAAGCCGCCACGCGCGGCATCACGTTTTTGCCGAAACTGGTGGCCGGTGCCAGCACATGGGTGTAGGCCTTCGCGATGGACACAATCAGCGCCGCCAAATTCTCCGCGAGCGGGTGTGCGTACTGCGAGGCGTCGGCGGCCAGCACTTTTTTAGCCACCGGAATCTGCGCCGCGGCGTTTGCCGCCTCTTCGCAGTTGTGTCCGGCGACCAGGATATCGATATCGCCGCCGATTTTCTGTGCGGCGGCCACGGTATTGAGCACCGCAGGCTTCAATGCCGCGTTGTCATGCTCGGCAATCACGAGAATGCGCATCAGATGACCTTTGCTTCGTTCTTCAGCTTTTGCAGAAGTTCCGCCACGCTCTTCACCATCTGGCCGGCACCGCGCTTCGGCGGCTCCTGCACCTTGAGTGTCTGCAGCCGCGGGGCAGCGTCGACGCCGAGTGCTTCCGGTTTAACAGTTTCGAACGGCTTCTTCTTGGCTTTCATGATATTCGGCAGCGTCACGTAGCGCGGCTCGTTCAACCGCAGGTCGGTGGTTACCACCGCGGGCAGGTTGAGGGACAGTGTTTCCAGTCCGCCGTCCACCTCACGGGTAACCTCCAGGGTGTTACCGCTAATCTTCACCTTCGAGGCGAAAGTGGCTTGCCCCCAGTTGAGCAGCGCCGACAGCATCTGTCCGGTCTGGTTGGAGTCGTCGTCGATTGCCTGCTTGCCCATGATGATCATTCCAGGCTGTTCTTTGACGGCGATTGCCTTGAGGATCTTGGCCACTCCCAGCGGTTGAGTTTCGACGGCGGTTTCCACCAGAATCGCCCGGTCGGCGCCGATCGCCAGCGCCGTACGTAACGTTTCCTGGCATTGCGTGGGACCAACTGAAATCGCGATGACCTCCGTGGCAGCGCCCGCTTCCTTCATACGCACAGCTTCTTCGACGGCAATCTCGTCGAAGGGGTTCATGGACATCTTCACGTTTGCAGTGTCCACGCCGGTGCCGTCGGCTTTTACCCGCACCTTGACATTGAAGTCCACCACACGCTTCACCGCCACCAGTACCTTCATATAACGGACCTTCGCACTTGGGAAGGGTTGAGATTCTACCGCAGCAAGATCAAAAACTTTGGGCGCGCAACGAGTCAGGCTGTCTTCGCTTGCTCACGCAGTACGTTCTTCTGAATCTTTCCGGTGGATGTCTTGGGCAACGGGCCAAAGACCACCTTTCGCGGGCATTTGAAGCCTGCCATCCGTTCGCGGCAGAAGTCGATGATGTCCTGCTCGGTAACCGCCGGGGAGCCGCTTTTAAGGGTCACGAACGCGCAGGGTGTTTCTCCCCATTTCTCATCCGGCCTCGCCACCACGGCGGCTTCCAGCACGTGCGGATGCCGATACAGCACATCTTCCACTTCGATGGTGGAGATATTCTCTCCACCGGAAATGATGATGTCCTTGGAGCGGTCCTTGATCCTGGCGTAGCCGTCCGGGTACATCACTGCCAGATCGCCGGTGTGGAACCAGCCGCCGTCGAACGCCTCATCGGTTGCCGCGGGATTCTTCAGATAACCCTTCATGGTGATGTTGCCGCGGAAGAAAATCTCGCCAATGGTCGTGCCATCGCGCGGCACCGGCTTCAGCGTTCCCGGATCGAGCACGTCCATGGCTTCCTGCAACACGTAGCGCACGCCTTGACGTCCGTTGAGCTCGGCGCGCTGGTCCGGCGGGAGTGCATCCCATTCCGGATGCTTGGCACACACCGACGCCGGACCGTACACCTCGGTCAAACCATAGACGTGCGTAAGGTCGACGCCCATGCGCTCCATGCCTTCGATGACCGCCTGCGGCGGTGCGGCGCCCGCCACCATCGCCGAAATCCGGTGATCAATGCCGGCGCGCAGTTCGGCCGGCGCATTGATCAGCATGTTATGCACCACCGGCGCACCGCAGAAATGCGTGACCCTGTGGCGCCGAATCAGTTCGAAAACCGGCGCAGGGTCTACCTTGCGCAGGCACACGCTGGTGCCGGCCAGCACCGCCAGGGACCACGGGAAGCACCAGCCGTTGCAATGAAACATCGGCAGCGTCCACAAGTAGACCGGGAAATGCGGCATGGCCCACGTGACGATATTGCTGACCGCATTCAGATAGGCACCGCGATGATGAGTCACCACGCCTTTGGGATTCCCGGTCGTCCCCGAGGTGTACGAAAGCGCAATCGCGTCCCACTCGTCTTCGGGAAGCCTCCAGTCGAAATCCGCATCGCCGCCGCCAATAAAATTCTCGTACTCGGAATCGCCCAGAAGTTCGCCTCCAGGGCCGAGCGCATCGTCGATATCGATGACCAGCGGCTTGTGCCGGATCTGCCTCAGCGCCTTGGCAATCGTGTGGGAATACTCGCAATCGCTTAAAAGCACCTTGGCCTCGCCGTGCGCAAGCATGAACGCTATCGCTTCGGCATCGAGGCGGGTGTTAAGGGTGTTGAGAACCGCACCGGTCATCGGCACGCCGTAGTGCGCCTCGAACATTGCCGGTACGTTGGGCGCCATCACCGCAACCGTGTCGCCAGTACCGATCCCGTGCTGCGCGAGCGCAGACGCCAACCGCCGGCAGCGCTGATAGGTCTGCTGCCAGGTCATACGTCGTTCGCCGTGGATGACGGCAATACGCTGCGGGTAAACCTCCGCGGCACGGGCCAGAAAAGACAGCGGTGACAAGGCAACATGATTGGCCTGATTTCGATCCAGGCCGGCACGGTAGGGATTGGGGTGACTCAAGGCTGCTCCGCAGGAAGACGGGGTTCAGGAACCGGAGGTTGCGCCAGCGTCTATCAGCGCTTCGGCGGGCTCAGCCAATAATAATGGATGTCGAAACCAGCGCTGGAGCGACCACGCCCAAAACCTCGAAAACCGTGGAGGATTGTTCGCAAAGCGCTTGACGCAAGTGAAGAAATTTGGCCGGGAGCTTGCCGGAACGGGTTCGAATGATGATAAGATTATCGTCCCCGTAGCCATGTTCCCGCCAAGGAAGCCCGTTTGCTGCCGACAACGCAGGTGATGTCCGATGATGCCTGAGCGCGCCAACCGCACGTTCATTTGCAGCGTGCTGTTCCTGGACATTGCCGAGTACTCCAGAAAGCCCGTATCGGAGCAGATTCACCTTAAAGACCAGTTCAACGCGTTGATCGCCGAAGCGATTCGCGATATCGCCCCCAACGACCGCATAATCCTCGATACCGGGGACGGCGTCGCGATCAATTTTCTCGGCGACCCGGAAGATGCGCTGTTCGTGGCCATGAGCCTGCGCGAATCGTTCGCCCCCAGGCCCAACGAACCGCCCAAGTTACCGGCGCGCATCGGCATCAACCTCGGACCAGTCCGGCTGGTCCGGGATCTCAACGGACAGCCCAACATCATCGGCGACGGCATCAACGTGGCGCAACGCGTCATGGGATTCGCGCAACCAGGTCAGATGCTTGTGTCTCGATCGTACTTCGAGATGGTGTCGCATATTTCGGAGGGTTACGCGAAGCTGTTCCGCAATGAAGGCTCGCGCACCGACAAGCACGTGCGCGAACACGAGATCTACAGCGTCGGTTATACCAATACCGACGACACCGCCATACGCTCCCCGGCAGAACGTGCCCAGGTTTCAACCCGCGAAGGCATGCTCCAGCAGGCCACGGCGACCATGGCTACTGGAACCGTAGGCCTGCTGACCGCAATCGAACCCTGGCTGAACAACAGGACCATTGCTTATGGCACGGCCACCTTGTCGGTGGGAGCCTTCGCGTTGGCGGTGCTGCTCAATTTTCTCGGCCAGGGCGATCTGCCCGCGGCCCCCGCACCGCACGAAGCCCAGGGCACGCAGAAGAAGGGGCTGGCGACCGCCAAGACCGAAGAGCCCGCCATTTTCGGTTTTCCGCGAGCGGCCGAGAAAAAACCCGCCGGCGCTCCACGCCCTGCGGCCAAGGAGGAAGCCCGGGAGAACGCATCTGCGTCCGTCGCGTCCACGCCAGGCGAGGACGACGCCCAGCAGGCTATCCAGCCGGCGGGGACTGGCATGATCACGCTGGCGATTTCGCCGTGGGGGGAGATCTACGTGGACGGCGACCGCGTCGGAGTGAGTCCGCCGGTTAATGAAGTGGAAGTCGCGCCGGGCCGGCGCAAGGTCGAAATCCGCAATGGCAGCTTCCCTGTCTACACTCAGGTGGTCGAGGTGAAAGCGGATCAGAAAGTGCGCATCAAGCACAAGTTTAACTAGAACAAGAACCCATTCATGCCCACGATCCGACTTGCACTGCTGCTCTACCTGACGACCAATCTGGCCGGGTGCGCGAACTCGTCGTTCCGGGACTTTTTCCTTACCAGGACGGGCGGCAGCAGCTACCTCGAAGAAGGCATCCGCAATTACGAGGAGGGGAACTACCGGACATCCGCGCGCCGAATCCAATACGGGTTGGAAGAAGGGCTGACCCGTCCCGACCGCGTCAAAGCCCACAAATATCTCGCCTTCATTGCCTGCGTTTCCGGCCAACAGCTCACCTGCCGAGAGGAGTTCAGTATTGCGTTGGAACTCGACCCGTCCTTCGAACTCGACGCCGCCGAAACCGGCCACCCTATCTGGGGGCCGGTCTACAAGAACGTGAAGGCGAAACAGAAAGGCGACGGCCGATGACTCCGAACAGCTCGATCGCCACCCTGGGCCGCTACGAAATCGTGGCCGAACTTGGCCAGGGCGCAATGGGCGTGGTGTACAAGGCGCGCGACCCGATGCTCGATCGCATAGTCGCGATCAAAACGGTGAACCTGACCTTGCCCAAGGATGAACTGGCGGAGTACGAGGCGCGCTTCTACCAGGAGGCCAAGGCCGCCGGAGGCCTGTCCCACCGCAACATCGTCACTATCTACGATATCGGGCGTAGCGAACGCATCGCCTATATGGCGATGGAATTTTTGGAAGGCGA
>Ga0207708_10003114_pt1 | contig 12208 bp, 4 predicted proteins | sample KBSK5101metaG_FD_184340 | JGI IMG/M metagenome (GOLD analysis project Ga0207708, IMG submission 184340) | Corn, switchgrass and miscanthus rhizosphere microbial communities from Kellogg Biological Station, Michigan, USA - KBS K5-10-1 metaG... | ecosystem: Host-associated > Plants > Roots >...
CCGGCGAAGCAGCCGCGCAGGGCGCCGACCCCGACGAAGCGGTAGCCCGGGTGCAGCAGGTTCGCGCGATGCTCGGGGCTCGCCAGCCACATCCGCAGGATTGTGCGGGCGGCACCCAGCTGGGCCTGGGCCCACGCGAGGTTCTCGCCGACCCGCTTCGCGTGGATGCCGGTCCGGCGGATCCGCGCGTTGAAGGCGCCGTGGGCGAAGGTGCCGGTGCGGAGCATGCGGTAGCTGTGCGCGCGGGCCGCTCTTCCGAGCCTCGCATCCTCGCGGAGCGGCAGGAGCCCGTTGGCGAGCCGCACCTCGTTCATGGCGGTCAGCAACGACGACTCCGATCGAGTCAGCGTCGCGGTCGAGGCAGCGTCAGCGGCTCCGACCAAGATAAAAGCGGTGACGACGACCGCCACCCCGGTCCCTACTCGTCTGGCCACGAGTGGGGGGCATGTAAGCACAGGTTTCGGACGAATACCGGCGTAAACGCAAACTATGTGTGATTTGAAACAGTAAAAAGCTGCGCTAAGAGCGCAAACTTCGCGGGTTACACTCAGCGGACGGGACGTAGCGCAGCCTGGTTAGCGCGCCTGCTTTGGGAGCAGGAGGCCGGCGGTTCGAATCCGCCCGTCCCGATTAGCTTGGGACCTTGGGCGTGGAGACGACGCCCAGCCGCGCGAGCAGGCCCCGCGCCTCGGCGGCCTCGGCCGACCCGTCGGCGCCGGTCTGCGGCTTCAGCGCGCCGATCGCGTCGAGCGTCACTGCGAGCTCGTAGGTCTCGTTGGCCGCGCGGGCGAGCTCGAGGCTCTGCTCGAAGGCGGCCAGGGCCTCCGCGGACTGGCCGAGCTGCTGCAGGGCATAGCCGCGGATCCGGTGGGCGAGCGCGTTCTGCAGCGAGCCCCCGCCGGACTCGCGGATCCTCGCCAGCGCGGCCTCGACTCCCTCGAGCGCCTCCTCGGGCTTCCGCGCGAGCACCGCCCACTCGGCAAGCCGAGCTTTCACCTCCTCGACCAGGCTCGCCGAGCTGATCTCCTCGGCGATCGCAAGCGCCTCGCTCAGGAGCCGGTGCGCTTCGTCGAGCTCGCCGCCGCGCGCAGCGATTCGCCCGAGGTTCGAGAGCGCGTGCGTCAAGAGGAGGCGGTGACCGGCGTTGGCGAACACCTCGCGAGCCTCCTCTGCCAGCCCGGCCGCGGTCGTCAAGTAGCCCTGGTCGGACTTGATCTCGCCGATGTTGTTGGTGATCGTCGCCGCGCCGACGACGTCGCCGATCCGCTCGCGCAGCGCCTTGCTGCGGTCGTAGTGCTCGAGCGCCTGCTGCCAGCGGCCCTCGTAGTAGGCGTCGACACCGAGGTTGTTGAGCACGTTGGCTTGCCCGAGCAGGTCGCCGATCTCTTCGTAGATCGGAAGTGCGAGCCCACGCAGCGCCGTCCGCTCGGGGCTGCGGTTCGAGATGTAGGCGAGGTGCATCAGGTAGTAGGCGTGCGCGACCGCCGGCAGGTCACCGACTTGTGCCGCCTCCTCCGCGACTTGCTTGCACCAGCCCGCCCCGTCCACGAACTCGCCCTGTCGCACTCGCACGCCCGCGTAGGCGAGCCCGAGCTCGGAGCGCATACGAACCTGCTCGTCCGGCTCGAGCTCGTCGAGCGAGCGCAGGCCGCGGTTGTACCAGCGCAGCGCCTCGGCGTAGCGCCCGAAGCGCTCACGGATCACGCCTTCCTTCAGCAGCAGCCTCGGGTGTGCGTCGAGCTCGCGCGCCTGCGCGTAGGCCTCCTCGGCGTCGGCGTAGAGGCCGGCGAGCTCGCTGACGTCGCCGACCGCCTCCCAGACGCGCGCCAGCTCGGCCGGGTCGAGCTCGAGCTGCGGCGCGAGGTCGAGCGCGCGCCGGTAGAAGGCCGCTGCCTCGACGTTCGCGAACTTCGCCTGCGCGCGCTCACCCGCGAGCAGCGAGTAGCGGTAGCTCTTCTCGGCGTCGCCTGCGTGGAAGAAGTGCAGCGAGAGCAGCTCGGCGAACTCGCCGCGCCCCTCGCCTTCGAGGCGCTCGTACGCTCCGCCGACCTTGGCATGGAGCTCCCCGCGTCGCTTGTAGGAGAGGCCCTCGTAGGCGGCGTCGCGGAAGAGGGCGTGGCGGAAGCGGAAGGCGCCGGGCGTGTAGGGGTCGCGCTCGACGAACTCGCCCAGTCGGTCCCACGCCTCCGAGTCGGCGGAGGCTTCGGAGTCGTCGGCCAGCACCGCGCCGACGAGCTCGGAGCTGAAGCTCGCGCCGAGCACTGCCGCGTAGCGCAGGAGCGCGCGGTCGCCCGGCTCGAGCTTGTCGATCCTCGTGGCGACGACCGCCTCGACGCTCTCCGGCAGCGCCTCCTCCTCGGGCGTGCCGGACGAGGCGACGAGCTCCTGCAGGAAGAGCGGGTTGCCGCCCGCGCGGCCGGCGATCGCCGTCGCCTCGTGCTGGAGCAGGCCCTGTGCGGCCGCCGCGCCGATCAGCGCCTGCGAGGCCTCCTCGTCGAGCGGCTGGAGCTGGATCGTCATCGCGGGGAGCGGGGGCACGCCGTCCGCTGCGGAGAACCCGCCCTCCACCGGCCGGCGGGTCGCGCACACGAGCCAGGGCCGCGTCGAGACCTGCCCGCCGAGATGCCGCAGGAGCTCGGCCGAAGCCTCGTCCATCCAGTGCACGTCCTCGATCACGAGCAGCGTTGGGCCCTCGAGCAGCTTGGCGAGCACCGACTCGACGACGCCGTGCAGGCGCGCCCGCCGGAAGGCCGGCTGGAGCTCCTCGACCTCCTTGGTCGGCTCGACCTGGAGGTCGAGCGGCAGGGCGACGAGCGGCAGCCACGGAACGAGCTCGGGATCGAGCGCCGCCACCCGCTCTCGCAGGGCATCGGGGGCCGCGCCGTTCTGCGGCAGCTCGAGCAGCGAGCGGAGCAGGCCACGAAAGGCGAAGTACGGCGTCGAGGCCTCGTACTGGGCGCACGCGGTCGTCACCGAGACCAGGTCCGGTGCTTGCGCCTGGAGCTCCTCGACGAGCCGCGACTTGCCCATGCCGGGCTCGCCGATCAGCTCGACCAGGTTGCCGAAGCCCATGCGCACGGGCGCGAGCGCGGCGGAGAGGATCGTCAGCTCGCGTTCGCGACCGACGAACGGGAGCCGGCGCGCGGAGTCGGCAGCCGCGGTGCCGGAGACTCCCACGACGTCGAACGCCGTCACCGGCTGGGCGATGCCCTTCAGCGTCAGCGGCTCGAGCTCGACGGTCTCGAAGGTGCTGCGCGAGCGCTCGAGCAGGTCGGTCGTCGTCAGCACCTGCCCGGGCTTCGCCTTGCCCATCAGCCGCGCCGCGAGGGCGGCGGTCTTGCCGAGGATCGTGTAGGTGCGCCGGAACCGGGCGCCGACCTCGCCCGCGAAGACGCGTCCGCGCGCGGTGCCGATTCGGAGCGGCAGCTCGCTGGACAGGTCGCCGATCCCGCGCGCGGTCCGCAGGATGCGCTCCTCGTCCTCGCCGGCCGTCTCGGGCGCGCCGGCGACGAGGATCATCTTGCCGCCGTCGGCGTCGATGTCGGTCTCGAGGAACGTGACGCCGTGCTCGTCGGCGACCCGCTGGGCGCCGCTGACCAGCTCGTCGAGCACCGCGGCCAGCCGCTCGGCCCCGGCCTCGGCGAGCAGGGCGTCGACACCGCCGAAGTGGACGAAGGCGACGGAGGCCTGCCGGTGCTCGGACTCGGCGCGGCCGTCCGCGACCACCCGGCGGATCGGGCCGGGGACGCAGGCGGCGAGATCGATGCCCTCGAGCGGCGGCAGTGGCTCGAGCCCTCCGCTCGCCCCGGCCGCGAGCTTCAGGAGGCGGCCACCTTCCTTGGCCTCGCCGAGAATCTCCTCGGGAAGGGTCGACGCGGTCTCCTCGCTGACGAGGATCTCGCCGGCCTCGGCCCCGGACTCCATCTCGACCGTACGAGTCACGCCGGGCCCGGTCAGCAGCAGCTCTCGATGCGACTCTCCGACCAGGAAGAAGTCGTAGGTGTCCGCGTGGATGCCGACGTGCATCTTCAGCTCCACCGTCCCGACGGAGGTCTGCGGCTGGCCGAGCTCCCGCAACGCTGTGCGCATTCCGTAGGCGGCATCGCAGGCCCGTGGAGCATGGTCCTCGCCCGTGAAGAAGAGCAGCAGCGCGTCGCCGCCGAACTTGAGCAGCCCGCCGCCGAAGGCGTAGGCGACGTCGAGCAGGCGCTCGAAGGTGCGATTCATCACCGCGGTCACCTCCTCGGCGCCGAGCTTGCCCTTCTGCGCCAGTCGCTCGTTCAGCGCGGTGAAGCCCGAGATGTCGACGAAGGCGAGCGTGCCCTCGAGCCGGCGGTGGCGCGCTTCGGGGTCCACGCGCAGCCAGTCGACGACAACGCGCGGGACAAACGGCGTCAGGTCGACGAACGATGAGCTGGTCTCAGGAACCGCGGTCACAAGCCCTCCGGCGCCCTCCTCGTAGCCCCTCCAGCGCCGAAAAGGGATTCTCGCATGCTTGACAATCTCCCTCGGCGGCGTAGTGTCTGCCGCGGTCGTGGGGTTCCATCACGGCCGGGGAGTAGGACTCATGGCGTCTGCGGTCGAGAGGGGTTTTTCATGATAGTTCGTCGTTTGGCGCTGCTCGCTGTGGCTGCAGCAGCTCTACTCATGCTCGGGACCGGCGGCGGCACGGCCGCGGAGGTCCTTCCGCCGACCGACGGCATCACTCCCGATCCCGTTTCCGTGACCCTCGGCAAGGGCAGCTCGACGACCGTCGATTCCTCGCTGCACCTGACTCAGCTCCCCGCGAGGGCCGACATCCTGCTCGCGCTGGACACGACCGGCAGCATGCAGCTGGCGATCGACAACGCCAAGGCCGACGCGAACGACCTCGTCAACACCATTCAGGCGCAGATCCCCGGCGCCCGGTTCGCCGTCGCCAGTTTCAAGGATTATCCAATTCCGCCCTTTGGCTCGACAGGCGATTACCCCTGGCGCCTCGACCGCGACTTCACAACGAACCAGGGGACGGTCGACTGTCCTATCGGCGTCGACTCGACCCAGCTGAGCCCGATCGCTTGCGCACTAAATGGGCTTAGCTCGGGCGGCGGAAATGACGCTCCGGAGGCATACAACCGCGCTTTCTACGAGGCTGACCGGCTCACCTGGGCGCCGAACGCCCCACGATTCATGATCGTTCTCGGCGACCAGCTTCCGCACGACACGCAGATCAACACGACGTTCCCGGCTTGTCCGAACACGGCTCAGAACGATCCAGGGCCGGATGGGGCACCGGGGACGTCGGACGATCTGCAGACGAAGACCGTGCTCGACGCCCTCAAGGCGCATCACACGAACGTCTCGTTCGTCACCTACAACGCAAACGCGACCAACACCGCCTGTCATACGCAGATGGCCGAGTACACCGGGGGCCGGGAAACGGTCCACGGTGCGACCGACTCGCTCAAGACGCAGATCGTCGATCTCATCACGCAGGCGGCGTCGCACGTCGACAGCGTCACGTTCAACGTCGTCGGCCCCGAAACGTCGTTGAAGCCGGCGCTGAGCTTCAGCCCGCCCACGCTCGGGCCGGCCACCGCGCCCGCGGATCTGTCCTACGTGCTGACGATCAACGTCCCTAACGGCACTCCGTCCGGGACCTACGACTACACCGTGCACGCGGACGTCGACGGCAGCGACCGTGCCCAGCAGCACGTCCACGTCACCGTCTCCGACACGACGGTCAGCGCCCTGACGATTACCTCCGACGAGCAGTCGGTCCCCGCGGGAATCAAGTCGGTCCCGCTCGGGTCTGTCCCCGTAAATCGCCTTGCGACGCTGAGCCCGGACCCGAGCTCCGGGCCTGCGGGCTCTACCGGCGCCGCCGGGTCGATCGGCGCAGCAGGCTCCATCGGGGCGGCCGGCTCGATCGGCACTGCCGGCTCCATCGGGGCCGTCGGGTCGATCGGAGCTGCGGGCTCGATCGGTGCAGCCGGTTCCATCGGCGCCGCTGGTTCGATCGGGGTCGGCTATATCGGCCTCGGGACGATCGGTGCGGCCGGCTCGATCGGCACCGCCGGCTCGATCGACACGGCCTCGATCCCGGGAGGCGGGGCGGTTCTGAAACGGATCGTGTTGTCCGACCTCCCACTCTCCGGCGCGACCTGGGCCGACATCCTCAAGAACACGCCGATGGCCAATCAACCGCTCCAGGCGGTGACGTTCTACGACATGGCCACCTACGCCAGCCCGGACACCGGCGGAGACGGCAAGACACCGTGGGGGCGGCTGACGTCCCTGCCGCTGAGCAAGGTCCCGTTCGTGACAAGCCTCTGGCGTAACGTCCCGCTCGGCGCGGTCCTGCTCGGCAACACCACGCTCAACCACCTTTCTCCGCCGGCGAAGGCGGACGGGAGTTACTACGCCAGCTGGACGGATGCACTCAACGATCCGGCCACACGTGGAAGCGCCGCGGGCGTGACCTTGTCCACGAACACTGTCTTCGGCGTCGCGATCGCAGGTCAGCTGGGGACGCAGAATCTCGGCTCGATCCGCGTCGGCTCGATCGGGGCAGCCGGCTCGATCGGCGCTGCGGGCTCGATCGGCGCCGCGGGCTCGATCGGAGCGGTCGGCTCGATCAAGGCGAGCTCGCTCGACCTCCGCTTCACGGGTCTTGCCGGTGTCCCCTTGACTGCCGCGGCGATCAGTCCGCTTTCCGATGTGGTCAATTGCAGCGGCTCCTTCAGCTGCACGGGAAAAACGCTTGGCGATGCCTCTGCGGCCAACGCCATCCTGCCCGCCCTGACCCTCGAGCAGCTCTTCGAGCACCTGCAGCCCCCGTACTACACCAACACCACGATCACGATCGGGCAGCTCGTCCAGGCGATGCTCACTGCCTCCGACTATCCGTGGGAGGAGATCCTGCTCGACGGCCTGCAGAACGTGCCCGCGGTGGGTACGGGCCTCAACGTCCACTACCACGTCGACTTCGACCTCGTCTGCGCGGCGAGCCCCACGCTCACATCGGTCCACGTGAAGCTGCCGAAGGGCTTCTTCCCCGTTGCAGGCTCGTCCAAGTTCTCGTACGGCGGCGGAGCTCAGCTGGCTGCGGCCGATCCGACCGACAACGGCAACGGGCCGGTCTGGTCGTCTCCCCCGGGCACACCGTGTCCGGGCACGGCCACCCGGCACGTGCGGCTCGACTTCGCCTCGTACTCGGGGCTCACGATCGGGACGCAGACCTCGAAGGTCGACGTGACGGCCGGCGGCACGTATTCGGCCCCGGACCAGGCGCCCGTGACCGTCACCCAGCACTGGGAGCCGAACGACGATCCTGCGACCGCTCCGACAATCGACAAGAACACCCTTGTCGTCGGTCATGTCGCGACCTCCAGCGATCGTGAATTCTTCCGCTTCCCGCTCGACGGGCTCGCCTCTGGGACCAAGGTGCAGGTCTATCTCAAGGTTCCTCGCGACGCGGATCTCGACCTTGTGGTGAACAAGCCTCCCGCGCCCGGCGTGCAGGCGAGTGGCGCGGCCGGCTCGATCGGTGCCGCCGGTTCGATCGGCACGGCCGGTTCGATTGGCGCCGTCGGCTCGATCGGCGCGGCGGGCAGCATCCCGCTCGAGGACTCCGGACCCGGCGTCGACAACTCGAACGGGGCGCTGCAGCCGGACGCAGCCTCCGATCTGGGCGCTGCGGCGACCGGCGCTGCCGGCTCGATCGGCACGGCGGGCAGCATCTCCGCGAACCGTGGCTCGGTAAACGAGGTCACGCAGATCGTCACACACGGCGAGTCAGGAGCGGCTGTGATCGGCGTCAGCGGCTACAACGGCGCCTTCAGCTCGGACAACTACGTCCTGCGCGTGAAGGTGACGCCGCCGCCGACGCTGCCGAATTGTCCGGCCGTCCCGGGCCTCGGCAGCGCTACACCTGGGGTGTTGCCGGCAGTCCCCGCGGCGAACGATCCGAGCGTCCACACGATCTTCCTCGTCAATCGCCAGCGGCTGGTCGGGCTCTACGGCACCGACGGCGCCGACCTGCTGCTCGGCACCTCGTCCATGCTCAACGACGTCGCTGCGGATCCGCGCGTCGGCGGCAAGATCCTCCAGGTCGACGGCGATGTGAACGTCCGCAACGCCTATTCCGCCTGGGACGCGACCCCGTGCTCTGTCGATCGGGCAAACGGTGTCGTGCGCGCGATCAACACGCTCGTGACCACGTACCGCGCCAAGTACCCCAACCTGAAGTACGTCGTCCTGCTCGGCACCGACACGGCGCTGCCGATGTGGCGCCAGCAGGATCTGAATGCGGTCTCGCCGGAAGTGGACGAGGCGAACGACCTCGCATTCACGACCAACGGCCTGGCGACGGGCAACGCGATCTACGCCGCAGCCGCGCAGAACACGTACCTCACGAACAGCGCGTACGGCGCGTTCACGCAACACCCGTGGCTGGGCCACGACGTCCCGTTGCCGGACGTGGCCGTGTCACGCCTGATCGAGACGCCCGACGACATCAACGGACAGCTGCAGCAGTACCACGACTCCCAGGGGCACCTGAACCTGCAGAGCGCGCTGACGACCGGTGACTCGTTCTTCTCGGACGGCGCGCAGACGGCGAGCGACGCCCTCTCGACTCAGCTCGGACTGGCGAGTGCGAACAACAGCACGCTGATTCCCCCGACCAACAACTGGAATCGCCAGAACCTGCTCGATGCGTTCTTCCAAAGCAGCTCACCTGCCCCAGACGTGGGCGCAATCTGGGCCCACTACAGCCACTGGGTCGCCCAACCTGCGAGCTTGCCCACCCCACTCACGCTGGCGGGCTTCGCGACCACGCGCGACATCGACCCGACGCACTCGCTTGCCGGCCGACTGCTGTTTACCGTCGGTTGCCACAGCGCGCTGAACGTCCCCGACTCGCTCGCCTCATTGGTTTCGGCCGACGACCAACAGCGGCTCAAGGACTGGGCCCAGGCGTACATGGCCGCGAAGGCTGCGGTTTATGTCGGCAACACCGGCTTTGGCTACGGGGACACCGACCTGATCGACCTCTCCGAGCGGCTGATGGACCACTTCGCCAACAACATCAACTCCGGTGGCTCGATCGGCGAGCAGTGGGTGCGAGCCCTGCACCAGTACTACGCGGAGCCGTCGAACTACGACGTCCTCGACGAGAAGGTGATGATCGAGGCCAACATGTACGGCCTGCCGTTCTACGACTTCGGCTCCCTCCCGCCCGTCAACCAGCCGCCGGCGGTGACCCCGCCGAGCCACGGCGTCGAGAACGGTGTCGACACCGCGCACATCGGCGTGATCAGCGCAAACGTCACCGGCCATCCGGTCAGCGGAGGCCGCACGCTGTTCTATGACTCAGCGCATCCAGACGGCAGCACCGACACGAGCACCCCCGGAACCCCACTGACCTTCGGAACGCTCTCGGCCTTCTACCGACCGGCCCAGCCGACGGTCTCGCGCGACGTCACGATTCCCGGCACGGTCGCCCACGGGGCGTGGATCCGCAGCCTGAACACGAGCACGACCACGCCGGATGTGAAGCCCGTCAAGCCGTTCCCGCTGGTCTTCTCGAAGGACGAGCTGCCGGCGAGGGACTACCCGAACATCTACTTCCCGGCGAACCTCGTCGCCATCAACCGGGACGGCAGCTTCGGGCAGGAGCACGACACGGCCGTCGTCAACCTCGGCAAGTTCTTCCCGAACGAGTCGCCGGCTGACCCCACGAAGGGCACCGAGCTGATGGTGAACTCGATTGGCCTCGACATCGGCTACTCGGGCTCGAACGACGTGACGCCGCCGCAGATCACGCAGGTTGGGGCGGTCAACACGGGCGGCACCTCCTTCACCGCCTTCGTCCGCGTGTCCGATGCGTCCGGCCTTGCCCGGGTGGCTGTCTTCTACAACACGGGCGCGCACGACTGGACCGTCCAGCCCCTCACCAATGCTGGCGGTGGGCTCTGGACAGCTTCGTTCGACGCAGGCGTGACCTCGATCAGGCTCGACGGGGAGGCGCAGGACACGGTCGGGAACGTCGGCTACAGCTTCAACAAGGCCGTCAACTTCCAGTCTGTGGTCGACACCACCGGCCCGTCGCTGCTCGCCTCGCAGCCGCTGACGGGCGACACATACACGCTCAACCAGCAGGTCAAGACGTCGTTCGACTGCTCCGACCTGGGCGGAACGGCGTCCTGCACGGGCACGACCGACATCGGCGGGCCACCGATTGTCAGCGGTGGGCTGCTCGACACTTCCAAGGTCGGGTCTCATACGTTCACGATCACCGGACGCGACCTCTCCGGCAACGTGAGGACGAAGTCGGTCGGCTACAGAGTCCTGTTCGGCTTCTCCGGCTTCCGGCCGCCGATCTCCAACCCACCGATCCTGAACATCGACAACGCCGGCCGGACGATTCCCGTCAAGTGGGGCCTGACCCAGGCCGCCGGCGCTTATGCGAATCTGGACGCGGTGCAGGCGATCTGGTCGACCGGAATCGTGTGTCCCAACTCGGCATCGAGCACGACCGCAGGTGACGTTCCGATCGGGCTCTCCGGCTTGAAGATCGCCGGAGGCGATTTCCAGTTCAACTGGGCGACGGATCGCTCATGGAGTGGCAGTTGTCGCCGGTTGTACATCCGGCTCAGCGATGGCACCACGCCGTACGCCGACTTCCAGCTCAAGTAGCCCAGGACGGATTTCTGACCCAGGACTCGAGGCGGCCAACGGCCGTCTCGAGTTCCTGCGCGCTGAGCCGGAACGGCTCGGCGTAGGGAACCTGCGCGACCGCCGCGGCGGGGCTGCGGCCTTCGAGCGCGTCGAGGACGTAGCGAACCGGGAGCCCGTGCGCGACCACGAGCACCGTCTCCTCCGGCCGGGCGAGGATGGTGCGGTAGGCGCGGACGTAGCGCGAGACCGTCTGCGCGCGGGTGTCTCCGCCTCCGGGGCACACGTCCTCCGGCCCGTGCGCGTGCGCCCAGGCGCGGTAGTCGGTCAACGGCCGGCCCTCGAACTCGCCGAAGCGGATGTCGTTCAGGTCGGCGAGCACGAGCCGCGGCACCTCGCGGCCCTCGAGCGCGAGGTCTGCCGTCTCCCGGGGAACCAGGATGACGAGGCGATCGCGAACCTCCGTGCGATACGCGAAGCCCTCGTCGCGCAGGCGCTGGTCCAGTGACTCGTTCATCCGGCCACCACGCCTTCGAGGACGTTGAGCGAGCCAGAGCGGAATCCGCGCAGGTCCACGGTCACGCGGCGGTATCCGGCGGATCGTACCGAATCGACCAGTTGCCTCGCGTTCGCCGGCTCGAGCCAATAGTCGATCAACGCGGGCTCCAGCTCGATGCGAGCGACATCGTCGTGGTGCCTGACGCGAAGGTCTCCCGTGATCCCCAGCGCCCGCAGCAATTCTTCGGCGCGTTCGATCTGAGCTAAACGTTCGGTTGTGACTTCCGAGCCATACGGGATCCTCGACGCCAGGCACGGCGACGATGGCTGCGACCACGTGGGAAGGCCGCGCTCGCGGGACAGCACTCGAATCTCCGCCTTCGTCAGTCCAACGTCCGCCAGCGGTGACTCGACCCCGTTTTCACGCGCCGCTTTTGCCCCGGGCCGATACTCCCCGACGTCGTCCGCATTCGTCCCATCCACAACGGTCTCGATTCCAGACTCTCGCGCCAGCGGAACAAGGACCTCCCACAGCACGGACTTGCAGAAATAGCACCGGTTGACCGGGTTCGCCGCATAACGAGGATCCTGCACTTCTCCCGTGTCGACCAGGCGCAGCGGAATGTCGTTCGCGTAGGCGATCGCCTCCGCGCTGCGGGCCTGCTCCGCCGGAACAGAGGCACTGCGGCCGAGCACCGCCAGCACGGCGTCGCGCCCGAGTGCTTGGCGAGCAACGACGGCGAGATAGGTCGAGTCCACTCCGCCGGAATAGCCCACCAGAACGGAACCGCGCTGACGCAGCCATGCGCCGAGCTCTGCCTCTTTCTCTGCGGCTATTCGTTCGTGGGTCATCTGCGAAACTTAGCTCGCGACGCGCGGTGAGTCCTCAGCGCACCGGCACCGGAGAACTCGTGGCCCACAGAAACGCTTCTCGCGCAAGGTCGGGCGGGATCGTGTGTCCACCGGCGAACTGCTTCAGTGTGACGGTATACCCGGATCGCCGCATCGCAGGAACAATCCGGCCACTCGTCGCCTCGAACGGCAGGATGGG
>Ga0207708_10003116_pt1 | contig 12205 bp, 9 predicted proteins | sample KBSK5101metaG_FD_184340 | JGI IMG/M metagenome (GOLD analysis project Ga0207708, IMG submission 184340) | Corn, switchgrass and miscanthus rhizosphere microbial communities from Kellogg Biological Station, Michigan, USA - KBS K5-10-1 metaG... | ecosystem: Host-associated > Plants > Roots >...
CCACTTGTTGTGGGCGGGATCGGCGGCGGGGCTGACCGCCGCGCTCGCCCCCGACGCGGTCGCGCCGCACAAGCGCCCGGCCGCACCACGGGTCACCGGGTACCGCTACGGAATCGCCGCGCTCGTGGAACCGGACGCGCTGGGCGCCGATCTACCGCCGCGCGTGCTGGCGATCGGCGATCCGGCGCGCCCGCTGTCCGAGGACAACGCCGTCGCCATCACCGTCGGACAGCCGTCGCCGCGCGATCCGCGGCAGATCCCGATCTGGATCGAGTGCAGCGTGCCGGCGCATCTGGTCGAGGCGGGGCCCAGCTACCTGCGCGCGCTACGCGGACGCGTCACGCACGTGATGCGCCGGCTGCTCCCCGACTTCGCCCGGCACATGATCGTGCTGTCGTCGCCGTACGACGGACTGCCGGCCGAGCATCGCGGCACGCCCGTCCCGGAGACGACGCCGCCCGCGGTGCTGCCGACGATCGCGCCGCCGGCGCTGGTCGGTCCGCCGCCGCAACGCCCGCTGGACATCGTCGGCCTGCCCCACGCCACCGCCGTGAAGAATCTGTATCTCGTCGGCCGCGAGAACCTGCCCGGCCTCGGCCTGGAAGGCGACCTGATCTCGGGCTGGGGCGTCGCGCGTTTGTTCGGCCCCGGCCCCGCACGCAAGCACCTCTCGCCCCGCCGCATGCAAATCGGCGGGTGAGCACCGGTCCCCTCGCCCCGCGAAGCGGGGAGAGGGTTAGGGTGAGGGGTCCGTCTTTACCGCAGGCCCCCTCACCCGCCGAGCCTTCGGCTCGGCGGCCTCTCCCCCTCTCGGGGGCGAGGCGCAGATCCAGATCGCTGGCAGCGCGGGCAGTAGAACGTCGCGCGCTGTGCCTGGACGATCCTGACGATGTTGCCCTTCTTGCAGCGCGGGCAGCGTTCGCCCGCGCGGCCGTAGACCAGGAAGGGGTTCGGGATCTTCCGCTCCTCGATGTAGTCGATGTCGGCGTCTCCGCCGTCGGCGCCGCTGTGCTTGAACGTCTTCATCGTGTAACGGATCGAATCGAGCAGCCCGCGCGCGAGCTTCGCGAGCTCGGCGCGCGATAGCGACCGCGCTGCACGCCGCGGCGCGATGCCTGCGCGGAACAGACCCTCGCTCGCCTGGATGTTGCCGACACCGGGCAGCAACGTCTGGTCCATGATCGCGACCTTGATCGGCAGGCGCGTCCGCGCCAGCCGGTCCTTCAAGCGGTCCACGTCGATCCCGTCGTTCAGCGGATCGGGGCCCAGCGCCGCGATGTCCGGCATCGCCTGAAAGCGCGCTTCAGGGATCACGCGAAAGCGGCCGAACAAGCGCATGTCCGCGTAGTGCAGACTGCTGCCGTCGTCGAGATCGATGCGCACGCGCCCGAAGCGCGGCGTCTCCTCGGTGGCCCGCCGGCGCAGCCACTTTCCCGTCATCCCGAGATGCGACCAAACACCGATCGCCCCGCCATCCGGTTTCGCCAGCGTCAGGAGCAGGTTCTTCCCGCGCCGCTGCACGTCCTCGAAACGCGCGCCGGTCAGCACCGCCAGCGCGCGCGCCGAGCCCGGCCTCAGAATGCGCGCGCCGCGCGGATCGGCGCGGATGGCGCGCACCCGCCGGCCGATCGCCCAGCGGCGGACGTTGCGCGCCGCGACCTCGACCTCGGGAAGCTCGGGCATGGCCGCGCTCGCGCCGGGCCGCGGACTAGCGCCGGCGGCAGTAGCCGGCGATCAGCTGCGCGTGCTCGGGCCGGACGGCGATGAAGCGGACGCCCGTGCGCCGGAAGCTGCCCACGACGACGTCGTTCACGACGATGCCGCGCGCGGAGATCTCCTCCTGCGAGCCGGGAAGCGCGAACGCCAGGTCGACCTCGGTGCGGGGAATGATGAAGGTCCCGCGCGGTCGCTTCATGGTCATCCCCGACGGGGTGATGTCCTCGGCCTGGCAGAGCTGCACGTTCTTGCCTATGGCTTTCTTCACGGCAAACACGGCGGGCACCCTTTCCGCCTGTCGGCGCTCTTCGGCTGCCCGACGCCGATCGGCACTCATGGATTCATCTTAGGACTACCGCCGGAGAGCGCAAAAAACTTCATCCCCTGCCCTATTTGAGGGGCTGGGCTTCCTCGATGATGAAGTTGGGGATCTCGTCGATCACGGCATAGGCCAGCTTGCAGTTCCCGCACTCGAACGCGGACTGGTCGTCGCGGAGCTTCAGCGCCCCCTTGCACTTCGGGCACGCCAGGATGTCGATGAGCTCTTGGTTCAGAGGCATGCGGCGTTTGTAGCACACGCCCGAGGCTGCGTTACCATAGGCGGCAATGACACGGGTCCTCTTCGCGGTGCTGCTGGTCGCCGCCTTCGGGATGTTCGCCTGGACCGTCTGGCGTTTCGCCCGGCTCATGTTCTCGGCTCGGCCCGAGGATCGGACGGACCGAACCGGCGAACGTATCGATTCGGTGCTGCGCTTCTTCTTCGCCCAGAAGAAGGTCGTCGAGAAGACCACCCTGCCCTCCAAGCGCTGGCCGCGCTTCGTCAGCGCGATGGGCAGCAAGTACCACTTCATCATCTTCTGGGGCTTCCTGGTGATCACCATCGGCTCGGTCGAGACGCTGATCCAGGGTCTGTTCCCCTCGTTCTCGCTCGCGCTCGTGCTGGGCGGGACGCTGGCGTCTGCGATCTACACCTGCATCGACGTCTTCTGCGGGCTGGTCCTGGTCGTGATCGGGTTCGCGTTCTTCCGGCGCATCGTCCTGCAGCCGCGTCTGATCCCGATGAGCCGCGACGCCGCCGCGATCCTCAGCGCGATCGCGCTGCTGATGATCTCGTACTTCGGCATGCGCTTCGGCGGCGCGGACATCGTGCGGGTCTCGTGGTGGGTGCACGTCTTCATCCTGCTCGCCTTCCTCAACTACCTGCTCTACTCCAAGCACAGCCACATCATCGCGGCGCTGCCCAACATCTACTTCCGCAACCTGGGCCAGCGCGGCGTGCTGCCCAAGCTGAACATGGAAGCCGACGACATGGCGGCGACCGGCGTCGTTCAGGGCTGGAAGGACTTCACCTGGAAGTCGCTGCTGGATGGTTTCGCCTGCACGGAGTGCGCGCGCTGCACCAACTTCTGTCCCGCCTTCAACACGGGCAAGCCGCTGTCGCCCATGCAAGTCGTCCACGACCTGCGCGACGACATGCGCTACCGCATGCCGGACCGCGGACCGCTGGACGTGCTGCTGGAAAAGTTCCAGCACGGCACCTCCCCCGAGGCCCAGCGCGCCGAGGCCGAGAAGCCGCTGATCGGCGGACGCACCACCGAGGACGTCTTGTGGGCGTGCACCACCTGCGGCGCCTGCCAGGAGGTGTGCCCGGTCTTCATCGACCAGCCCGAAAAGATCCTGCAGATGCGCCAGAACCTGGTGCTGGTGCAGGAGAAGGTGCCGTCCGATCTCGCGCGCACCTTCACCAACCTCGAGCGCAACGGCAACCCGTGGGGGATCGGCGCCGACAAGCGGATGGACTGGGCCGACGGCATGAACGTGCCGACGCTGGACGACAAGCCGGACGCCGAATACCTGCTGTGGGTCGGCTGCGCGGGCGCGTTCGACGACCGCATCAAGAAGCAGACGCGCGCGCTGGTCGAGGTGATGCGCGAGGGCGGCGTCGACTTCGCGGTGCTGGGCCTGGAGGAGGGCTGCTCGGGCGATCCGGCGCGCCGCTCCGGCAACGAGATGCTGTACCAGATGCAGGCGCAGCAGAACGTGGAGACCATGAACGCGAAGAAGGTGAAGAAGGTCGTCACCGCCTGCCCGCACTGCCTGCACACGATCAAGAACGAGTACCCGCAGCTGGGCGGAAACTTCGAGGTCCGCCACCACACGCAGCTGATTCGCGAGCTGGTCGCGGCGGGAAAGATCGTGATGGACGGCGACAAGTTGGCGCCCGGAGGGGGTGCCGGCGGCAAGCCCGCCGTCACCTTCCACGATCCCTGCTACCTGGGGCGCTGGAACGGCGAGTACGACGCCCCACGCGCGGTGCTGGACGCGCTGCCGTCCGGCCCCGCCGGCCGCGTCGAGCTGCCGCGCAACAAGGAGCACGGGTTCTGCTGCGGCGCCGGCGGCGGTCGGATGTGGATGGAAGAGAAGATCGGCACGCGCGTGAACCACAACCGCACGGACGAGATCCTGGCGAGCGGCGCCGAAACCGTCGCGACAGCGTGCCCGTTCTGCACGATCATGCTGCGGGACGGCGTTCAGGACCGGAACGCGGGTGAGCGCGTCCAGGTCCTGAACGTGTCCGAGCTGGTCGCTAAGTCGATGAAGCGGAAGCGGGAGCTCGACGGGGCTGCGGGGCCAGCAACAACGCCGCCGTCGCAGTCGTGATCACGCCCGTCACCAGGAACACCGACGGGTAACCGACGCGATCGGCGATGGCGCCGATCGCGCCCAGCCCCGCGATACCCAGGTTGATGGCGCCGTTCGCGAACGCGAGCAGCCGCGGCCGCTCCTCGCGCCTGGACTCACCCAGCACCAGCGCCATCAACGCCGGGAACACGATGCCGTGCACGACACCGAACGCGGCCCCGAGCAGGATCAGGTGCTCCGGCCCGGCGGCGGCGAACAGGATCGTGACCAGGCCATAGCCGGCGGCGCCCGCGAAGGCAGTCCGCCGATGTCCGAGACGGTCCACCAGTCGCGTGCCGCCGATGCGCACGGCCAGCGCCGTGAGCGTATACGTCACGAAGAACCCGCGCACGGCGCCGATCCCGTGCGTCAGCGCGAACGGCGCCACGAAGGTCGACACGGCGGCGGCCGCCAGGCTGCCGACCGCGAGCACACCGATCACGAACGCGCGGCTGCGCGCCGTGCCCGACCCGTTCTTCGCCGCGGGATGAGCGGCCTTCACCGGCGCACCCGTCGTGAGGCGCCGGCAGAACCAGGCGCCCGCCAGCCCGACGACCGCGGAGATCAGGAACAGCGGCCGCGCGCCGAAGCGCGCGGCGATCGGCTCGGCCACCGCCGGACCGAGCGCGCTGGTGGCCAGCGCCACCGCGCCGAACAGGCCGATGCCGTGGCCCAGGCGGAGGGGCGGCGCCACCTCGGCGACCAGCGACATACCGGCCGCGAACGTCAGCGACCACGCGATGCCCTGCGCGCCGCGCAGAACGGCGGCGAGCACACCCGCGCCGTGAATGAACATGAAACCCAGCGCGGACAGGCCGAGCAGCGCCGTGCCCGCGATCATCGTGCGGCGGTTGTCGAGCCGCCTGACGATCGGCGCGATCAGCGGGATCGTCACCAGGCTCGCCACGCCGAACGACGCCATGACGGTGCCGATCTGCCCGGCGGTCGCGCCGTAGCCGACCGCGAGCAGCTTCGGTAACAACACGAACAGCGCGTACGAGAAGCCGAACAGCGCCTCGGCGATCAGGAGATCGACGAACGCGCGCGTCCACAGCCGCGGAGCGGCGGCGGACGCACGTCGACTGTATGGCTCGGACTCCTCGGGACCAGACTCGGAACCAGAGGCAGATGCTGCGGCGGACATATTCGCTCCAGGGGTGCCTGCCTCGGAGCGAGTGGACCGTTCACCCTCTCCGCTGCCGGCGAGAGAGGGTGGGTCGACTTGGCTTGCTCAGCGGTCGCTCACGCTCCCTCGCGCGCCCTTAACGATGACAAACGTCATCGAGGGCAGCGCGCACGCGCGCTGCCACAGGCGATACGAGAGACCGTGATTGAGCAACATGGTACGAGACGATGATGGCGCTTCCCGTCGAGGGAAGTCAAGCAACCTCATCCGCGATCGTCCGCGATTCCACGCCACCTCGGCCGGTCTTGGCCCTGTCAGCATCCGACTTACGTTTGAGCAGCATATGGAGGGGACGGGGGAAGGCGTCGGGGGGACGCCCGGATGGCCGCTGGCGCCGGGCACCAGCCTGGGCAAGTACCGCATCGTTCGCTTCCTCGGCGAGGGCGGAATGGGCGCGGTTTACGAGGGCTTGCACGCCGAGATCGGCAAACGCGTCGCGATAAAGACCATCAGTCCGGCGCTCGCGGCGATCCCCGAGGCGCGCGCCCGCTTCCTGCTCGAAGCGCAGTTGACGTCCCGCATCCGGCACCCGCACACGGTCGACGTCACCGACATCTGCATGGAAGGCGAGCAGGCCTTCCTGGTCATGGAGTACCTGGACGGCGAGGACCTGGCCCGGCACCTTCGCCGCAAAGGAGCGCTGCCCCTCGACGAGGTCGTCGATATCGCGCTACCAATCCTGGCGGCGGTCGCGGCCGCCCACGACGAGGGCATCGTCCATCGCGACCTGAAACCGCAGAACATCTTTCTCGCGCGGACGCGTGACGGCGCGATTCAGCCGAAGGTCCTCGATTTCGGCATCTCGAAGGCCCCGGCGTGCAGCCCGATCCGGACGTCGGGCGCGATCCTCGGATCGCCGAGCTACTTCGCGCCCGAGCAAGTTCAGGATCCGAAGGCCATCAGCCCGGCGAGCGATCAGTACGCGCTGGGCGTCATTCTTTACGAATGCGTGACCGGCCGACTGCCGTACGAAGGGTCGAACCTGGCGGCGATCTTTCAGGCGATCGTGACGGGAAGCTACGCGCCGCCAAACGCGCACAGACGCGAGCTGCCCGATGATTATCAGCAGGTGATCACGCGGGCGATGAGCCTCGCGCCGGGGGATCGGTATCCCGATCTGCGGCACATGGGTCGCGCGTTGCTGCTGTTCGCGTCGCCGCGGACGCAGTTGCTGTGGCGCGACCATTTCGCGGGGACGGTTGGCCCGCGTATGCCGGACGGCGGTTCCCCCGTGCCTGTCACGGACCAGATGCCGGGGCCGTCGCTCTCGCCGCTGGCGGTCACGGCGTTCATGCACGCCCGCCCGCAGCCCATGGCGACGGAGGCGGCGCCCTCCCCTGGCTGGATTCTACCCGTCCGATCGCCGTCGTCCGGATCATCGGATCCGTCGCTCGTCGTTCCGCGCCGATTTCGCGCGGCGCGCTGGTCGCTCGCCGGCGGCGCGCTGGTCGCGGCCGCGGCTTTCATCATCGTGCTCCTGTCGCGCGACCGCGCGCGAACGCCGCCGCCGGCGGTTCCGCCTCCCGCGCCGGCTGCGGTCGCCCCGAAAGCGACGCCCGCGGGGACGGATGGGGTGCGCCCGGGCGCGATCGAGGAGCCGACGCCGGAAGCGGACGCCCGCACGGTGCGCCATGCGCGCACCTCGCATCGCGTTCGCTTCGGGCCGAACAAGGCACCACTCATCGAGTGAACGGGACGGACGTGGAGCACGGGGGGAGCAATGAGACGACAGGTGGCGACGGTTGTCGTGGCGGGCGCGATGGCGTTCTGGCACGCGTGTGGAAACGTGGCCCGGGCCGGCGACGAAGAGGACGCGCTGGTGGGACACGCGCTCCAGTTGCGAAGGGCGGGCAACGATCGCGCCGCGCTGGATGAATTGCAGCGCGCGTACGCGATCAAGCGCAGCCCGCGCGCGGCCGCCCAGCTCGGTTTCGCGGAGCAGGCGCTGGGGATGTGGCCGCAGGCCGAGGCGCACGTCGGCGAGGCGCTGGCGGCGGAGCGCGACCCGTGGGTGCGGAAGAACCGCCCGACGATGGAAGCGGCGCTGGCCACGATCCGCGCCCACGTCGGGCGCGTGCAGATCGACGGCGGGGAACCGGGCGCGCAGGTGAGCGTCAACGGGCAGGCGGTGGGCTCGATGCCGCTGCGCGACGCCGTGCCGGTAAGCGCTGGGCCGGTCGACATCGAGGTGCGCGCCGCGGGATATGCGCCGGCGTTGAAGACCGTGAACGTGGCGGCCGGTGAGCTGACGCGCGTCCCGTTCACGTTGCAGCCGGTGGCGGGCACGCGCATGGCGGCGCAGCCACCGCCGTTTCGACCGGGCGCGACGACACCGCCGGCAGTCACACCGCTGCCGGCGACGGCACCCGACGCGCCGCTGGTGACGCAAGACCACGTCGATCCCGGGCGCGGACAGCGGCTCGCCGGGATCGGCTTGATGGCGGGAGGCGTCGTCGCGATCGGGGGCGGCGTGATCGCGTCGGTGGTGGGGAAGAACAAGTTCGACGCCATCGGCGCGGACGCTGTAGCCGACCGCCCCTTCAACGAGAGCAACGGCAACTGGAAGACCTACGAGACGGGCGCGGCGGTGCTGTATGCCGTCGGTGGCGCGGCGATCGTGGGCGGCGTCGTCCTCTACGTGGCGGGACGGCCGAAGACCGAAACGAGCCGCCCGCCCGCGGTCAGCTCGATTGCCGTGCGGCCGGCGGTCACGTCCGGGAAAGCCGGCGCCAGTCTTTCGGTGAGGTTCTAGATGTCAGCCTGCGTTCGCCTTCGGTTGCTCGCGTTGCTGGGCAGCGCCGCCATGGTCGCCGGCTGCCACGATCTGGAGCTGGCGCAGCTGCGGTGCTCGGTCGCCGGCAACTGCCCCAGCGGGTACGCGTGCGGCAGCGACGGAATGTGTCGCCGCCAGTCGGAGAGCGGCCGCGTCGCCGGCCCGCCGGGCAGCAGGAAAGAAGGCGAAGCGTGCGCCTCGGCCGACGACTGCGTCACGCGCATCTGCGCCGACGGCGTCTGCTGTGATTCACCGTGCGGCGACGCCTGTCAGGCCTGCAACCTGCCCGATAACGTCGGCACCTGCGTCGCGGTGGCGCGCGGAAATCCGCCCGCGCACGCCGGCTGCGACGCGCAGCCGGCCGCGAGCTGCGGCGCCAACGGCCTGTGCGACGGCACCGGCCAGTGCCAGCTCTACGACGACACCACCGTGTGCGGCGACGCCGTCTGCGACAAGGGCAGCAACAGCTTCGCCCGCGAAGCTCGCTGCGACGGTCACGGCGTCTGCGCGGGCGGCGGCCCGGCGCTGTCGTGCGCGCCGTTCATGTGCCGGCCCGACGGCAAGGCCTGTGCGGACCGCTGCGGCGGGACCGGCGACTGCGTGGCGCCGAATGCCTGCAGCAACGGATCGTGTGGCGCGATCGGCAACGGGCTGCCTTGCCACAACGCGAACCAGTGTCAGTCCGGCTTCTGCGTCGACGGCGTCTGCTGCAACACACCTTGCACGGAGCAGTGCATGGCCTGCGACCTGACCGCGTCGCTGGGGACGTGCGCGCAGGTCCCCGCCGGCAATCCGCACGGCGGCCGCGGCGCTTGCTCGGGCGCGGGCTCCAGTTGCGGCGGACAGTGTACGCCGGCGAGCGCCACGGCATGCACCTACCCCGCCGGCGAGACGATCTGCCGGAGCGCGACCTGCGCGAACGGCGCCGCCACCGCTTCCCAGACCAGCGCCGCCGCGTGCGACGGCGCCGGCGCCTGCGCCGCCAGTGTCGCCACCAGTTGCGGCGTCTACCTGTGCGCGGCGGGCGGCGTCTGCGCCACCAGCTGCGCGGGCGACTTCGATTGCGCCGCCGGCTACATCTGTCAGGGCGGAACCTGCCAGGCGAAGGGGATGACCGCCGCGCCGTGCACGTCCACCGGCCAGTGCGGCGCAGGGCTGACGTGCAAGGACGGCGTCTGCTGCGAGAGCGCCTGCGCCGAGAGCTGCCGCGCCTGCAACGTCGCCGGCCAGGCCGGTCATTGCGTGGTGGTCGCGTCAGCGGACGACCCGGATTCCTGTCCCGCCGAGACACGAACCTGCGACGCGGCGGGCGTGTGCAAGCTCCGCGATCAGCAGCCGTGCGCGGCGGCGTCAGACTGCGTAGGCAGCGCCTGCACGACGCTGTATCCCGACGCGGACGGCGACACGTTCGGCGATCGCGGCGCGACCGTGGCGAACGGCAAGGCGAAGCAGATCTGCGGCGCCGCCGCGGGCGCGGGCTGGGTGACCAGCAACACCGACTGCTGCGATACGGGCGACACCAACAAGGCGGTTCACCCCGGCCAGACCGCCTGGTTCACCACGCCCGGCCCGTGCGGCGTCCAGTTCGACTACGACTGCGACGGGACGACGGCGTCTCAGTACCCGGCGGCCGGCCAGTGCGATCTGACGATGTGCAGCGCCGGCTTCGTCGCGGCGACCGAATGCGGCGCGATGGGCAATTTCCAGACCTGCGACGGGGCCGTGCCGGTTGTGTGCGCCCTGCCCGCGTCGCAGGCCCAAGGCTGTCACTGACGAGCGATGACCCGCCCCGCGACGGGGCGGCCACGCCAGCGTCCGAGCTGGCAGAATGGAGGCCGTGACTGGGGCCCGTCGGCTGACTCGCGTGCCGCTCGTCGTCGCGGTCGTAGTCAGCGTGTCGTGCGGGACGGTCCGGCCCGGCGCTGCCCCACGGCCGGAAGCTGCCCCCGAGCTGACCGTCCGCTGGCGCGCGGTCACCGAGATGCCCGCGACCGCCTTCGTCGCCGATCCGCCCACGGTCTTCACGATCGAGGAAGGTGCCATCGTCCGGCGTGACGCGCGGACCGGGCGCGTGGCATGGCGGCAAAAGCCGGTCGATTCGGTGGACTGGTTCGCGATCGCCGCGAGCGCGCGCTTCGTCGCGCTCACGGCCGTTCGCTCGGGCAGGCCGGAAAAACGGCGTCATCACAACGACGGACAAACGTGGCTGGTCGTGGTGCTCGCCGCGGACGACGGTCGCGTGCTCTGGCTGCGCGCGGAAGATCGCGAGGTGAAGCTGACGCTGAACGACGAGATCGTCGCGCTCGTTCAAGAAGATCGGGCGCTGGCGCTGGACGGCGCGACCGGCGCCGCGCTGACGCCGTGGCTGCGCGGCAGCGCGATCATCGAGGAACCGGCGGGCGAGGACGGCTTGGGCGGCGTCTTTTACGAGCCAGCGACAATCCTCGGCGTCCGGAACGGCGTGCTGCTGACGCGACATCTCGAATCGGGCGATCCGATCCTCAGCGGCTGGCGCCGCAGTCCCCCCGCTCCCGAGGCGCCGCTCTGGCATCGCCCGGATGCGCAGATTGACAGCGAGGAGATCCGGGCGCGCGCGCTCGCCTTGCTGGACGATGTGGCCAGCGAGGGTCTGATCGTCACTGGCGGCCGCATGTCGTTCTACGAGAAGGACGGCGCCGTTCGCTGGTCCTATGACCACGTCGTCGAGCACGTCGTGATGGAGGATCGCGTGCTGTTCCGCCAGTCCGCCGATGACAGCAGGCGGTCGAGCTACATCGTCATCGACCTGCCAACCGGCCGACCGCTCGGAGCGACCACCGCGTTCCAGTTCCTCGGCGAAGTGGCGGGCCCGCCGCACCTGCTCGTCTTCTTCGCGTTCGATCCGCCAGAGGTGTTCGCCGTGGCCGATCCGCGCTGACGTCAGAGCCCTGACGGATCTCAATTGTCGTGCTCCGCCGCCGTCGATCGGCCTATCCTGTCCTGAATGCGTAGGTCGGTCATCCCGTCACAAGTGCGTCTTTCCAGCGAAAGGGGCGTGGGCATGCGCTTGAAGATCGCCAGCTCGTTGCTGATTGTCGGTTCCGCCGCCGGCTGCTACGTGCAGCCATACAACCCGCCGCCCGCGCAGTACGGGCAGAACCAGCCGCCGCCGGCGGAGAACCAACCGCCGCCCGCGGACCAGCAGCAGCCGCCGCCGACCTACGCGCAGCCGCGCTACGGCGACGCGCCGCCGCCCGCGCAACCGCCGCCGCCACCACCGGCGCAGCCGGCCCAGCCGGTCTACACCGGTCCGATCTACGACAACGTGACCGTCGAAGTCGGCGGCAACAACGTTCCGTCGATCGACGTCTTCTATAACGACCTCGCGCCGTACGGCAGCTGGTACAGCGACCCGACGTACGGCTGGGTTTTTGCGCCGCCGTCGCCGTCGTACGTTCCGTATTCGAACGGCCACTGGGTCTACACCGACTACGGCTACACCTGGCAGTCGGCGGATCCGTTCGGCTGGGCGACCGATCACTACGGGCGCTGGGTGTGGGCGAACCGCTGGGTCTGGCGGCCCGACACCGTGTGGGGTCCGGCCTGGGTGCAGTGGCGCGAGGGCGACGGCTTCATCGGCTGGGCGCCCGCCGGCTACGCCGACGACGCCTACATTCCGGAGACGTCGTGGCGCTTCGTAGGCGCGGCCAGCCTGTTCGCGCCCGACGTGCCGCGCTTCTATGTCAGCGCGAACATCGGCGGCTACTTCCGCTCGTCCGTGCCGGCCCGCCGCTATCTGCGCCACGGCAACCAGACCTGGGTGGGCGGTCCCAGCGACAACTGGCAGCGCCGTTATCGTGTGCAGCCGC
>Ga0207708_10003117_pt1 | contig 12204 bp, 11 predicted proteins | sample KBSK5101metaG_FD_184340 | JGI IMG/M metagenome (GOLD analysis project Ga0207708, IMG submission 184340) | Corn, switchgrass and miscanthus rhizosphere microbial communities from Kellogg Biological Station, Michigan, USA - KBS K5-10-1 metaG... | ecosystem: Host-associated > Plants > Roots >...
CCGAGTACGACGGCGGGGCGCCCGCAATCCGGGCAGGTGACAGTGCTGAACATGGCGGATCCCTCGGCTCGCGGCGGCTGGTCCGGGCGAGACCTCGACGGCGTCGGGGAGGGAACGTCCGGATCACCATTGTGCACGGATGGTCAACGAACGAATACACCGGGTGATACCGACGACTGCGCGTGACGGCGGGTCTGCAAACGCCCAGCCGGGCCTGCGCGCCGGTCCCCCGATCGGGCGCTACGGTCGCCCCATCGCCGCGCACCCGCCCCCGCCGCTCGCCACCGCCCATCGCCGCGTCAGCCCACCACCCGGCCGCGTGGGCCCGCCTCCAGGCAGGAACGCTGCGCCACCCGGCCACGCCACCGCCGCGTCGGCCGCCACCGCCCGCCCCACCATCGATCCACCCCGCAGCGCCGCCGGTCCAGTCCGTGCCACCGACCGCGCACGCGGCCTCCGGGGCAGCTCGCCCGATCGGTGGTCGGCGGCAGGCGTCGCCCTCGCCGCGTGCCTCGCGCTCGCAGGGTGCGCCGTCGGCGGGTCGGGCACGCCGCACCCGGCGCTCGTCGCCGCCACCGCCGCCCCGGCCACCGCCACCCCGCACCCGGTCTCGCCCACGCCGTCGGCCGCCGCCACGCCGGGCTGCGTCGACGGGCCGTGGAGCTGCCCGCAGCAGGAGCGGTTCGCCGAGGTCACCGCCTACACGCGCCGCACCGTGGGCGCGCACGGCTACCTCTCGGTCGTGTTCACCGACCGCGTCACCGGCGCGACCTGGCGCACCGGCGACACCGCGCACCCCGGCTGGACCGCCTCCACCGTCAAGCTCGCGATCGCCGCCGACCTCCTGCGCCGCGACCGCGCCCACCAGATCACGCTGAGCGCGGCCGACCGCCACGACCTCGCGACCATGCTCAACTTCTCCGACAACGCCGCCACCGACCGGCTCTGGAAGGCCTACGGCGACGACGCCATGCTCGCCCGCTTCCGCGCCGACTTCGGCATGACCGGCCTGCGCTTCGTCCCCGGCTTCACCCCCCGCACCTACTGGGGCTTCGTCAAGTGCACGGCCGCCGACCTCGCCGCGCTCATGCGCTACGTCCTCGCGAGCCCCGATCGCGACTACCTCGTCACGGCGATGCGGGGCGTCGCCCCCAACCAGCAGTGGGGCGTGTGGGGCGCCGGGCCCGCCCAGCAGCCCGGCAACAAGGACGGCTGGTCGTTCGAGTCCGACCCCTACGGCAAGCACTGGGTGACCGACACCGTCGGCTTCGCGGGCCCGGCCGAGCGCTACACCCTCGCGATCATGTACCAGGTGGGCCCGGCGGGCTCCCTCGCCGACGGGGTGCACGCGGTGAGCGACGTCGCGGCCCTGCTCTTCGGCACGCCTGCCCCCGCCCGCGTCACGGTGCCCGCGCCCGACGGCTGACCGCCCGAGATCGCGCCGAGTGGCACACCAGGACGGTGTGGACCGTCGTGGTGTGCCGGTCGCGGCGATCATGTGCTCCTCCCGCCGTCGTGCGCTGTGGGGAAGACTGGGCCGATGGCGGATCGCGTGGCGGTGGTGACGGGGGCGAGCTCGGGGCTGGGCCGGGTCGTGGCGCAGGCGCTGCTGCGGGCCGGGTACGGCGTGGCGCTGGCGGGCAGGCGGGCCGACGCGCTCGACGCCACCGCCGACGGCCACCCCGAAGCGCTGGCCGTCCCCACCGACGTCGCCGACCCGGCCGCGGTGGAGGCCCTGTTCGCCGCGGTGGCCGACCGGTTCGGCCGGGTCGACCTGCTCTTCAACAACGCGGGCATGTTCGGCCCCGCGGGCCCACCCGACGAGGTCGACGTGCAGCGCTTCATCGACACCGTCGCGGTCAACCTCACCGGCTCGTTCCTCTGCGCCCGCGCGGCGTTCGCGGCGATGCGCGCGCAGGACCCGGCGGGCGGGCGGATCATCAACAACGGCTCCATCTCGGCGCACGTCCCACGGCCGGGGAGCGCCGCCTACACGTCGACGAAGCACGCGATCACCGGACTCACCCGCTCGCTGTCGCTCGACGGACGCCCCTACAACATCGCCTGCTCGCAGATCGACATCGGCAACGCGGCCACGGACATGACGGCGGGCATCGCCGTCGGCGCCCGGCAGGCCGACGGCACCGTGCGCGCCGAGCCGACCTTCGACGCCGCCCACGTGGCCTCCACGATCGTGCACATAGCCGAACTGCCCCTGGACACCAACGTCCAGTTCGTCACGATCATGGCCACGACCATGCCGTTCATCGGACGCGGCTGAGCGCTGCCCGATTGGAACGGAAACTGTCGGTCCCCTTCTCTATCGTGTGAGCCATGACCGCCACCGAGAGCGCGCTCACACCGCAGTTGGAGCGCTTCCGGGTCGAGCTCACGGGCTACAGCTACCGCATGCTCGGCTCCAGCCACGACGCCGAGGATGCCGTCCAGGAGACGATGGTCCGGGCGTGGCGCAGCTACGACAAGTTCGAGGGCCGTTCGTCGCTGCGCTCGTGGCTCTACCGCATCGCCACCAACGTGTGCCTCACGATGCTGGAGAGCCGCGGCAAGCGGGCCCGGCCGATGGATTTCGGCTCGGCGAGCACGCCGGAGCCATCGTCGCTCGGTGATCCCATGGGTGAGGACACCTGGCTGCAGCCGGTGCCCGATGCGATGGTGGTGCCGGTCGACGGCGATCCCGCCGAGCGGGCCGTGGCGAGGGAGACGATCCGGCTCGCGTTCGTCGCCGCGCTGCAGCACCTGCCCGCCCGCCAGCGCGCCGTGCTCATCCTGCGCGAGGTTCTGCAGTGGAGCGCGGCCGAGACGGCGGAGCTGCTCGGCACCACGGTCGCGTCGGTCAACAGCGCGCTGCAGCGCGCCCGCGCCACACTGGGCGAGCGCGAGCTCGACACGGTGGGCGAGATCGGCGCCGAGCAGCAGGAGCTGCTGGATCGCTACGCCGATGCCTTCGAGCGCTACGACATGACGGCGCTGGTCGGCCTCCTGCACGACGACGCGGTGATGTCCATGCCGCCGTACGCGCTGTGGCTCACCGGCACCGACGACATCGTCGCCTGGCACCTCGGCCCCGGCGCGCCCTGCGCGCACTCGAAGATGGTGCCGGTCACGGTCAACGGCATGCCCGGGTTCGCCCAGTACAAGCCCGCGGCCGATGGCGATGGCTACACGGCCTGGGCGATCCAGGCCCCGGAGATCCGCGGCAACAAGATCGTGCGGCTCAACGCGTTCCTGGACGTCGAGGCGCTGTTCCCGATGTTCGGTCTGCCGCTGCGGATGGCAGGCTGAAGAAGATCATCGGGTTCACCGTCGTCCCGCGGGCGCCGGTGAGCCCGATCTCGGCGCGCACCTCGTCGAGGGCGGCCAGGGTGGCGGGCGCGTGCCTGCGGGCGGCGGTGAACCACGCCGTGTCGCGCTCGGCGAGCCAGCGCAGCACCTCCGTGCCCTCCGACCACGGGCGGGCCCAGCGCAGGTGGAACACGTCGTGCACGCTCACCGGCGTGCCCGCCGCCACCAGCGGGAAGAGGTGCGCGAGGTACCAGCGGGCGAACCGGCGGCCGTGGTCGGCGTCCACGAAGAGGTAGCCGAGGTCCCGCGGCACCAAGGCGAGGTTGGCGGCCACGTCGCCCGGCACGAACGTCCACCGGCCGTCGGCGAGGTCGGCGGGCACGGTGCGCAGCACGGCGTCCACCTGGTCGAACGAGTGCAGGCGGCCGTGGCCGTTGTCCCGCAGGGCACGCAGGATCCACGTGGTGGACCAGCCCTGGAAGGTGCCGAGCTCCATCACCGTGTGCGGGCGGTGGTCGCGCAGCGCGAGGTAGGTGAGCTCGGCCTCCACGTCGTCGAGCTGCGGGATCACGCGCGTCGCGGCGAGGAAGGCCCGCTGCTCCTCGATCACCGCGCGCAGGTCGTCGCCGTAGGTGCGGTAGAGGCGGGTGGCGTGCGCGAGGTCCACCCGGGCAGGCTACGAGCCCGCCCCGGGGCGGTCGGGGCCGCACCCCACCGCGCGGGGTCTCCCATTGAGACGGCCACCGCCACGACCCCACGCCACACTGCGTGGATGCTCACCATGCGGGTGATCCGCCTCGTCCTGCACGCCCAGACCCGGCAGCCGGTGCTGGTGCTCGGCGAGGCCGAGGGCAAGCGGTGCCTGCCCGTGTTCCTCCGCCAGCCGCAGGCCGACGTCATCGCGATCGGCCCGCGCGGCGAACAAGACCCGTTGCTCCCGCAGGATGTGTTGATCCCCATCCTGCGGGGGCTCGGCCACACCCTCGACGGCGCCGAGATCACCGGCCTCACCGACGGCGTGTTCAGCGCCGAGCTGGTCTTCGACGGCGACAAGCGCATCCCGGTGCTGCCGAGCGACGCGCTGGCCGTCGCGGTGCGGGAACGGCTGCCGATCGCCGTGGCCGACACGATCCTCGACGAGGTCGGCCAGCCGGTGGAGGACCTGTTCCCGGACGGCACCGACGCCCCGCCCGAGCAGCAGCTGGAGGAGTTCCGCTCGTTCCTGGACGAGGTGTCACCCGACGACTTCAGCACTCCGCCGGAGCGCTGAGCGGAGCTTGCGGAGCGACCTTCCGCGCTGACTTCACCACCACCGCCCCGGCCACGGCCGCGACGAGGCACGCCACCCCGCCCAGCACGAGCCCCGCCCGGCCGCCGAACCACTCGACGACCAGCCCCGCGATCGGCCCGCCGATCGGCGTCGACCCCAGGAACGCCACGGCCCAGAGCGCCATCACCCGGCCGCGCATCTGGGGGTCGGAGGCGAGCTGCAGCGTGCTGTTGCCCGTCGACAGGAACGCCACGCTGGACGCCCCGACCAGCGCCATCCCGACGAGCGCCAGCGGCAGGGTCGGCGCCGCCGCCGTGCCCAGCATGGCCAGCCCGAACAGGCCCGACGCCACCACGAGCGACGGCATGCCGGTGCGCCCCCACCCGGCCACGTAGAGCCCGCCGACCACCGCGCCGAGGCCCATCGCCGCGGTGAGGAAGCCGTAGGTGCGCGCGTCGCCCGCGAACGTCTCCTGCGCCACGACCGGCAGCACCACCTGGAACTCGTAGGCCAGGCAGCCGACGAGCGCCATCATGAGGAGCGGCACCGCGAGCGCCGGGGTGCGCCGCACGTAGGCGAAGCCCTCGCGGAGCTGGCCGGGCGCGCGGGGCGTGGGCGCCGAGGGTTGCAGCGCCGCCGTATCCAGCCGGATGAGCGAGACGACCACCGCGACGAAGCTCGCCGCGTTGAGCAGGAAGCACAGCGCGATGCCGCCGAGGCTGATCACGATGCCAGCGATCGCGGGGCCCACCACCCGGGCGACGTTGACCATCACGGAGTTGAGGCTCACGGCGTTGCGCAGATCGTCGGGGCCGACCATCTCCAGCACGAACGACTGCCGGGCCGGGTTCTCGAAGCAGTTGTCGATCCCGAGCAACAGGGCCAGCACGTAGACCTGCCAGAGCGTGATGAGCCCGGTGATCGTCAGGAGCCCGAGCGCCAGCGCCAGCACCCCCATCGCGGTCTGCAGGCCGATCATGAGGCGGCGCTTGTCCATGCGGTCGGCGACGACGCCCGCGTAGGGGCCGAGCACCAGCGTCGGCAGGGTCTGGAGGGCGATGACGGCGCCCAGCGCGGCGGCCGAGCCGGTGAGCTCGAGCACCAGCCAGGACTGGGCGATCATCTGCATCCAGGTGCCCGCGAGCGAGACGGCCTGGCCGCGGGTGTAGCGGCGGTAGTTCGGGTTGGACAGCGACGAGAACGCCTGGCGTCGGACGTCGGAGAGCGTGGTCAAGCGGGGTCCTTCTGCTGGGGTTGGGCGAGCGCCGCGGCGAGCGCTTCGAGGTGGGGCAACGCGGCGAGTACGCCGTCGGCGTGGTCGGTCGGGAGCGCGCCGAGCCGCTCGGCCAGCAGCCGGGTGCGCTCCTCGCGGACGTGGCGCTGCAGCTCGCGGCCCGCGGTGGTCGGCTCGACGAGCGCGGCGCGCCGGTCGTCCGGATCGGCGCGGCGGTGCAGCAGGCCCGCGTCCTCGAGCTTGCCGACGATCCGGGACATCATCGTGGGGTTGATGCCCTCGATCTCGGCGAGCTCGGTGATGCGCACCGGCCCGAGCCGCGCGGCCGTGGCGAGCACGGAGGCCTGGGTGCCGGTGAGGGTGTGCCCGCGCGACTGCCGGTCGAGCACCCGCGCGATGCGGGCCAGCGCGATGCGCAGCCGGGCTACGTCGTCGGCGTCGATCTCGGTCACCCCCCTAATAGTTGCCTATTAGCAAGCATATAACCGGGCACGGCATACTGCAACGTTGTGGAAGCCGATGCGCGGGCCAGGCCCCTCGCCGCCGCGGGTGCGCTGTTCTTCGACGACGACGGCCAGCTGCTGATCGTCGAACCGCTCCACGAGTCCACCTGGGAGATCCCCGGCGGCGCGGTCGAGCGCGGCGAGACCCCGCACGCCGCCTGCGTCCGGGAGCTCCGCGAGGAGCTGGGGATCGATCTCGAGGTCGGCAGGCTGCTCGTGGTCGACTGGGCGACCGGCAACACCGCGGAGCCCGAAGGGCGCATCCGGTTCGTCTTCGACGGCGGCACCCTGAGCGACGCCCGGCTCGACACGATCGAACTGCCGCCCGGCGAGCTGGAGTCCTGGGCCTGCGTGCCGGTGGACGACCTGTTCGTGATGCTCAGCGGCGTCCTCAGCCGCCGGGTCGCCGCCGCGCTCGACGCCCGGGCCGCGGGCGAGACCTGGTACCTGGAGAACGGCAACCGCACCTCGGCGGCCCCGCGGAACTCATAGCGGCACCGGCGGGTTCACCGCGCGGCCCGAGGCCGCGACCGAAGGTATGGGCCGACGATCCAATCCGCACCACCGCGCCGCACGGCACGGTCAGCGCGCGGGTCGAGGTCGCGACTGAAGCGCGGGAGGATCCGATCCGCGCTAGCCGCCCGCACAGCACGTTCACCGCGTCGAGGCCGCGATCGACGGCCTGGGCCGACGATCCGGTCAGAAGCGGCCGCCGCCGCCCCGGCGGCCGCCGCCCGAGCCGCCGAAGCCGCCCGACGAGCCACCACCGAAGCCACCACCGAAGCCGCCGCCCCGGCTGTAGCCGCCGCTGTACCCGCCGCCGCGGCCGCCGGAGAAGCCGCCGGCCAGGATCCCGCCGAGCACCAGCCCACCGAGCTCGCCCGCGAGGCCGCCGCCCATGCCGCCCGCGGCCCCGCCGCCCGACGACCAGCGCTGCACGTCCGACCGGGCCAGGTCGAGGGACTGGCGGGCCAGCGTGTCGGCCGCCTGGGCCTCGGCCAGTGCGGCGGCGGGGTTGATGCCGGGCACCTGGGCCTGGGCGAGGTGGCGCTGCGCCTCGGCGAGCCGGGTGCGGGCGTCGGTGCCGACGGCGCCGCGCCTGCTGGCGATGAAGTCCTCGGCGGCCGCGACGGCCGGGCGCGCGGTGAGCAGCGCCTGGTCCCGCGCGGCGGCGGCGCGGCGGCTCGCGGCCTGCGCGTCGCGGGCGGTGACGAGGCCGCGGTCGAGGGCGGTGTCGGCTTCGTCGATGAGCCGCAGCGCGGCCATCGGGTCGGGGGGAGAGGCGTTCTGCGCGGCGGTCGCCGAGGCCAGCGCGGACTCGGCGCGCGCGACGAGCCCGGAAAGCTCGCCCGACGCCCCGCCCGATTCGCCCGCGGCCAGCAGGGCGCGGGCTTCGGCGATGTCCTGCTCGGTCTCGGCGCGGGCCGTGGTGATGCGTTCGCCCGCGGCCGCGAGCTCGGCGCCGAGCCTGCCGATGCCGTCGAGCAGCGCCTCGGCCTGCGTCATCGCCTGCTCGGCCGCCCGCCCCGCGACGACCGCCGCGCTCCGCCCACCCCGCTCCCCGCCTTCGGCCGCCACCGGATCGGCTGCCTCGACCGCGCCATCACCCGCACGCTCGTCAGCCGCCGCTGGTGACCGGGTCGCGCCATCACCCGCAGGCCGCCCAGCGGTCGCGGAGCCCTGCGCGGTGGACCAGTCGGCGGCGGAGGTGGTGGATGGTGCGGCCGATCCCGGCCCGGCCGCGCCGGTCGGCGCTGTGGGCCCCCCCGCGCCGGCCTCGGGCTCAGCGGGGCCGCCTGCGGCGGACGCGGCGGTGGACCCGGGCCGAGTGGGTAATCCGTCGCCGGCCCCGGCGGCGCTAGGACCGGTGTCAGCGGCGGCGGATCCGGGCTGCGTGGGATCGGCGGCAGCCGGGGCGGGCGCGGCGGCGAGGGCTTCGCGGGCCTCGGCCAGCTCCGCGGCGGCGCCGGTGAGGAGGCTGCGGGCCTGGTCGAGGTTGCCCGCGGCGGGCTCCCAGGATCCGGGCGCGTACTGCTTCTGCAGCGCCGCCCACCGGGCCTCCGCGACGGGCAGGCGGCCGTTCGTCGCGTCCAGCCGCGTGGCCAGGCCCGCGAGGTACTCCGGCGCCGTGGCCTCGAGGTTGCGGAGCTGGTCGAACGCCGCCACCTGCGCGTCGAGGCGCTCGTCGGCCGACCGGCACACCGTGATGATCTCGGCCAGCATGCGGCGCTTGGTCGGCTCGTCCTCGGGGATGTCGTCGTCGAGCTGCTGGCGCAGCGTGAACCCGCGCAGCATCTCGCCCCGCGCCGCGTCGAGCGCCGCGGCGAACTCCGCCACGGCGGCGTCGCCGAAGTGCGCCCGCGCCGCCGACAGCTCCACCTCGGAGCGGCGCACGGCGTCGTCGACGTCGAGGAGCGCCTGGCTGCCGCGGTAGGCGAGGTCGTCGGTCTTGACGTCGGCGAACTCGCCCGTCTCGGGCGCCGGGGCGTCGGCCGGTGCCGCCGCCTTGGCCCGACGACGGCGCCGCACCAGCAGGTAGCCCCCGATCCCGGCCACCGCCACGCCGCCGACGACCAGCCCGCCGACCCCGATCCCACCCCCACCGGACGACGCGGGGCCGCCGGAGCGCAAGCCGTCGGCCAGCCCCACCGCCGCGCCCGCCCAGTCGTTCGCCACGAGACGCGGCTCGACGTCCTTGTCGGCGATCGCGTCGGTGGTCTGCTGGCTCAGCGGGAAGTCCTGCGCGTACGAGACGTAGTACGCCCGGTCCTGCGTGGCCACGGCGAGCAGCACGTCGTTGCGCCCGAGCTGGGACAGCTGCCCCGCGCGATCGGCCCACTGCTGTGGCTGGGCCCCGTCGAACGAGCGCACGTAGACGACGAAGAGGTCGTACCCCTTCTCCGCCCGCAGCCCGTCGACCGCCTGCTGGACGCGGGTCTTGGCGGCCGGGTCGAGCACGCCCGCCCGGTCGGTGACCCGGTCCGCCAACCGGAACGGCGCATCAGCGACCGCCACCCCGGCACCGGCGAGCAGGAGGAGCGCGACAACCACACACAATCGGACGAGACGCACGGCGCACATCGTGCCCCGAAGTTCAGCCTCCGAGCACGTCGGCATGCCCGTTGCGGCGACACCAACTGATCAGATATCGCGCGTGCTCGCCGCACCACCGGTACACGGTCTGCGTGGTGAGCGGCAGGTCGTTGGCGTGTTCGCCCCGCTCGCGGATCAGCGGGCCGAGGTACTTCTCGGCCACCTTCACCGCGGTGTTGCGCGAGCACTTCGCCGCGGCGGCGAGGGTGTCGTGGTTGGCCGCGCGCCCCGCCGCGATCGCGCCCGCCATCCGCGCGGCCGTCTCGCCGCGCCGTCCGCCGACGAACCACTGGTGGATCGTCGGCTGCACCGCGGGCGGTTCCGTGCGCAGGGAGCGGCCCGCCGCCACCTCCCGCACCGCCCCCGCGATCGCGGCGACGCCACCCGCTTTGGGCACGGTGCCCGCCACCCCGTCCCTGGCCACGGCCTCGTCGAGGTGGTCGCGCTCGGCGTTGTGGCCCTGCAAGGCGAACACGACGGGCGCGGGCCTGCCCAACCGTTGCACGATGTCGAGCACGTCCAGCCCGTCGAACGCGAACTCCAGGTCGACGTGCTGCCAGGTGAGGTCGGTGAGGACGACGTCGTAGCGCAGGTGGTCGGCGATCGCGGACCGGACGCCGCCCTCGTCCACGGCGACCGTCACGAGCCCGGGCCCGAACGCCTCCCGGAACGCGGGCGCGACGATGCCGCCGAGCTGCGAGGCGATCAACACCCGTACGCCGGGTCCATCCATGCGGCGATCCTGGCCGTACCCCTCGGTGGAGACAACATCTGGTACCGAACGTCACGCCCCGGCCCCGTTGTGGGCCAGGGTTGACCCGATCGGGTGTGATCATGGGACGACCGCGGATCACATGGGTACGGATGACCGCTCTCAGCGAGGGGTCGCTTCTGGTTGGGTGTCGCAGGGGAGGGGACCCCTACGGCGGTGGTGGACGGGCACGTCCACCACCGCCGTGGTTTTCGGGGTCAGCGCGGATGTTCGCTCCGCAAGCTCCGCTCAGTACCGGAAACGGAGCCCGGCGAGCACGTCGTCGATCTCCATGCCGGTGGCCGCCATGGCGTCCGAGTGGCGCACGGCGAGGAACGCGCCGAGCACCTCCGGGCCCAGCGCTTCGGCGACGCGCGAGTCGCGCAGCGCCGCCTCCTGCTCACCCTGGTTGACGGGCAGCGCGACGATGCCGTGCTCGGCGCGCTCGTCGTCGGACCACGTGCCGGGGTCGGCCTGGACCGGCGGCGGCAGCTCCAGCCCGTCGGCGATCCCCGCGGCCCCCGCGGCCAGCACGGCGGTGAGCGCGAGGTACGGGTTGGCCGACGCGTCCGACGTCTTCAGCTCGACGTTCGCGTGCCCGGCCCCGAGCAGCGACGTGCCCGGGATGTAGCGGAGCGGCGCCTCCCGGTTCTCCACGCCCCAGAACGCGAACGCGCCCGCGAAGTAGCCCGGCCGCAGCCGCTCGAGCGAGCCGAGGCTGGGCGCGGTGACGGCGGCGACGGCGGCCAGGTCGCGCAGGATCCCGGCCACGTAGGGGCCGGGCCCGTCGGCCAGCAGGTTGACCCCGTCGCGCCAGACGGAGGAGTGGATGTGCCAGCCGTTGCCCGCCATGGTGAGCGCGGGCAGGGGCGCGAACGACAGCTGCAGGCCGTGGTGGTGCGCGGCCGCGCGCAGGGTCTGGCGGACGAGGAGCTGGCGGTCGGCCGCCGTGACCGGGTCGGCGGCCGCGATCGAGAGCTCCATCTGGGCCGGGCCGTACTCGGCGTGCAGCTGGCCGAGCGGGACGCCGTTGGCGGCGCAGTCGCGCAGCACGTCGGCGACGAACGCGTCGACCGGCACGAGGGCGTGCGGGCTGTAGGCGGGGCCGGGGTGCGCGGGCTCGAAGTCCCCGGCGGTCACCGTGAACTCCATCTCGTACCCGACCAGCGCCGAGAGGCCCTGCTCGGCCAGCGCCGCGACCTGCCGTTCGAGCACCCCGCGCTGGTCGTAGGGCCACGGGCTGCCGTCGGCGGCGACCTGGCGGCCCGGCACCCACGCCAGCGCGGGCTGCCCGGCGAGCGGGGTGAGCGCTTCGAGCACCGGCACGAGCCGGACGTCACCGGACGGCGTGGACAGCGGCTCGTGCGCGTAGGTGATGGCGTCGTGGCTGTCGAACACGGCGAAGAGCGTGGTGATGCCGACGCCGATCTCCGCCACCCGCGGCAGCTCCGCCACCGGCACGGTGCGCGAGCGCGGGATGCCGTTGTTGTCAGCCCAGTGGATGGTGACGCCTGCGACACCGCGAGCGGCGAGATCGTCGGCGAGCTGCTGCGCGGCATGCGCCGATTCGGGCGTCGATGAGGTCATGGCGCATGTCGTAGCAGCTCAGCTCCGACGGCGCACGAGGAACCGCTGCAATACGACGAACACCAGCAGGAGCGCCCCGATCACGATCCGGGTCCACCACGAGCTGAGCGTGCCCTCGAACGAGATGAACGTCTGGATCAGGCCGAGGACCAGCACCCCCAGCACCGAACCGACCACCAGCCCGACGCCTCCGGAGAGCAGCGTGCCGCCGATCACGGTGGCGGCGATGGCGTCGAGCTCGGTGCCGACCGCGCTGAGGCTGTAGCCCGAGAGCGAGTAGAAGGCGAAGAGCAGGCCGCCGATCGCCGAGCACAGCCCGCTGATGCCGTAGACGGCGACCTTGGTGCGGCCCACCCGCACCCCCATCAGCTCGGCCGACTGCTGGTTGCCACCCACGGCGTACACCGTGCGGCCGAACCGGGTGGCGTGCAACAGGTACGCGCCCACCAGCACGACCAGCACC
>Ga0207708_10003118_pt1 | contig 12201 bp, 9 predicted proteins | sample KBSK5101metaG_FD_184340 | JGI IMG/M metagenome (GOLD analysis project Ga0207708, IMG submission 184340) | Corn, switchgrass and miscanthus rhizosphere microbial communities from Kellogg Biological Station, Michigan, USA - KBS K5-10-1 metaG... | ecosystem: Host-associated > Plants > Roots >...
TCACGCGCGACGCGCCCGCGAACAGGACGACGTTGAAGCTGTCCTGCGGCCGCAGCCCGGTGAACAGCTTCTCGAGCAGCGCCTTGGCCGTGTCCAGCGGGAACCCGTACATCGACCCCGACACGTCGACGAGGAAGATGTATTCGCGCGGCGGCGCGTCCGACGCCTTCGGCGCGCGCGGCGGCTCGATCATCACCGCGAAGAAGCCTTCGCCCTTCGCGCCCACAGGCGAAAGCAGCCCGCCCGCCTCGACACGATCGCCGGCCAGCCGGTAACGGAGGATGTAGTCGCGGTTGCCGCCGCCCGGCTCGCGCAGTCGCACGTCGGCCACGTTGGGCGAGGCGTAGCTGACCGTGACCGGATGCGACGGCGACTGCAGCTCCTTGATCGGCACGGCCGTCTCGACGTGCGCGCGGACGTCGTAGGCGTAGGGTTCCTTGCTGCCCGCCGGCAGGTGCGCCGTGGACATCCAGCGGTCCTTGACCGGATCGGTCCCGCCCGTGTAGCGCGGACCCACCACGCTGGGCACCACCACCTCGTACGCGCCGCCCTCGGGGACCAGCATCTCCGAGTAGTCGAGATCGACCGCGATGCGATCGCCCGGCACGATGTTGGCGACCTTCATGGTGAAGACGTTCGCGCGCTGCTCCTCGAGCAGCGACGCCCGCTTGCCGTCGTTCTTCGCCTGCTCGTAGGACGCCGCGGCCTGCGCGCGGCGGTCGATCTTCGCCTCGACCACCCGGTTCCCGATCGCCATGCGCAGGTGATGGACGGCGGCGCGCGTGGACGCGGGAAAGACGTAGACCGCTTCGATGGGCGTCTTCGCGTCGTTGCCGAACACCTGATGCAGGCGGACGTGCGCGATGACCCCGACGACCTTCACGTCCGCCGAGGTTTCCTTGAGCGGCAGGCGATCGGTATCGGGGTCGCCGCCCGCGACGTACAGGTAGGGCCCGACCGAGCGATCGGGGCCCTCCGCTTCGACGTCCTCGGCGCCGCGCGCGGTCCCGCTTGCCAGCAGCGAGCCCAGCGCGACCGCGAGCTTGACGACCGTGAACAGGGTGTTGAGGCGCGCGACGGCGGACATGGTGTCTCTCCCGGGCAATGGCCGTCGGGTGTGACGGCTGTCCGGCCCGGTGCAGGCCCCATGCCCGGAGAAGCGCCGCTCGGGGCGCGCAAGTTTGGCGGGGATCGGAGGCGCCTCTACCGGCCGTAGAGCGCGATATGCATAGATTCTTTACCGGGTGACGCCCTGCTTGATCTTCGGCGTGGGGCGGGTTAAACGAACGCCGCGCCATCGACCCGGATAGCAAAAAGATGTGGCGCTCGGCGGGGATGGCCGGCGCCCTCGGAATCGAGATCGTCGTCTGTCTACTGATCGGCGGCGGAGGCGGCTACCTCCTGGATCGCAAGCTCAACACACACTGGATCATGTACCTCGGCCTTTTCATCGGACTCGGCGCCGCCATCAAGGGGATCATGCGGGTCACGAAGGAATACCGGCGCGAGGTCGAGGGCGGCGAGCCCCCGTCCAGCGGCAAAGGCGGAGGCGGCGGTGCTGGGCCGAATTGAACGCGTCAACCTGATCCTGGCCGCGCTGGTCACCCTGCTGGCCGGCGCGCTGTGGGGCGCGCGCGGCGCGATCGCGGCGGGCGCGGGCGCGGCCCTCGCCGTCGCCGATTTCTGGCTGCTCGTCCGTATCGGCGCGCGCCTGGTGGCGAGCGCGCGCGAGGGCAACCCGTCGCGCGGCCTTTCGTTCCTGTTGCTCGGCAAGACCATGATCCTGTTCGCGCTCGTGTTCGTCGCGATCGGCGTGCTGCACCTGGAAGCGATCCCGTTCGCGCTCGGGTTCTCGGTGTTCGTCGTGTCGATCATGATGCTCGGGCTGCAGGCCGGCGTGACGCGCAAGGAGGCTTGATTGGACCCGCACAGCACATGGTTCGACTTCCTGCCCGGATACGGGGCGCTGCGCGAGGGCCTGCACGATTCGCTGGTGCGAACGTGGACCTGGCAGGTGTTCCAGACGACGAACTTCCAGATTGTGCACGTGCTGTGCGCGCTGGTCGTGCTGGTCTTCCTCACCTTCGGGGCGTTCCGTTACGCCGGCGCCGTCAGCGGCTCGGGCGACGCGGGGCTGGTGCCGCCGCCGAAGCTGGGCATGCGCAACCTGTTCGAGGTGCTGGCGGACACCGTCCTGGGCCTGATGGCGGGCGTGATGGGCGAGAAGGCCGCCAAGCGTTACCTGCCGCTGGTCGGGACGCTGTTCATGTTCATCCTGTTCTCGAACCTGCTGGGCCTGATCCCGGGGTTCTTGCCGCCGACGGACACGCTGAAGACCAACCTGGCGCTGTCGATCTCGGTGTTCCTCATCAGCCATGCGGTCGGCGTGCGCGAGCACGGCCTCAAGTACTTCAAGCACTTCCTCGGGCCGATCTGGTGGCTGGCGTGGCTGATGTTGCCGATCGAGATCGTCAGCCACATCGCGCGGCCCGTGTCCCTGGCGATGCGCCTCATGGGCAACATCGTCGGCGACCACAAGCTGGTGCTGGTGTTCTTCGGCATCCTGCCGATCCTGCTGCCCCTCCCTTTCATGGTGATGGGCGTGCTCGTCTGCGTGGTGCAGGCGGTCGTGTTCTCGCTGCTGACCACCGTGTACATCAGCCAGGCCGTCGCTCACGAAGAGCACTAGTAACTGAATCGATTTGCCGCTAATTTCCCGACCCAACACAAAACCGACACCGACCAGGAGCCTTCAAATGCGCCGCATTTCCAAGTTGTTCGCCACCCTCGCCTCCTTCGGCACCGCTGTGGCCGTCTTCCTGTCGACGAACCCCGCGTTCGCGCAGTCGGCCGAAGCCGTGCGCGCCGACCGCGACAAGTGGCTGGGCCTGGGCGCGGCGCTCGCGATCGGCCTGTCCGCGCTGGGCGGCGGCATCGGTCAGGGCCGCGCGGCCGGCTCGGCGGTCGAGGGCATCTCGCGCAACCCGCAGGCCTCCGGCAAGATCTTCACGCCGATGATTCTCGGCCTCGCGCTGATCGAGTCGCTGGTCATCTACGGCCTCGTCATCGCCTTCCTCCTCTACGGCAAGATCGGCTGAGCGCGGTTCCGGCGCAGGTGATCTAGTCGCGCGCTATTCGGGGCCCGGTGTGTCCCCCTCTTGGGGACGGGCCCTGATGCCGCGCATGGGTCAACGCCTGTTCGTATTCCGACGGGACTCGCGGCATGCGTCGTCGAACCAGGGCCGTTTCGCGGCAGTGGGCCCTCATTGCCGCCCACCGGCCGTTAGGGCTAGCGCGCTTTCAAGTTCGTGTGAGCGCGATCGAGTCCTCGCGTGTCGCGCCGAATCCGCGCGTCCGCGGGGCGCCACCAAGCGGCGGATAACCGGGTCCACGAGGCGATCGCCAGAACGTGAAAGCGGTCTAGCGCGGCGATACGCGCGACTAGATCGCGCCCGCAGAAGCGCGATCGAGGCTACTCGTCGTCGGACGACTTGGATGACGAGTCGTCCGAGGATTCGTCGTCGTCTTTGGGTTCGGGGGCGTGGCGGCGCTTGCGCTTGGAGGGCTTGGCCGGCTCGTCGTCGCCGCCCGCGGCGCCGCCCTGGCCGTCCAGCACGACCTCGACGCCGGCCCACGCCACGATGTAGCGATCGACGGCGCCCGCGACGGAGCGCGTGGTCGAATCGGGCCTGAGGGCGATGCCGTACTGCCGCCAATCGACGCCGCCACGCGCGCCGATCGTCCCCGACAGCTTGAACGCGACCGACGCCGATGCGTCGATACCGTACGCCGCCGCACGCGGGAAGTACCGCGCCGAACGGATGTGGTCGCCGCCCGATCCCGGGTCCAGCACCTGCAGGTAGGCCGCGGTGATGTCCAGCGAGACCTCCGGCGCGAGGATCACGCGCGCGCCCAGCGCCGGCCGGACGAACACATAGGCCAGCTGCGGCAGGTCGGTCATGGTCTGCTGCTGCGCGATCTCGAACACCTGTTGCCCGTAGGCGAGCGACACGTTCGGGATGAACGTGCCCATGGGGATGCGGACCTTGAGACCGCCCAGGAAGTCCCGGAACTTGGTCGCGGCTTCATCGCCGTTCGCCAGCGTCGTGGAGACGCCAACCCCGTAGTCGAAACGGCCGAAGAGGCCGACGTTCGCGGCGAAGCCTGACGTCCCGAACGCGGCTGGATAGAACTCGAGCCACAGGCCCGTCTCCGGTCCCGGCGTCAGCGTGTACGGTCCCAGGCCGGCGGCGCGCCCGTCGGACGTCCAGGCGAGCTGGCGAAACATCGCCTTGGCGCCCAGCCCGAACTCCAGCGCCGAAAGCGTCGACCCGCCGCTCGACTCCTCGTCGGAAGCCTTCGAGGAAACGGTCTCGACGGACTTCGACGAAGCCTTGGGCGACTCCTCGCCACCCGATTTCTCGCCGTCGTCGGACGCGGCGGCAGCGGCCGCGGGCGCCGCCTTCTTCTTCGTCTTCCCGAAGATCTCCTCTTCCTTGACGTCGTCGCTGGAATCGCTGCTCGCCGACGAGGAGCCCTTGGCGGAATCGTCGTCGTCCGCGGAATCGTCCGCTGCGGCCGCCGCCTTGCTGGACCCGCCGCCGCCGGCCGGCCGCTTGCGCTTCTTGGCCTTCGCGACCAGGACGCCGTGCCGCGCCCCGTCTTTTTTGGCGAGGGCGACAACAGACGAAACCTCATCCGCGCGCGCGGCGGACGCATCGCTCCCGAGCGACGTCAGGACGAACGCTCCAACCAGGCCCGCAACCAAGCTCTTCATTGCATCACGACCGCGGAATTCCAGGTGTATGGCCATATCCGCTAAGTTCCGTGGCGCCTCGCCAACGGCGCAACAATTCACACGAGAACGGTACGGCCCTTACCGATTTCGCGCCGCGCTAAGACGCGCAGGGCGTAGCGCGGCTGCGCCGCGACCTACTCGACGTCGCTCGGGGTCTCTTCTTTTTCGCCGCCGCCGCCGCCCTCGGACTCGTCCGGAGGGGGCGCCTTCTTGGCCTTGGCGGGCTTCTTGGGCGGCGGGGCCTCGCTCTCGCCCCCACCGCCGCCCCCGATGCCGTCGAGGACTATCTCCAGCCCGCCCCACACGCCGATGTAACGGTCGACCGCGCCGCCCGCCTTGATCGAGGGGTCGTTCATCTTCCAGTGCAGCGACATGCCGATCTGCCGCAGGTCGACGCCGGCGCGAATGCCAATGATGCCGGTGATGCGGAAGCCAAGCGACGCCCCGGCGTCCACGCCGTAGGCGGTCGCGGCCGGGTAGTAACCGGGCCCGCCAACCTCGCCCGCCGCCTTGCCGATTTGTACCAGGAGGTAGCCGGCGCTCACGTCCAGGTCGATCGTCGGCGTGAAGTAGATGCGCGCGCCGCCGCCCAGGTGGATCACCCCGTAGGTGAAGTTCGGGCGGTCCATCGCCATGGGAGGCGGGGTGAGCTTGAACGTCTGCAGGCCGTACGCCGCCGCGACATACGGAACGACGCTGCCAACCGGGATGCGGACCTTGAGGCCCGCGAGGAAATCCTGGTACTTCGTCGTCAGCGTTTGATTCTGCGGCGGCGGCGTCTTGGACGACGCGCCGATGCCGTAATTGAAGCGACCGAACAGGCCGATGTTCGCAGCGAACCCGTCGGTGGCGAACGCGGCCGGGTACGCTTCCGCCCAGACACTCACTTCCGGACCGGGCGTCAGCGAGTACGGCGCGAGCGCGCCCCCGTCCTGCGTCCAGACCAGGTTGCGGAACATCGCCGTGCCGCCGAGGCCCAGCTGCAATGCCGGCAGGACCACCGTGCCCGCGGCGCCATCCTCCGGCGGCGGAGCCTTCGCGGCCTTCGCTGGCTTCTTGACCGGTTTGTCCTCCTCCGGCTCGGGTGCCGGCGGCGGCGCTTTCTTCTCCTCGGCCTCGTCGGCCTCGGGCGCCGCCTTCTTGCTCGCCGGCTTCTCGTCTTCCTCGTCGGACGCGGACTCGTCAGGCGGCGGCAGCCCGCGATCCGACGTCGACTTCGACTTCGATCCGGCGGCGGGCGGCTTGTGCTTCTTGCCCCCCTTCTTCTTCTTCGCCTCCGCGGACAGCGAAGCGAGCAACACCAGCAGCGCGACGAAAAACGCCAGCCCCCGCGCTGCGGTCAGGCTGCGCGCGCGCGCGGAGACCAACGACGTCGACGGCGCGGGGCGGGTCCGGCGGGGCGGCAACGGGATACTCATACCGCATTTGTCGATCGATTTGATCCCGGATCTTTTTCGATCGAGATCCCGACGGCCTCAAAGCCGTGAGCCGGTTTGTACGTTTGCCGTTTCCGCCAGCGATTTCGAGGCGTAACGGTCGCGCGCCCCGCGCGGCGGCTAACCCGAGACGCCGTTCAGCGCGGCGTTGACAACCTTTCCACCCGCCGACGCGATGAAGTCGCCGGCCAGCTGGCTCGACGGGATGCCGAGCGCGATGCCCAGCGTGCGCGCCGCCGCGACGTGGGTCTGGTTGGCCGGGATGTCGCCGCTCGCCGACGCGGCGCCCGTCGCCGAATCGATCGCCGACGCCTGCAGCGCGTTGCCGCTGGCCGGGGTCGTGAGGCCGCCGATCACGCTCGGCTTCACGTTCTTGCCGATCATCACCATCACCGCGTGGTTGCCGTAATGATCGCGGCCGGCGCGGGCCTCCGCCTTCGCGATGGAATTCAAATTTCGGCCGAACACGTTCAACGTGGCGAACGTGACCTTGTCGCTCAGCGACAGGTTCGCCAGCGCGTCCATCACCTGCTGGATGCCGGCGATGCCGCTGACGTGCTGGTCCGCTTCGGCCTGCAGGTTCGTGTCCGTGTGGTTGTCGCCGCCGAAGGCGATGTGCATGGTCACGACGGGCGTGACGTTGGCGGCGAACAGCGCCGCCGCCGCCAGCGCCTGGCCCTGCACGTTGTCGCTGGTGATCGACGTCAGCGTGGTCGCGAGCTGATCGGCCAGCTTGCGCACCTGCGTCTGCGACAGCGCCATCGCGTCCAGGAACGCCTTCTGCGCGCCGGTGCCGTCCGACTTGGCGAGCGTGTTCAGCTTGTCGATCGTCGTGTCGCGGACCGTGCGCAGCTTGACGAGCGGATCGTTCTTCGACCCGGTCAGCAGCTGCTTCAGCTGCGTGGGCGCGATCGACGGCAGCGTGCGCCCGGCGTAGCTGACCAGCTCGGCGCCGTTCCGTCCGGCCCCGACCGCGATCGGCTCCGGCTGCACGGTGTTGAAGCAGGGCGCCAGGTGCTTCGCGAACGCGGACACCAGCATCTCGTTGCCGCTGGTCTTGCCCATCAGCTTCATCACCTTGGGCTGATCGCCGTGGACGGTCGACGCGGTCAGGTGGTGGAAGAACGACGTTCGTCCCAGCGTCGCGGTCTTCAGCTGTCCCTTGCTGGCGCCGACCACCACCGACGGATCGGCCCAGGGCAGCGCGGCCCCATAGGTGACGCCGCCCAGCGACACCGTCGTCGCCGACACTTCTTCCTGCGTCGGGTGAATCGCCATCGCCGCCGGCGCGGTGCCGCCCGTGGCGTACGTCCCCGGGCAGTTGCAGTTGATGGGATCGCCGTTGAAGTTGGCGCTGACCAGCAGGTACTGCATGTTGGCCTGGTTGGTGATGGCGCACTGCAGGCTCTGCGCGGTCGCCTGGCGCGGGTTCAGGAGGAACCAGGCCGGCAGCCCGGTCGCCATGGCGCGGAGGCCGACGTAGCCGGTGCCGAAGAGGCCGGTGAGGAGCGCGTCTCGTCGTTTCAACATGATGGCGTTTCCTTCTCCTAAAGGCCGAATGAAAGCGAGGTGGGCGACTGGCATGCCGCCGCGAAGGTGGAACGCAGCGCGTTCGTCGCCTTGGCGGTGGTGGAGCCCGTGTTCTGCGTCGACGTCAGCGCGGAGTTGTAGTGGTCGGTCAGGATCTGCACCGCCATCGCGTAGTGCGCGTCGCCCGACGGATAGCCGACGATGCGCGTCACCATGTCGGCGATCGCGTTCTGATAGCTCGCGCTCTGGTACATCGCCCCGGAGACGTCGACGACCTTGGCGGCCACGTTCTCGCACAGCATCTCGCTGGCGGCGCGGTAGAACAGCGTCGGGTCGGACGGCGTCACCGGGATCTCGCTACCGCGCGAGAACGCGTCCTGCGGCACGCTGTTCACGATCTTCACGGTCGCCGCCTGCGTGCTGTTCGGTATCGGCACGTCCAGCGCGCAGATGTCGGCGATCCCCAGCCGGTTCGACAGCGACGCGCAGATCTGATCGCGCCGCGAGATGCTGATGTTCACGCCGTTCTGATCGGTCGTCGCCGTCGAGGCGGCGTTGGTCACCAGGGGCGACGAGAACAGCTCGCGGATCAGCGTGGGGAACTGATAGCCGCCGGTCTGGAAGGCCAGCGCCACGCGGAGAAACTCGGGGTCGGTCTCCATGCAGCCCGACGAGTTCGCGTAGTAACAGAGCTGCTGCGTGACGGCCATGGCGAACCGCGTGACCGACTGGCCCGAGACGGTGTCTCCGGAGACCTGCGCCAGGAGCGGCCCCAGCGCGTACAGGTTCGCGCCCGTCGCGTTCACCGAGCCGAACGCCAGCAGGCCGCCCGGCGTCGCTGGCCGCGGGTTGGCGCCGCCGCCCGTGAACCGGTTGGCGGCCGGGAAGTCGTTGCGGTCGTTGAAGTCGTACTCCGCGGCCCAGAACTGGCGCAGCGGATCCAGGCTCTTGTGGCAGCCGACGCACTCGCTGCCCGCCACCGAGTGGTTGCTATCGAGACCGACGGTGCTGAGCGGCGTGATGCTGTTCGCGCTCGAGAACGACTGGCCCAGCGCCACCAGCAGCGTCTGGTTCGCGGTCACGCGGTGCTGGTTGCTGTCGTTCGTGTTCCACAGCGCGAGGTACGCCGGCGTCGTGTAGAAGCCGACGCGCGGCAACGACAGCGACAGCGACGTCATCGTCCGCAGCGTGGGCAGCTGGAACGACAGCGTCGTCGGCCGCGTGGTCGCGGGCGCGTTGTGGTTGATCGTCACCCACTGCCAGTCGGTGAGATCGGATGTGGTGAGGTACGGCTTCGACGCGTGCTCGAAGCAGGTCGGGTTGCCCGAGAACGGCAGCCGCGGCGTGAAGCCGAGCAGGCGCTGGAACAGCAGCGACGTGCCGCGGAACGATCCGGTCGTGGCCCCCGCGTCGCGGCAGGCCTGCGCGCTGCCCAGCGAGAAGCTGCCCGCGCCGCTGGCCGGCAGCTCGTCGCTGAACACCATGTTGGTCAGCGCCATCTCGAGCGGGATCGCGTTGGTGCTGTAGTCGATCGTCCAGACGGGCGTCGAGCTGCCGTTGTTGAAGGGCGCGTCGGGCACGGTCTCGATCTGGATGTAGAGGCTCTTGAGGCCGGTCGTCATCATGAAGCGCTGGGTCGTCAGCACCTCGGTGAACGGGCGCCCTTCCGCGACCAGCTGCCACGCCGTCAGCGCGAAGCTGTCCTCCAGGTTCTGCACCAGGCGGGCGAACGCGTCGTCGCCGACGGCGCCCGTCCCGATCGGTCCGAAGTCGAAGCCGCCGTTCTGCAGCAGCTGGATCTTGAAGTCCTCGGTCGCCTGGAATCCGGTCTGCTGGAAGTAGTTGCGGAAGAACGTCACCATCTTCGACTTGAACATCGCCGCGGTCGCGGCGTCGGACATCCAGCCGTTGATCAACGTCTGAAGGGCCATCTGCCCGTTCGCCGTGACGGCGGTGATCTCGGCGTCGGTGGGCGGCAGGCCGGTGATCAGGTTCTTCACCTTGCGGACCGCCGCGGCCGCCGCCAGCGGCTGGAACGGCGCGCCCGACGCGCCGGCGCCGCCCAAGCCGCCGAGGCCGGTCGTCCCCGCCACGCCGCCGGCGCCCGTGGTTCCCGCGCTTCCCGTCGTGCCGCCTCGTCCGGCCATTCCGGACGCGCCGGCCATGCCCGTGGTCCCGCCCTGGCCCGTCACGCCCATGCAGACGCCGTTCGTGCAGGTCTGGCCGCTGGCGCACGCGCGGCCGCAGGCGCCGCAGTTCGCGGTGCTGGTGTTGGTGTCGACGCAGCCCGCGCCGCACAGCATCTGCCCGGCGACGGAGCAGCCGCACGCGCCCGCGTTGCACACCGCGCCGGCCGGACAGGTGACGCCGCAGCCGCCGCAGTTGAGCGGATCGTTCCCGTTCGTGACGGCGCAGCTGCCGCTGGGGCACATCGTCGTCCCGGGATCGCACATCGACGCGCACGTTCCGCCGTTGCAGACCTCGCCGGTCTTGCACGCGTTCGTGCAGCTGCCGCAGTGGCTGCTGTCCGACGAGACACAGGCGCCGTTGCAGACGAGCGCGCCGGCCTGGCAGGCGCACGCCCCGTTCTGGCAGGTCTGGCCCGCGCCGCAGGTCTTGCCGCACACGCCGCAGTTCTGCGGATCGGACGCCACGTTCACGCACTGCGAGCCGCAGGTGATCAGCCCGGCGGCGCAGGTGGGCACGCCGCTGCCGCCCGTGCCCGTCGGGTTGGAGCTGACCTTTCCTTCGCAGCCGAGCAGCGACGCGATCGTCAGCGTCGCCACGATTGGGAAAATCCAAGCCTTCATCGCGACCACCTTTCGAACGAGCATCCGAACGCGCCCAGTTAGTGTCGCACCGCAGGCGAAAATGCGTGAAATTATTCGAAAATAATCAACGCGACCGTGCGTTTTAGGTGAGCCGGTTTTCGATTTCGTTGGTCCGTTCGGATTTCATTCAGGTCTCGTGTTGCGCTGCGCGGGACGTTCGCCGTTGCGCAACACGAGCATGGAAGGACGGGAAGCAGGGTCTTTTTTCGAGTAGTCTCCGCGCCGCTCCCCATGGCCATCTCCTGCGGCATCGTCGGTCTCCCCAACGTCGGCAAGTCGACCCTGTTCAACGCGCTCTCGTCGGCGGGCGCCGCGGTGGCGAACTACCCGTTCTGCACCATCGAGCCGAACGTCGGCGTCGTGCCCGTGCCGGATGCGCGGCTGGACGCGCTGGTCGAGCTCTACCACCCGAAGTCGACCGTCGCGGCGACGGTGAACTTCGTCGACATCGCGGGCCTGGTGCGGGGCGCGTCCAAGGGCGAGGGGCTGGGGAACCAGTTCCTCGCGAACATTCGCGAGACGGACGCGATCGCGCACGTCGTGCGCTGCTTCGAGGACGACAACGTGATTCACGTCGAGGGCCGCGTCGATCCCGTGGCGGACGTGGGGACGATCGACACCGAGCTGTGCTTGAAGGATCTGGAGACCGTCGACAAGCGGATCGATCGCGCCAAGAAGGCGCTGAAGGGACCGGCGACGCCGGCGACGAAAGACGAGAAGCAGATCCTCGAGATCTGCGAGCGCCTGCACAAGGGGCTGGACGCCGGCAAGCCGGCGCGCGCGCAGGGGCTGAACGCAGAGGAGCAGGCGCTGCTGCGCGACCAGGGCCTGCTGACGCTGAAGAAGGTCTTCTACATCGCAAACGTCGCCGAGAAGCAGCTCGGGTCCGCCGACGACGACAAGTTCGTGCGCGCGCTGCGCGCCCACGCGGACGCCGAGGGAGCGCCGGTGGTCGTCATCTGCGCGGCGGCGGAGGCGGAGATCGCCGGATTGGACGCCGCGGATCGGCCGGCGTTCCTGGAGAGCCTCGGGTTGAAGGAGCCAGGCCTGCACGCGGTCGCGCGTACGGCGTACAAGATCCTCGACCTGATCACGTTCCTGACCGCGGGCGAGGACGAATGCCGCGCGTGGACGGTGAAGCGTGGCGCCAAGGCGCCGCAAGCGGCGGGCGTCATCCACACGGACTTCGAGCGCGGCTTCATCAAGGCCGAGGTGATCTGGTGGGAGGACCTGATCAAGCTCGGGTCGGAAGCTGCGTGCCGCGCCAACGCCAAGCTGCAGCTCGAAGGCAAGGACTACGTCGTCCGCGACGGCGACGTCATCCACTTCAAGTTCAACGTCTAGCGAGCGTCGCCCGAGATCGGCCTGCCCTCACCCCGACCCTCTCCCGCAAGCGGGCGAGGGAGATCAGATCAGGTCCCCTCTCCCGCTTGGATCCGTTCCCCTCTCCCGTCTTCGGGAGAGGGTTAGGGTGAGAGTCCGTGCCCCCGCTAGATCTCGACGAGACCCTGCTGCATCGCGAACAGCGTCGCGGCGGCGCGCGTGGTGACGCCGGACTTCTCGAAGATGTGCTGCACGTGGTGGCCGGCGGTCTTCACCGAGATGT
>Ga0207708_10003122_pt1 | contig 12196 bp, 14 predicted proteins | sample KBSK5101metaG_FD_184340 | JGI IMG/M metagenome (GOLD analysis project Ga0207708, IMG submission 184340) | Corn, switchgrass and miscanthus rhizosphere microbial communities from Kellogg Biological Station, Michigan, USA - KBS K5-10-1 metaG... | ecosystem: Host-associated > Plants > Roots >...
CGAGCTCGAGGACGTCGACGTCGGCGGCGTCGGCGGGACGCTCGCAGGCAACGCGCTCTCGCTCGCTGCGATGCGCGCGACGCTCGATGAGGTGCTGACCGACGACGCGTTCGACCGGATGATCCCTCTCGCCGAGCGGTGGACGGACGGCGTCGAGGCGGGCATCTCCGAGTCGGGCCTGCCGTGGCACGTCACCCGTCTGGGATGTCGCGCGGAGTACCTCTTCGGCCCCGACCGTCCGCGCACCGGGGCCGAGGCGCACGCCGCGTCGAACTTCGAGCTCGAGCGCTACATGCACCTGTTCGCGCTGAACCGGGGCATTCTGCTCACGCCCTTCCACAACATGGCGCTCATGTGCCCCGCCACGACCGAGGCGGACGTCGACATCCACACCGAGGTCTTCCGCGAGGCGGTGCTCGAGCTCGCGGACGTGCCGGCGATAGAGGTCTAGATCCGGGAGAGGACGGCGAAGTCCGCGGAGTCCTTCGCGGCGTCCGGCGATTCGTCTCGCGCGGACGACTTTCCCTCCCGAAGCGCCGGCAGGGCGATGACCCGAGCCGTGACCCCGTCGAGCGTGCGCTCGTCGCTTCCGAATGCGTCGGCGCGCCAGGGCGCATCGCCGCCGCGGAGCGGAACGACCACGGTGCCGTCGTCGCGGCGGCGGAGGTACGTCAGCTCGAGCCGCACGTGGTCACGCTCGTACCCGGTGCCTCCGTCCTCGTCCGGGTCGGGCACGTGCTCCCAGCGGGCGCCCAGGAGGAGCCGCTCGATCCGTGGAACGTCGTCCAGCCAGACCGCGAGGTCGAGGTCGTCGTGGTGCCGGGTGACTCGACCGACATGGAAGTCGACGGCCCAGCCACCGAACACCCAGTACGCGATCCGCTCCTCCTCGAGCTGCGACACGACCTCGGCGAGCGCCGCGAGCTGTCCGCTGGCGTCCAGCGCCCAGCGGCGGTAGCGCACGAAGGCGAACGGCACTCCGTCCGCCGCGACGCTCTCCTGGCGATCAGCCTCTTCGAACGCACGTCGATCCCAGTCCGGGAAATGCGTGTCGCCCTCGATCTCGGCGTCGATCTCGGTCAGCAGCAGTTCGTCCGCGAACGGAAATGCCGCCGCGTAGATCTCGCCGCCGCCGATCACGAACACCGTCGCCTCGCCTTCGAGCAGCCGGAGCGCGTCCTGGATCGACGCCGCGCGATCCGCTCCCGGGGCGCTCCAGTGGGGGTTGCGCGTGACGACGACGTTGCCGCGACCCGGAAGGGGGCGGAACCGGTCCGGTAGCGACTCCCACGTGCGTCGTCCCATGACGACCGGGTGACCCATCGTGAGCGCTCGGAAGCGCTGCATGTCCTCGGGGAGTCGCCACGGGATCCCCGAGTCCCGCCCGATGACGCCGCCACGCGCGATCGCAGCGACGAGCGCGACTCTCAAACGGCGACCGGCGCGCGGATCGCCGGATGGTGCTCGTAGCCGACGACCTCGAAGTCCTCGTACGCGTAGTCGAAGATCGTCGGCGGTCGGCGGATCAGGCGCAGCGTCGGGTACGGGAGGGAGTCGCGCGAGAGGAGCGTCTTCACCTGGTCGCGATGGTTGTCGTAGATGTGGCAGTCGCCGCCCGTCCAGACGAGGTCCCCGACTTCGAGGTCGCACTGCTGCGCGAGCATGTGAGTCAGGAGCGCGTAGCTCGCGATGTTGAACGGGACGCCGAGAAACACGTCTGCGGACCGCTGGTAGATCTGGCACGAGAGGCGCTCGTTCTCCGCGACGTGGAACTGGAAGAACGCATGGCACGGGGCGAGTGCCATCCGCGGGATGTCGCCGACATTCCATGCACTCACGACGATCCGGCGTGACTCGGGATCCTCGCGGAGCAGCCGTACGACCTCGGCGATCTGGTCGACGTGCCCGCCGTCGGGGGTCGGCCAGCTCCGCCACTGGACGCCGTAGACCGGGCCGAGCTCTCCGTCGGCGTTCGCCCACTCGTCCCAGATCGTGACGCCCTGCTCCTGGAGCCAGCGGACGTTCGAGTCGCCGCGGAGGAACCAGAGGAGCTCGACCGCGACCGACTTGAAGTGCACCTTCTTCGTGGTCACGAGGGGGAAGCCCGCGGACAGGTCGAAGCGCATCTGATACCCGAAGACGCTCACCGTGCCCGTCCCCGTTCGGTCGCCCTTCGGCAGCCCGTCGGTGAGCACGTGGCGGACGAAGTCCTCGTACTGCGCCATGCTCCGACGATAGCGCGGAGCCCGGCGGCTGCCTCAGGTCGTGAGGAGCGGCGTGTCGGACCCCTGCTCGACGACGACCCACCCGTCGTACTCGTCGAACCGGTAGGGGGCGTTCATCGGCACGACCGCGGCGCCGGAGCGGCTCGTGAGGAACGAGCCACACAGGCCCTCGAGCTTGCCGTTCCGCGTCAGCCACAGCTCGTAGGGGCGGCCGCCCGGCGCGGGCTTCAGGCCCTCGACGGAGACCTCCATCGGCCAGTTGCCGGCGCCATCGAGCTGGAAGACGTGGAGCGAGGCGGACGCTTCGCGCGCCGCCGACGTTCCGGCCATGGAGACCACGAACGTGTCGTCGCCACCCTGGACGAGTGCTCCGCCGAGGGCGAGAAGGGCGACCGCGAACGCGGCCGCGACCGCGAGGAGCGCCCCACGTCGACGGCGTGGGAACTCCACGACCCGCGCCTGCGGCTCGAACTGGGGCGGCGGGCCGGCGGCGACGAGCAGGTCGTGCACGCGCTCGAGTCGCTCGCGCTCGCCGGGCTCGAAGTCCGTTCCGACGAGCTCGTCGAAGCTCGGGCTCATCGCAGCTCCTCGTCGAGCGTGTCGGCGAGCCGCGCGAGCGCGCTTCGCGTCCGTGTCTTCACAGTGCCCAGAGGAATAGCGAGCCGATCGGCGATCTCACTCTGCGAGAGCCCGCTCCAATACGCGAGCTCGATCACGGGCCGCTCGTGCTCGGGAAGCACTTCGAGGGCGCGGTGGACACACCACGCCGTCCATGAAGCTTCCGCCTCGTCGGCGGGATCCGGCTCACGCCCCGGGCCGTCCTCGAGCTCCGCGACCGGCTCCGGGGTGCGGCGCAGACCATCGGTGATCGCGTTTCGCGCGACCGCGTAGAGCCACGGGGCTCCCCGCCCCCGGGCCGGGTCGTACGTCCTGGCGGACCGCCAGATTGCGACGAAGGCGTCCTGGGTGGCGTCCTCCGCGCGACCTCGATCCCCGAGGCGTCGGAGTGCCAGGCCGAGCACCGCTCGCGAGTACCGGCCGTGCAGCTCGTCGAAGGCCCCGCGATCGCCGCCCGCGATCCGCACGATCAGCTGGCCGTCGGTTGCCTGAGGGAGCTGCACGCTGTGCATGATCGTGGTTGGTACCCGGAAAGACCCGGCTCGGATCGCGAGCGACGCAGCCATGTGTGCTGTGCTACGCGCTCGCGATCCCGGCGGATTGCGGGTACGACTATCCGCGCGCTGCGGCGAACTTCGCTGCGACGGCGTCCCAGTCGACGACGTTCCACCACGCCTCGAGGTAGTCGGGGCGGCGGTTCTGGTAGTTGAGGTAGTAGGCGTGCTCCCACACGTCGATCCCGAGGATCGGCGCCTGGCCGTCCATCACGGGCGTGTCCTGGTTGGGCGTCGACTTCACTTCCAGCCCGGTCCCGTCCCAGACGAGCCACGTCCATCCGGAGCCGAACCGCTTGACGCCGGCGTCGTTCACCGCCGCCTTGAGCTCCGAGACGCCGCCGAAGGCGTCTGCGATCGCGTCGGCGAGGTCGCCCGACGGATCGCCACCGCCGTTCGGTCCCATGATCTCCCAGAAGAGCGTGTGGTTCGCGTGACCGCCGCCGTTGTTGCGAACGGCCATGCGCTTGTCCTCGGGAATCGAGTCGAGGCTCGTCAGGATGGTGTCGAGGGACTGCTCGGCGTACGGCGTCCCCTCGAGCGCGGCGTTGAGGTTCGTCACGTACGCCGCGTGGTGCTTGTCGTGGTGGATCTCCATCGTCCGCGCGTCGATGTGCGGTTCGAGCGCATCGAACGCGTAGGTGAGGTCGGGAACGCTGAACGCCATGCCTGCTCTCCTCTCGATACGGGTTCCGTCGGGGCAAGGATATGCTCCGCGCGTTCCCGCCCCGCCTCTGGAGGAAACGATGTCCAACTTCGTCGAGATCAGACCGCGTGAGCTGAAGCCGGCCCTGCTCGAGTTGGACGGGATCTCGCGGACGACGATCGAGGCGCATTACCGCCTGTACCAGGGGTATGTCGCGAAGCGAAACGAGATCCTCGGGCACCTCGCGACCGTCGACCTCGGTTCGGCCAACCAGGTGTACTCGGACGTCAGGTCGCTCAAGGTCGACCTGACATTCGCTGTCGGCGGGATCAAGAACCACGAGCTCTACTTCGAGCACCTCGGTGGCGAGGGCGGTGACCCGGCCGGCGCGATCGGGGCTCTGATCGAGCGCGACTTCGGCTCCGCTGACGCGTGGCGCGCCGACCTGCGAGCAACGGGAATGGCCGGCCGAGGCTGGGCGTGGACCGCGTTCGACTGGGACGAGGGCCGGCTCTTCAACTACGTCGGCGACGCGCAGAACACGTTTCCCGTGTGGAACGCCACGCCGCTCGTCGCGCTCGACGTGTACGAGCACGCGTACTTCCTCGACTATCAGACCGACCGCGCCGCCTACATCGAGGCGTTCCTCCGGAACCTCGACTGGAGCGTCGTGAACGGCTGGGTCGAGGGCTATCGCATCCCCTCCGCATAACCCGTGACCGAGGCGCTCGCCATTCTCGGCGGGTACCTGCTCGGATCTCTCCCGTTCGGCTACTGGGTGCCGCGGCTCGTGCGCGGCGAGGACATCCGCACGAAAGGCAGCGGCAACGTCGGAGCGTCGAACGTCTTCCGGGTCTACGGGCGCTCGCTCGGCATCCCGGTCGCGCTGCTCGACGTCGCGAAGGGCTTCGCCGCGGCGTCACTCGGCCTGTGGCTCGGGGGTGACCTCGTCGGGGTGCTCGCCGCTGCCGCCGCCATGGTGGGTCACGCGAGACCGGTCTTCTTGCGCTTCCAGAAGGGCGGGAAGATGGCCGCGACGGCAGGCGGCGCGACATTCGCGCTCGCACCGCTCGTCGCGATCGTCTGCGTCGCGATCTGGCTCGTCGCCTTCGTTCTCACACGATTCGCATCGGTCGCGACGATCGTGACCGCGGTCGCGCTCGGTGTGCTCGTGATCGTCTTCGACTACTCGTGGCCGATCGTCGTGTTCGGCGTCGCCGGCGCGGTCGCCGTCATCGCGCTGCACCACCAGAACATCCGCCGGCTCTTTGCCGGCACCGAGCACCGCTTCGAACTACGCAGACCTCGCGCCAGCTAGCTGTTGAGCCAGGCGGCGAGCGTCGTCTGCTCGGGTGTCGGCAGACCGGTTGCGAGCTCGCCCCGAAGCTCTCCGACGGTCCCGAAGCGCTCGGCGACCACGTCGTGGACGTGGATCGTCTCGAAGTTGACCTGCTTCGAGAGCAGGAAGTCGTCGTCGTCGAGCTGCGGCAGCGTGTCGAGCGCGTCGCGGAGCGCGTGCCGCACGGAGTCCTCGACGAAGCGAGGCTGCAGGTGGGCGTGCTCGACGACGAACAGCTCGTCGGGTCGCTTCAGGAGGTCGTGGATCGGGGCGCTCATGGACCGCTCGGCGATGTCGACGAGGACTTCGGCGTCGAGATCCTGGTCGGTACCGACGAACAGCGTCTGTCGGCCACGCTGGTTGTGCGTCGCGATCGGGACGAGCTGGAGGATCCGCTCGATGTCGTCGGACTCGAAGCCGGCCTCCAGGAGCCGCTCGGACGCGCGATTGCGGACGAGCCCCTGGGCGCACGGGCACGCGTTGATGCCGTTCGCCTCGACACCGACCGCGCGGCGTGTGCCCGACTCGGACGCCGTCGCGATCCCGCAGAGCGTGACCATCTCCTGCGTCGCGAGGCGAGTCACCGGCGTGCGCCGGTGGATCGGCCATTGGGCACGGATCCAGACCTCGGCGCGCAATGCGCCCTGTCGCTCGACCACGTTGGTCGCGATGTGCTCTGCGAGCACCTCGACGAGAAGGGCTTCCTGCTCGACAACGATCTCGATCGCATCCTCGAAGAGCTCGGGGAAGCGCGACATGTGAACGCCCTTCTGGTTCGCCGCCAGGTCGACGGTGCAGTCGATCACGGCGGCCATGACGGTCTCGGCGTCGCCGCGGCGGATGCGCACGGCTTTCTGCACACCTGACACTCCCGCGCGGGAGAGCGCGAGGGCGATCTCCGGCGGTGACGCCTGGAGATCTTCGTCGAGCCTGACAACATCGGTCACGTGGGTCACCGTAGCAACGCCTCCTAGCGCAGAAGCCTCGAGAGCCGGCGGTCCTTCAACATCCGGCCGCCGGTCTGGCAGCTCGGGCAGTAGTAGATTGTGTGTTCCTCGAAGTCGACACGTTCGATGTGAGTGCCGCACTGCGGGCATTCCTTACCGAGCCGGTCATGGACGAGGTACACCTCCGCGTCACCTTTACCCCGCTCACGTAATTCCAATGCGCGCGTGAGGTCGTCGTGGATTGCGGTCGCGGGGCCCTCGACGTCCGCGTCGGACAGCTCGGTCGACGCCTTGAACGGCGACAGCCGGGCGCGGAGCAGGATCTCGTTCGCGTGGGCGCGACCGATTCCGGCGATGGCCCGCTGGTCGCGAAGGAGCGGATGCAGCTGCCGTCGCTCGCGGCTCAGGATCTCCCCGAGGGCCGACGCGTCCAGCTCGAGGGCGTCCGGCCCGAGGTGGCCGAGGTCGAGGTCGAGCTGCTCGGGCGTCACGAGCCAGACGCCGGCGCGCTTCTTCTTGCCTGCTTCGGTCAGGACGAGCTCGCCCCCGTCCGTGAAGCGCGTGCGGAACATCGGCGTCTTCGGCCCTTTCGCCCCCGGCGCGAGGTACCGGAGCCGTCCCGCGCTCATGAGGTGCACCCGGAGCACGAGGTCCTCGCCTTCGACCGGGAACAGGAGGTTCTTCCCGCGGCGGCGTGCCCCCTCGAAGCGACGGCCGTCGAGCTCCTTCAGCGGGGGCGCGACGGTCTTCAGCGTGGCGACGTGCGCCGGCCCCGCCTTCTCGATCGGCGCGCGGGCGACGAGCGGGTCGAGCTCCCGCACCCAGGCTTCGACCTCCGGCAGCTCAGGCACTCAGTGACGGTACCGCTTCCTCCAGCCCCGTCTCCTCCGCCAGCTCGTCGTCGACGGGCTCCGGCATGTCCCGGAGATGTCGCTGCGGAGAGAACACGATCCAGAGGACGGCCGACCCACCGCCGATCGCCCCCACGACGATCGTCTCGCGCAGGCCGATCCAGGAGGCGAGCGCGCCGCCGGTCAACGTCCCGAGCGGGATCGTCCCCCAGACGATGAAGCGCATCACCGAGTTCATACGGCCCTGGAGCCGCGGCGGGCAAATGGCCTGCCTGTAGCTCACCTGGACGATGTTGTAGACGACGACCGTGAAGCCGAAGATGAGCTGCGCCGTCACGAGCAGTGGGACTGCGGCGTTCCCGGACGGCGCGACGGCGTAGAGGATCATCGTCGGACCGAAGAATGCCGCCATCACGATCGTCGTCGGCCCGATACCGAAGCGCGACGAGATGCGCGTCGCCGTCAGCGCCGCGGCAAGCCCGCCGAGCGCGCCCAGCGAAAAGACGAACCCGATGAGCCCGGGCGAGAGATCGAGCTCGCGGACGGCGTACACGAGGATGATCGAGAACGAGACGCTCGAGAAGAAGTTCGACGTCGACGTGCAGCCCGCCTGCGCGCGGAGGTTCGGGTTGGAGAGCACGAAACGGAGACCCTCCTTGAGCTCCGTCCACATGCTTGGCTTCTTCCCGTCGCTGCGTTCGACGGTTGGGGGCGTCTCCTCGACCGCGCGGATGCGGAATATCGCGAGTGCGGAGGCTGCGAAGCTCACGGCATCGAGCAGAACGGCGTAGGGGGCGGTGAACACTTGGATGAGGACACCGCCGAGACCCGGCCCGCCGATCTGCGCCGCGCTGCGTGTGATCTCGAGCTTCGAGTTCCCCTCGATGATCTGGTTCCGCTCGACGAGGGAGGGCAGATACGACTGGTACGCGACGTCGAAGAAGACGGTGCAGATGCCGAAGAGGAACCCGACGACGAAGAGCTGGCCGAGCGTCAGGGCGTCGAGGACATAGGCGATCGGGATCGAGCCGAGGAGAAGCGCGCGGACGACGTCGCCGGCGATGAGGATCGGCCGGCGGCGCATGCGGTCGACCCAGACGCCGGCTGGAAGCGTGAAGATGATGAAGGGGAGGAACTCGACGGTGGTCAGCGCCGCGACCTCGAAGGCGGTCGCGTCGAGCACGAGGATCGCGGTGAGCGGGATCGCGAGCTGCGAGATCTGCGAGCCGAACTGGCTGATCGTCTCGCCGGTCCACAGACGGAGGAAGTCGCCGTGACGCCACAACCCTCCGCGCGGCCAGAGGCTACGCATGCTTCACCGGCGGAGGCGGCAGCGGCGTCGGAGCTCGGAAGAGCGCGTAGGCGAGCGCGTGGCTCGTGCCGTCGGGCTCTTCCGCACGCTGCAGATCGGCGACGAGCCGGTTCAGGCGCTGCTCGAAGCGGCGCCGCTTCTCGGGCGTGAGCCGGACGTGGATCAGAGCCGACGAGTCGTTCTCGTCGGGATCTCCGGCAGCGATGAGCTCGTCGGCTGCCTGTCGCAGCATCGTCGCCGCGAGCACGCCTCGCTTGACCTCCTCGGGCATTCCCTCGTCGCCCTTGAGCACGAACAGTCGCGCAACCCGCCCGTAGTACTTCTCCGTCAGCGCGCGCACCTTGCGCGTGCGGACGACACGGATCAGCCCCGCCGCCTCGAGCACTTTCAGGTGGTGCCCGACCGTTCCCTTGGGCGCCTCGAGCACGGTTGCCAGCTCACTCGTGCTTGCCGCGCGCTCGCGCAACATCATCACGATGCGCGCGCGGGAGGTGTCACCGAGGGCGCGAAGCTGCTTCGGATCCTCGACGACGAGGACGTCGTCGAGCTCGTAGTCGGGATAACGGGCGATGATGGCGGAACATACGGGAAATCCCGACCATTCGCAAACCTGGGCAACGGACCATCCTTTCGTAGGCTCCCCGTGTGGGCCCGATCGTGGTCGAGGTCGTGCGGGGAGACGTCGTCGAGGCGCGGCATCGCGTCCATGCGGTGGGTGTCTTGGAAGGTGAGATCGTTGAATCCGCTGGCGATCCTGGCCTCGTCGCCTTCTTCCGCAGCTCGGCCAAGCCGATCCAGGTGCTCCCGGTGGTGCGGGCGCGGCCCGACCTCACCGACGAGGAGATAGCGATCGCCTCCGCCTCCCACTTGCACAGGCCAGATCAGCTGGAGCCAGTCCGCACACTCCTCGCGAGGGCGGGCGCGACGGAGGCCGATCTCGAGTGCGGAGGCGCTGCTCCACTGGAGCACACGTGCTCTGGGAAGCACGCGGCCATGCTGCTCCTCTGCCGCGAGCGCGGATGGCCGATGGCGGGGTACCGGCTCGAATCACACCCCTGCCAGCAGGAGATTCTCGAGCTGGTCGCGGCTGCCGCGGACGTCGACAGTGACGCGGTGTCGACCGCTACGGACGGGTGCGGTGTTCCAACCTACGGCGTGACGCTGGAGCGGATGGCGTCCACCTTCGCTCGATTCGACGCGACGGACGCCGGGCGACGGGTCGCTGACGCGATGCGACGCAACCCCGAGCTGGTAAGCGGAGACGTGCGGGTCGACACCGACCTCATGCGACTCGGGGACGGCTGGGTCGCCAAGTACGGGGCGGAGGGGTTGCTCTGCGGAGTCCGCGACGGACTCGGTGTCGCCTTGAAGGTGGACGACGGCGCGCCTCGAGCCCTGCGGCCGGCCCTCGTTGCGTTCCTCGCCCGACTCGGGCTCGAGTCGGGCGCGCTCTCGGACGCTCCGATCGAGAACTCGCGCGGCGAGGTCGTCGGCGAGCTGCGCGTCACCAGCTAGGCACCACGCGTTAACACAGTGGTCCTCTTCACACGTCGTCCTTTTCGGACTACGATCCGCGCGCTTTTGGTGGTGAAGGGCCGGGGCGGCAGGCGGGCCGGCTCAAGTGAGTGCAGTGCGGTAAGGCCAGTACCCGTTCGAGCGCGAGAGGAGAAAGCCCACCCATGCTGTCCGTCGATATCGCCCTCCCCGAGGTCGAGGAGCTTCAACGTCTGGTCGAGCAGGGCCTCGAGAAGGGGTTCCTCACGTACGACGAGATCGTCTCCGGGCTCGACGAAGTCGAGCTCACGAAGGAGCAGATCGAGGACTTCTACGCGTACCTGATCGACCATGCGATCGAGCTCCACGAGGGCACCGAGCACAAGGAGTTCCCGCACGCCGAGCCCGTCCCGGTGGAGGAGGAGAAGGCAGAGCCAAAGCTCGACCTCTCGGTGGAGCCTTCCCTCGACTCCCTGCGCCTCTACCTCCGCGAGATCGGGAAGGTCCCTCTGCTCACCGCTGACCAGGAGGTTTCGCTCGCGAAGCTCATCGAGCGCGGCGACATGTCGGCGAAGCAGCACATGATCGAGGCCAACCTCCGGCTCGTCGTCTCGATCGCGAAGGGCTATCTCGGGCGAGGTCTCTCGTTCCTCGACCTCATCCAGGAGGGGTCACTCGGCCTCATCCGCGCGGTCGAGAAGTTCGACTATCGCCGCGGCTTCAAGTTCTCGACCTACGCGACCTGGTGGATCCGCCAGGCGGTGACTCGCGCGATCGCTGACAAGGCGCGCACGATCCGGATTCCGGTGCACATGGTCGAGAAGCTCAACAAGGTCGTCCACATCGAGCGCCAGCTCGTTCAGCGACTCGGGCGCGAGCCCCTCCCGGAGGAGATCGCCGAGGAGCTCGAGATCGACGTCGAGGAGGTCCGCGAGATCCTCCGGATGTCGCAGCTTCCGATCTCGCTCGAGAAGCCGATCGGCGAGGAAGAGGACTCGTCGCTCGGCGACTTCGTCCCCGACGAGGCGGCCGAGTCGCCGTTCGACACCGCGTCGCTGTCGCTTCGCCGCGAGGACGTCGAGCTTGCGCTGGCCGCGCTTCCCGACCGGGAGCGCCGGGTCATCGAGCTGCGCTACGGGCTCGACGGGTCGCAGCCGTGCACGCTCGAGGAGGTCGGACAGGCCTTCGGCGTGACGCGCGAGCGAATCCGCCAGATCGAGAACAACACGCTGAAGAAGCTCGAGTCGCTCCCGGAGGCGCAGGGACTCCGGGACTGCGTCTGACCCAGGACAGAGGAGCGTCCGTCCCACACGCCGCGGCCGCGAAGCGTCGGCTCTTGGGGATCTTCCCCCGACCGGAAGTCGTGCGGTAGCACACTTCCGGTCGTGGGCACGATTCAGTACGTAGGACACGCGACGGTCTTCGTCGATCTCGACGGCGTGCGGTTGCTCACGGATCCGCTGCTCCGGAATCGCGTTGCGCACCTTCGTCGCGCGAGCGGGATTTCAGCGCGGGCTCAGCGAGGGGTTGACGCCGTGCTCATCTCGCACGGCCACTACGACCACCTCGACCTCCCCTCGCTCGAGAAGCTCGGAAAGAAGCTCCCGATCGTCGTTCCGCGGGGGCTCGGCGGCCTGCTGCGCAAGAAGAAGTTCGAGTCCGTCCTCGAGGTCGAGGCGGGGGAGACGCTCTCGATCGGAAACGTCCAGATCCGGGCTGTGCCTGCCGAGCACGACAGGGGTCGCGCGCCGTTCGGCGCGTCGGCCGATCCGGTCGGGTATGTCGTCTCGGGCTCGTCCTCGATCTACTTCGCCGGCGACACGGACCTGTTCGACGACATGGCCGAACTCGGGCCGGTCGACGTCGGGCTCATCCCGATCTGGGGCTGGGGCCCCGGGCTCGGCGGCGGTCATCTCGATCCGGAGCGTGCGGCCGAAGCGGTCGCGCGCATCGGCCCGAAGACCGTCATCCCGATCCACTGGGGCACGTACTTCCCGATCCATCTCGGCCTGACCGGCAAGCCTCGTTTCGTCGATCTACCGCCATTGCAGTTCGCCGCGGCGCTGAAGGAGCACGCGCCCGACGTCGAGCTACGCGTGCTTCGCGTCGGCGAAGAGACGGACGTCTAGGCCGGGAGCAGCTTGGCTGTTCCGAGCGCGGACACGGCGCGCTCGCGGAGCTCGCTCGCGACCTGCGACACGTCGGCGCCG
>Ga0207708_10003123_pt1 | contig 12195 bp, 9 predicted proteins | sample KBSK5101metaG_FD_184340 | JGI IMG/M metagenome (GOLD analysis project Ga0207708, IMG submission 184340) | Corn, switchgrass and miscanthus rhizosphere microbial communities from Kellogg Biological Station, Michigan, USA - KBS K5-10-1 metaG... | ecosystem: Host-associated > Plants > Roots >...
GGCCCGTGCCTGCGTACCCGCCGAAGCCCGAGGACGTCGTCGACGTCGACCCGATGCGCAACACGCCGATCCCGTGGAACGTCATGAAAGTCTGGTCGCTCGAAGCGTCGCAACGCGACGGCGAGCTCTGGTGCGGCACGATCCCCGGCGGGTTGTTCCACTCGCGCGACGCCGGCGATAGCTGGAGGCTCGTCGAAACCCTCTGGAAGCATCCGGACCGCAAGCTCTGGATCGGCGGCGGCGCAGACTATCCCGGAATCCATTCGGTGCTCGTCGATCCACGCAACCCCGACGTGGTCCGACTCGGCGTCTCGTGCGGCGGCCTATGGCTGACCACCGATGGCGGCACGTCGTGGGGCTGCAAAGGCCAGGGCATGCGCTCCGACTACGCGCCGCCCGATCAGGCGTACGAGCGGCGCTCGCAGGACGCGCATCGCGTCGTGCAGTGCAAGGAAATGCCCGACCACATCTGGATCCAGCATCACAACGGCATCTTTCGCAGCACCGACGGCGGGCTCACCTGCACGGAGATCAAGAACGCGCAGCCGTCCGTGTTCGGCTTCCCCGTAGTCGTGCATCCCGAAGAGCCCCGAACCGCGTGGTTCGTGCCGGGCAAGAAGGATCAGTTTCGCTTTCCCGTCGACGGCGCGCTCGTCGTCTCGCGCACGCGCGACGGCGGCGAGAGCTTCGAGGTGCTCGCCGAAGGCTTGCCGCAGCAACATTGCTACGACGTCGTCTACCGTCACGGGCTCGACATCGATGCCGACGGCGATACACTCGCGTTCGGCAGCACCACCGGCAACCTGTTCGTCAGTGAGAACCAGGGAGAGCGGTGGCAGAACGTCAGCAACTACTTGCCGCCGATCTATTGCGTCCGTTTCGCGAATTGAGCGCCGCGCGGGCGCATCGCGTTTCAATCCCTCTTCGTAGCCGAATCGGAGCCCGCGAATGTCCGTCACCGAAGCGCTCGCCGAGTACGTCACGCACAGCACCTACGAAGCGATCCCAAGAGATGTTCGGGACGAGGCGAAACGCGCGATCGTGAACTATCTCGGCTGCGCACTGGGCGGCGCCGTCGAGCCCGCGCTTGGGCTGGCGATCAAGACGCTCGCGCCGTTCTCGGGCAACGCAACCGCGTGCGTGCTCGGCCGCGTGGAGCGGTTCGACGCGCTGCATGCGGCGCTGTTGAACGGCATCGGCTCGCACGTGCACGAGTACGACGACACGCTGCCGAAGAACTACATCCACCCGAGTGTGCCGGTCGCCTCGGCGCTGTTCGCGTACGCGAGCGCGAATCCAACCTTAGGATCCGACTTCGTGCACGCGTTCATTCTCGGGTTCGAGGTCGAGTCGCGCATCGGCAACGCCGTGTATCCCGCGCACTACACGACCGGCTGGCACATCACGTCGACGACGGGTGTGTTCGGCGCGGCCGCAGCCGTCGGCAAGTTGCTCGGCCTCTCGACGAAACAGATGGTCTGGGCATTCGGCCTCGCGGCGACGCAAGCCGCGGGCATCCGCGAGATGTTCGGCTCGATGGCGAAGTCGTTTCAGCCGGGCCGCGCCGCGCAGAACGGTTACACGGCGGCGCTGCTGGGACAGGCCGATTTCACGGCCGGCGAGAAGGCGCTCGAGGGGCCGCGCGGGTTCGCGGCAGTCACCGCCGCGCAATACGATCTCGGCAAGATCACGGCCGGCTTGGGCAAGGACTTCGAGCTGCGCGACAACGCGTACAAGCCGTACGCGTGCGGTCTCGTCGTGCATCCGACGATCGACGGCTGCAGCCAGCTGCACCGCGAGCACCATCCGTCGCCCGATTCGATCGCGGGCGTGCGCTTGCGAGTCGCCCCTTTGGTGCTCGACCTGTGCAACAAGAGCAACTTGAAGCGCGCGCTCGAGAGCAAGTATTCGATCTATCACGCCGCCGCGATCGGGCTCATCCGCGGCAAGGGCGGCATCCAGGAGTTCACGGAAGAAGCCGTAGCGGATCCGGCGCTCGAGCGCGTCCGCGCGGTGACTTCAGCTGTCGGCGACGAGACGATCACAGAGGACCAGGTTCACATCGAGGTCGTGTTGCGCAACGGTCAGACGCTGACGAAGTTCGTCGAGCAATCGCTCGGCAACGTGCATCGTCCTTTGAGCAACGAGCAGCTCACGGAGAAGTTCGTCGACCAGGCCGTGCTCGCTCTGCCGCGTCACCAAGTCGACGCCGTCGTCGAGCAATGCTGGCGCGTCGACACACTCGCCGACGCCGGCGAGCTCGCGCGCGCGACCGTGCCGCGCACCGCCGGCGCGCTGCGCTCGGGGCGCGCGACGCACTGAAGCATGCGCTTGGCTCGCCGCACCGCAGGTCTCGCGCTGCTCGCGACGCTCGCCTTCGTCGCAGGCTGCGGCGGGCAAACGGGCGGCGCGACAGAGATCCGCATTCCGCTCGGCGCCGGCGGCGTCGGATTCCTGCCGCTGCTCGTGATGCGCGACCTCGAGCTCATCGAGAAGCACGCGAGCGCCGCCGGGCTTCAGGACCTCAGCGTGCGCTGGATCGATCTCGGCGGCCCGGCCGTCATGAACGACGCGCTGCTGTCGGGCTCGGTCGACTTCATCGCGGCCGGCCCTCCGGCCTTCATCACGCTCTGGGATCGCACGCGCGGTTCGGCCGACGTGCGCGGCGTCGCCGCGATGTCGTCGCTGCCGATGTACTTGAACACGACGAACCCGGCGCTCAACACGCTCGACGATCTCAAAGAGACGGACAAGATCGCGGTCACCGCCGTCAAGGTCTCGATCCCGTCGATCAACATGCAGATGTACGCCGCGCAGCGCTTCGGGCCGGGCGAGGCGTTTCGTTACGATCGTTACACGGTCACGATGACGCACGCCGACGCGCTGATCGCCTTGCTCTCGGGCGGGAACCAGATCAACGCGCACTTCACGTCGCCGCCGTTTCATCAGCGCGAGATCAAGGATTCGCGCGTCCGCACATTGCTGAACACGGACGACATCATGGGCGGCGCGACGACGTTCACGATGCTGTCGACGACGGCGCGGTTCCGCGACGCGAACCCCGGTGCGTACGCGGCGGTGCTCGCCGCGCTCGACGAAGCCAACGAGATCATTCGCAGCGACCCGCGGGCCGCCGCCGAGATCTTGTTCGCGGCCGACTCGGCCGCGGGTTTTTCCGTGGACGAGCTCGTCGAGGTCCTGCGCGACCCCGACATCCGCTTCACGACGACGCCCGAGAACACGGAGAAGTACGCCGAGTTCATGCTCTCGATCGGCTCGATCGAGAATCGGCCGAGCTCGTGGCGCGATCTGTTCTTCCCCGAGATCCACGGGGCGCCGGGCTCATAGGCCTCGCGACTCGAAATCCCTTACGCTAGGGCGATGCTCGGATCAAAAGACGCTCGCGCGAAGGCGCTCGCAGACAAGGTCGACGCGGCAGCGACCAGTGGCGCATTGGCGCTGCGCATGTTGGCCGCCGTCCTCGCGGCAGGTGCCGTCTATTACCTGGCGACGCGCGCGGCCTGGGTGATGACCTTTCCCGACAGCAAGGTCTCCCTGTTCTTCCCTCCGCACGCCATCCTGGTTTCCATCCTGCTGCTGGTCCCCACACGGCACTGGTGGGCCTTCTTGTTGGCCGCTGTTTCCAGTCACTTCGTCGCCATGCAGCAGGAACAATGGCCCCTGGCCTACGCGCTGCAATGTGAGGCCTTCGACGCGTTCAAGATTGCGCTGACGGCCGCCGCCATCCGCACGTTCATCAAGTCACCGCTCCATCTCCTCGGACTTCTCGAAGCGATCCTCTTCGTGCTGATCGCGGTGATCCTCATTCCCGTCGCCACAGCCTTGTGGGGCGCCGCTTTCACCGTCGCCTATGGCTATGGCACTGACTACTGGGTCGAATGGCGCAACCTCGCCATCTCCAATGCGGTGACGACCATCGTGCTGGTGCCGGTCATCCTGATCGGCGTCCAGCACCTCAGATCCGGGTTCAACGCCGAACGCGGACGCATCGTGGAAGCGGCTCTCCTCGTTCTCGGCATCCTCGCGGTCGGATGGCTCGCATTCGATGGCTCGCACGCAGGACCGGACACTTCGCCGGCGCTCCTCTACGCACCCATTCCGCTTCTGATCTGGGCGGCGCTGCGCTTTGGGCTGGGAGGCATGAGCGCCTCCGTGCTGCTCATCACGATCATGGCCATTTGGGGAACGATGCAGGGACGCGGTCCGTTCCTCGAGCAAGCCCCTGCCGAGAATGCGTTGGCCCTGCAATTGTTCGTCCTCATGGCCGCCACGCCGCTGTTGCTGCTCTCGGTTGCGATCGACGACGAAAGACGATCGAAGGAAACGCTGCGCGTGACCGAGCAGCGCATGAGCCTGGCGGCCGAGAGCGCGCAGCTGGTGTTATGGGACTGGGACCTGGCAAAGGACAAAGTCTGGATCGAGGACCAGGGAATCTTCGGCTTCCCTCCGGACACCGCCGTCGATCACGCCACGCTGGGTGGAAGCGTCCATCTCGACGATCGTGCCGTGCGCGATACCGCGATCCAGCGTGCCCTCGCAAACGGCGGCCATTACGAATCCGAATTTCGCGTGATCCTGCGCGACGGCTCCGTGCGATGGATCGCGGCGCGCGGCCGCAGTCCAACCGCCGTCATCAACGACAAACCGACACGAATACTCGGAATAGCAATCGACATCACGCGCCAGAAGCAAAGTGCCGCGGAAGCGCAGCTGCAACGCGAGGAGCTCGCGCATCTCTCGCGCGTTGCAACGATGAGCGCGCTATCGGGCTCGCTTGCGCATGAGTTGAATCAGCCGCTCACGAGCATCCTCGCCAACACGTATGCGGGCCAAAGCATCGTGTCGAAGGAGACGCCGGACCTCGCGGAGGTTCGCGCCATCTTCGCCGACGTCGGCAGCGCCGCCAGCCGCGCCGGAGACATCATCGAGCGCATGCGCACGCTGCTGCGCCGCGGCCAGGTCACCCTTCAGCCCGTCGACGTGAAGGAGAGTCTCGATGAGCTGCTGCGTCTCACGCGCACGGATCTCATTGCGCGCGGTGTCTCGGTGACGGATCTCACGACCGGCGATCTTCCCGCCGTGATGGCGGATCGCGTGCAACTCCAGCAAATCCTCCTCAACCTGATCAAGAATGCCTGCGATGCGATGCAAGCCAACTCGCCCGCGGATCGCAAGCTCACGCTCACGTCTTCCGTCGAGCGGAACGAGCTGCGCATCGGCGTGCTGGACTGTGGAGTCGGATTACCGGACGACGTCGAGTCGTTGTTTCAGCCGTTCCGTTCCACGAAGGAAGGCGGGCTGGGAATGGGCCTGTCCATCTGCCGCTCGCTCGTGAGCGCGCAGGGCGGCAGGCTCTGGGCGGAGCCGAGGGCCACGCGGGGCGCCGCGTTCTACGTCGCGCTACCGCTGGTCATGACAGGTTATCCTAATCTGCAAAATCAAATAGTTACAAACACAACTTGATGTATTTTTAGGGACCCCTCCGCGGAGGGATTGCTTCTAGCCGCGCGCGAAGCGGCCGGCCGTCAGTGCAACAGCAACTTCTGTGCGCGCCAGTTCAGCAGCTCCGCGACGTAGAGCTCGTTCTCGGACGGACACGCGATCTCGTGGATCCAACCGAACTTCTTGAGTGTCTTGCCGGAGCCGCCGAGCCAGCCGAGAACCTTGCCGTCCAGCGACATCTTGTAGATGCGCCCCGGATACGAGTCCGACACAAACATGACTTGGTTCGGCGGCGGCGTGATGCAAATGGCCCACGGCGCGCCGGGCCGCTGCGTCTGCACACCCGGGCCCGTTTCCGCGGGGCGGTTGCCGATCGCGACGGGCGAGTTCGGCGCCACGGGCACGTCGATCGTGTACACGTCGAGCACCTTGCCGGACGTGTCGAGCACCTGGATGCGCCGGTTGCCGCGGTCCGCGACGTAGACGCGATCGCGCGCGTCGATCGCGATCGAGTGCAGCGTGTTGAACTGCCCGCGCTCGGCGCCGTATGAGCCGTACGACGCGACCCAATTGCCGTCCTTGTCGTACTTCGCGACGCGCGAGTTGATGTAACCGTCGCTGATGTAGATGTTCTCCGCGGAGTCCCACGCAACGTCCGTCACTTGGCGGAACTGGCCGTCGATCGGCGCGAGCGGCGGCTGCGGATGCTCGAGCGGATGCGCGCTCTCGTCGGAAGCCTCGGGCTTGCGGCCGAACACCATCTTCACGCGGCCCGCGGGGTCGAAACGGATCACCATGTCCGAGCCCTTGTCCGAAACCCAGATGTCGTCGTTCTTGTCGACGCGGACGGTGTGCGCGAACGCCCAGGCGTAGAGATTCTTACCGATCTCACGCACGAACCTCCCGTTTTGGTCGAACTCGAGCAGCTGCGTTGCGGCGGCTCCGTACGCGGGTCCCGTCGTGTTGCCGCGCGACAGCACGAAGATGTGCTTCTTCGAGTTGACCGCGATGCCGGCCAACTCGCCGAAGTACATGTTTTCCGGAAGCTTGAAAAACTCGGGCACGGAGTCGTACTGGATCTCCGGCGGCATCTGTTGTGCCTGTGCGGCCAGCGATGCGCAGAGCCCCGCAGTAACGGCGCAAAGCATGAGTCTCATCGGTCGTCCCCCAAAAGTTATCGTCGATCTGATGGACGATGAAGTAATCGTGCGGCATCGTACACTGGCGGTCCGGCCGAGACACGTTGTCCTTGCCAGTGGCGTGCACTTTCAGCACGCCGCAGTGGTTGACGCAGTATGGATTGGCCCACGGGCCCGAAGGCGGTTCCGCGATGAGATCTCGACGTCTGGTCTGTATCGTTGCAGCCGCGACGCTCGGAACGGTCGCCACGCAAGCGCAACGCGCTCCGGAGCTCGTGTTCGATCCGACCTGGCCAAAGGATCTGCCGACCAACTGGAAGCTCGGCGGAGTGACGGGGCTCGCGCTCGACGGCGATGAAAACGTCTGGGTTTACAACCGCCCGAACGACCTCACGAACATCGAGCTGCACGCCGAGCTCGACCCGCCGCTCGCGCTCTGCTGCGTGCGTGCTCCGTCGATGATCCACCTCGACAAGGCGGGTCGAGTCATCGGCTCGTTCGATGCCCCGCAAGGCCACGGCATGGACGTCGACAGCGACGGCTTCGTGTATCTCGGCCAAGACACCGTGCGCAAGTACGATCCGCGGACCGGCCAAGTCGTCGGCGAGATCGCGCGCGCGCCGGAGCGCGAGGACGGCGGCCCGGTCGGTTTGCAGCCCGCCAACCGCAGGCCGGGGCAAGGCGGCCGAGGGCCCGTCGCGGCGTTCCTGCCGCAGCCCCCGTCCGATCCTGCTGCGGTCGCAACACAGGCCGAGCGCCGCGCCGCGTTCCGCGCGAAGTATCCGCCGTCGACGCCGATGATCGTCGGTCAGCTCGAGGAGATCCGCATCGTCGAATCCGACAACGAGCTCTACGCCGCCGACAGCTACTTGGGCGGGCGCGTGCTCGTGTTCGCGCTCGACACGCTCGCGTTCAAGCGCGGCTGGGGCGCTTACGGCAAGCCGCTCACCGAGATCAGCGTCGACGATGCCGACCACCGTTACACACCGAACGGCACTAGCCCACGCGACTTCGTCGGTCATCTCACTATCAACGTCTCGCGCGACGGGCTCGTCTATGCAGCCGATCGCAACGCGAATCGCATTCACGTGACGCGCAAGGACGGCACGTTCGTCGCGGAATGGGTGCTCGCGCCGGGCACGGGCGTCGGAGGCTCGACGGGCGGCATCGCGTTCTCACCCGATCGCGAGCAGCGGCTGCTCTACATCTCGGATCTCACGAACAATCGCATCTGGTTCTTGAATCGCGCCGACGGCCGCCTCGTCGGCGAAATGGGCCGCATGGGCGAGAACGGCGGGCAGTTCTTCGGCCTGCACATGATCGCCGTCGATTCGCAAGGCAACGTCTACACGGGCGAGGTCTTCCAGGGCGAGCGCGTGCAGCGCTTCGTGCCTACCGACAGCGCGAAAGGCCGGCTGTTGAAGCGGCTGCCCGACACTCCGTGAGCCGATCGCGGCTCGCCTAGGACATCACGGTCGCGATCACGACGGCGACAAAGAGGAGCAGCGCCGACTTGTAGATCGCGGCCGCCACGTTGCCGGCCTTGATCTCGTCCTCGAAATCGACGCGCGTGTACAGCCAGCGGTCGATCGCACGAACGGCGATGACGCCTACGAGCAGCGCCATGACCGAATACACGAGGTTGATAGTCAGATACACCATGGACTGCTGGACCGTCGTGATCTCCATCGTCATTCCTCCACGATAAAAGGGGTGGTCGGTCGGCTGCGCTCCCAGCCCACGGCCCACGCGGTGAGGTCGCCCACGTCCGCGTACTCCAGGCGCGCGCTCAAGTAGTGCATGACGTCGGTCGTCGCGTAATCCGCGGCGCCGCTCACGTTGTAGAGATCGCCGGCTCCGAAGAGGTGCAGCCCTTCGTGCGCGAGCGTGAACGCCAAGCCGTCCCAGCTGGCCGGCCCGTTCGACACGTAGACGAGCGACAGCTCCGAGTCGCAATAGCCGCCACGCGTGCATATCGAAGAGAACGAGCGGCCGTCCTGCGGCGTGTGAACCACGAGCATCACTTGATCGGCCGCTTCCTCTCCGACGAGGGCGGCGAACCACTGTCGGAGCGAGTCGTGCCCCAAGTTCGTCACGAGCTGCAATGCGGTGCTGCGCGCGCGATCGACATCGGGAAACACCGGCAGATCGCCACCCGCGAGCGGCACCTCGAAAACACGGTCGACGAACTCGGGAGCGACCACGCCGCGTGCAGCCGCCTTCGCCACATACCAACGCTCGACACGGGCCAGGGTACTTCTAGCGAACACGCGGTCGACGTCCGTCCAGCGCCTCGGGCCGGCGGGGTCCACGAGCACGTAGGCCACGACGACGCGGCCGCGCAGCGCGGCGGCCGGTCCGGTATTGCGCGACGCGCGATAAGCCTGCGCCATGTCGCGCTCCCCCTGCGCGCGCCGGATCGCTTCTTCGGCGGCGGCGAGCGCGCGACGTCGCTCGTCGGTCGGCGCGAGGCTGACAGCGCTCGACAGCGAGTCGCGCGCGCGATGCCAGTGCCAACGCAGGGCGTGCACGTGGGCTGCCCAGGTGTGCAGCAATGCGCTCAGCTGCGGCCCCGCCTCGTCGGCGCGCTCCAGAGCACGCTCGATGTGTTTCAGGGCCGCATCCGGGTCACGGCCGAGCAGGACTTCCGCCTGCCGGACCTCCTCGGCGAGCGCCGGCGGCACGACGATCTCGACCGGCGCGACGGCGTCGGGAGCTCCTTCGTCCGGTCCATGTCGCACCGACACGAGCTGGAAGAAGACTCCACTCGCGATCGCAAAGTAGAAGAGAGCCCAGCCCGTCGACAGCGGTTTCTTGCGCACGTGTCGCCCCCCCGCGACTGCTGCGGCGAGGATACGCTATCTCAAGTGCGCTGTTTCCTCAGGCGCCGCCGACGCGCCGTCCCTCGATGACGAACATGTTGAACGCGTCGGGAACAGGGATCATCGCCGTGATCGACAATCCCGCGCCGCGATAGAGTGCCTCCCACTCGACGCGGGTCCGCTCCTTGCCCGGCAACAGCAGCATCATGTTGACGTCCAGCAGCTTTTGCGGGACATCGGAGACGTCGCCGAGCGGCGGCATCACGTTGTCGATGCAGATCACGCGCCCGCCCTTGTCCAACCGCGCGCATACGTTCGCGAGGACCGCCGCGCAGGATGCGTCGTCCCAGTCGTGCATGATCAGCTTGAGCACGTACGCGTCGGCCGCGGGCACTTCCTTGAACATGTCGCCGGCCACATAGGTGAGGCGCCGCGCGACGGAGTCGCTCTTGACCGGCAAGTGCGTCGGAGCAGCGTCGATGACCTCGGGCAAGTCGAACACGACGCCGCGCACCTCGGAGTACTTCTCGAGCACGGCGATGGTCAACGGGCCATAGCCCGCGCCGACATCGACGAGCGTGCGAATACCGGCGAAGTCGTAGCGCTCGAGCACGCCGACGTTGGCGACGGCGCTGTGCGCTTTCAGCGTCTCGCCGAACTCCTCGAGCGCCTTCGGGGTTGCGGCGAGATAGTCGAAGAAGTCCATGCCGAGCTGCGCGCGCGCTTGCGAGTGGCCCGTCGCGAGCCCCTCGGGCAGTCCCGTCCAGACCTTCCAGAGCGTGCCGCCCGAGTACTCGACGAAACGCTTCAGCGTGCCCGGCGTGTCGCGCGTCAACAGCGCCGATAATCGCGTCGGCCCGAAGCGGCCGACGGAGTCCTCCGTCACGACACCGAGCGCCGCGCAGGCGCGCAGCGCGCGGTGCAGCGCGACGGGATGCGCGCGGATGCCGGCTTTGCGCACGAGCTCGTCGGCCGTCAGCGGACCTCGAGCGAGCGCGTCCGGAACGTCGAGGCGCACGACCTCGGCGAGTATCTTCGCGGTCCACGCGCCGAACAGCATCTCGAACAGAACGGCGTGCGGCGGTTTTTCGTTCGGTGTGCTCAACGTGCCACTCTTCTAATTCTCATGCAGGCTCCCGCGACTCTGCCACGACTCGCGGCGCGGATTCCAGCCTTCGAAAAACGAGGGCGCGCAACCACCAAGGTATACTCGCGGCGCGATGCGAGAACCGGCGCTTCTCTCGGTCAACGGCGTGACGTTGCAATACCGCACGGGCGAGCAGCTCGTGACTGCGACGTATCGCGTGAGCTTCGACGTGCTGAAGGGCGATCGCTTCGTCGTGCTCGGGCCGTCGGGCTGCGGCAAATCGACGTTGCTGAAAGCGATCGGCGGATACTTGCAGCCCGTCGAAGGCGAGATTGTGTTGAATGGCGCGCGCGTCGACAAACCCGGGCCCGATCGCGCGTTCGTGTTCCAGGAGTTCGACCAGCTGCTGCCGTGGAAGACCGTGCGCGACAACGTCGTGTTCGCTCTGACGGCGGGCGGCAAGCTCTCGAAGAAGGCCGCGAGCGAGCGCGCCTTGCACTTCATCGCGAAGGTCGGGTTGACGAAGTTCGCCGACAGTTTTCCGCACACGCTCTCGGGCGGCATGAAGCAGCGCGTCGCGATCGCGCGCGCGATGTCGATGGAGCCGCAGATCCTGCTCATGGACGAGCCGTTCGCGGCGCTGGACGCGCTGACGCGCGGCAAGATGCAGGAAGACTTGCTCGAGCTCTGGAACGACACGCGCTTCACGGTGCTGTTCGTGACGCACTCGATCCCGGAAGCCATCCGCATCGGCAATCGCATTCTGTTGCTGACGCCGCATCCGGGCCGCACGAAAGCCGAGATCAACTGCGAGGGCGCCGACGTCGCGGGCGCCGGCGGCGAGCTCACGTCGGCACGCATTCAGCGACTGTTGTTCGATCGCACGGGAGCCATCGCCGATGTCTGAGGAACGCGAGGTCGACACGGCTCGGCCCGAGATTCTCCACACGCCGAGCGCCGACACGAGCGGATTCGCCGTCGCGGCGCAGCCGCTTGGGCTTGGGACGCGCCTCTACGGAAACGGCGCGGTGCGCAAGGCCGTGCTGCTCGTGCTACTCGCGGCCGCGTGGGAAATCTATGCGCGCGCGCTCGACAACCCGCTGCTCTTCCCTACGTTCACGTCGACGGTCGGCGCGCTGCTCTCCGGCATTGCCCGCGGCGAGATCCCGACCGCGGGCTTCTATACGCTGTCGCTATTGCTGAAGGGCTACGTCGCGGGCGTTTTCTTCGCCGCGTTACTGACAGCGTTCGCGAGCGTCTCGCGCATCGGCGCCGACCTGCTCGAGACGCTGACGGCGATGTTCAACCCATTGCCGTCGATCGCGCTGCTGCCGCTCGCGTTGATCTGGTTCGGTCTCGGCGACTCGAGCGTGATCTTCGTGCTCGTGCACGCGGTTCTCTGGGCCGTCGCGCTGAACACGTTCGCGGGTTTCCGCGCGCTGTCGCCGACGCTGCGCATGGTCGGACAGAACTACGGGCTCTCGGGCGCCGCGTACATCGTTCGCATCCTGATCCCGGGCGCGTTCCCGAGCATCCTGACGGGCCTCAAGGTCGGCTGGGCGTTCGCGTGGCGCACGCTGATCGCGGCCGAGCTCGTGTTCGGCGTGAGCTCGGGCTCGGGCGGCCTCGGCTGGTACATCTTCGAGAACAAGAATCAGCTCAGGATCCCCGAGGTCTTCGCGGG
>Ga0207708_10003126_pt1 | contig 12189 bp, 9 predicted proteins | sample KBSK5101metaG_FD_184340 | JGI IMG/M metagenome (GOLD analysis project Ga0207708, IMG submission 184340) | Corn, switchgrass and miscanthus rhizosphere microbial communities from Kellogg Biological Station, Michigan, USA - KBS K5-10-1 metaG... | ecosystem: Host-associated > Plants > Roots >...
TGGTGTGTTGCAGGATGTCGTTTGCGGTGATTGAGTCAAAGGCGGGTTTCAACTCCGCCGCTACTGATTTGCTAACTGCGCCTGAGTTCGTGTTGACGTTGGATGGCGCGGTTGTGCACGCGAGTGCGAAAGTAAGCACCGTTGCGAACGAAACCAATGCAAGGATTCGCTTCTTCATCTTGATAACTCCTGGAGTCGTCGTTGGATTTTTACAAAGATGTTTTCTATGCCGAAACTTGGGCACAAGTCAAACTCGCTCTGGCACACCAGCTAAATAGACGATCGGCGAGCCTGTTGTGACGTTTTCTGTTTTTCCGACATTGATAGTGAAGAGTTACTTCGGCGGCTGTCGTTTTCACCGGACGCCGCGACAGACAACCGCTTCGCTGAAGCGTCCTCAAACCGTAAGGAGAACCTCATGCCAACCGATTTCACTACCATCCTCGCCCAAAGACAACACTTTGGTAACGAACAAGGTAACTTTAACGACGTCGAGCCCAATGTCGGGTTTGTTGGACCGACAAAGGATTTCACGTTCAATTGTCCGAATGTTAATTCGGGCGAGACTGCTTTCCTGATGTTTCAAGCGCGTGATGTCGATCACCAACGAAATGTCTTTCGACTCAATAAAGTCGATATCTTTGGTGGCTTACCAGCAAGCCCCAGCAAGGATACATGGAACGGAAACATTATGCTGGTCGCATCTCGTCACAAGCTAACGCCGACAGGCAACGTCTTGCACGTGGAGTCTCGTAATCGTGGTGGCGGAGGTGGCAGCGACATTGATGACTTCATTCTCGATAATGTCGTCATCGTGTACAAGACTCGCTAGTGGTTGGGTCGGAATTAGGGAACAAGACATTGACGCTGCGCGAAACAGCCACCTTCTCGTTACCCACTCTTCTGACTTGCCGGTAGCGTTCGCGCACGTCAATGGCTGACCACGATATTGCTGGGTTTAGTTTGCTGCGCTAAACTCGCGCGCGTTTTCTGACATGGATCTTCTTGAGCGCGCAGAGTTTTTCGAGCAACTGCAGGACACGCTGGCCGAAGTGAAAGGCGGACAAGGGCGTGTCGTGCTCGTTACCGGTGAAGCGGGCATCGGCAAAACTTCGCTTATTGAGCAATTCGCGGAACGACAAAAGAACGAGTGCCGCGTTTTTTGGGGCGCGTGTGATGCCTTGTTTACGCCACGGCCACTCGGTCCACTACACGATATCGCCCAGCAGCTTCGTGGCGATCTCATTACCTTACTGAAAGATGAGGCTCCTCGTGCCGCTATCTTTTCCGCCACGCTCGATCTGCTCCAAGACCCGACCCCTACCCTTTTGGTCATCGAAGATGTTCATTGGGCCGACGAAGCTACGCTCGACTTGCTGAAGTTTCTCGGCCGCCGCATCAATAAACTCAACTCGCTACTCGTTATTACCTATCGTGATGATGAGGCTCCGGCAGATCATCCACTGCGGCTTGTGATCGGGGATCTGCCCCGGCCTTCCGTGCGACGTCTTCGTCTGCCACCGCTTTCTCACGATGCCGTCGCTGAACTCGCGGCGCGCGAGGGCAAACGGATAGATCATCTTTACGCTGTCACCGGGGGTAATCCGTTCTTTGTAACAGAGGCGCTGGCCAGCGAGGAGCAAGGCGTGCCCGCCAGTGTCAGCGATGCGGTGCTCTCGCGGCTTGCACGTTTGACACCCGCGGCGCGTGCTGTTGTGGAACTGATTTCGGTTGTGCCAACTAAGGCCGAACGCTGGTTGGTTAATCAAAGCATCAATCCTGCGACCGCAGTGCTCGAAGAATGTGTGCTCTCGGGCATCTTGCTGCTGGACAACACATCGATAGGTTTCCGCCACGAGCTTGCGCGAAGAGCGGTAGAAGACTCACTCCCCGCACCACGTGCTCAGAGTATGCATGCGAAAGTGCTGACAGCGTTGTTGAGTCGTGGCGCTGAAAGGGAACTCGCGCGCGTCGTTCACCACGCCGCGAAGTCGAGCGATGCTGCCGCCGTGCTTGAATATGCTCCCATCGCGGCACGACAAGCAGCCGCGCTTAACGCGCACCGAGAATCAGCGTCGTACTATAAAACGGCCTTGCAATATGGCGACGCACTGTCCCGCGAAGAAAGGGCCGACTTACTCGAACGCGGTTCCTACGAGTGTTACGTCACTGGACAAATCAGCGATGCCTGGACAGCCCGCCAGCAAGCACTCGAATTGTGGCAGCAACTCGGTAACAAGATTCGTCAGGGCGACAGTCTCAGGTGGATGTCACGTTTCGCGTGGTATCTCGGTCACAAAGATAAGGCGGACGCCTGTGGCAACGAAGCGATCCAGGTTTTGGAAGCACTTCCGGTGAGCCCGGAATTGGCTTGGGCCTACAGCAATCGATCGCAACTCCACATGCTTGCTTGCGAGACGGACGAAGCGGTCTCCTGGGGCTCGCGTGCGATCGAGTTGGCCCAGAAACTGGATGCGACCGAAACTCTGGTCCATGCCTTGAATAACGTTGGTTACGCGCAACTGCTGGCACACGACGAACAAGGTCGCGCGAAGCTCGAAGAAAGTCTACGACTGTCGTTGGCTCACAACCTCGAAGAGCACGCCTCTCGCGCTTTCACGAATCTTACATCGGTCGCCTTAATGAACCGAGATTATTCGCTGGCGTTGCGCTACGTCGATGAAGGTATCGCCTATGCCACACAACACGATCTCGAGTCGTGTAAAGGGTATATGACAACAGCGCGGGCTCGCGTGCATTTTGAGACGGGACGCTGGACCATGGCGACCGATGATGCGGCCCTGGTGCTTGGGCTTTCGCGCGGGTACAACGTATCGCGTATTCCTGCGTTGACCATTCTGGGCCATGTCCGAGTGCGCCGTGGCGATCCTGATGCTTTGGGGGCGCTTAGCGAAGCTCAGCAGCTCGCGATGGAAACGGGAGAGATTCAACGACTTGCTCCGATTGCCTCGGCTCGCGTCGAGATGGCGTGGGTGGCCGGCGACAGCGCGCAGGTCATTGCCGAAGCTAAATCGATTCTGGAGATGGCGAGGGAATACAGCGATCCGTGGCTCGATGGCGAGTTTGCGTTCTGGTTATGGCGCGTTGGAGCCCCGCGCCACCTCGAGCAGGAGATCGCCGAACCTTATGCGCTGCAAATCGCAGGCGATTGGCGTGCAGCCGCCGATTTTTGGCGAAGAATTGGCTGTCCCTACGAGCAAGCGCTTGCACTTTTCGACGGCGACGAAGCGGCGCAACGGGATGCGCTCACAATATTTGAAAAACTAGGCGCTGAGCCAGCAGCGGAAAAGCTGCGGCACAGATTGCGCGCTGCGGGCGCCCGGGGAATTTCCCGCGGCCCAAGACAGAGCACAATCGAGAACCCCGCCGGACTGACAACGCGACAGATGGAAGTACTGTTGCTGCTAAGTGAGGGATGTATCAATGCCGAGATTGCGCGGCGTCTTTTCATCTCCGCTAAAACCGTCGACCACCATGTTTCTGCGATTCTTGCGAAGCTCGACGCGCGAAGCCGCGCCGAAGCAGTTTCAATTGCCCTCCAGTCTGACCTCATAAAACCAAAATAGGGAACTCCCCTCGCCAAAAATAGGGAATACCGCCGATGCGCGAATGACGCCCGCGTCACTACTCTGCCCGCGGCTTGAACGCTGGTCAGAGAACGGGAGGAATCGCGGTGCCAAGATATTTGGTCGAACGAACTTTTCCAGATGGTTTGAGGCTATCCCCTGACGCCGAGCGCGTCGAGATTTGCCGGGGCATCGTCGCAATCAATGGTGAAGAGGATGTGACGTGGATTCACTCGTACGTCAGTTCCGACCGCCAGAAGACCTTCTGCGTTTACGACGCGCCTTCACCTGAGGCTATCAGGCGCAGCGCGACGCGAAACAACCTACCCGTTGATCGGATCACAAAGGTCAACGTTCTCGATCCCTATTTTCTTCCCTAGGTTAAGCGCCTGGTTGACGCCGCCCAAATCAAGAACGACGTGGGCTGCCAATAGACTGAAAGGAAAACGAAAATGAAAAAACTTCTCATGTTAGCCGCAATGAGTTCTTTGATGGCAACGTCAATGAATGCTCAGAGCTCGAGGAAGTCGAGCAAAATGCTTCACTACGATGGTCCTGTTTTGACCAACATCCGACTGGATCAACGCGACTTTCTCATGCAGCAGAAATCGGTAACCGATCGCAAGGCACGTTGTGCTATTTTCCGATAACCGTGACTCGCGCAATCTTAATTCAATTGCGAATCCTCATGGCGTATGTGCTGCTGGTGACAGTGAGTGTTTCGCCGCTGGCAGCCCAAACGTCTATCCGCGGTCCAGTCGAGACTATAACCATTCGGGTGAGTGAAGGTACGACTCTCGGCTTTGATCTCTCCCCGGATGGACGGTGGATCGTGATGGACCTGTTGGGCCAACTCTGGCTCGTGCCAGCAGTTGGCGGTACAGCACGGCCTGTCACCAACGCGGTGCGCGACGTGGCCGAAGATCTGGATCCGTCGTTTTCACCGGACGGCCGCCGGGTAGTGTTTCGTGGCGAGCGAAACGGCCGTACCGGGCTGTGGCTGCTCAACCTGGATACGGGTGATCCACGGCAACTGACTCAACTTTCAAATCCGGACGGTTACGATGGAAATGCTTCCTGGTCGCCGGATGGTCGTACCATCGCATTCACGCGGTACCTTCCTCCTGACTCACCGAAGAGCAGCCCACGAACGTCCATCGTGTTGCTCGATGTCGATTCGGGAGCGACGCGGGATCTTTCTATCACCGGTCTGACGAGTCCCTTCGTCAGTGATCCAACCTGGGTGAATGGTGGAAAAGAGATTGTATTCGTGACGCGGATCGCGCCAACCCAGCGTGGCGGACGTGTTTGGATCGTTTCTGCCGCGGGTGGTCAGTTGAGTCCTCTTACCGAAGAGTCAGTACAAGCCCTCTTCCCCGCGTTTAGTAGCGACGGCCGGTTCATGGCCTATTTCGGTCCAGACCAGGACGGACGAGTGCAGGTGTGGAAACAGGAGTTCTCCAGTGCGAACAATCCCGCGCATTCGCCAATCAGATTGTCGAACCATGCCGACGTGACACCGACTCGTATTCGCTGGACTGCGGATTCAAGCACGTTACTGTATTCAGCGGATGGGCATCTGTGGAAGGTCGCAGCCTCAGGTGGACCACCGCGCGAGATTCCGTTCACCGCTAATCTTTCAATCGCTCGTCAAAAGCAGATACTTCCCTCTGCGACATTTCCAGAGCCGGGACGTAAGCAACCGGCAAGAGGTTTCATGGGCCTGGCTCTTTCGCCAGAAGGACGTCGCATCGGAATACTCGCGCTCGGCAAGCTATGGATCATTCCGCTAAACGGGCGTCCATCTTCGATTACCAAGGTGCCTTTTGAGGCTACGTCGCTCGCGTGGTCACCGGATGGAACTGAAGTCGCATGGTCTGCCGGTGTAGCCGAACACGAAGACGTGTTTGCAACGAACCTCGTGACCGGCTCAACAAGACGGGTCACTGCTTTGCCTGGCCGCGAATCATTCCCTGCTTATTCACCGGATGGTCGCTACCTTGCGTTTGTGCACGCACAGGGCGACGGCGTGCTGCGTTTGATCGACGCTCATTCCAGCAACGTCACTGATCAGGCACAAACGCGTAGCCTCGGGTCGATTGGTTTGACCTGGACCAGTCCACCGCAATGGAGTCCGGAATCAGATGGTCTCCTCGTCAGCAGCGAGGCCACTGTAAACCAATCTTCAAGGGCAACTTTTGTGTCGCTGTCGGGGCAGCGGAAAACTCTCACACGTTTTCCGGATGCGCCTATCTTTCTGCGGTGGACCCGACAACAAACGATCGTCTTTGTGCGCCATGATCGTTTGTGGCAGGCGCCGTTCGATCACACCGGTATGCTGGCCGAACCGAAGCCAATCGGAACGAGCGCGGCGCTCTATCAGTCGTCGGCAAACAATGGAACTCTGCTTTTCGTTTCGGACGGAGGACTGCGGTTGCGCACACGCGACGGCAGAGAACAGCAACTCGGTTGGCCCATCTCCTACACGCCGCCCGTCGCCGCACCGACATTGATACGAAATGTTCGGATTATCGATGGCACGGGCGCTCCGGCGTTCGGACCCCGCGACATCCTGGTCGAGAACGGACGGATCAAACAGATCGCTCCACGGGGCCGTATTTTCAAGCCCGGAGTGCATGTGATCGAAGGCGAAGGCCGAGTCGTCATGCCGGGCCTGATGGATCTTCATGCTCACACCTACCGGCCCGATCTGCTTCCCGGTTTTGTCTACTTCGGAATTACGACGGTCCGCGATCAAGGATCGTCGATGGCACCGCTGGTCGCCTACGCAGACGCCATTGCGGCGGGTTCGCTTCCGGGCCCGCGGGTCGCTTACGGTGGCTTTCAGTTCTATAGCGATTGGCCGTTTGATGAAGAGCAGGGTCGAGGCATTGAGCCGGAGGCGGATGCGGACCATATCAAGCGAGCGGTGGCGCTGGCGCAAGCGTTCGGGGCACAGCACATCAAGACTCGCACTTTTCGACGTTGGGACATCAATGCCCGCATGATCTCTGAAGCACATCGTCGAGGAATGCGCGCGACGGGTCACTGTTCTCACCTGCTGCCGCTAATTGCAGCAGGGATGGATGCGAAGGAACACATCGGCGTGTGCGAACTGCGTGGCAATACTTATATGTATGACGACTTGGTCCAATTGTTCAGGGCCGCCGGCATTGGTGTCGTTCCCACGATTACGTATTTCGACTTCGCGGTGCGACTGAGCGAACGACCTGGGTTGCTCGACGAGGATCCCGAACTGATGCCGTTCATACCCGCACGTGACAACTTTGATTGGATGATCAATTTGAAAGGAGCGGCTCGTAAAGGCTGGATTGAAGAGGCGGCGCAGGCGCGTGAAGCTACACTCAAGTTGTCGCGTGGAGGCGTGACGCTCGGCACGGGCACTGACATTTGGCAGATTCCCACCGGCGTCCACATGGAACTGGAGCAATTGGTCGCAGCGGGGTTGACTCCGCTGGAGGCGATTCACGCCGCCAGTGGTGGCGCTGCGCAAATACTCGGTGCGGATAAGGAACTCGGCACGATCGAAGTTGGCAAGTGGGCTGACCTCGTGTTCCTGGACGCCGATCCGCTCGCGGATATTCGAAACACGAGACGCATCTGGAACGTGATGCACAATGGCCAACTTGTTGATCGACCAGCAATCGTCAAGACGATCAAGGTGCGTTAGTCGAAAAAATCCAGGGATGCGAGAAGACAACTCATGGTACTCAAAGAGCAGTAAAGGCCGCCGAAACTCCGGCGGCCTTCAGAGTGTTAGCTAACCCCACCCCGATTCTGGCGCCTCATCAATCCCACAAGACCTGCAATGCCGGCCAAGCCGAGCAAGCCCCATGAGAAGTTCCTGTTATCGTGTTCCGGTGTCGAATTAACCGTTGCGTTTAAGGCGTCCACAACACCGCGCTCCCCGCTGGGTCCCTGCTGGCGATCGGGCGTTGTGCCGAAGCAGCCATCGTCCTTATCGCAGATGACAGCGCAGGTTCCTCCCTTGCATGCCTTCGAGCACCCGTAGGTCTGTCCGTCGGTTACGAATTTGCCGCCTGCACCTTTGCAGATGCCCTTAATTTCATCCTCAGTATGCTTGCCAAGGTCTACGTCCTTAGCCATCGCGGTGCTACTAAGCAGTCCGAGCAGGAGGGCCAGCGCGGATCCGATTATCAAGGTCTTTGTGAGTGTCATAGGTCTTCCTTTCTGAGCGTTTTGTCCGAGCGGAGAGGTGTTCCCTCCTACCGAGGACGATCAATTCTTCGCCTCAGTTCGGCTCTTTCTAACAATGACAAAACAGGGATGAAACGTTAGAAGCGCTTTGGGAACGACTCGTGAGATAAGCGCTTGCTCTTCCAACTTGGAAGTGATAAAGAGGTCGCGCTTTTCATCCCCCAATGGAGAGTCGACATGAAACTCAACCCGCTGTCAGTGATCGCAACGTTTCTCTTCTTCCTGACGGTCGCAACGCAAACCATTTCCACGGCCCAAACAGTCTCAGATCCTTGCGTTGAGGTCACGCAGTATAAGGACTTCCTCGCTCTCGCAGACCGAAGAGGCGAACTGCTCGCGGAATCTCAGCAACTTAGCATTGACATTAATGATCTTAAGATTGCGCTTGCAGATGCACCGACTGTGACTGAGTTAGAGGTCCAGAAGAAGCGATTAGATGATTTACAAAAGAAGCCAACGAAAACCCCATCCGACGACCAGAGTATTGCAGACTTGGAAACCGTGCTTAGAAACCTCAGATCTGACAAAGACATCACGGATGAGATTGCAAGAAAAAATGAAGTGCTGGCCAAGGACAAGATCTTGCTCCAGTGCATACAAAGCCAGGTATCTCGGTTAACGTCACCAGAACAGAACTTTCGGACAAACACGAGCTGGGTTTTTGCAGGATTGATTGGTGCGGTAATCCTTGGTTTTTTCGTTCTGGCATTTAGGGACGAAGTAATGAGGCGAGCTATTTTCTCGGGTGAGACAGGAATTCAATTTCTGACCCTCTTCTCAGTGGTTATCGCCATCATACTTTTCGGCATAATCAATATTCTGGAAGGAAAGGAATTGGCAGCCCTGCTAGGTGGACTCTCCGGCTATATTCTTGGACGCACTTCACAAAAAGGCGCCGCCGCCCCACCTACAACACCAACACCAACCGGAGCAGCGACGCTTCAGAAGTTCATCAAGGATCTGACCTCCATAAATGTCAGTCCGTCTTCTGCGACTCTATCCAATACTTCAAAGGCGCATCACCTTATTGCTGAACCAAAAGATATCAAGGGCGCAGTGATTAAGGACGACGACAACCTGTTCGTGCCTGAGTGGGAATCGAGCGATCCAGCCGTTGCGAAGGTAGATCAATCGGGTTTGGTTTCCCTGGTTGGGCCAGGAACTGCCACCGTCACGGCAAGCTATGGGAATATCAAATCAAACCCGTGCGAAGTTACCTGCACCTGACGATTCGAGATGGATGACACGTGCTCAACTTTCACAGATCACCACAAGAAAGAGGCCGCCTTCGCAGGTGGCCTCATCGTTGTTCAGAGTGTTTAAGGGCAAATGAGATTAGTTTGCATGGCGGTTGACGTACTTAACGCATTGTCCTGGATTGGGAAACGCGAGCCCACGGAACTTTCTGTAGCCTCCATCCTTACAATCATCTTTGCTCTTCGGGACTGGTGTGATTGCGATCCGACGAGGACAAGCAAGATTCGGGATGGTGGCAGTCGCCGTGTCGATGACGGAAACCGTACTGTCCACATTAGCGGTAAAGATCCGTGTTTCGTCTGATGTCATGGCCGGAAAAATTGGACTGAAACCAAGCGGGATAGACTATGAACCAAAGGAAGACTCTATGCGAAGACTTTGCTGGATCGTTGCCTTGATCCTATCCACAATGTTGACTTCATCTGCGCAGGCTCCCACGCCTTCCATTCGGTTGTCGGCCGAGATCGAACGCCGGATCGACTCGATCCTGAGCCAAATGACCCTGGAAGAAAAGATTGATCTCCTCGGAGGCGTCGACGGCTTTTTCATTCGCGACATTCCTCGTCTCAATTTGCCGAGACTCAAAATGGCCGATGGGCCGCTCGGCGTCCGCAACTTTGGACCAGCTACTTCCTTTGCGGCAGGTGTTGGACTGGCCGCCACCTGGAATCCGACGCTGGCCGAACTTGTCGGGCTCGAGCTCGGACGTGACGCTCGCGCCAAAGGCGTACACTTCCTGCTGGCGCCTGCGGTCAACATCTACCGCGCTCCCATGAACGGCCGAAACTTTGAGTACTTCGGCGAAGACCCCTTCCTCGCCTCGCGCATGGCGGTCGGTTATATCAAGGGTGTACAGAGCCAGGGGGTAAGCGCGACGATCAAGCATTACCTGGGAAACAACTCGGAGTTCGATCGCCACAATACGGACTCAATCATTGACGAGCGAACCCTGCGCGAGATCTATCTGCCCACCTTCGAGGCTGCCGTAAAAGAAGCCAACGTCGGGGCCGTCATGAGCTCCTACAACCTGACCAACGGACTGCACATGTCGCAGAACAAACCCCTGCTAACCGACGTGCTGAAGAAGGAATGGGGCTTCGACGGACTGATCATGTCCGATTGGTCTGGAACCTATGACGGAATCGAGGCAACTAACGCTGGTCAGGATCTCGAGATGCCTTCCGGCTTACACATGAACCAGCAGATCCTCAAGCCCGCGATCGAACAAGGCAAAGTTTCCGTGGCTACTGTCGACGATAAAGTGCGTCGCATTCTAAGGACCGCGTTGCGCTTTGGCTGGCTCGATCGCGATCAGACCGAACTATCCATACCCCGGTATAACCTGCAGGGCCGCCAGGTGGCGCTCAATGCCGCGCGTGAGGGCATCACTCTGTTAAAGAACGATGGTGGTCTGTTGCCGCTTAGTAAGAGCAAGATCAAATCCATACTGATCACTGGTCCTGGCGCCTACCCGGCAGTTCACGTTGGCGGCGGCAGCGCCGACGTGCAGCCATTCGCGGCTATCAGTTATCTCGAGGGTCTGGCCAACTATGCAGGCAAGGATCTTCAGGTGTATTACGACAGGGCTCTGCCCACGTACAGCGATTTGGCCAACGCGACCAATTTCACGACCTCTCAGACTAATGGGGAATCGGGACTAAGAGCGGAATACTTCAACAACTTAGACTTGAAAGGGACACCGGTAATTTCGCGCACCGAACAACACGTCGATTACGGAACCGCGGCGCGCCTGCTGTTCCCGGAGCAGACGCTCTCGTCACGTTGGACCGGTTATTACACGCCGCAAGAGTCAGGCTCTTATGAGATCTTCGTACAGACGCACAGAGAACGCGGCGGCTCCTATCGTCTCTATGTTGATGACAAACTCGTCCTGGACAATTGGACCACACTTACCGCGCTTGCTGACTATCGCACGCTTCGCCTGGATGCCAGGCCGCACAAGATTGTTTTGGAGCAAACTGGTCGCGGGGACCGACGGGCTGCGCGCCTCAGGATGGGAGTCGTTCGCACTGGACAACTCGTTAGCACCGGTGCGAAAAGGCTTGCTGCAAGCAGTGACGTTGTGGTGGTAGCCGCAGGTTTCGACTCTGAATCAGAAGCGGAAAGCGCGGACAGAACATTTCGCCTGCCGCTTGGACAAGACGAGCTAATTCAGGAAATGGTCGCGGCTAATAAGAACACAATCGTCATCATGACGTCGGGCGGCAGTATGGATATGAATGCCTGGCTTGACCGCGTTCCGGCGCTTATCCAGGCGTGGTATCCCGGTCAGGAGGGCGGCACGGCGCTGTCTGAGATTCTGTTCGGTGATGTAAATCCTTCCGGTCGCTTGCCAGTCACGTTCGAGCGCCGCTGGGAAGATAACCCGGTCCACGATAGCTACTATCCTGAGGCGGGTACGAAACGTGTCGTCTACAAAGAAGGACTATTCGTTGGCTATCGTGGTTACGAACACAATGGTACCAAGCCATTGTTCCCATTCGGGTTTGGACTCTCGTACACAAGCTTCACCTACAGCAACCTGTCTATTAAGCCAATGTCGAACAGTGAATCAGGTCCGCGGTATGAGGTTTCGTTCGAGGTTAAGAACACCGGAACACGCGAAGGTGCCGACGTGGCCCAAATTTACGTTGGCGACACGCACCCGAAAGTTCCGCGACCAGCGAAGGAGTTAAAAGGGTTTTCGAAAGTGAGCCTTCGTCCCGGAGAGACAGGGAAGGTTTCGGTCATCCTCGACAGCCGCGCTCTATCCTATTATGACGTCAACGCAAAACGATGGCGCGCGGAGCCAGGCGATTACAATGTGCTTGTTGGGCGCTCGTCCGAGCAGATCGAACTACGCGGCAAACTCACGTTGCCAACGCCCGCTGGGGGAACCGGCAAGTAAGCGTGGGATTCAATTCTGACTGGCTGGATTTGAAGCATTCTTTAAGCCGAGCGCTTTTAGGTATCCGGTATTGATCCGGCAGTTCGCGAGTTTTATGCGCTCAAGATAATCGCTCAGTGCCTTTTGTGCCGTCTTCTTTGACGGCCGGTTCTTCCTTACCTCTTCGAACGTCGTACGCGGGCCGTTTGCAAAAGCTAC
>Ga0207708_10003127_pt1 | contig 12189 bp, 14 predicted proteins | sample KBSK5101metaG_FD_184340 | JGI IMG/M metagenome (GOLD analysis project Ga0207708, IMG submission 184340) | Corn, switchgrass and miscanthus rhizosphere microbial communities from Kellogg Biological Station, Michigan, USA - KBS K5-10-1 metaG... | ecosystem: Host-associated > Plants > Roots >...
GGGCAGCTCGGTAGGACATCACACCTCCCTCGGCCATCGAATACGCGTGTTCTGAAAATCGACTGTGGCGGACGCACGGAAACGGACGACGTCGTGCCGGCATCGTAGCCGATCGCGGCTTCGGCGATCCAACATCGGCGCAGCTGAGAGACGGCGTAGAAAGTCGACGACATGGTTCCAACTGGCGACAACCAGTCCCGCCGAGGCCGCTTCGAACGTGCCGTCGAGCTGCCGAGCACGTTCGGCAGCAACCCGGGTGCGCTTCGCGACGCCGCGCTGAAGACCACAGGAACGGCTGACGGCATCGCGATTGCGGCAGTGCCGTCGGAGGTGCGGAATGCGGAAGTTCGTTCTCCAATCTATGTGCGCCGTTATCGGAATTGGGCTGCTGGGCACAACCCAGGCGTTGGCGGATCCCGTTACGGTGACGGGTGGTCATGTCACCGCGCAAAGGACCGGCGGCACGTTCACGCTCACCGGTGACGGGTTCTCGCTGTCGGGGGCTCCCACGTTTCCCGGATACGAGTCGGGACTCTGGGACTGCACGCCATGCCGGGCGAGCGATCGACTGAACCTCAGCCTCAGCAGCAGCGCCGGCGGGTCGTTCGACGACTTGCCGGGCGAGTTCGATCACGTGCACTACGATAGGACCTATCTGGCAGGCCACCTGGTATTCACGGCGGGCGACATGACGTCCGCCATTCTCAACGCGGGTCAGACGTCGATCAGCATGCCGTTCACGTTCTCCGGAGAATTGGCCAATTACGAGAGCTTCCGAAGCCGCGCCACGCCTGGCAGCGTGCCGCTCTTCATCGGGGCGTTTACCGGCACGGGGATCGCGACGGCGCATTTCAGGGGTCCGATCGCCGACCCCGCCGGCGCGCTGTTCTTCGCCGACCGCATCACTTACGATTTCGCGCCGAGCGCGCCGTCGCCGACGCCGGAGCCCGCATCCCTGCTGCTGCTCGTCACCGGCGCGGCGGGATTGCTGGCTCGACGCCGTCTCCGCTCTACCTGTTGTACGTCGTGTAGCTGATGGTGATCGCCGCGGTGGGGCTGCTCGGACCCGCAGGTTCGACAACTCGAATCTCACTGAATCGGTTCTCGCTCGTACGCGCACACAGGTAAAGGCCTGCGGCGAGGGTCTCGATGGAGATGTTCGTTCCCGTCAACGTGGCGGTCGAACAGCCGCTGAAGCCCGGCGCGGCCGCACCATACACTGCCAATGCAGCGCCACTCGACGGCATCGGACTGAGGTACCGTACCTGGTCGCTGACGGCTTGGAACCAGATGTCGGCGCCGGTTCCGAGCCCTGGCGGCAGCGTGCCCGTGTCAAGGTCCAGCGCGAACGTCTGCTCGAGTCGGACGGTCGCCTGCCGGTAAACCGTTCCAGCGGTCGACGACGCTGTCGTGGGCGTGCCGGACCCGCCACAGCCGGCACTGAATGCCGCTAACGTCGTGAGTAGCGCGACAGTCCGCGAACGCATGATCGTCCCTCTCTGTCGGCGAGCAACCCGGGGAGTGTAGCAGACGAGTGGCCTATAATCCGCGCCACAGGCCACACGTCCCAGACGGAAGTCGCCAGGATGCCTCTGAGCACTCTCCCACCGCCCACGCCGGACCGGCGTGCGCCGTCGGTCACGGCGTTTGCCGTCGCGGTGACCGGCCTCGCGGTGCTGGCGCTGCTGGCTCCGTTCGGCGACGCCGAGCAGCCGCTCAGGCGCGTCGGCGTGCTGCTCGCGCTGGGGGGCGCGTTGGAAGTCCTGCACGGCATACGCAGGGCCGACACCGCCACGCTGCGCCGCGCGGTCACGAGCGGCGCCATCAGCCTTCTCATGGGTCTGCTGGTGATCTCCGCCGTGAGCATCGCCGAAGCGGCGCTCGTGCTGTTGCTCGCGCTCACGTTCGCCGCCGACGGCCTCGGCTACGTCGGCGCCGCGCGCCGGTCGGCGGGACGACCGCGGCGCCTCGCCTGGCTCGGCGCGGCGGGCGACTTTGCCGCGGCCGTCGCGCTCGTCGTCGCGATGCGGCAGATGTCGGATACCTGGCTCGTCGCGCTGGCCGCGTCGCTGCGCCTGCTCGGCATCGCCTGGGCGATGGCGGTCACGCCCGTGCACACCACCGGCGATGCGGCCGAGACCGTCATCGACGATCTGGGCCTCGCCGACCATCCGGAAGCGGCCGATCTGCTCGCGCAGATCACCGTCGAGGAGAGGGCGAGGACCGCTGCCGATCGACGATGGGTCGTCGCGTTCATCGTCACGCTCTTCGCGATCCACATCGCGCGCCAGGAGCCGGACGGCACGCTGTTCGGGTACGCCGCGCCGGGCATCGCGGTCGTCGGCGACATGCTGCTCGCCCTGCTCTTCGCGTTGCTCTTCGTCGTGCCGGTGTCGATGTCGCTCCTGACGTCGACGCGATGGCTCGAGCGGCTGGTCTGGCGCTGGTACCTCTCGGCCGGCCGCGATCGGCGCGGGCTGCGGCCACGCCTCGCGGCCGTGTGGCTGCGCTATCGCCTTCGGATGGCCATGCGTCTGCGCGAGGCGCGGTACTCCATTCCCGCGGCGCTCTGGAAGAGCCTGGGCGCGGGCCTCCCCGTCGCGGCGGTCGTCGCGGCGACGGTCCCGGTCTGGGGCATGAGCTGGTTCTTCGATACCGAGAACTGGGCGACGGGGATCTGGAACTCCTGGGCGGAAGCCCGGACGGACCGCTGGCGCGAGGCCATGGTGCACGCCGTGACCGGGCCTGCGGGCGCCGATGCGATCACGTTCGCCGTCAGGCCTCCGGGGGCGCAATCGGGAGACTTCAGCTTCGTCGTGATTGGCGATACCGGCGAAGGCGACGCGTCGCAGCATGCGCTGCGCGATCAGCTCCTGACGGTTGCCGGCCAGGAGGACGTGCGGTTTGTCGTGATCAGTTCAGATGTCGTCTACCCGAACGGCTCGATGATCGACTACGAGACCAACTTCTGGCTGCCCTTCAAGGGCGTGACCAAGCCGATCTACGCGATCCCCGGCAACCACGATTGGTACGACGCGCTCGAGGCATTCAACGTGACGTTCCTCGAGCCCGACGCGGCGCGCGCGGCGATGCGCGCCCGGGTCGAAGCCGAGCTGCGCCTGTCCAGCACCACGACTGCGCGGATCGAAGCCCTGCTCGCCGAGGCCGGACGCCTGCGTGGTGAGTACGGGGTGCCGACAGGCTTCCAGCGAGGGCCGTTCTTCGAGATCCAGTCCGATCGCTTCGCGCTCGTCGCGATCGACACCGGCATCGTGAAGCGGATCGACGACGCGCAATGGGCGTGGCTCGAGGCGGCGCTCGAGCGGGCCCGCGGCAAGTTCATCATGGCCGTCGTCGGCCATCCGTTCTACGCCAAGGCCTACGACATGGCGTCTGCGAACGAGCCGTTCGCGCGGCTCAAGCGCCTCCTCGTCGATCATGGCGTGACCGTCATGATGGCGGGCGACACGCACGACCTCGAGTACTACGTCGAGCCGCCGCGGGCCTCGACTCCGGCCGTCCATTACTTCGTGAACGGAGGAGGCGGCGCGTACCTGAGCCTCGGCACGGCGCTGGAATGGCCCGACACACCGCCGACGGCCGAGTGGGCCTTCTATCCCACGCGCGACGCCATCGCACGGAAGATCGAGATGAAGACGCCCTGGTGGAAACGGCCCGCCTGGTGGTGGGTGAGCCGCCATCATACGTGGCCGTTCCAGACCGAGTATCTTTCAGGGCTCTTCGACTACAACGTGGCGCCGTTCTTTCAGAGCTTCATCGAGGTTCGGGTCGAGCCGTCGGCGCGGCGGGTCCGCCTGCTGGCGTACGGCGTCCACGGCCGGCTGCGGTGGCGCGATCTGTCGCGCTCGGCCCTGGTCAGCGCGGCGAGGGGCGGGCCGGACGACTTCGTCGAGTGGGTTCTGCCGATGCGGTGATCGTCCGACGCGCGTTTTTGGATTTGCGACTACAATGTAGTTATTGTGGCGGACATTCTGGGGTCGTTCGAACAGGCGGTCCTGCTGGCGATCGTGCGACTTGATGAGGGAGCCTACGGGCGCGCCATTCTGAAGGAAGTCGAGGTGCGGCTCGAGCGCGAGGTCGCGGCGGGCGCCGTGCAAGCGACATTGGAGCGGCTGGAGCGCAAGGGCCTCGTCCGTTCGAGACTTGGCAGCGGCACACCGATCCGTGATGGCCGGGCGCGGCGGTTCTATACGGTGCTGGCCGAGGGGCTGCGCGCACTGAATGACGCCCGGAAGACGCACGAGAGCGTGTGGCGCGGCTTTCCCCGGCCGCTGAAAGGAAGAGGGTGAGCGATGCCGAATCCGCCCGAAGCCGCTGAACTGATCCTGCGCGCGCTCCTGCCCGCCGACGCCCGCGAGTGCGTGTCCGGCGATCTGTTGGAGGAATACCGCGAGTCCCGCGTCCCTTCGGCCGGCGAGCTCCGCGCCGACCTTTGGTACTGGCGACAGGTCGGCGGCATCTGGCTGCGTGCCTACTGGTGGCTCGTCGCGCCCGTCGTTCTCGTCCTGGCGCTGTTCGATACCTTCAATTACGTTTCGAGCCCCCTCGGGGCCTCCTTCGGCATGCCGACAGGGCTCCCTTTCGCCGTGCAACCGCCGCTGGTCGCCGTCGGCCTGGTGGCGTTCGCCACCGCATATGGGAGCTGGCGCACGGGGCGATGGCAGGGCGGATTTGTCGCCGCGCTTGGGGTATCCGTCATCTTGTGGTCGTTCGCGGTGGTCTGGTCCAACGCGACGTTTTACCCACTTGCGCTACGGGCGCAGTCCGACCCGCAATGGATTGCCGCGTGGCACTGGAGCACCCAGCACGGTCATGCCGCGCGGAATGTCACCTTCCTCGACTGGCTGTATTGGGACAACGTCGGCTCACTGATCATCGCCGGCATCCTCCTGCTCGTCACCTCGTTCGTGTGCGGCGGCGTCGGCGCCATCCTCGGCGAGCTCATGTCGCACCGGCGTCGTCGCGCGTGAGGGTTAGGAGGCACCATGTCCACCAGCGCCGACGCGCCGTCTCGAGGGTCCGCGAGAGACCGAATGGCCACGCGAATCTTCGTCGCCGCCTTCATCCTCGTCGGTCTCGTGGCCCCCTTCGCTTTCGAGGCCGCCGTCATACCTGGGTATGTGTATTTCGTCGGCCCGCCGCTGGATTTGGATGCCCCGCGCAACGGTCAGGTCGTCGTCCACATCGACGTGCTTGGGAAGCAGCCTCCTGATATCGCACGGATTCGCGTCACCGACATTGCGACCGGCGCGATCGTCTGGGACGTGAAACCCACAACGCCAACAAGCGAGTGCTGGAACCGCTGCTGGAATCTCACGCTGAGCGCCGGTTCAAATCCCGCGTCGTTCACGGCGGGTCATCAGCAGTTCAACGCGTCCATTCCGCAGAAGTCGTCATTCTCGCTCACGCGAGGAACGGCCTATCTTCTCGTCGTGTGGGACAGCAAGGGCCGGGTCGCGCACGAGCGTTTCACTCTCTAAGTACGGGTCTCACTCGTCAACGGGCGTTGCACACGGGTCGGCCCGCGCACGCCGCCCGCGCGAGCTTCATCTCATGCAGCGTTCTGCTGGCGACAGCAGACGCCCGGTCTGGGCCGCTCGGCGGGTTCGCTTCCCCTCGACAATGGTGATCTCGAGTGTCAAGTCCCGGCGATTTCCGAACGTTGGCCTCGTGTCGTGTGTGATCTCAACGTCGAGAAACCCCTTCTCCCTCATCTCGTCCCGCAGCACCTCTTTGAAGCGACACAGCGTTTGACTCTCGAGAGGCCACCCTAGTTTCAGATCAGCACCGTTTGCCCGCAGCCGCTGGTGGCGTTCGTCCCATCCTGATCGAGACACGTCGAGCTGTTTGGTGCCGACGATCTCGACGCCTGCGACGATGTCATGTCCCTCGACCGGGATGCCATGAATGCCGCTGAGGTCACGATCTTGCTGCTGACCAAACCCGATCGAGCCAGCGAGGAGCAGGAACGCTGAGACACCAAACGCGGTTGACTTCGTGCTTGTCACGTCCGCCTCCAGACAGCGCCTGAACGCATTATTCCTCCGCCAGGTGCATCATAATACCCGAGAAAACGGCGCGCGCCGAGGGGTGAACGGGCGTGACATATCTGAAGACCTTCATGATCGCGACTTACACTACTCCAGAGAGATGACGGTGACCATTTACGAGCAGCTGCAACGCGCCCTCACCGCCGAAGGCGTCGATGCCTCAATCCAGCACATTCTTCTGTCGCTTCGCATGCACAACGACACTGCTCATCTGTCTATCCGGCAGATGCCATCCGAGGCCGACGCGTTGCAGTGGCTGGCAAGCGAGGGGACCCGATTCAGGGAACCAGTGTTAGTAGGCTACAAACAGGGTGATGACGCACCGGTGCACCTCCCGCCACCGAAGATTATCGAGTCATCGGAATCCATCTCGGGCATCGGCGACGGAGCGCACATCTGGCGCGGTTACGGCAGGAACACGCGAGGGGTCATCAAGTTTCGTCACGGGCGGTTCGTTGGTGAGGTGAATGCGCCCTCCGTGGAGGATGCGACGGTCGTGGCAAAGGGACTCGTCTCTTTGCTAAGACCGTAGCGGAATTCGCGAATCGGCCGATGTTCCATCTACCTGTTTCACATCTCCGCCGCCGCGCGTACCGCGGCGGCGCGCGAAAAGGAACCCCGCGCCGCTCCCGAGCAACAGTAGCGATGCCGGCTCCGGGGTCGGCGCCGGCGGGACATCGCTGAACTCCAGGCGGAAGTCCTCGGTTCCGCTTGCGTTGCCGCCCGGCCGCGTGCTGATCGCGGCCACGGAGATCAGAAAGTCGTAGCGGCCCGGTTGCAGGGTGCCGGGCTGGAAGCGGTTGATGGCGTCACTTTCCCTGAGAGCGAAAATCGGCGTATCGGGGGCGTTGTCGTCGGTGAGCGACGCGATCCAAGAGGTGCTGTCTCCGTCGTTCAGGCGGGTGCCGTTGAAGACACCGATGAAGACGTAGTTCTGCGGTTGGCTGAGGTCCAGCGTCAGGCGGTAATAGCTTTGACCGGTGGCCTCGCCCCCCGGGGCCGTGACCTGGCCCGAGACCGATCCCTGCCCGAAGAAAAACCGCTCGCTCTCGATAATCCTGCTCATTTGCGTGGCCGATCCGACCGCGCTCGGGTTGGGTTCGAGCGGTGGAACCGCATTCACGGCCATGTTATCGAGGTCCGTCTGGGCAATGTTCGTCAGTCCGCAGCAAACGCCGCTGGCCGACGCCTGGACGAACCGAGTGGCGCTGACGACCGTGATGGGGTCGGCCGCCGCCGGTGCAACTGCCGTAAGCAGGACGATGGCGGGGAAAAACCGGTAATGGATTGGCATCGACGCCTCCGGCGGGTCGGCCGCGCAAGCATTTGCGGGCCCCGGCCCCCCGGCACTGCAAACCCTCCGACGTCAGCCGTTCCACCGGCGGCGTTGAGCGACGGAATTCCGCCCGCGGTCTGTCGGTCGCCGCGCCACCACGGCAGCTCGCGCCGACGCGCGGCGCGCGTTCGCGTGGCCTGCCAGCAATCCCCCGCCCGCTTCGGGCAGGACGACAACACTCGGTCCGCTGACGGCCGCGTTCGGCGGTGAGATGACCGTCGTCAGGAAGTGCGATGGCTGCTTCCGCTCGCCGCCGAGTGAGGCGACTGATGCCAGGTCCCTTCGCATTTACGGATTGTCAGCGTGACTACGCGAGAGGCGTACACTATCGACCCGATGCGCCTTGCAGGCCTGTTCCTCCTGTCCGTCTTGGTCACACAGGAACCGCAGTTCCGCGGTGGTGTCGAACTCGTGACGGTGGACGTGCACGTCATTGGCTCGGATGGAAGGGCCCTGCTTGGACTGGGACGTGACGACTTCACACTGAAGGTCGATGGCACGACGCGGCCGGTGAGATCCATGCAGCTGGTGCGCGTGGGAAGGTCCGGCAATCTGGCGAGCGGATCTAGCTCACCAACCTCATCACAGGCGGCGAGCGCGCAGCATCACACGGTCGGCCGCACGCTCATCCTCGTCTTCGATCACGAACACATCCGACCGAGCAACGAGCGCGCCGCGATTCAGGGGGCGACCAACATGCTCGATCGTCTCGATCCAGGCGATCGCGTTGCGCTGGTCACGCTGCCGAACGGACGAATCGAGGTGAACCTGACGTCCCACTTCGAGGAAATCAGGCGGGCACTTCCCCGCGTCGTCGGCCGTGACCACGACGTGCCTGGCGGAATCATGAAGCCGGCCATTGGTTGTGCTTTCACTGCACTTCTGGATTTCATCGCTGGCCTGAGATCTCTGGACGGCCCGAAGACCATCGTGTTCGTGTCGGAGGGGTTCGGGTGCAGTCAGCCGATCCGCAGCCGGATGGATGACAAGCGCGATCTCGAAGATCTGGCGAGCCTCTCGGCGGCGGCACGAACGCAGTTCTATGTCGTGCAGCCGAACAACGCGATGCCGATCGATGCCAGCCGCAAGCTGCCGACGGGTTTGCCCGAGGCTGATATACAAAACCGCGACAAGGCGACGAACACGCTGGAGGACATTGCAGGCGTCACCGGAGGAGACTTCTTCCGGCTGTCCGGCACTGCCGATGCCGTGTTCGAGCGCGTCCTGCGGGAAACCGCGGCCTACTACGAGCTGGCCTTCGAGCCGCTCGAAAGCGAGCGTAACGGCAAAGATCACTCGATCAGCATCAGGGTGAATCGCCCCAAAGTCACGGTCCGCGCGCGGCCGTCCTTCAGCATCAATTCCCACCGATAGCTCATTGCGGGCATGGTCACAAGCCGGTCCCCTTTACCGTCCATCAACTGACAGTCGCATATCGGCCCATCGTGACGACGAGGTCCGCCACTCACGCCTCGTGCGTACCGCCGCTCGCACCCCCGAAAACAACGACGCCGTGCTGTCGGTGGAGATCGCCACGATGAACGGCGCGGCGGCGGCACCGTTCTCCGGCACCGCGGCTCACGTCGTGTGTGTGCTGTTGCCGGGCGAGATCTTGAGAGCTGCGTAAGCGCGGCGGTGATCCGCCGTCGAGTAGACTCGGATGATGAAGTGGCTCGGCGCCGTGCTCATCGCGCTCGGTCTTTTTCTGCTTGGGCGTGGGCTAGTACGCTGGAACGATCCGCCGCTCAGGAACCCGAAATACTATTACGGCACCAGTCAACAACTCGTGGACGTATGCTCCGGCGTGATTCTCGCGACCTCCGGTGTTCTGGCGTATCGCACCGGTCGACTGCCGAGATAGGTGGACAGAGGTGAATGACCTGGCTGCCGACCGCCACGGCTGTCGTCGTCGTTCTTCTGGTGTGGAGCCTCAGTCAGGCCCCACCCGGCGTGCGGCATGTTCAGGTTGAACAGGGGGGAGGGTTCCCGACACGCGCCGCGACGGACGACCTGGTCGCGCGCCTGACGGCGGCGATCAATCGGGCCGCGACCTGGACCCGCTTCTCGACGCGCTACGCGCCTCGGAGGCGCAACGCGCGAATCTCCACCGGAAGGATGACGCGCTCGACACGGCGCCCCGCTCAGTGAAGCTCGACGCCGCCGCCCAGCGACCTCCTACGGGTCAGACGGGTTGGGGACGCCAACTTTCGTGCGTATGCGACGACTCGCCAGCTCGATCGAGACGGTCTTCGCAGGGCACGCGACGCGAAGCTCAATGACTGGAACCGATGTGGAGTGCTCGGTGGGATCTTGTCCAGTAAGTTGGCGTCCCCAAGGGGAACCGCGATTCGTTACACGCGAGATTTCCAAGGGAGCTGGCGGTCTGACCGTCGCGCGGCATAGAGGCTGTGCCGATGCGAACGCTGCCACACAAAGAACGAGGCGTTCGCCAGCAGCAACGCGGGTTACGTCGACTGCGCGAATGATTTCAGTTGACCGCACTTCGGGCAACGAAATGTCACGATCGGTAGCCGCTGCTTGTCGCCTACCACGGAACCCCAAAAATTCCGCTTTGCTGTTCCCTCGGCCCATGAAGACTGTTTGCTCCATTCACTTCCAGTGAAATCGACGATGAAACCCGAGTCCATGGGCACCTTGCAGTCAGGGCAGGCGGGCGAACGCTGCGGCACGGTTCCTCCTTTGCGACGGCACCTAACGGGTGACCTGACTAATAGTATGCACGGGACCGAACGCCCAACGGGAACCGGGCTGAATTACCACTCGGATTTCCGGGGGATGTGGGTCTCTGACCGCAAGGCGGCTTAGGCCGAATCGAACCTTACCGGAAGCATATCGAACGTCGCGGCCTGACCTTCGTGGAGGCAGGCCGTGACCTCCCCTGTCAAACACTCTCCCCATACTGCGACTCGTCGGCGGAACGGGTTGACGGATCAGGCAAGACGCGACGCCGCCGCACGCCTGCGCAGCCAGGAGATCCGCGCCCTCGTTGAAGCCGAACTGGCACCGATCGTCGACGCGATCACCGCGAAGGTTGCCGGTGACGAACCGCATCGCCGCGGCTACGCCTTCGAGGGCGCGATCGCGCTCGAGCGGCTGCTCGCGGGTGTCGTCGATTTGTCGGGGATAACACGCGCTCAGGTGGCCAAAATGGCGTCCCCAACGGGATTCGAACCCGTGTTTTGGCCTTGAAAGGGCCACGTCCTGGGCCTCTGGACGATGGGGACGTCTACGGTAGAGCGCCGATCTTCAAGATCATAGCACGGCGTCCTCAACCGGCCGATTCTTCAGCCAGCCGTGGCCGCGCCGACAGCAGCGCCTCGATCGCGTCGGCCAGGTGTTCGTCGGTGATGTGGTGATCGCCGCGGCTGACGCGCAGACCTTGCGCCGTCATCAGCACGTCGACGGCGCGAACCCCTTCCGGCGCCTCGAACTTGTAGCAGGCCAGCTCCACTTTCAGGCCGTTGGGATCGTGCAGGTAGATTGAGTCCATGAAGCCGCGGTCGCGCTCGATGAAGTCGATCCCGCGCGCCCGCAGGCGCGCCGGCGCCTGCTGCAGGGTCGCGCGCGAGACGTTGAACGCGAGGTGCTCGACGCAGCCGATCTCGCGCGGCGCATCGCGGCGCGCGTCTGCGCGCGACTCGTTCGTGAAGACGGTCAACAGCCGCCCGTCGCCGGGATCGAAGTAGAGGTGATTCTCGTCCGGCTTGCCGAGGTTGGGCTGCTCCATGACGAACGGCATGCCCAGCGCCCCCTCCCAGAAGTCGATGGCGCTCTGCCGGGTCGACCCGACGATGGTGATGTGATGGACGCCCTGGACTTGCACCTTCTTCACGGCGGCTCCTTCGAGGTCGGGGCGCTTGACCGGTCTACCGTCACCCGTCAACCGTCCACTGCCTACTGACCGATGACGCGCCGCAGCACCTGCTGGTACCGTGGATCGACGTCCGCCCGCGCGAACACCGGATAGTGCTTCCACTGCACGAACTCGAGCGCGTGATCCTCGTAGGCGCGCTCCAGGGCCGCGGCGGCGGCGTCCCGGTCCCCCAGTGCATCGTAGATGGCGGCCATGCCGAACGACGAGACGTATTGCCGCCGCGAACGATCGCGCAGGTCCTGCAGGATGCGGCGCGCGTCCTCCGGCCGCCCGGCCATGGCCGCGGCGTACCCCTGATAGGCGATGAACCGGGCGTTGTCCGGAGTGATCTGGACCGCGCGCTGCAGCGCCTCGACCGCCTCGCGCCAGCGTCCCATCAGCGCGTCAGTCACCCCAATCTGGTAGTGCACGCGCGCCAGCTGCGGGTTGAGCGTCGAGGCGCGCCGGAACTCGTCGAGCGCGCGATCGAACTGACCGCGATCGCGGAGGATCATCCCGGCATTCAGCGCGCCCTGCGCCGACAAGGGATCCGTGCCCGAGCCCTGCGATGAGGCCGGCTCGAGTTGCGCGGCGCGCTGCGCTTCCCGCCGGCTGGCCTCGGGCTGCCAGTAGTAGTCGGACAGGATCGAGGCGCGGACGCGGTGCGCCAACGCCAGCCGGTCGTCGAGCGCGAGCGCCTGTCGCACCGCGAGATCGGCGCGCGGGATCACATCGCGCGGCGCGAACTGCCCGGCATACACGAGTTGCAGCCGCGCTTGCCCGAGCCAGGCATACGCGGAGGCGAAATTTTGCTGCAGGCGCGTCGCCTGCTCGAAATAGTCCGCCGCGGCGCGGAAGCCATCGACATTCTCGCGTCCCATCGCCGCCACGCCTTTGAGAAACAGCGC
>Ga0207708_10003129_pt1 | contig 12181 bp, 15 predicted proteins | sample KBSK5101metaG_FD_184340 | JGI IMG/M metagenome (GOLD analysis project Ga0207708, IMG submission 184340) | Corn, switchgrass and miscanthus rhizosphere microbial communities from Kellogg Biological Station, Michigan, USA - KBS K5-10-1 metaG... | ecosystem: Host-associated > Plants > Roots >...
GGCTCGATCGACGTGGTGTGACTAGCGCTCGGGCAGCCGCGCGAGCGGCAGCCCGAGCAGGAGGCCGATCGCGGCCCCGCCGAGGCCCGCGACGCCGCTGGCCTCCTCGGCGGCGAGCGGCAGCAGCACGAGCACGACGGCGATCGCGAGGACGCCGAGCATGTCCGAGTCGTCCTCCTCGCCGCGGCGGCGGCCGAGCAGGTCGCGCACGGCCCACGCGCACAGCAGCGCGAGCGCGGCGCCGTTGGCGCCGAGCGCCAGGTCGGCGTCGCCGGCCACGATCGCGAGCGCCATCCCGCCCGCGCCGCCCGCGAAGAACACCAGCAGCGGCGCCCACGGCCCGTGCCGGCGCTCGAGCAGCCAGCCGAACAGGAACACGGCGCCGAGCACCGCAACCTGGTAGCCGTTCTGGGAGTAGACGAACAGCGTCGTCACGGTCCGCCACCACTCGTCGGTGACGCCCGCGCCGAGCCCGAGGTCGTCGAGGAAGAACACGCCCGCGTTGAAGAGGATCGTCACGACGATCGACGCGAGCACCAGCGCGATCGTCGCGTACGGGCGCCGCTCGCCCCGGATCCCCGGCATCTCCCCCGGCTTCAGGCGCCCCAGCGACGGCCGGCGGCGCGGCGCCTTCGGCGGCTTCGGCGTCCCGCCGCGCTCGAGCTTCGGCGCGCGTTTGCGCAGGCGCTTGCCGCAGTACGGGCACTCCGTGATGTACGGCGACACCTCTCGCCCGCAGCTGCGGCAGACGACAAAGAGGTCCGGGCCGCTCGCCATGAGAGACAGGATACGTCGCCCAGGCGAAACGGAAATCAGTCCGTTGTGGCCCCGACGATCTCTCTCAACAGTTCCGACCAGTCGTGGTTCGCCTCGTACACGATCCGCTGGCGTGCGGCGCCGGTGCCCTTCTCGAGCAGGTCGAGGACGCCCTCGAGCTCGTTCGCGCCGCCGAGGTCCTGGGCGTGCTCGCGCAGCCGGTCGTAGAGCCGCCGGGCGAGCTCCTTGCTCCGGACCATGCGGCGCTCGGGCAGGTCGACGAGCTCGCCCTCGAGGCCGTGGCGGGCGGCGAGCCACTTGTTCTCGTCGAGCATCTCGTACGGGTAGGCGCCGAGCTGCTTGCCCGCCTCGAAGTGCTCCGAGAGCTCCTTGACCATGGCCTGGATCAGCGCGGTCAGGGCGAGCGTGTGCTCGACGTGGGTCTGCGCGTCCATCGCGCGGACCTCGACCGTGCCGAAGCGCGGATGCGGCCGCACGTCGTACCAGAGGTAGGTCTCGTCGGACATCACGCCGGCGTCGACCATGAAGCCGATCCGGTTCTCGTAGTCCTCCCAGTTCTCGTAGTGGGGCGGGATCCCGACGCGCGGGAAGGCGCGGAAGATCGGCATGCGGGTGGAGGCGAGCCCCGTGGCGTCCGAGCGCCAGTACGGCGAGTTCGCGCTCAGCGCGAGCAGGATCGGGACGTGCACGCGCATCCCGTTGGCGACGTGGATCGCCTTCTCGGGGTCGTCGACGCCGACGTGGACGTGCAGGCCGAAGATGATCTCCTGGCGGGCGATGAACTTCAGCGCGGCGATCAGCTCGCGATAGCGCGGGTCCGCGGAGACGCGCTGCTCCTCCCACAGGGCCGTCGGATGCGTGCCCGCCGACCCGATCGCGAGCCCCTTGGCCTCGGCGGCCGCCGACACCTCGCGCCGCAGCCGGCGCACGTGGTGGCCGGCCTCAGCCAGGTCCTTGCAGACGGGCGTCGCGATCTCGAGCACGCTCTGCAGCAGCTCGGGCTTGACCTCGCCCTCGCCCTCGTAGGCGGCCGTGATCGAGTCGATCGCGTTGGCGAGCGCGAACGACTCGCCGTCGAGGATCATCAGCTCCTCCTCGACGCCGAGCGTGTAGCTCGGACCGTTGAATCTGGCGTCCATTCGGCGGCGTACAGTACGAAGCGCGGTCGCGCGAGCGCCGCACATCGATGCGCAGCGCCCTCCGACACTCCCTCGCGGCGCTCGCTGTGGCGCTCTGCAGCGCCGTTTGCGGGTGTTCGGCGCCCGTCGGCGACGGCGGCCAGAAAGCGGACACGGCGCCCGTCGTGCGGGTCGTCGACGGCGACACGATCCGCGTCGGGCTCCCGTCGGGCGAGGAGCCCGTGCGCTACATCGGCATCGACACGCCCGAGTCCGTCAAGCCCGGCGCGCCCGTCGAGTGCTTCGCGAAGCGCGCGAGCGCCTACAACGAGCGGCTGGTCGCCGGCGAGAAGGTCAGGCTCGTCTACGACATCGAGCGCCGCGACCGCTACGGGCGCCTGCTCGCCTACGTCTACCGCGCCCGCGACGGGCTGTTCGTCAACGCGGAGCTGGTCCGCCGCGGCTACGCCACGGCGGTCACGTTCCCGCCCAACGTCGCGCACGAGCGCGAGTTGCGGCGGCTGGCCCGGCGGGCGCGAATGTCCGGACGCGGACTTTGGTCGGGGTGCGCTGGTGCGGGCTGAGTGACCGCTCAGGCCGCGCCGCCGGTGGTAGCCTGCGTCGTTCCCATGCGCATGCGTCAGAGCCTGGCCGAGATCGAAGAGGCCTTCGTCGACGAGATCGAAGAGGACCGCCACCGGCGGGAGCGCCTCCGGGCACAGGCCGAGCGCCGCACCCAGGTGCGCCGCTCCCAGCGGACCCGCAAGCAGGGCACGGCCCGCTTCTGGACGCTCTGGCTCACCCTCATCGCGACCGCCGTCATCGTGACGATCGTGATGTTCCGGGTGCTCTACATCGTGATGGGCTAGTGCTCAGCCCTTCGAGCTGAGCCGCTTCAGCGCATCGTCGACCTCAGCGCGAGCCGACGCCCCCGCGGCGACGTTCTCCTGCTGGATCTCGAGGTAGACCTCCTTGCGGAACACGGGGATGTCCCGTGGCGCCTGGATGCCGATACGGACCTTCTCGCCCATGATCGACAGGACGGAGACCTCGATGTCGTCGCCGATCATGATCGACTGGTTGGACTTTCTTGTCAGTACCAGCATTGTTCCTTGACCCCGCCTCCCTGGCAGCAGGATTCATTTGGCGCGATGCCCCGCCATCGCCCCCTCTGAGGCAATGGCGAGCTTAGCCCCTCTTCGCCGCCGTTGCCATAGGGCCTGCACCCGAGCCGCGCGCGCCGTGTTGCTAGTCTGCCCGCGCGATGAGCAGAAGGTCCCTGCGTCCTCAGCTTAACCAGATCCGCGGGTGGGTGCGACAGGGTCGCACCGACGCGTGGATCGCCCACCAGCTCGAGGTCACCGTCCAGCAGATTCAGGCGTTCAAGCGCGAGCAGGGCCTCGAGCCCGGCGGCGAGGACGCCTCGGGCGCCGACGTCGAGATCGATCTGCGCGCCGAGGACGACGCCGCGATCGCGGCCGAGCTCGAGGCGGAGGCCGCGCGCCGCGCCGAGGAGGAGGCCAAGGCCGCCGAGGAGGCCGCCAAGAAGGCCGCCGAGGCCGAGGCCGCGGGCGAGTCCGCCGAGGAGCAGGAGGAGGAGAAGCCCAAGCCGAAGCGCTCGCGCTCCCGCGGAGGCCGCTCGCGCAAGCGCCCGGCCGGCAAGCCGCTCGAGGGCACGTTCGACCACGGCGAGGAGGGCTACGGCCTCTGGCTGGACCCGGACGTCCAGGACGACCCCGTCTACGCGGAGCATTGGGCGGGCCACCGTCCGGTCGAGGTCACGATCGAGGAGGACCAGATCGTGATCCGTCGTGCCGGCGGGGGCGACGACGACGACTGACGCCCGCGCCGCCCGGGCCCGCGCGTTCGACCTCGGGGTCTTCGAGCGCGCCGCCGACCGCGTGCACCGCACCGCGCGCGCGACGCTGTTCTCCACCCCCTCGCTTCCGCGAGTCCCCCACCTGCACGGCGCCGTGGCGCACGTGCCGCTCGAGCCGGACGAGGCCTGCGCGCTGGCCGACGAGGCGCACGGCGACCTGCCGTTCCGGCGGCTGCTGCCCGCGCCCGGCGACGACGCCCTCGCGGACGCCCTGACGGCCCGGGGCTGGCAGGAGGAGCCGGTGCTGCTGCTCGCCCGCCACGGCGCGCTCGAGCCGCCCACGGCCGCCGTGCTCGCCGAGGAGGTCCCGTACGGCCACGTGCGCGCCCTGCGCGACGAGTGGATCCGCTCTTCCGAGTGGGCGAAGGGCGAGGAGGAGGTCCGCGACGCGCACGAGGCCGACCGGCGCATGCTCGAGGGCACGCCGACGCGCGCCTTCGCGACGTTCGAGCGCGGCCGCCCGCTCGCCTACGCGCTGCTGCTGGACGCATCCCCCGACGGGATGCTCGAGGACGTCTTCACGACGCCCGAGGCGCGCGGGCGCGGCCTGGCGAGCGCGGTCTGCGCCTCGGTGCTGCACGCCGCGCGCGCCGAGCGCCACGAGCTCGTCTTCGTCGCCACCGACGCGGTGAAGGGGGCCGGGTCGCTGTACGAGTCACTGGGCTTCGAGCGCGTGACGATCCTGCGCTGGTTCCGGACCGGCTCCCCGTGAGCGCCCTCGCCGAGCGGGCGATCGCCTGGCGCCACGGCTACCACGCCGCCGTTTGCGGCCGGATCGAGCCATGGCGGCACGGGACGCTCGCGCGCGCCGACGACCTGCCCACCTACTACGACTACAACCTCGTGCGGGTGGAGCACGGCGACCCCGGCCCGGACGCCGCGGCGCTGGCCGCCGCCGCCGAGCCGCTGCTCGCCGACCTCGGCCACCGCCGGATCGAGATCGAGGACGACGCCGCGGGCGCACGCCTCGTCGAGGGCTTCAAGGCGATGGGCTGGGTCGCGGAGCGGCTCGCCTTCCTGCACCGCGAGCTGCCCGCGCCGCCGCCGGCCGGCGCCCACGGCGCCGAGTTGCGCGTCGTGCCCTTCGAGGCCTCGCGGCCGCTGCGCGTCGCCTGGCACGGCGAGTCGGTCTGGGGCGACGAGGCCGGCTTCGCGCTGCTCGAGGAGGAGGTCGCCCGCCGCCGCGGCACGCACGCGGTGACCGGCACCGCCGGCGGGGAGCTCGCCGGCTTCTCGGCCTTCTCCGTGCACGGCGACGCGGCCGAGGTCGAGCTGGTGTTCTGCCTGCCGGAGCGCCGCAACGGCGGGCTCGGCGGCGCGCTGGTGGCGGCCGCGCTGGAGGCCGCGCACGCGCGCGGCGCGCGCCACGCCTGGATCGAGGCCGACGACGACGGCGACTCCAAGCGGCTCTACGAGCGGCTCGGGTTCCGCACGGTGTGGGTGCGGCACTCCTTCACGCGGCTGCCTCAGTACCGCCGGCGGCCGCCGGCGAAGTCGACCGCGCCGCGCAGGTAGCGGGCGAAGGCGGCGTCGGCGACGATCCGGGCGTCCCAGGCGAAGGGCTGCTCGGGCGCGGCGGCCACGGCGAGGTCCACGCACCAGCCCGTGCCCTCCTGCTCGTAGAGCTCGGCCAGCTCGGCGGCGGTGAACGCGCCGCCGAGGCGGCGCCGCAGCTCGGCGGCGATGCGCGCGGTCACGCGCTCCAGCGCGTCCTGCTGGAAGGCCGGCGCCTCGGCGAGCCGGCGCTCGCCCTCGCGCCACTGCTCGACGGACGTCTCGAAGGACACCCCTCCGAGGCTAGAAGCTCGTCAGGGCAGCGTGACGACGTAGGCCTTCTCGCCGGCCTTGACCATGCCCAGCCGGCGGGCCTCGCGCTCCAGGGCGCGCTTGTCGCGCAGCTCCTTGCGACGGTCCTTGAGCTCGGTGTTGCGCGCCTTCAGCGCGGCGACCTCCTGCCGCTTCTCGCCGGCCTGCTTGTACGTCGAGACCCACGAGAGCAGCGGACCGACGTAGAGGTAGAGGACGAACGCGAAGACGGCGATCAGGGCCCAACGGCCCAGACGGTCCCAGCGGATGCGCGTGGCAGCCATGCCTGCGCCCTTCGTTCGACGCGTCCGTCCCCCTTCCTCTGCAACACATCGCCCGCTAGAGGGCGGCGAAGCCCTCCCTCCAGGTCGGGTAGGCGGGCGTCCAGCCGAGCTCGCGCTTGGCCTTCGCGTTGGAGACCCCGCGCAGGCTGGTCATCATCGCGTAGCCGGCCTGGCCGAGCAGCAGCCGCCCGAGGAAGCCCGGCATGTGCCGCGGCTTGCGGCCGCCGACGGCCTCCGCGAGCCCGGGCAGCCACACGCGCACCGGCACGGGCTCGTCGTCGGCGACGTTGTAGACGCCCGGCGCGCCGCGCTCGATCGCCGCGACGGTGGCCGACGCCGCGTCCTCGATGTGGATCAGCGACCACACGCCACCGCCGTCGCCGACCACCGGGAAGCGGCCCTTGACGATCATCTCGAGCATGTCGCCGCCGCGGGCGATCCCCGTGCCCGGTCCGTAGAAGCCGCCGTAGCGCAGGACGATCCCCTCGAGCCCGTCCGCGCCGGTCACGGCGGCCTCCAGGTGGCGGATCGCCGCGAGCGTCTCCTCGACGTGCTTCGGCGGGTCGGTCTCGAGCGGGTCGTCCTCGGACTTGGCCGGCCCGCCGACGCGCTTGTAGCTCCAGGGCGCGAAGCTCTGGCCGACGAAGCGGCGGGCGCCCGCGGCGCGCGCCGCGGCGACCAGGTTGTCCGTGCCCTCCGTGCGCAACCGGTTGGTGGCGACGAAGGCGGCGTCGAGGTTGCGCGTGTTCATCGGCCCGATCGCGGTCAGCTGGTGCACGACCACCTCCGGCCGCGCCTGCGCCACCGCGGCCATCACGGCCTCGCGGTCGAGCGCGTCGGCCACGACGGGCACGGCGCCCAGCTCGCGCAGCGCCGCGGCCTTCTCCGGCGTGCGCGTCATCCCGGTCACCTCGTGGCCCGCCTCCGCGAGCCGGCGGACGAGCGGCCGGCCGACCGCCCCGCTCGCTCCTGCGATGAAGATCCGCATGATTGGTCTCCTTGAAGTTCGACTGCAACCCTTGAGACGAGATGGGCGAGCCGTCCGTGACAACCGAGACCTACGAATCGCTCCGGCCGCTCGCGTTCTCGATCGCCTACCGGATGCTGGGGAGCGTCAGCGAGGCCGAGGACGTCGTGCAGGAGGGGCTGCTGCGCCTGCACCGCGCCGACGACGTCGAGCATCCGAAGGCGTTCGTGGCGACGGTCGTGACGCGCCTGTCGATCGACGAGCTGCGCTCCGCGCGATCGCGCCGCGAGACCTACGTCGGCCCGTGGCTGCCGGAGCCGCTGGTGACCGACTCGCGGCCCGACGACGAGTCGGTCTCGATGGCGCTGCTGGTGACGCTGGAGGCGCTGAGCCCGGTCGAGCGCGCGGTCTTCCTGCTGCACGACGTGTTCGACTACGGCTACGACGAGATCGCGGAGATCGTCGGCAAGACGCGCGAGAACTGCCGCCAGCTCGCCGTCCGCGCGCGCCGCCACGTCGAGGCCCGGCGGCCGCGCTTCGAGCCCTCGCGCGATCAGCGCGAGGCGCTCGCCGCGCGCTTCTTCGAAGCGATCCGCGAGGGCGACCTCGACGGGCTCGTGACTCTGCTCGCCGAGGACGCCGTCGCGACCGGCGACGGCGGCGGCAAGGCGGCGGCGCGCAAGACCCCGCTGCACGGCGGCGCGAAGATCGCCCGCTTCATGCTCGGCCTGATGCGGCTCGCCGAGCGCGACCACTACGAGTTCGACTTCCGCGAGGTCAACGGCCGCCCGGGCGCGCTGATCCGCCAGGACGGGCGGGTCATCAGCGCGCTCAGCCTCGAGATCGCGGACGGGAAGGTGACGGAGTTCCTGTCGGTCGCCAACCCCGACAAGCTCCAGCACCTGGTGTAGCTAGCTGCGGAAGACGCTCCGGCCGGGGTAGGTCGCGTCGGCGCCCAGCGCCTCCTCGATCCGCAGCAGCTGGTTGTACTTCGCCACGCGGTCCGAGCGCGACGGCGCGCCCGTCTTGATCTGCCCGCAGCCCGTCGCCACCGCGAGGTCGGCGATGGTCGTGTCCTCGGTCTCGCCCGAGCGGTGCGACATGACCGCCGTGTAGCCCGCCTCGCGGGCCATGTCGATCGCGGCCAGCGTCTCGCTCAGCGTGCCGATCTGGTTGACCTTGATCAGGATCGAGTTGCCCACGCCGGAGTCGATCCCGCGCTTGAGCCGCTCCGTGTTGGTCACGAAGAGGTCGTCGCCGACGAGCTGGATCTTCTCGCCGAGGCGGTCCGTGAGCGCCTTCCAGCCGTCCCAGTCCTCCTCGTCCATGCCGTCCTCGATCGAGAGGATCGGGTAGCGGTCGCAGAGGTCGGCCCAGTAGGCGGCCATCTCCTCCGGCGAGAGCGAGCGGCCCTCGTGCTCGAGCTCGTACGCGCCGCCCTTGAAGATCTCGCTCGTGGCGGGGTCCAGCGCGATCGCGATGTCCTCGCCCGGCGTGTAGCCGGCCGCCTCGACGCCCTCGATCAGCGCCTGCAGCGCCGCCTCGTTGGACTCCAGGTCGGGCGCGAAGCCGCCCTCGTCGCCGACCGCGGTGCCGAGGCCGCGCTTGCCGAGCGTCTTCTTGAGCGCGTGGAAGACCTCGGCCCCGGTGCGCAGGCCCTCGGCGAACGACGGCGCGCCGACCGGGACGATCATGAACTCCTGGAAATCGACCGAGTTGTCGGCGTGCGCGCCGCCGTTGAGCACGTTCATCATCGGCACGGGCAGGACGTTCGCCCCCTCGCCGCCGAGGTAGCGCCACAGCGGCTGCTGCTCCTCCGCGGCGGCCGCGCGCGCGGCCGCCAGCGAGACGCCGAGGATCGCGTTGGCGCCCAAGCGCGACTTGTTGTCGGTCCCGTCGAGCTCGATCAGGGCGCGGTCGAGGCCCTGCTGGTCGAGCGCGTCGCTGCCGCGCACGGCCTCGGCGATCTCGCCGTTGACGTTGCCGACGGCGCGCGTGACGCCCTTGCCGCCGTAGGCGTCGCCGCCGTCGCGCAGCTCGGTGGCCTCGAACTCGCCCGTCGAGGCGCCCGACGGCACCGCGGCGCGGCCCTGCGCGCCGGAGGCGAGCACGATCTCGACCTCGACGGTCGGGTTCCCGCGCGAGTCGAGGATCTGGCGGGCGTGCAGCGTCTCGATCTTGCTCACTGTCAGGACTCCTCGTTCAGGCGGGCGCGGGCGTAGTAGGCGATCTGGTCCTCGGGCCCCAGATCGTTCCAGTCGGCGCCCTCGGATGCGGCGAGGCCCTCGGCGCCCTCGACGCGGCCGCGGAAGCGGTCGGCGGCGGCGCGCAGCGCGAGCTCCGGATCGACCTTGAGCTTGCGCGCGACGTTGACGGCGGCGAACAGCACGTCGCCGACCTCGTGGAAGGCCTCCTCGCGCGTGCGCGCCTCGCGCAGCTCCTCCAGCTCGCCCTCGACCGCGTCGTAGGGCACGTGCGGGAAGTCGAACCCGGTCGAGGCGGCGCGGCGCTGGACCTTGCGCGCGTACAGCGGCCCGGGCAGGTTCTCGGGCACCTCGCCGAAGATGCCGGGCTCGCGGCCCGCCTCGGTCTGCTTGATGGCGTCCCAGTTGCGCAGCACCTGGCCGGCCGAGTCCGCCTCGACCTCGCCGAAGATGTGCGGGTGCCGGCGCACGAGCTTGGCGTGCACGTGCGCGGCGACGTCGCCGAGCGACCCGGCGCCGCGCTCCTCGAGCAGCAGCGACAGGAAGTGGACCTGGAAGAGGACGTCGCCGAGCTCGTCGAGGAGCTTGGCGTCGTCACCCGAGTGGGCCGCCGAGGCCAGCTCGTAGGCCTCCTCGACGGTGTGCGGGACGATCGAGCGCTCGTCCTGCTCGCGGTCCCACGGGCACTCGACCCGCAGGCGCCGCGTGAGGGCGTCGAGGCGCCGGAGCGCCTCGACGATCTCCTCGGACGGCTCGCTCACACCGCTAGTTGCCCTGCGGGACCTGCTGGCCCTGACCGGGCGCGGCGGCGGACGGGGTCGGCGTGGCCTTCGGACCCTGCTTGCACTGCTGGATCACGTAGCCCTCGCGGCAGTCCGTCTTCTCCTTCCAGCGCTCGGAGTACTTCTTGGAGAAGGTCTCCAGCGCCTTCTGCTGGTTCTGCGACTGCAGCGTCTGGCGGATCGTCTCCTTGGCCTGCTCGAGCGTCTGCTGCGACGCCGGCGTGACCTTGGTGACCTCGAACAGGTACTGGCCGAACTGGGTCTTGACCGGGCCGGTCAGCTGACCCTTCTTGGCCTTGAAGACGGCCTCGTCGAGCTGCTTCTCGAGCGTGCCCTTGGCCTGGGCCGGCAGCTTGCCGCCCTGCGCCTTGGAGGCCTCGTCGATCGAGTACTTCTTCGCGACCTGCTTCCAGCTCTGGCCGCTCTTGAGCGCCTTCTTCGCCGCTTCGGCCTTGGCCTTGCTCTTGGTCAGGACGACGAGCAGGTCACGACGCTCGGGCTGCGCGAAGCGCGCCTTGTTCTTGTCGTAGAACTCCTTGATCTGGGCGTCGGAGACCTTGTCCTTGCCCTTGACCACCTTGTCGCGGATCTTGCTCGCGAGCAGGTCGGCCTTGACCTGGAGCATGATGTCCTCCTCGGACTGCCCCGAGTCCTTGAGGAACTTCTCGTAGTCGGCGGCCTTCGGGAAGCTCTGCTTCTTCTGCTGGTCGAAGGACTTCTTGACCTCGGCGTCGGAGATCTTGATCCCCTGCTCCTTGGCCTCGCCCTCGAGCCACTGGAAGGAGATCAGCAGCTGCAGGACCTGGTCGCGGAGCTGCTCGTACTCCTGCTTGCACTGGGTCTTCAGCTGCGAGTCGGTGACCTTCGGCTGGCCCTTGGCCGGCTTCGGGGTCGTCTTGCGCTTGGCCGCGATGCACGCCGTGTACTCGGGCGGCTTGGGCACGCTCGCGTTGGCGCCCTGCCCCGAGGAGCGGGCCGCGACGTTGATCCAGTGGTCGTACTCGGACTTCTCGATCGACTGACCGTCGACCTCCGCGACGGCGTTACCGGGAACGCCGCCGCACCCCGCGACGAGCGCGGCCGTCGCCGCAAGGGCGAGCAGGGCCAGAGTGAGACGGACTGCCTTGATCATGAGGAAGCCTAAAAGTCGTTGGACGGTGCAGGGGAGCGATGGGCCTGCGCGTGGCGCAGGCACGCGAGAGAGGTCGCGCGTCCCCGAGTCCTGGGCATGGTAGCGGCACTCCTGCGCCCTCCATCAAGGCTTAACGAAGGTCTTAGACGGCGTCAGGCGGCATCGCGCTGCACGGCGAGCAGCGCGTCGGCGGCCCTGATGACCGCCGGGAAGCGCTTGGCGGGGTCGTCGGGCACGCGCATCGAGAACTGCGACTTGCCCGATTCGTAGAGCGCATTGGGGATCTCCTCGCGCAGCCTGCGGGCCCGCACGGAGTCCAGCTCGACCGGCGTGACCGCCAGCCGGCCCTGCCGGAACGTGACGGCGGTGGCGCCGGCCTCGCCGAGCTTGATCCGCGCCTGCTGGAGCGTGATCAGGTTGTCCAGCGGCTCGGGCAGCTCGCCGAAGCGGTCGTCGAGCTCGCGCCGCAGCTCCATCAGCTCGGAGACCTCGCGCGCGCCCGCGATCCGGCGGTGCACGTCGACCTTGGCCTGCTCGTAGGGGATGTAGTCGGCGGGCACGTAGGCGTCGACGTTGACGTCCAGGCGCACGGGCTCGGGGTACTCGGCGCCGTCGTCGGAGGCCATCGCCTGCACGGCCTCGTCGAGCATCTGCATGTAGAGCTCGAAGCCGAGCGCCGCCACGTGGCCGGACTGCTCGTCGCCGAGCAGGTTGCCGGCGCCGCGCAGCTCGAGGTCGCGCATCGCGACCTTGAAGCCCGCGCCGAGCTCCGTGTAGTCCGACAGGGCGGAGAGCCGGTCGGCCGCCTCGGGCGTCAGGGCGCCGGCGCTCGGATACAGCAGGTACGCGTAGGCGCGCTCGCGAGAGCGGCCGACGCGGCCGCGGATCTGGTAGAGCTGCGAGAGGCCGAACGTGTCCGCGCGCTCGACGATCAGCGTGTTGGCCTGCGGGATGTCGATCCCCGACTCGATGATCGAGGTCGAGACGAGCACGTCGGCCTCGCCGCGCAGGAAGCCCATCATGCGGTCCTCGAGCAGCTTCTCGTCCATCTGCCCGTGGGCGACCGTGAAGCTCATGTGCGGGCACAGCGCGCGCAGGCGGACGGCGGTCTCGTCGATGTCCTCGACGCGGTTGTGCAGGAAGAACGCCTGGCCGTCGCGCGCCTTCTCGCGCTCGAGCGCCTGCTTGACGAGCTGCTCGTCGTACTCGCCGACGTAGGTCTTCACGGGCCG
>Ga0207708_10003131_pt1 | contig 12175 bp, 8 predicted proteins | sample KBSK5101metaG_FD_184340 | JGI IMG/M metagenome (GOLD analysis project Ga0207708, IMG submission 184340) | Corn, switchgrass and miscanthus rhizosphere microbial communities from Kellogg Biological Station, Michigan, USA - KBS K5-10-1 metaG... | ecosystem: Host-associated > Plants > Roots >...
TATCTGCAGGCCCGGGGGAATCTGCGCGCCGAACTGGCCCGGCAGGTGGCGCTTCGGTCCGGGCGGGGCAGGCGCCGCCCGGCAGCGGCGGCGGCCGGGGCGGTGCGCTCGACCCGGCCGTGGCTGGGCCTGAACATCTCGGCCCGCCCGGCCGAAGCCGCCGACCGGGCCGTGCTCGGCCACTGGGAAGGCGACCTGGTCATCGGCAAGGACGGCACCTCGGCGGTGGCCACCCTGGTCGAACGCGCCACCCGGTTCGTGCTGCTGGTCGGGCTGCCCGACGGGCGGGTCAGCGAGCACGTCGTCGCGCAGCTGGCCACCGCGATGCGTCGGCTCCCGGCCCAGCTACGCCGCTCGTTGACCTGGGACCAGGGCGCCGAGATGGCCCGCCACGCACAGTTCACCCTGGCCACCGACTGCCCGGTCTACTTCTGCGACCCGCACAGCCCGTGGCAGCGCGGCAGCAACGAGAACACCAACGGTCTGCTCCGCCAGTACTACCCCAAAGGAGTCACCGACTTTCGCACCATCACCCAACGACAGCTCGACACGGTCGCCGCCGAACTCAACGGCCGACCCCGCCAAACCCTGGCATGGCACACTCCCGCTGAGAAGCTCAACCAGCTTCTCAGCGGGACTGGTGCAACCACCGGTTGAGTCCGCCCAGGGCACCGACAGACGTCCAAGATCGCCAAGGGAACCAACAAGGGAACCAACAAACGAACCAAGCAGAATGTGTCTATGACCGCTGGCGACGTGCTCTGGACCCCACCCGCAGACGTACGGCAGAACAGCCGCATCGGCCGGTACCTCGACTGGCTCGCCGCCGAGCGCGGCCGCGACTTCGCCGATTACCGGCAGCTCTGGCGCTGGTCCACCGATCAGCCGGCCGAGTTCTGGCGCTCGATCTGGGACCACTTCGACATCCGCGCGTACGACCAGCCGCGCGCGACGCTCGAACACGAGACCATGCCCGGCGCCCGCTGGTTCCCCGGCGCGACCCTGAACTACGCCGAGCACGTGCTCCGGGCACCCGGAAAAGCAGACGACGACGTCATCGTGACCGCCCACTCGCAGAGCCGCCCGCCGCAGACGATCACGAAGGCCGAACTCACCGAGAAGGTCCGCAGAGCGCGCGCCGCCCTGAAGAAAAGAGGAGTCAGGAAGGGCGACCGCGTCGCCGCATACGCCCCGAACATCCCGGAGACATACGTGTTGCTGCTCGCCGCCGCCAGTCTCGGCGCGGTATTCAGCAGTTGCGCGCCGGAGTTCGGCCTGCGCAGCGTCGTGGACCGCTGGCAGCAGATCGAGCCGACGGTGCTGCTCGCCGTCGACGGCTACCGCTACGGCGCCCGCGAGATCGACCGCCGCGACGAGGTCAAGAAGATCCGCGACGCCCTGCCGTCACTCAAGCACGTCATCGAACTCGCATACCTGAACAAAAGCGATCAAAACTACCTTGAGGAGCAAACCGACGAGGCGCTCACCTTCGAGCCCGTCCCGTTCGACCACCCGCTGTACATCCTCTACTCGTCCGGCACCACCGGCCTGCCGAAGCCGATCGTGCACGGCCACGGCGGCATCCTCGTCGAGCACGTCAAGATGCTCGCCCTGCACCACGACCTCGGCCCGGCCGACCGGTTCTTCTGGTTCAGCACCACCGGCTGGATGATGTGGAACTACCTCGTCTCCGCCCCGGCCGTCGGCGCCGGCGTGGTCCTCTTCGACGGCGACCCGGCCTACCCGGACCTGGAAACACTGTGGCGCCTGGTCGAGGAAGCCGGCATCACCTACTTCGGTACCTCCGCGCCGTTCCTGCTGGCCTGCCGGAAGGCGGGAATCGAACCGAAGAACACACAGAACCTGAGAGGACTCGGCTCCACCGGCGCCCCGCTCCCGCCGGAGGGCTTCGAGTGGGTCTACGACAAGGTCAGCCCGAACCTCAAGCTCGCCAGCGCGAGCGGCGGCACCGACGTCTGCACCGCCTTCGTCGGCGGCGTGCCGCTGCTTCCCGTCTACTCGGGCGAGATCACGTGCCGCTGCCTGGGCGCGGCCGTCGACTCGTTCCGCTCCGACGGCACCCCCGCCGCGAGCGGCGAACTCGGCGAGCTGGTGATCACGAAGCCGATGCCCAGCATGCCGGTGGGCTTCTGGAACGACCCGGACGGCAGCCGCTACCGGGAGGCGTACTTCGACACGTTCCCCGGCGTCTGGCGGCACGGCGACTGGCTGACCATCACCGAGCGCGGCACGCTCGTCATCACCGGCCGCTCGGACGCCACCCTCAACCGCGGCGGCGTGCGCCTGGGCACCGCCGAGTTCTACTCGGTCGTCGAGGGCTTCCCGGAGGTCGCCGACTCGCTCGTCGTGCACCTCGAGGACCCGCACGGTGGGCCCGGCGAGCTGATCCTGTTCGTGGTGCCGGCCGCCGGCGTCACCGTCGACGACGACCTGCGCAGCCGCATCGCCAAGGAGCTGCGCGCCGCGCTGTCGCCCCGCCACGTCCCGGACACGCTGCACAGCGTCTCGGCGGTGCCGCGCACGCTGTCCGGCAAGAAGCTCGAGGTGCCGGTCAAGCGCATCCTCGGCGGCATGCCGGCCGACCGCGCCGCCGCCAAGGGCGCGCTGGCAAACCCCGAGTCGCTCACCGAGTTCGAGGCGCTCGCCGAGCGACGGTCATAAGGCAACGGCCCGCTCGGCCGCCGCGCGGGAGTCGCGCGCCGTCTCAGCAAGGTCTTTACAGAGGACGATCGAAGCGCCGACCGTCAACGGCGCCAACAACCAGTCGACGGGGTCAGGGTGCCCGACGGCGTCGATGAGCACCCGCCCGCCGGCCGGGATGCCGAGTTCCCCGGCCCGCTCGGCGGCCCGGGCAACCAGCGCGGCGTGTGTCTCACCGCCGAGCGCCGGCTGGGCGGGTCGCACGGTCGGGCCGGCGAAGTGGTCGCCGTGCCCGCGCACCTCGGCGACGTAGTCCAGCCAGCCGGCCGGCGTCGCCCCGCGGATCGGCAGGCCCATCGGTGCCAGGCCGAGCAGGAACCGGTCGGTGGCGGCCGACTCCACCGGTGACGCCGCGAAGATCACCGCGCCGTCCGGTGAGACCGACAGCCCCGCCGTCCAGCACCCCAGCAGCACGGCCGCGGTCTGCCAATGCGGCGGAAGCGACACGGTGGCCTCGTCGAAAGGGCCGAGGCCGCAGCCGTCCACGAGCAGGTTCGCGGTCTTCGACACCCAGTTGGCGAGCGTCAGCCCGGAGAGTTCGACCCGCTCGCCGGTGCCGTCGTCGTACCAGGTGAGCAGGGGTTGGGCAGGATCGGCGGCGGTGGCGTAACCGAGCAGTGAGGCCGCCGTCTGCTCGGACAATTCACTCATGCAATCGCCTCGCTCCGCTCGCCGATGCATTCGCGCGACGCTGAGTTGATGATTCGCTCGCTTCGCTCGCTCATACCATCTCCAAACCGGCAGGCCGTGCGTTAGCCACCCGGAGGGCGGTGATGGGAATGCGGCAGCGGCCGGTGCAGCGACGACGATATCGGCTCGGCAAGCGTCGGTTGTGGGCGGTCATCGGCGGCGCGGCGCTGCTGCTCTCCGCGCTCGCCGTCACCGCGCCCGGCCGAGACCCGGCCGCCGAGCCCTCGCCGCTGGTGCCCGACACGCCGCCGGCGGCCGGCAGCCGGTCCGCGGCCGGCGCGCCGAACGATCAGGCCACCCCGGCCGCCGCCGCGGCGCGCCGGGCGGGCGGTGAGGACCTCGCCCGGGCCCCCGAGACCCGGTCCGACCCGCCGTTCGAGCCGGCCGCCGTGCCGACCCCGGGGGTCACCACGCCGCGCGTCGGCCACCTGCGGCTCGGCGGCATCGACAAGCCGGCGGCCGGCGTCCAGGTCCGCGCCGGCGTGCCGAAGGGCATCCCCCTCGACGGGGACGCCACCGCGCTGCGCAAGAGCCGGTCCACCCGCACGCTGACCGTCCGGCGCACCGACACCGACGTGTTCGACGCGGTCGGCGTCACCTGGGCGGGCGACGAGAAGGCGCCGGTGAGCGTCGCGTTGCGGTACCACGTCGCGAAGAAGGGGTGGACCTCGTGGCGCGCGGTGGGTGCCGGATCCGCGGACCGCGACCCCGCGGGGCTGCCGCCGCAGCGGCCGCGGACCGGGCGCGACCCGGCGGCGGCCGACCGCCGCGAACCCGCGAGTGCCTTCCGCCGGGGCACCGAACTCGAGTGGCTCGGCGCCGCCGACGGCATCGAGGTGACGGTGACCGGCCCGCGCGGGCGTGGGATATCCGACGTCGTCGTGGACCTGATCGATCCGATGACCGCGCCCGGCGACGAGGCGGCCGGCGGGGCCGGCGCGACGCCGCCCGGGCCGATGGGACCGGTGGCACCGGCGCCCCCGCCCGCACCCGGTGACGGGCGGGTGCCGGTGCCGGCGATCGCGCACCGGGCCGACTGGGGCGCCGACGAGCGGCTCATGGACTGGAGCCCGGAGTACGCGGGGCCGGTGAAGGCAGTCGCGTTCCACCACACGGCCACGGCCAACACCTACGATCCGGTGGACGTGCCCCGGATCCTGCGGGCGATCTACTACTACCAGGCGGTGTCCCGGGGCTGGGGCGACATCGGATACACCGCGCTCGTCGACCGGTTCGGCCGGCTGTGGGAGGGCCGCTACGGCGGGCTGGCCCGGCCCGTGGTCGGCGCGCACGCCGGCGGGTTCAACCGGTACACCGCCGGGATCGCGGTGATCGGCGACTTCCGCACCACGCCGGTGCCGGGCGTGGCCGTCGACGCCGCCGCGCGCTACGTCGCGTGGAAGCTCTCGCTCGGGCCGGCCGTGGACCCGCGCGCAGCGGTGCGCCTGACCGGCGGCGGCTCGACCTCCCGGCATCCGGTGAACACCACGGTGACGGTGCCGAGGGTGTTCCCGCACGGCCAGACGAACCGCACCGAGTGCCCGGGAGCGCGGGGACTGGACGCGCTCGGCGGGCTGCGCGAGGCGGCGCACCGGTACATGGGAATCTGGGCCGAACCGGCGACGCTGCGCGCCCGGCTGGCCGTCTGGCGGCCGTCCGACGCGAGCTGGCACATCCTCGGCGGGGCCGATCCGGCCCTGACCGGAACCGTCGGCGACGTGCCCGCGCCGGCCGACTTCGATGGCGACGGCAGCGCCGACCCGGCCACCTGGTCGCCGCTGACGGGCCGGTGGCAGATCCGTAACAGCAGCGGCGGCACGGCGGAGCAGTACACGCTCGGGCTCGCCGGTGACCGTCCGGTACCGGCCGACTACAACGGTGACGGCCGCGCGGAGCCGGCGGTGTGGCGCCCGAGCGACGCGACGTGGCTGCTCGGTCCGGGTCCGCCGATCCAGTGGGGCGAGCCCGGCGACGTACCGGTGCCGGCCGACTTCGACGGCGACGGCGGCGCCGACCTCACCGTCTGGCGACCGTCGACGGGAACCTGGTACGTGCGCGGCGGCGGCACGTTCCGGCTCGGCGAGGGGTACCACGTCCCGTTGCCGGCTGACTACGACGGCGACGGCAACGCCGATCCCGGCGCGTGGTCGCCGGCGACGCAGCGCTGGTTCATGTGGGGCAAGGAACCGGAACGCTTCGGCGAACCGGGCGACGTGCCGGTGCCCGGGCAGTACGACGGCGACGGAATCGCCGACCTCGCGGTCTGGCGCCCGGCCGCGGCCGGCGAGGGCACCTGGTTCATCAAGGACCGTGGCTCGTTCGGGTTCGGCCTACCGGGTGACGTGCCGATTGTGCTGCCCTGAATATTGACTCAACCGGAGTGCCACCGTGGCCGGTGTGGTGCGGGGCAAGCGTAGGGTAGGTCCACAGGGATAGTGCGGCAAGGTTAACCAACCCCGTGCCGTCCCGGTGCGTACGTTCAACCAGCGGAGGAGCCGTCACGTGACCCCCGGTCGCCCACCCCGTGTGCTAGTCGACGCCACGAGCGTCCCGGCCGACCGGGGCGGCGTCGGCCGCTACATCGACGGTCTGCTCGGCGCGCTGGCCGGGACGAGCGCCGACATCGCGGTGGTGTGCCAGCGCACCGACGCGGAGCGCTACGCGCGGGAACTGCCCTCCGCCCGCGTCGTCGCGGCACCGGCCGCCGCCGCACACCGCCCGGCCCGGCTGGCGTGGGAACAGACCGGCCTGCCGCTGCTGGCCCAGCAGATCGGCGCCGAGGTGCTGCACTCGCCGTTCTACACGTGCCCGTTGCGCATCAACTGCCCGGTGACCGTCACCGTGCACGACGCGACGTTCTTCACCGAACCGGAGCACTACGACAAGTCGCGCCGCACGTTCTTCCGGTCCGCCATCAAGACGTCGATGCGCCGGGCCGCCCGGGTCATCGTCCCCAGCAAGGCGACGCGCGACGAGCTGATCCGCCTGCTCGACGCCGACCCGACCCGCATCGACGTGGCCTACCACGGCGTCGACCAGAACGCGTTCCACGTGCCGTCCGAGGAGGAGAAGGCCCGCGTGCGGGCGCGGCTGGGCCTCGGCACCACCGGCTACGTCGCGTTCCTCGGCGCGAAGGAGCCGCGCAAGAACGTGCCGAGCCTGATCCGCGGCTGGATCCTCGCGGTGCGCGCGCGGCCGCACCCGCCGGCCCTGGTCATCGCCGGTGGATCCGGGCACGACGACGAGATCGACGAGGCCGTCGCGCAGGTGCCGGCGCATCTGCGGCTGCTGCGGCCCGGCTACCTGCGCTACACCGACCTACCCGGCTTCCTGGGCGGCGCGATGGTGGCCGCGTACCCGTCGTTCGGCGAGGGGTTCGGCCTGCCGATCCTGGAGGCGATGGCCTGCGGCACGCCGGTGCTCACCACGCCCCGGCTGTCGCTGCCCGAGGTCGGCGGCGAGGCGGTCGCCTACACCGGCCCGGATCCGGAGGAGATCGGGCGCGACCTGGCGGCCCTGCTCGACGACGAGCCGCGTCGCAAGACGCTCGCCGCCGCGGGCCTCGCCCGGGCCCGCGAGTTCACCTGGGCCAGCAGCGCCGAGGTGCACCTGAACGCGTGGGCACGGGCCGCCCGCGAGGCCGCCGTGCTCGGCGAGGCGACGCGCGGCTCGGTACGCTGAGTGGCTCCCAGCTCCGTCCGGCATGATGGTCGGGTGCTTTTCGCGGTCATTCCCGCCGGAGGCAGCGGCACCCGTCTGTGGCCGCTGTCGCGGGCCGGCAACCCGAAGTTCCTTCATCCGCTGACCGGTACGTCGGATTCGCTGCTGCAGGCAACCGTCGCCCGGCTGTCCGGCCTGGCCGAACCCGCGACCACGATGGTGGTCACCGGGGTGGCGCACGCGGCCGCCGTCGCCCGCCAGTTGCCGGCGCTGCCGGCCGACAACATCCTTGTCGAGCCGGCGCCGCGCGACTCGTGCGCCGCGATCGGCCTGGCCGCGGCGGTGATCGCGGAGCGGGAGCCGGCCGCGTTGATGGGTTCGTTCGCGGCCGACCAGCTGGTCGCCGACGTGCCGGCGTTCCAGGCGGCGGTGCGCGCGGCGGCGGTCGGCGCCGCCGAGGGCAAGCTGATGACGATCGGGATCACGCCGACGCGGCCGGAGACCGGCTACGGCTACCTCCGGTGCGGCGCGGCGGGTTCCGGTGACGTGCGCGAGGTCGAGGAGTTCGCCGAGAAGCCGTCGGCTGAGCGCGCCGCCGCTTACCTGCGCTCGGGCCGCTATCTGTGGAACGCGAGCATGTTCCTCTGGCGGGTCGACGTGTTCCTGGCCGAACTGGCCCGCCAGCAGCCGGCCCTGCACGAGGGCCTGCGCCGCATCGCGTCGGCGTGGCACGGTCCGCACCGGGAGGAGCGCATCGGCGAGGTCTGGCCGACGCTGCCGAGGATCTCGGTCGACTACGCGGTGATGGAGGGCGCGGCCGCCGCCGGCCTGGTCGGCACGGTGCCGGGCAACTTCGGGTGGAACGACGTCGGCGACTTCCACACGCTCGGCGACGTGCTGCCGCCCGACGAGGACGGCAACGTGGTGCTCGACGCCGACGACACCAAGGGCGAGGTGATCCTGCACGACTCGGCGAACGTGGTCGTGGTGCCGCGCAGCCGCCGGCTGATCGCGGCCGTTGGCCTCACCGACGTCGTCATCGTCGACACCGACGACGCGCTGCTGGTGTGCCCGCGCGAGCGGGCCCAGGAGGTCAAGGCCGTGGTGGACGGCCTGCGCGAGCGCGGCTCTACGGAGTACCTCTAGCGGCCCAGGCGAACGCCCGTGCCACCAGCGGTTCGGTGGCGTGGGCGAGCGGTGCCGGCAGGGCGTCGGGCGCGAACCAGCCCAGCGCCGCCGATTCGGGGCTGCACACCTCGATGGCGCCGGGCGGCGCGAGCACCACGTACCGCACGTCGAAATGCTCGCCCGGCCCGTACTTGCACCGCACCGGGTGCACGTCGAGGTCGATCGGCTCGGCCGAGATCGCCAGCGCGTCGATGCCGGACTCCTCGCGCACCTCGCGCAGGGCCGCGGCGCTCAGTGTCGCGTCTTCCGGCTCGCAGTGCCCGCCCATCTGGACCCACTTGTGGATGCGGCCGTGCAGGCACAGCAGCACCTTGCCGCGCTGCGGATCCACGACGACGGCGCTCGCCGTGACGTGCGGGCCGGCGGCGTGCGGCAGCACCGACTCCGGGCCGGTGGCGAGCAGGTCCAGGAACCGTTGTCGCAGCGGGGTTCCGGCGTCGAGTCCACTGAGGACCTTCAGCGCGTCGTCGTGGAGATTCATGCCGGCATCCCGATGGCGATGAGGCCGAGCGGTGTGCCGTCGTCGATCCAGGCCGAGGCGAGGCCCTCGGCCGCCAGGGCGGCCCGCAACCGGTGGATATCGGCGCCCGCGCGGGCCGGGCTCCGCGCGTCGCCGCCGGGCCGCAGCACCATTCTCGTCGACGGGGGAAGCGGTGCGCCGTGTCCGTCCACTTCGGACACCGAGACGTCCACTGCGGACAGTGCGCGGTGGACGGCCTCGGCGGGCAGGTCGGCGTCGGCGAACGGCACCGCGTCGGGCAGGGTCGCGGCCGCGCGCAGACCGGCGGCGCGCGCCTCCGCCGTCCCCATCGAGAACATGTCCTCGTGCGCGGCGCGCACCAGCGCGCGGGCGCCCTCGCCCACCGACGCCGTGCGGAAGCCCCGGATGACGGCCGCCGGAACCCGGTCGGCCTTGCCCTTGACCAGATCGGCCGCCGCGGCGAGTTCGTCGACGACGGCCACCTGGGTCACCTCGAGCGTGTTGCCGTGCGCGTCGGGCTCGCCGCGGTAATCGCGCACGGCGCCGATGCCGGCCGCGCCGATCGCGACGTCGGTCTGCCCCAGCCGCCACGGCCGGCCCATGGTGTCGCTGACGACGACCGCGACGTCGACGCCGAGGCGCTCGCGCAGGCCCTGCCGCAGCGCGCCGGCCGAGGCGTCGGGGTCCTCGGGCAGCAGTACGATCCGTGAGCGGTCCACATTGGACTCGTCGATGCCGGCGGCCGCCAGCACCAGCCCGTGCCGGGTCTGCACGATGCGGGTCGGGCCGCGACGGGCGACCTCGCGCACCGTCTCCCCGTCGATCGCCGCCTCGCGGGCCTTCTCGCGGGCCGGGCCGGCCTCGGACGGCACCGGCACCAGGCGGCCCTCGGCCTTGCTGACCACCTTGCTGGTGACCACGAGCACGTCGCCGTCGGCCAGCCACGGCGCGGCGGCGGCGATGATCGCGGCCAGGTCGGCGCCGGGCTCGACCTCGCCGATGCCGGTGACCGGGCGGACGGTCAGCTCAGCCATCTCTGCCCACACTGGCCAGCGCCCGGCGCACCATCGCGGCCGTGGCGTCCGGATCGGTCATCCACAGTGGACCCTCGTGGATCGGCACACCGTCCACTGTGGTGCCCGCGTCGGCGGTGTCGACGAGCCAGGAGTCGAGTATCCCGCCGGCGGTACGCGCACCGTACAGGCGCCCGACGCCGGCCGCCGTGCACTCGACGTCGATCGCGGCGAGGCACCGGTCGGCCATGCCGCGCACCGGCGCGCCGCCGATGATGGGGCTGATCCCGGCGACGGGCGCCGGGCCGGCCATGAGCGCCTCCTTCAGGCCGGGCACGGCGAGGATCGGCGCGATGCTCACCACCGGGTTGCTCGGCGCGACGAGCACCGCGTCGGCGCCCGCGACCGCGTCGAGCACGCCCGGCGCCGGCTTCGCGGACTCGGCGCCGACGAAGACGAACGACCTGGCGTCGCGGGCGGCCCGGTACCGGATCCACCACTCCTGGAAGTGCAGCGCCTCGGTGCCGCCGCCCTCCTGTTCCACGACCACGTGTGTCTCCAGCCGGTCGTCGGTGGCCGGCAGCAGGCGCACACCGGGCTGCCAGCGGGCGCACAGCGCCTCGGTGACGGCCGAGAGCGGGTACCCGGCGCCGAGCATGCGCGTGCGCACCAGGTGGGTGGCGGTGTCCTTGTCGCCGAGGCCGAACCAGGCGGGCTCGGCGCCGTAGGCCGCCAGTTCCTCCTTGATGACCCAGGACTCGCCGTGCCGGCCCCACCCGCGTTCGGGATCCGCGCCGCCGCCGAGCGTGTACATGACGCTGTCCAGGTCGGGGCAGATGCGCAGGCCGTGCAGCGTGACATCGTCGCCGACGTTGACCACCGCGGTCACCTCGGCGCCGAGGGACCGGGCCACCGCGCGGACGCCCAGCAGGAACCGGGCGCCGCCGATGCCCCCGGCCAGTACGACGATGTGCATGACTGGCAATCCTTCCGTAACCTGGTCTCCGCCCAGGCACGGGGGCGTGGTATGCCGCGTCTGGCCGACGGGCACTAGGCTCACTACGTCCGGATGTGTCAGCCCTTTGGGGGACCCGTGAGTACCCAGCCCACCGGCCCGTCGGCATCGGCCCCGCCGTCGGCCGCGGAGCAGACGAAGCCGTTCCGCCAGCTCATCGCGCTCGTGCTGCTCGCCGGCACCGCGGTTCTCCTACTGCTGGCGTTCGCCCGCTTGCTCCTCGTGTTCGACGACTTCGGCGGTGGCTTCACCCAGCGCGCGAACGCGACGTTCGCCGACTTCGTCGGCCTGCCGCAGATGATCGCGCTGGCGGTGGCCGTCCTGATCGCGACACACGTGCGGCCGCCGGTGCCGATGGCCCGCGTCATCACGCTGGTGGCGCTGATCGAGGTCGCGTTCGCCGCGTTCTTCGGGCTGATCTGCATGTTCGCCGGGTTCGCGTTCACCGTCTCCGGCGGCGAGTTCTCCGACGGCGACCTGCGCACCGCGCTGGAGAACCTGCTCGCCCGGCTGGTGCTGCTGGCGTTCCTCGGCATCGTCGGGTTCGTGGCCCTGCGTTCGCTGCGGGCGTTCGCTCCGGTTCCCGCGCCGCAGCAGTACGGCTACCCGGCCGGCTACACCACCGGGGCGCAGCCGGCCGTCCCGTACGGCTACCCGCAGGGCCAGCAGCCCACCCAGGGCTACCAGCACCCGGGCTACGCCGCGGCCGGACAGCAGGCATACCAGGCCGCACAGGCCGCCCAGGCCCAGCAGGCCCAGCAGGCCCAGCAGGCCCACGCGGCCCAGGCCGCGCACGCGGGGCAGGCTACGCACCCCGGGCAGGCGACGCACCCCGGGCAGCCGGCCGCGGCGCCGTACGCCGGGGCCTATCAGGCCGGCGCGCAGCCGGGTGCGGCCGCCGCCCCGGCGGCCGGCGCGCCCGCCGCGGCGAGCCCCTACGGGGCCGGGTACCCGTCGGCCGGTGCCACGGCGGCGACCCCGGCCGCTACCGGCGCCGGTTGGCCGGGGGTCACCGGCAGCACCACGGGCGGATCCACGGGCGCCGCGCCCGGCTACGGCGTGCAGCCCAGCTACGGCGCGGGCGCCACCGGCACCGGAAGTCCGGCGGCCGACCAGACGCCGCCGGGCGGCACCCCGACGCCGCCGAGCGGGATGCAGCCGTCGAGCGCACCGCCGGCCACCCCGTCGGCCCCCGCCGAGCCGGCCACGGCGCCGTTCTCGTCGTACTCGGCGCCGCCGAGCACGTCGCAGACGTCGTCGCCGCCGGCCGCGCAGGCCGAGCCGGCCACGGCGCCGTTCTCGTCGTACTCGGCGGCGCCGAGCACGTCGCAGACGTCGTCGCCGCCGGCCGCGCAGGCCGAGCCGGCCACGGCGCCGTTCTCGTCGTACTCGGCGCCGCCGAGCACG
>Ga0207708_10003135_pt1 | contig 12170 bp, 15 predicted proteins | sample KBSK5101metaG_FD_184340 | JGI IMG/M metagenome (GOLD analysis project Ga0207708, IMG submission 184340) | Corn, switchgrass and miscanthus rhizosphere microbial communities from Kellogg Biological Station, Michigan, USA - KBS K5-10-1 metaG... | ecosystem: Host-associated > Plants > Roots >...
CACTCCAGTGGATCAATGCAGGCCGTCGCCAGAAGTTGGCGACGCAGCCTCTGTGCAGCGACAATTGCGACCGGGTCGATCGCATCGCTGAAGCGGCGTTTGCATCCCGGTGGCTCGCTGGGCTCGCGGGCCAAACTGATCTTTAGATATTCGCCGCCGTGGTCCGACCTTGAGTAGACATCGCAACCGGCCGGCACATACGCCAGACCGTTGGGCTTGGCCCGGAAATCGGCCCTGCGGTCGCTTCCAAATGCGTGCACGCCGACCTGGCTTTCGAAGGCGAAGCCGATGATCGGCGCCTCGGGTGTGTAGGCAGTCTGGTAGGGGTTGCGCGGCAGCAGCTCAGCGCACCAGGACCCGCCCATGGCGAAGCGCCGCGGCGCGGACGCGGCTCTGGTCGCGGCTTGGCGTGCGAGGCTTTGCATGCCTCATCATACCGTTAATGTCGGCGGAGGCCACGGGGGCCGCGGCCGCACAGGATATCTTCGGGTCAGAATCCTGAAAGCGGCAAAGCCCCGAACCCGTTATGCATCGGAGGAGATCAAGGAGTCTCACGTGCCGCTCTTCACACTGGACGAACTAGAAGCCGCCGCTGCCGTGGTTCGCACCTGCGTACCTCTGACCCCGGTCTACGCGTGGCCGCTGCTCGCCAGGAGAACTGGAGCCGAGGTCGTCGTAAAGCATGAGAACCACACCCCGACCGGGTCGTTTAAGGCGCGTGGCGCTCTGACGTACGTGGACGCGTTGCGCCTCGCCGGCCGTATGCCAAGGGGGCTTGTGACGGCCACACGCGGAAATCATGGCCAGTCGGTTGCCATCGCGGCTGCGCACAGCGGCATCCCCGCCGTGATCGTGGTTCCAGAGGGGAACTCGGCCGAGAAGAACGCGGCCATGCAGGCGCTCGGTGGCAAACTGGTGACGGCAGGCAAGGACTTCGATGAGAGCCGCGCCATTGCTGCCGAGATGCAGCACGAGCGTGGCTATCATTTCGTGCCGTCCTTTCACCGCGAGCTGGTGAAAGGCGTTGCCACCTACGCGCATGAGTTTTTTGCAAGTCGCGCCGATCTTGATGCTGTCTTCGCTCCGATCGGAATGGGGTCCGGGATTTGCGGTCTGATCACGGTGCGCGACCTTCTCGGGCTGAAGACGGAGATCGTCGGAGTTGTGGCAGAGAACGCGCCGGCGTTCGTCCTGTCACTCGAAGCCGGTCGACCCTTTCAAACCAATGCGGCGCGGACGTTCGCCGACGGACTGGCCTGCCGCGACCCGCAGGCCGAAGCGTTCGAGATCATCAAGAATGGTGCTGCCCGCGTCGTTCTCGTTAGCGAGGAGGAAATCGCGGAGGCTATCCGTATCTACTATACGACGACACACAATCTGGCCGAGGGCGCTGGTGCTGCACCGCTCGCGGCTCTGCTCAAGGAGAAACACCGATATGCCGGCAAGCGTGTGGGCCTCATCCTCTCGGGCGGCAACATCGACATGCCAGCGTTTGCACAAATCCTACGCGGCCTGACGCCGGCTGTCTGACGAGCGGCGGATGCGCGAGCTGGGGGCCTCGTTCGTTACTGCCTCGATCATTCCGATGTGGCAATTGGCGAAGTGGCCGGGTCAAAGAGAGAGGATTTCGCACTAAGCACAACGCGGCAGGAATCCGCCCCGAAGCTTCTGTCTCTCGCGATGGCCCAACACGGCAGCCCGTGCCAAAAGAGCGCCGACATTTGTCGGAACGCCTTGCTGGTCGTGATGGCTTCGAGGCTATGCGCGACAGGCCGGGCCACGCCTAGTCGACCGCCCAGCATCCGCTTGACACATAGCATTACTAGGCATAGTCTCACGATGTATAAGGTCACATCGGAGAAGGGGCGCACACATGCGGAATCGGCGTAACGTGCTTGCTCTCGGGACTCTAAGCGCAATGGCGCTCGCTGCATCCCGGCATACTGCTTTCGCGGCCGAAGACTGTCCGCCAGCGGTCAATTCCCAGGCCATCGGGAACTCGCTTCTCGACAGGTACGTGGCGGCGGTGAATGCGCATGACACCGCGCCCTTCCCGGAACTGTTCACCGAGACCTACATTCAGCATTCAGGGCGAAGCCCATCCGGCCTCGCCGCGCAGATTGAGAATTTTCGTCGGATTCTGACGTCCATGCCGGACCTCCGGCTCCGGGTCGAGGACCGCATCATTGCCGGCGACAAGGTGGTCGCACGCAACACGTATTCGGCAACTCACACGCAAACGATACGAGACATCCCCCCAACGGGCAAAGCCTTCACATTCAGGACAATTGATATTTGGCGCATCGAAAACGGCAAGTTCGCCGAGCACTGGGATCTCACCGACATCGCGGAGGTGCTGAGCAAACTGCGCGGCGGGTAGGCGGGCAGCCTGTCGTGCAATGGACGGATGTCCACCTTGATTGGGTAGGCGCCCTTTCCCAAGCTTGACTGCTCGAGGGGTAAGGCATAGCGTTGCAAGGTATGGAAGGAGAAATGCTCAAAGGCCACCTCGACTTGATCGTACTGGCAGCTCTGGCGGCGGGCCCAGCCCATGGCTACGCCATCATCGAGACGATCAAGCGCAAGAGCGGGCAAGCCTTCGATCTGCCGGAGGGAACAATCTACCCGGCGCTGCATCGTCTCGAGCAAGCGGGCCTCCTTTCCAGTCGCTGGACGACCGCCGAATCCGGACGAAAGCGGAGGGTCTATGCTTTGACCCGCCCCGGCCATCGCGCGCTCGCCGAACGGCGCGCGGTCTGGGAGCGATTTTCCGATGCAATCGGCGGGCTTCTGGGAGGAACGGCCCCATGCAAGAGTCCCGCATGATTGCGGCCTACGCGGAATCGCTTGCGCGCAAGCTCGATTTTAACCCCTCCCTGTCGCGACGTGTGCGGCAGGAGGTCCAAGATCACCTGTGGGAGGCTACAGCGGCTGGTCCCCCGGGCAATAGACATGAAGCGGTGCAACGCGCCATTGTCAATTTCGGAGATCCTCACGTTATCGCCGCGCAGTTTGCGACTGCGTGGCTTGCCAGACAGACGTGGAAGGTTGGCGTCACCGGCATTCTGGTCATCGGCGGCGTCTTTGTGGCCATGAAAGCCCGCGTCACCTGGTATGCCGCGGCGCAATGGGGATTGAGCGAAGATATGAGGGACGTCGCCAACGCGGTCGGTTGGATCGATGTCTGCGCTTTCTGGCTGTCGGTCATTATGGGGATCGCGGGGTGCGCCTATCTGGTCGTCCGCCGTGCGCCTCTAACCGCTCTGTGCGCCGCGCATTGCAACAGGCTTCGTCATCTCCTCTTCCTGAGCGCCGTGTCGGCGGTCGCGCTCAGCGTTTCGGTGGTCGGTGATGGAGTGCTAACCGCACTGCGGCTGGTTGGAAGAGAATTCTCCGTCGAGTTCCTGATCCCAATCTCCTTGATGGTCATCGAAATTGCGTGCGCCGGTATTCTCATCTTTAGCATTCGAAGTATCGTTGTGCGGATGGTGCACACAACAGCCTTGCTCAAGACGTAACATCGACCTCTCCTGTTGACGGCTGACGGCAGCTCAGGGTCAGGATTTCGCGTGAGAGCCTGGCCTCGTCGGCGGAGGAACTACATCCGAAAGCTGCAAGTCTGGGAACGGAGGTGGAACACGTCAGATCTCCACCCGACTTGCTCCAGGCAGTGCTCCGTATACATCCGGTGTCAAACAGCGTCGAACCCGTGACCAGGATCGGCTTCGAAGAGTTGACCACCCTCTATGCTGTGATGCCTCAGCGCCAAGGCTGGAGGCGCGCAGCGCAGCGTAGCGCCGGAAGGCTTGGCGCTGGTGCGCGTGCTTTTGGTGGTTCGGGTTGGACGCCGATCGACATCGTAGGGCCTCGATCAATCCGTCGATCGTGTTGACGAGGGTCATGGCGCCCCCCTCTCCTGTTAACCCACATGCAATGCACTGCAGTGCGTTACAGTGACAGGGCCACGGCGCGATTGCAAGGTCTGGCTGTGGCAAAGACGGCGCAGATCACCATCCGGGTTACGTCGGACCTGAAAGACCAGCTGCAGCGTGCAGCGACGGCCGAGGATCGCAGCGTCGCCTACATCATCGAGCGCATCCTACGCGCCCATTTCGAGCGGGAGGCGTACCAGGCGGAGGCCGAGCAGACGGGGCGGGGCGGCAGGAAGAGATAGGGCCACCGGCAGCCTTCAGGAGACGGCGCCAAGCGTGTGATCTGCGACTGGGTGCAAGCCGTGGTTGTTATGTCAGTCGGTGCTTGAACCGATACGCATCCACTGCCGCGGCTCTGAGACTATCGCGCTCAACGTGCCCCGCCTTCGCGAGGCTGAGCACGATAGTAGCGAGGCTCAGCCGCGCCGCTTCTATTGCGCTCGCCCTGGCGCTCACGTCTGGCGTGACCTCGGCCCAGGCGTCATCGAACGCCTTATAGATGACGTTCAATTCGTCCGGCGGAAACGCAGCGCCGCGGATCAACTGGCGCGGCTTCATGACAGCCCCCCAAGCAACACAGTCAAGCTTGAGCTTTACCCCTTGGGCTGTCAACAAGCTTCCGGCGTGAAGGGGAACCAAGCCAGAGCTGTGGCGTTTTTCTGGTGCGCGCCGGGCCAGTGTTCCCGTTCGGCAGTCCCCCAGGGCTCGGCGTGTCGCGGGAACGTCCCTTCCTTCCGGGACGTACTATCGGGCGCCCCACCTGCCCAGGTGGGCGCCCGATCTCCCATCTTGCCCGTGGATACGCACAGTTTGCAAGGGGCCGAATCTGATAATCAGCGGTGTGATTGACATCCCGGAGGGAGCGTCACGATGCAAAAGGAATGGGCCCTGCTAAGCAATGAAGAGAAGCTTGATCGCCTTCATGATCTGACATCGAAGCTAACCGTCGAAGTCCTACGTATGAAAATGACGATCGACGAACTTCGGTACAACGCTGGGGCAGCCGTCGGGGATGTCGAACTGCAGGTGACCATGCTGCGTAAGGCAGTCGAGCAAATTGAGCGCAAGGACGCTGCTTAGCAAACTCACGGTCCCTTACGCGATCGGGATCAAGCCGGTACTGGCCAACCACGCCTGTAGGAGACGGGGCTGGCGGTCCTACACTTGTCGCAGGTGTCCGCGCGAAACGTGACCATAGCGCATCAGGCCTTCGAGGCCTTTGACTCTGGGCGCGGTGGTTCCTCGCTCCAAGTCTCGAACATTATGCCGCCGCACTGCCAGCATGGTATTGGGCAAGGGATCGGTTCGGGACTTATCGCCGTCTCCCCGCAGGTGAAGCAGATCCGACGCGGCCCTAGCTGGCGCGGCACCGGGAAGTCGCCTGCTGTGACCCAGTTATAGATTGTGCCTTTCGACACACTCACCAGCTGGCACACGGCCGGCATGCTGATCAGTTGTTCGACCGCAACCTGGCTGGCTGCGGCCACCTCACTTGCTCTCATCGTCGAAGTCCTCGTGCTGATAGTCCGATCCGGCCCGGGGCTCGTGGCCGCCAGGTCGGGTCGGACAGATCGTCTGTTGGTCTTTGGGTTCAGAGGCACCAGTGGCGAAACATGCCTGTTAGGCCGAAGTTCCTCGGCCCAATAGCGGGGAGCGATCGCTAAAGCCTCGATGTTACAGGGACTTGGGCGGTTCGGAGGCGCGTTGGTGGCTTTGCGTGTGCCCATGTATGCGACGCGGCGACTCAGGTCGGCGGGTGCGCGAATCGGGCATACCGCGCCCATGTACATTGACATCGTCCCCAATCGGGGCTCACCGCCCGCCATCCTGCTGCGCGAGAGCATTCGCGACGGCAAGCGCGTCAGGAAGCGCACGATTGCCAACCTCTCGGCATTGCCGATCGAGCAGGCGGAGATGATCCGCCGCGTGCTGAAGGGCGAGAAGCTCGGGCCGCTGGAGAGCGCGCTCGAGGTGGTGGGCTCATCTGCGCACGGCCACGTCGCGGCGGTGCTGACGGCCATGCGGCGTGTGGGGTTCGACAAACTGGTCGATGCCAAACCTTCGCGCGAGCGCGACCTGGTGGCGGCCATGGTGGCCGGGCGCATCATTGCGCCCGAGGCGAGCAAGCTCGGGCTGACGCGGGCGTGGGCCGATACCACGCTGCCCGACGAGCTGGGCATCGCCGATGCGGACGAGGATGAGCTCTACGCGGCCATGGACTGGCTGCAAGAGCGCCAGGGGGCAATCGAGAAGCGGCTGGCGAGGCGCCACCTGAAGGCCGGCGGACTGGTGCTGTTCGATCTCACGTCGAGCTACTTCGAGGGCGTCACCTGTCCGCTGGCCAAGCTCGGCTACAGCCGCGACGGCAAGCCCGGCACGCTGCAGGTGAACTGGGGCCTCCTGACGGATGCGCGCGGCTGCCCGGTGGCGGTGTCGGTATTCGAGGGCTCAACCGGCGATCCCAAGACGCTGCTTGCGCAGGTGGAGAAGATGCGCGCCTCCTTCGGCATCGACCGGCTCGTCATGGCGGGCGACCGCGGCATGATCTCCAACGTGCAGATCGACGCCATGCGCACCCTCGGCGGCGTCGATTGGATCACAGCGCTGAAGAGCGGGGCGATCCGCAAGCTGGCCGACGGCGGCGCCTTGCAGCTCGGCCTGTTCGACGAGAGGAACTTGATCGCCTTCACGCATGAGGACTTCCCCGACGAGCGACTGATCGCCTGCCGCAACCCCGATCTGGCGAGGCTCAGGGCGGCCAAGCGCAACGACCTGATCGCCGCCACCACTGTCGAGCTCGACAAGGTTGCAGCGATGGTGACGAGCGGCCGCTTGCAGGGCCGCGCCAAGATCGGCGTGCGGGTTGGCAGCGTGATCAACAAATACAAGGTCGCCAAGCACTTCGACTTGACGATCGAGGACGCCTCGTTCCGCTACAGCCTCAAGGCCGAGCAGATCGCGGCGGAAGCGGCCCTCGACGGCCTCTACGTGATCCGCACGTCCGTCCCTGAAAGCGACATGAGCGCGCAAGCCGCCGTGCTCAACTACAAGCGCCTGGCCGAGATCGAGCGGGGCTTCCGGACATTGAAGGGCATTGACTTGAGCGTGCGCCCGATACGCCATCGTCTCGAAGACAGGGTGAAGGCGCACATCCTCCTCAGCATGCTGGCCTATTACGTGCAGTGGCACATGATCGAGGCCTGGGCGCCGCTCACGTTCATGGATGAGGCCGGTCCCGATGCGGCGCGGATGCGCGATCCGGTGGCGCCGGCCAGGCGTTCGGACGCGGCGCTCGCCAAGGTGCACACCCGCCGGCTGGCGGATGGCACGCCGGCCATGAGCTTCACCCGCCTGCTCGCCCACATGGCCACCATCGTGCGCAACACCATGCGCGCTGCGAGCGCCAGAATCGGCGAGGCCACGTTCACGCTCACCACGCGCCCAAATCCCAAGCAGCAGCAGGCCCTCGATCTTCTGGCCAACATCGCCGTGTAGACAGGACCGACGCTACCGCTTCAATCTCAACATATTGAAACAACGACAAAATCCTGCTCAGCTCAGAGGGAACTTCGGGTTAGGCACCTTAAGCAATGAATATATACCCCCTGGGGGTATCTGTCAAGTCCGTAAAGCGACAATCAGTAATAAATATTTCGCGGCGTTGGGCTGCTACAGCTTGTGTCGCCTCCATCCGACTACTGGCGGCCGTTGCTTTCGGCGATGGCGAACGATGGCCTTTGGCTCGCCCCCAACTGCCTCCGTGTGGCGAACCCATCCAACAGACGGCGCCAACAGACTAACGAACAGACTGAGGAACAGACGATCAGCCACGCTCTCAAGGTCCATCCCCCGCTCCCGACGCACCCGGCGATGGCCCTGGAGACGCGCCCCAGGTAGTGTATCTCCGCTCCCGCTCGAACCTCACGCCGCGGACCTTGTAACCGGACACCGCTCATGGGTCCCCTGGATCGCAAAGGCTGGATCGTCTTCGGCGGCACCGTCGCCATGGTGCTCGTCTTCGGCGTCGGCGTGTCGGCTATCATGTTCCCCATGACGGGGGTGACGTACTGCACGGCGGGCTTCGAGACCTGCATCACCCAAAGCCGCGGCAGCCCATGGCGCGTTCTTGAGAAGCCCTGTCCTGCGGGTCAGTCGTTGCGGTTCACCCGCCCCGTGGTCTTGGTCGGAGTCAGCCGTTGTCACTCGATCGTGGTCCCAGGCTTTTCGGCACCCCTGGACGTGTGTCCCGCGGCCTGCACGACTGGGCGCCCCTCGTAGCTGCGTGTGGGCGTGTGTCGGCCGCCGTCTGTGACCTTCACAATAGGGTCAACAATCGCTCGATACATTTTGCGTTCCGACCGGGAGTCAGCGTCATGACAAAGGCGAAGCTGCTTCTCTGGCTGTCCTTGCTCTTACTGGCGATCAGCTTGCTGGCGACGGGCTTCCTTGCCTTGGTTGCCAATCTGAAAGCCGAACGGGCTTTGGTGGCCTTTCTTGCGGGGTCGATAGTTCACCTCGGTGTCGTTCTCGTGCTCATGCTGGCTCTGAAGGAATGGTGGCGTCTCCGCGACAGGTCATGGGGGACTGCCGTGAGAGAAATTCCGCGATGGACTTTGGCGTTGGGCGTGCCCGTGATTGTCGCGGCGATGGCAGGCTGGCCCACCCTCACGCCTTTGCAGCGCACGACAGACACCGGCGTACCGGTTACGCAGTTTGAGATCTCTACCAAGAAGGACCGGTACTTTCTCCAGCAGAACTTCGGCACCCCGCAGGAAATATCGAAGGCAGAGTATGAGGAGCTGTGGCGGCAGGTTAGTCTGGGCTTTGCCGTGGGATGGATCGTGCTCTCCTACGCCGGTATCTGCTTCTGGCGGATCGTCGTTCGGTTGGAGAACGATCAGGCGGCCGGAGTCGGGTAGGTGTTCCGCGATGCTCTCCATGGCATCCGAACGATGCCGGCCGCCGTGGCATGGGGCGATGCTGTAAGGATGCTGCGGTTCTGGTTTATCCCAGACGAAGTTGACACGATGCCTGGCCAGTGTCCCGATACGGGCGTGTTCGCCGACCGGGATTACGTTGGGGAGGAGCATTCAATGATTGCTCAGACTATGCGCCGCGGGTGGCATGCGGCTCTACTGCTCGCCGTCCTGCTCGTCAGCACACCAGCACACGCCTGGTGCATCTGGGGCTTCGGTCAGTGCGCCCCCTCGATCGTTGGCGAGTACGCGCTCGATGGCAATTCCATCGCCAGGCTGACCATCACGGCGGACAAGATCACATCGTCGATTGGCCCGGTGTCGTTTACCGCGGATTACGTGGTCAAGTCGTTCGACGGTAATCGCGTCACGATCGAGGTGGGCTTGCCGCCCGACGCGAAGGTGCCGTTGGACGTCCAGGTCGAGAAGGACCAGCTCAGGATCGGGACGAAGCATGTCCTCGCTGGGGTTTGGAAGAGGCGGGCGGCCGTGTCGTCGCGGTGAGCTGGTCTGCGATCCCAATCCTAGCCGCAGGCGCAAGATGCGATCCGAAAGGCGACCTCGCAGCCCGAAGGCTCCGAGGTCGCGCATTCCCGAGCTAGGGGCTACTAGTTCTTGGAATCCTCGAAGAATCCCTTCGTGCACGCAGCATCAAACTCGGTTTTGCTGATGTTCCCGTCATTGTTCAGGTCGACGGTCTTCATCTTATCGGCGCTGAGCTTCATGCGACCATTGGGAGCCGAAGCTTCATAGCCCTTCGCGCACGGTCCCTGGGCTGGAGGGACGTTCCCACCCGGTTTGGTTTGAGCAATTGCCGTGGTTCCGATAGCAGCAACCAACGCAACCACTGCCAACGTGTGAATGTTCTTCATCGAGCATACTCCTCTGTAGTGTGATCCCAACTAGCTACCAGTACCGGCGATGGTGGTGATGCCGGTCGTAGTGGTGGCGATGACCGCGACCGTAGTAGTAGTGGCGATGACCGTAACCGTAGTAATGGTGGTGCCGGCGGTAGCCGTACCGATAGTCACGGCTGTCTATCCCTTCAACGGCCCCGGTCTCACCCGACGCATTCCTGATGTCGCTCGCGGCGCCGCTCACCGGCGCAGCTTGTGCGGACACTGCCGAGAAGCCCAACGCGAGGGCACCCGCCGCGGCGATAAGCCAGTTCTTGGGTGTCATCGTTCGTTCCTCATCTCTTGGCGTCGTCCGGAGCGTTGCTCGCAATCATTCGCTGCTGCCGCCGATCCGACGCCGGTTGACCCGGCATGGTTAATGGCCAACGCGTGGTGATCGACGCAGTTCCGTGCTGCCGACTGACGCATGGAGGAGTTATTCGCTGGGCCGACCAGGATCCAGCCGCGATCGAGCGACCCCGTCCGAGCCAATGGCTGGTCGAGGCAAGCCCTTGAGCAAAAAACGGCGCTCGGGGGGAGAGATCCCGAGCGCCGGAGTAGAGTGATCATGAGCTGGCGGTCGTGGGGCCTGTTGGGGACTCGGCCGCCGAAGCACGCCTGGTGCGGGCGTGCATGTGATCAACGCGGACGATCACGATTGGTTCCAAGCCCGCCGCAGTCAGCCGACGAGGAGGATTGCGAGCGTGACGAGGATGGCGTGGCCAAGCAGGAAGATCAGCGCCGGCCTGGCGAACATGCCCAGCATGTGTGGTGATCCGAGTACGTTGGGTGCGACGATGCATCATCAATTCGGATCAAGGCTGACTTGTTCCTTGGTTATCCCCCGCCGGGAAGCTGACAGCTGTTGAAAACTCCGCGGTTGGGGAAAAAAAACGGGACCCGCTGCGATCGTTCGGGTCCCATCGGAGCCATGGCTGGCTCACGGCCGGGTGGCGCTGCCAAGAGCAGAGACGCATACGGATCAATAGGTGACATCGAGTTCGGTCGGGGCGAAATCCTGGGAATCGAACCCGTGTACACCGCCGTTCCCTTGTAACAGGGAAGCCGAAGCGTTGGGGACCGACACCCTCCTTCGTCCATTCCAACAGACGACTTTTTGCCCCACGATATTGGGGCACAGCATCGGAGAACGATGGCTTCGTCTGTTGCTGGTCTGTTGTGCTTGCTTGTCGGCTGTTGCGGTCAGCTCACGTGATCAGTACGGCCGGCCACGATGCTGGCGATCGGCCCGGTTTGGCATGTCCCGTTCCCGCTCCAGCCGCTCGATAAGAGCGTTCACGTCTCGAACCAGATGTCGGCGTGCCCTTGGTCCGGTTCGCAGGGGCTTGGGCAGCCGGCCATCGCTTTCCATGCGCTGAACCGTGCTGATACTCGCCCTCAGTCTGCGGGCAACGTCGGCCCGAGTCATTGTGTCGAGGTCGTCGAATTGCGGCTCTGCCTCTGAAGGTCGAGTGGTAGGTGCGTTCTGGCCAGCGGAGTCACTCGGCGGCAAGCAACCGAATAGCTCGCACCACCGTTCGATCAGCGCCGCGGTCTCGAACCTGGTTAGCGCCTTGCCCTTCTCGTTCACGCCGGTTTCCCAGAGGCGCACCACGTCGCTGACATCCAGGTGCCGGTAGTATGCTGCGACACGATTATCCATGAGTTGGGATCGGCTTGCTCTCGCCATTCGTCTTGTTGGCGTTCCCAACGCGCCGCGATCTCTCGGGCCCCCTCCAGCGTCAGCTCCCGGCCCGGGCGTCTGTTGGTCATCGCGTGCCCCCTCGTCCTAATGCGGAGTATCTGAGATTCGGCCGCGTGGTCACAAGTCGCCAAAACCAGGGGGGTCACACAGCTGGATTCACCACGAATATGCCACAGATGGTGCTTTGCCAGATTTTTCGAGGGCGTGGCATCGAGACCAAACCGCCCAGAAGTGCCTGATTTTATTGGGCTTCTAGGTGGTTTCGGGGGCTCGATTTGTTCAAGCTCGTACCAGCTGCGAGCTGCGAAGAGTCGTGTAACGGCAACCCAACGACTCGCATTTCGAACACTGGGGACTGCGGGTCGCGAGTTCACATCTCGCCGCTCCGACCAATCTTTTCAATATGTTAGACAATTTCGGCGGCTCGGTTTTCCTCCGCCTATCCTCTCAATCCGAATTGTAGGCGGTATCGGACGTCCAAACAGTTTGGGGTGGTTCTGTACGCGCCGGCACGATTGCAGACCTCCGCGGGCAGCGACGCCGTGCGGTTCAGCGCGGCGCCGCGGAGTGGCGAGCGCAATGCGCTCGCCACCTAGTGTTTTGTGGACGCCCTGGAACGTGTCCCGGCAGAAGACCGGGGCGTTCGCTACATCCCGCCCAT
>Ga0207708_10003136_pt1 | contig 12169 bp, 14 predicted proteins | sample KBSK5101metaG_FD_184340 | JGI IMG/M metagenome (GOLD analysis project Ga0207708, IMG submission 184340) | Corn, switchgrass and miscanthus rhizosphere microbial communities from Kellogg Biological Station, Michigan, USA - KBS K5-10-1 metaG... | ecosystem: Host-associated > Plants > Roots >...
CGTGTTGATGACGAGCTCGGTCATCGCGCGCGGAAGATGTACCGGTCGCGCGCGGCGAGGTCAAACCGGAACCGGCGGCGGTAGAATCGCCTCGCCGTGATCCTGCGCCAGTTCCTGTACGAGCCGACCGCGTGCGCGAGCTACCTCTTCGGCTGCACGACGCACGGCACGCTGGCCGTCGTCGATCCGCACGTCGAGCTCGTGCAGGCGTACGTCGACGCCGCCGAGGCCCGCGGCGACATCGTGGCCGTGTTCGAGACGCACGTGCAGGCCGACCACGTCTCCGGCCTGCCCGACCTCGCGGCCGCGACCGGAGCGACCGCCTATCTGCCGGCCGGGGCGAAGGTCGACTTCCCCCACCGGGCGCTCGAGGACGGCGAGCGCGTCGAGCTCGGCAACACGGTGGTCACCGCCATCGCGACGCCCGGGCACGCGCCCGCCCATCACGCCCTCGTGGTCGCCGACCGCCGCCGGCAGACCGAGGAGCCCTGGCTCGTCTTCACCGGCGACTCGCTGCTCGTGAACGACGTCGGCCGGCCCGACCTGCATGCGGGCGGCGAGGACCCGCGCCCGCTGGCCCTCCAGCAGCACGCGTCGATCGCCCGCCTCATGGAGCTGCCGGACCACGTCGTCGTCTATCCCAGCCACTACGGCGGGTCGGTGTGCGGCCGCGGCCTCTCCGGCAACCCGGTCTCGTCGATCGGCTTCGAGCGGCGCCACAACCGGGCGCTCCGGCATGTCGCGGCGGCGGACTTCGCCGACGCCCTGCTCGAGGACGTGCCCCCCGTGCCGCCGGACCAGGCGGCGATCGTGGCGGCCAACCGGGCCGGAGCAGCCGTCTCGCGCTAGCGCTGCCGGTAGCGGCGCCGGATGGTGAGCCGCTCCTTCAAGGCGTGCAGCTCGGCGCGGTTCTGGGCGCGTGCGGCGACGAGATCGGGCCGGCGCTCGGCGACGTCGCCGTCCTCGCCGCCCTCGGCGATGGCGGACACGGCCTCGCGGTCGTGCTCGGCGATCGCGTTCACCTCGCACCCGATGCGGTGGCGCCCGAACGCCACGGCCTCGTCGCGGACGACCTGCGCCTCGAGCGTGATCGGCCGGGCGCCGACGTGGATCGACAGCATGACGCGGTCGCCGACCACGAGCGGGAGCTCGCTGACGAACGCGACGCCGTCCTCCGAGATGTCGGCCAGGCGGGCGACGAAGCGGGTGCCGGCCTCGAGCCCGCTCGAGTAGAGCACGACGACGTCGGCCCGGTCGGTGCGGCGGGCGCGCTTCGAGCGGCGGTGGCCCGGCTGGTGCTCGATCGAGATGACCGACAGGTGAAGCAGCGTCTGGTCACCCGACTGGAAGTAGGCCTTCTCAACCTTGAGCGACACGTCGAACCCGCCGCCGCCGGCGTCGCGGAGGGGGCAGACGATGATGAGCTCCTTCTGCATCAGGATCTGCGGCGCATAGCCGACGAGAAGCCCTGCGTCGAGGTCGGCCAGCACGACCTCGGCGACGCCGCCCTCGGCCGAGAACACCCCGATGGTGGTCGGGAAGGCCGGGAGCATGCTGAGGAACTCGTCGAGCAGGCGGTCTGCTTCGGATTGTTCGAAAAGCGGCTGGGACATCGCTGCCTCTCTAATCGGCGGGGACTCCTCCGGGCTTGAACGGGGGGTGGCCGGAGGCCGGGAGCTCAGGAGCTCTCGGGGTGCAGGGGGTGGTGATGGTGGTGGAAGTCGTGGCGGAAGCCGTGCCTCACAACGTCGTCCAGGTGGGCCGTGACGGCGGCGAGGATGCGGGCCGACTGGTCGTCGGTGAGCCGACCGGCCTTGACGCCGGCGGCCAGGCGGGCCCGGAGCTGCGCGGTCATCGCGCCCTCGAGACCGGCCACCGTCTTGCCCTTCGCGGCGGCGAGCTTCGCGAGCGTCTGGCCTGAGCCGAGCGCCTTTCGCACCGCGTCGTCGGAGATGCCGAGGTAGGTCGCGACCGCGGCGAACGGCGACGGCCCGTGGCGCTCGAAGGGCCCGTCGTGCCCGAACGGCCGCTGCCCGAAGCCGCCGCCGGGTGGCCCGACACCGAAGGGCTCGGCACCGTGCGAGCGGATCCGCGCCTCGAGCGCGTCGGCCTGCGCGCGGGTGAGGCGGCCGGCCCTGACCGCCGCCTCGACGCGGTCGACGACCGCTGCCTGGTAGGCGTCGCGCACCTTCGCGGGCGAGACGCCCAGATGCCGCGCGAAGTCGCCGACGAACGAGTCGCCGACGGTGGCGGACTCGTGAGCAAGCGCCGTCCCGCCGATGCCGGCGACCGCCGCCACCGCCGCTCCGATCGCAATCACGCGCCGCGCGCGTCCGCCCACACCGCCTCCAGAGGTTCGGGTTCCTGGTCTCACTATGCGACATCGGGCCGCCTCTGGCAATCCCTGTAAACGGCCGTTCTGTAACGCCGCAAGCCCGGGGTGCGATGTTCGTAGTCGTGGCTCGCGCCGCCGTCCGGCCCCGGCTCGTTCTCCCCGGCATCCTCGTTGCCGCGTTCGGCCTCTGGTTCGGAGCGGCGCGGGCCGCGGCGGCCCCCCCGACGCTCCCGAACATGCTGACCAACGGGAGCTTCGAGCACCCGCACGTCCAGGCGGGGGCCTCCCACCCGTTCGCCTCGATCCCCGGCTGGCACCTGGCCTACGGGCCCGACATCGAGCTCCAGAACCACGTCGCGGGCGCTCCCGCGAAGGGCGAGCAGCTGGCGGAGCTCGACTCCGACGCCTCGAGCGGCATCTTCCAGCGCGTCCACACCCAGCCAGGCCGGCTCTACCGGCTCCAGTTCTCGGTATCGGCGCGGCCGGGGACGTCACCCGCCGAGAACGTGCTCGTGGTGAAGTGGCACCGGCAGGTGCTGGCCCGCATCGTCCTCGACGGTCGCGGCCTCACCCGCACCGACTGGCACGACTACGCGTTCAAGCTGCGCGCCACCGGCCGCAGACCGCGGCTCGAGTTCGACGACCGCGGCGTGTCCGACTCGGTCGGGACGTACCTCGACGCGGTCAAGGTGACGCCGTGGCGAGGGCATCCGACGGCTCGTCCCCGCTGACGCCCAGCACGGCGAGCGCCACCACGGGGTTCACGAGCACGGAGACCAGCGCTGCAGCGGTCAGCGCCGCGACGTCCGAGGGCCCGAGCAGGCCGAGCTCCTGGCCGATCTGCGAGGCGATGAGGACGAAGCTCAGGGTCGTCGACTGCAGGAGCCCCGCCGCGAGCGCCCGACGGCCACCCAGGAGGCCGCGGTAGAGCAGCGCCGGCAGGCCGCGGATCACGTAGAGCGCGACGACGAGCACCGGCACGTGCAGCAGCGTCGAGCTGTCGGACACGAGCGCCCCGGCGTCGAGCCGCAGCCCGCTCGCCACGAAGAACACCGGGATGAAGAACCCGAAGCCCGCCTCGGTCAGCTTCTCGTGGAAGTGGGAGTGCGTCATCGCGTCGTCGCGGTCCGCCAGCTTCAGCAGCATGCCGGCGAGGAACGTGCCCAGGATCGCCTCGAGCCCGAAGCGCTGGGCCAGGATGCTGAACACCATGAGGAGCACGAAGGCGCCGCGGACGCGGATCTGCGCCGTGGTGTCCTGCAGCCGCAGAAGCGCCGCCGAGAGCGACGGCACCCGGGCGCCGACCGCGATCGCGATCCCTGCGCCGACGCACACGAGCCCGAAGAGGGCGAAGAGCGCAAGGCGGACGCCGACGCCCGCCGTCTCCTCCGAGAAGAAGAGCGACAGCATGATCACCGTCGCCACGTCGGCGATGGATGCGGCGGCGATCACCATCTGCCCGAACGGCGATCCTGCCAGGCCGGTGTCCTTGAGCAGCGGCAGCACCACCGCGAGCGAGGTCGCCGAGAGGATCACGGCGACCAGGAAGGGCGCGCCGACGACCCCCACGGCGTCGAGGCCGTAACCGACCACGACTGCGATGCCGAACGAGACGGCGAAGCCGGTGAGCGCCAGCCGGAGCACGGCGCCGCGCAGCCGGTCGACCTCGATCTCGAGGCCGGCCAGGAGGAGCAGGAAGCCGACGCCGATCAGCGAGAGGACGTTCACGGCCGCATCGGCCTCGACCCATCCGAGCACCGACGGCCCGAGCGCGACGCCCGCGCCGATCTCGAGCAGCACCGACGGAACGCGCAGCGCGGGGGCCAGGCCCAAGAGGAGCGGCGCGACGAAGGCGACGGCCGCGACCGCGGCGAGGTTGTCGAAGCTGACGGCGTCCATCGGCGCGGCAGTCCGCCGGCGAACCGGTTCGTTACACGGGCGGGGTGTAACGCCGACCCGCGCTCGACGGACCCGCCTGTGTGTATCTCGCTACGCTCGTCCTCCACGAGATGACGTCGACCGACGCCGAGCAGCAGATCGCCTCGCCCGAGGACCTGCGCACCGTCGAGGCCCTGCGGGCCGGCGACGAGCGCGTGTTCCGCGAGCTCATCGAGCGGTACACCGCCTCGATGATCCGCGTTGCCCTGATGTACGTGCGGACGCGGCCCGTGGCCGAGGAGGTGGTGCAGGACACCTGGATCGGCGTGCTCGGCAGCCTGCCGCGGTTCGAGGGCCGTTCGTCGCTTCGCACCTGGATCTTCCGCATCCTCGCCAACCAGGCCCGCACGCGCGCCCGGCGCGAGGCGCGCTCGGTGCCGTTCTCGTCCCTCGCCGGGCCGGGAGACGACGGGCCGACGGTCGACCCCGACCGGTTCCTCGGGGCCGACCACCCGGCCTTCCCCGGCCACTGGGCGTCCCCGCCACGAAGCTGGGAGGGAACGCCCGAGCAGGAGCTCCTGGCGGGCGAGACGCGCGAGCGCGTGCAGGATGCGATCGACATGCTGCCCGCGTCCCAGCGTGCGGTGATCTCGCTCCGTGACGTCGAGGGCTGGTCGTCCCAGGAGGTGTGCGACCTGCTCGCCATCAGCGAGGGCAACCAGCGCGTCCTCCTGCATCGAGCCCGCGCCAAGGTGCGCGAGGCGCTCGAGGAGTACCTGGACGGGAGGGCGGCATGAGCGATGCGCAGGGCATGCTGAGCTGCCGCGAGGTCGTCGAGCTGGTGACGGCGTATCTGGAGGGAGCGCTCATGGAGGCCGAGGAGGTGCGCTTCGAGGAGCACCTGGCGATGTGCGACGGCTGCGCCGCCTACCTCGATCAGATGCGGCGCACGATCGACGTGGCCGGCCGGCTCGATCCCGAGGCGGTCGACGTCGAGGCCTGCGACCGGCTCATCCATGCCTTCCGCACCTGGAGGGCGGGCTCGGAGCCGGAGAGCGGGTCGTGATGGCGTATGCGTTCACCGGGCCGGGAGCCCAGCGGCCGTTCGCCGGCGACCGCTGGCCCGAGCCCGGCACGTGGACGGACCGGGCCCGGGCGTCGCGGGTCGAGCACCTGCCGGTGTGGATCGCGGCCGAGCTGTGGGTCGTCGAGCTCGAGGGCGCGGTGCACGACGTCGGCACCCAGCTTCGGGCCGACCACGGCCGGCTGGTCGAGCAGGTCGACGGCTGGGACGGCAACGCCGCCGCGGCGTTCGCGGAGGACTGCGCGGCGCGGATCCGCGCACTTGCCGCGCGGTCAGAGCCGAACGACGCGATGGCCGCCTACCGTGAGGATGCCGGATCCCTGGGCCCAGCGGACGCCAATGTGGCCGGATGGGTCGCCGCACAGGCCGCCGCGGCGGTCGAGGGCGAGGACGGAGCCGTGCGGGAGCGGTCCCGCCAGGCCGCCTGGCTGGCCGAGCGACTCGAGCTCGAGCCGGCGACGGGCGTGTAACGCCCGCGGCGGGTGGGCGACGGTACGCTGACCTGCCCCCAACCTCGCCGACCGGGAGCCGATGGACGATGACGACCGCGCTGAAGCCGCTGCCCGAGACGTACGCCCGCACCAGGGAAGATCTCCACCGGCTGGCGGTGTACGCCGTCTCGCCGGCCCAGCGGCTCGCCAACGACGAGATCATCATGCGCTCGTCCCACGGCGGGTTCGAGACGTTCGAGTACGACGGCCATGTCGCCCGCGTGGTCGACGACCGGCTCGTCCTCGACGGCGCCGCGCACCCGATCACCACCCTGCGGGACGCAGCGAGCTTCCTCGGCATCGAGCCCGACGTGGGCCAGGAGGAGCAGTTCGACGTGCCGCCGCACGGCGACCTCGACGAGGCGCTCGCGATCGACCTCGAAGCGGCCGCCGTCCTGGCGGACTGGTTCGAGTTCGCAACCGAGGTGCTCGACGTCCTGCGGCACGAGGCCACGCCCGAAGACGACGTGACGATCGTGCGAATCTGGCCCGAGCATTTCGACGCGGCGATCGACATGGGCGACGCAGCGGCGGGCCGTCGGGCGACCTACGGCGGCTCACCCGGCGACCGCCACCACGCCGAGCCGTACCTTTACGCCTCGCCGTGGGCGGGCCGTATCGACTCGTTCTTCGACGACCCGGGCTTCAAGGGCGCCGCCCTCCCCTACTCCGACCTCCTGGCTGCGGGGGAACCGGCCGCGACGGCTGTGCAGTTCCTCCGCGAGGCGCGCGACCGCGTCCGCCGGCATGCCTGAGACGAGCGGCAGCTAGGCGGCGCCGTCGCCCGCGGCGAGGTGACGGCCAAACCAGGCAGCGGCCAGGTCGGCCACCTGGTCGAGCGTGCCGGCCTCCTCGAACAGGTGGGTCGCGCCGGGGATCACGACCAGCTCGTGAGGGCAGCGCAGGGCGGATGCTGCCCCACGGTTCAGCTCCAGCACGACGTCGTCGCGGCCGCCCACGACGAGCAGCGTCGGGGCGCGGACGGCGCTCAGGTGCTCGCCGGCGAGATCGGGCCTCCCGCCGCGCGACACGATCGCCCGCACGCTCGGATCGGCCGCCGCCGCCCGGAGCGCCGCCGCGGCTCCCGTGCTCGCACCGAAGTAACCGATTGGGAGCACCGCGGCGTCCAGCCGGAACCCGAGCCACCGCGTCGCGGCCGAGAGCCGGTCGGCGAGCAGTTCGATGTCGAACACCCGGGCCCGATCCGCCTCCTCCCCCGGCGTGAGCAGGTCGAGCAGGAGCGTGCCGAGCGACGCCGCGTTCAGCCGCCGGGCGACGGCCCGGTTCCGCGGGCTCCTGCGGCTGCTTCCGCTGCCGTGGGCGAAGACGACCGTCCCCAGGGCCGCGGGCGGCAGCGTGAGGTCGCCGGCCAGGTGGACGCCGTCCGCCGCGATCGAGACCCGCTCCTCGGACGGTTCGGCGGCGGCTCCCAGCACCGTCTCGACCTCGGCCTCGGCCACCTCGCCGAAGTCGTCGTACCACTCGCCCACGGCGAAGATCGTCTCCGGGGCCTCGACGGCGAGGACGTCGTCGGCCTCGCGCCCGAGTGCCCGGAGCGTCGCTGCCGGCCCGACCGGCACCGCGACGACGACGCGGGACGCACCGCGGCTGCGGGCCCAGCGGGCCGCCGCGACCATCGTCGCGCCGGTGGCGAGGCCGTCGTCCACGAGGACGCACGGTCGTCCGCTGAGCTCGACGGGCGCACGGCCTGCGTGCAGGCGGCTGTCCAGCTCCTCTGCGGCGGCGCTCGCCTCCGCCACGGCTGCCGCCGCGACATCGTCGGGCACGTCGATGCCGGGCCGCACGAAGACGATGCCCGGAGCGACCGCACCGAGCGCGTACTCCGGCTGGAGCGGATGGCGCACCTTCCGAACGGCGAGGGCATCGACCGAGAGCCCGAGCGCGGCGGCCACCTCGCCGGCCACCACGACGCCGCCGCGCGCCAGCCCGACGACCGCCGCGTCGCCGACCTGCGCGTCGCGGACGCGTTCGGCCAGGAGCCGCCCCGCCTCATGCCGATCCGCGAACACCGTCATCGCGGCTGACAGCGTAATCGGGGATGGTTGCCTGGATGGAGGAGCCGCGCGTCCGCCTCGCCCAGCGGCCCACCCACAGGTTACCGATCGTGCAACATCGGGGTCTGACCCCGTTGTTGCGCGTCGGCTACCAGCCGCGGCCCGGACGGCGGCGGCTGGAGTAGACGAGCCGCGGCGGGGCGACGCGCATCCCGGTCTCCTCGAACCGCTCGGAGTGGCCAAGCCGTGCCGCGACGCGGCTGACGTCGGCCTCCTCCTCGGGCAGGACGAGCGTCACGCCGGCGCCGTCGCGCCCCGCCCGGCCGGTGCGGCCGATGCGGTGGACGTAGCCGGTGTGATCGTCCGGTGGGTCGTAGTTGATAACGTGGGCGATCGCCTCGAGGTCGAGCCCTCGGGCGGCGACGTCGGTCGCGACCAGCGTCCGCACGTCGCCGTTCTCGAACTGGCGCAGCACTTTCTCGCGCGTGCGCTGCGGGAGGTCGCCGTGCATGGCTGCGACCTTCACCCCGCGGGCGCCGAGGCGCGTCGCCAGCCGGTCGGCGCCGCGCTTGGTGCGGACGAAGACCAGCGCCAGCCCGGGCTCGGCCTGGATCAGCTTGACCAGCGTGTCGAGCTTGGTCGCGCTCGTGACGGCGACAAAGGAATGGCTGATGTCGATGCCGGCGGTGCTGGACTGGAGCTCGGCCTCGTAGCGGCCGGGGTCCGTCGTGTAGGTGCGGGCCAGCCGGCCCACCTCGCCATGCAGCGTGGCCGAGAAGAAGAGGGTCTGGCGGGCCTTCGGCAGGCGCCGCACGATCCGGTCGACCTGCGGCTGGAAGCCCATGTCGAGCATGCGGTCGGCCTCGTCAAGCACGAGGATCCGCACCGAGCCGATGTCGATCATCCGCCGTTCGACGAGATCCCACAGCCGGCCGGGCGTGGCGACCAGGATGGCCGCCTCCTTGGCCCGCTTGGCCTGGGACCGAAGCGGCGCGCCGCCGTAGACGGCGCACACCGCGAGGCCGCGTGCCTTCGCGGGCGCCTCGAGCTCCTCGGCCACCTGCACCGCCAGCTCGCGCGTGGGCACGAGCACGAGCGCGGCAGGGAGCGTGTCCTCGGGGCGCACCCGCTCGACGAGCGGCAGGCCGAACGCGAGCGTCTTGCCCGAGCCCGTCGGCGACTGGGCCAGCACGTCGCGCCCCGCCAGCCCGTCCGGGATGACCCGGGCCTGGATCGCAAACGGCACCGTGATGCTGCGCTTCGCGAGCGCGTCGACCACGGGCTGCGACACGCCCAGGCCGGTGAAAGTTCCTTCGTCCATTGTCGTCCTCCATGTCGGGCGGCAGCCGTGCCGCCGGTCGGTCGAGATCTCCCACACTCGACGACCCAGACAGAGGGAACGAAGAAGCGTCAGACCTCACGAGGCGGTTGTTCTTCACGCCTCTTACGTCACAGTGTAGATGAGAGATCGGCTGCCGGTGTCCGTTATCGTGCATGTGTGGGCGTGCACATCGACAACGAGGCTCTGACGCGGTTGCTGGACGAGCGCTTCGCCGCAACGCTTCCGACCTCGTGGCCCACCAAGGGCTGGGCCTGGGACGTGCGCTCGCCGAGCGTCGGGCACCACTGGCCGGTGGGCGTCCACTTCCTGGACGAGCTCCCGCTGGAGCAGGCCGTCGAGGCGCTCGTCGAGTCGATCAACGAGGCCATCGCGGGATACTCCGTCGGCGTCAGCGAGGACGCCTGCGAGCCCTACAACGGCTGGGTCGAAGCCGACGGCGACGTCCTGCGCGTCCGCTTCGGGCGCGTGCCCTTCTCGCACCCCGACGACGGCCGCCGGGCGCCCGAGCTGCCGCCGATACCGCTGTCGGCATTCGTCACGGTCGGCGACCCCGAGCTGTAGGCTCGGCCGGTGCCGCAGTTCGACCTCCCGCTCGACGAGCTCCGCGAGTACCGATCGCAGACGGTCGCGCCGAACGACCTCGACGGGTACTGGGAGGAGGCGATCCGCGAGGCCCGCGAGCTGGCGACTCCCGCCGCGTTCGAGCCCCGAAAGCCGGAGGCCTACGGTCCGCTCGAGGCCTTCGACGTCACGTTCTCCGGCGCCGCCGGCCATCCGGTCAGGGCGTGGTTCCTGCACCCGCGCGCCGCCACGGCGCCGGTCGCCTGCCGGGTGACGTTCATCGGCTACGGCGGCGGGCGCGGCCTCCCGGCCGAGCACACGCTGTACGCGGCCGCCGGGTTCGCCGAGCTCGTCGTCGACACGCGCGCCCAGGGCGGCGTGGGATCGGCCGGCGCGACCGGCGACCCGGGCGCGGGCGAGTCCGGCCCCGAGGCGGCGGGCGTCATGACGCGCGGCATCCTCGACCCGCGGACGTACTACTACCGGCGCCTGTACGTGGACGCCGTGCGGGCGGTCGAGACCGCCGCTGCCGACCCGCGCGTCGACCCGCAGCGGATCGGCGTGTCGGGCTTCAGCCAGGGCGGGGCGCTCTCGCTCTCGACGGCCGCGCTCGTCCCGAACATGGTGCGCCTGTGCCAGGCCGACATGCCCTACCTGTGCGACATCGAGCATGCGATCACGCTCGCGCCCGACCGGCCCTACACCGAGCTCGTCGACTACCTGGCCCAGCACCACGACCAGGTCGCGACCGTGCTTCGCACGCTGAGCTACGTCGACAACGCCGTCCTGGCGGCGCGAATCCGGGCCCGCACCACCGTGAGCGTCGGCCTGATGGACACCATCTGCCCGCCGTCCACCGTCTTCGCCGCGTTCAACGCGATCGGAGCGCAGAAGGACATCGCCGTCTACCCGTACTCCGGCCACGAGCTGCCGGGCCACCACGTCGAGCGCCAGCTCGAGGAGTTCGCGCGCGAGATGGCCTGAGGGTGGTCTACGCGGCCGTCACGCGGTGCGCGGCCCGGGCCAGCCACTCCGGCGAGACCTCGACGCCCCAGCCCGGCCCCGCGGGAGCGGCCACCCGGCCGTCCACGACCTCGAGGGCCGGCGTGAAGAGGCCGTCCTGCCACGGGTAGTAGTCGAGGCCCTCGATCGAGTACTCCAGGTAGGGGCCGGCGTTCGGCACCGCAGCGAGCAGGTGCAGCGCGAAGACGGTGACGAGCGAGAGGTTCGCCGAGTGCGGCACGCAGGGCAGGCCGGCCTCGGCGGCCATCGCCGCCACCGCCAGGGCGCGCGTGAAGCCGCCGACGTAGCAGACGTCCGGCTGCACGATGTCGACCGCGCGCAGCTCGATCATCCGCCGCCAGGTCGGAAGCATGCAGTCCTGCTCGCCGCCGGCCACGTCGAGGTCGAGCGCCCGGGTCACCTCCGCCGTCCACTCCGGCTCCCAGTACGGGCACGGCTCCTCGAAGTGCACGACGCCGTGCTGCTCCAGGAACCGGCCCACCTCGATGGCCTGGCCGGGCGTGTAGCAGCTGTTGGCGTCAACCATGAGGCGCGCGTCGGCGCCGACGGCGGCGCGCACGGCCGGCACGACCGCCTCGGTGCGGCCCGGCCACTCGTCCTCGTCGTGCCCGCACTCCTTCCCGACCCGGATCTTGAACGCCGTGAAGCCGTCGCGCTCGCGCAGGTCGGCCAGGCGGCGGGCCTCGTCCTCTGGGGCGATGTCGCGGCGCATGCTCGACGCGTAGGCATCGATCGGCCGGGCCGGGCGCCCGAGCAGCTCGCTCACGCCCTTTCCCTCGAGCTTGCCCTGCAAGTCCCAGAGCGCGGTGTCGACGCCGCCCAGCGCACGGCAGACGTACGAGCCGGGGAACTTGTGCTCGGCGTCGAGAACGCGTGTCGCGATCGCGGCCGGGTCCAGCGGATCCATCCCGAGCGCGTGCGGCGCGACCTGCCGGTGGAGCACCTCGGCGGTGATGTCGGCGTTGTAGGGCGCCACCTGGCCCCAGCCCTCGGCGCCGTCGTCGGTCAGGACGCGCACGAACGCGACCCATTCGGTGCCGTAGGTGTCGACCCGGGCGATCCGCATCAGGGGTTAGATCGAGCCGGCGAGCCGGGCGACCAGGTCGCGCTCGTCCGGCCCGAGCCACGGAGGCGAGCCGGCGGCGGCGTTCTCGGCGGCTCGCTCCGGCCGCGAGGTGGCCGGGATGACCACGTGACAGCGGGTGTCGCTGAGCGCCCACTTGATCAGCGCCTGCGCCCAGGTGCGGACGCCGAAGGGCTCGAGCGGCCGCAGCGCGTCGGGTGAAGGCGGCCGTTCCAGGAGCTCGCCCTTGGCCAGCGGCCGCATGACGACGACGCCGATCCCGAGCTCGTCGGCCGCCGGCAGGATGCGCCGCTCGACCTCGCGCTCGCTCGGGTTGTACGGGATCTGGATGGCGCCGATCCGGCCGCTTCGCATGA
>Ga0207708_10003138_pt1 | contig 12166 bp, 14 predicted proteins | sample KBSK5101metaG_FD_184340 | JGI IMG/M metagenome (GOLD analysis project Ga0207708, IMG submission 184340) | Corn, switchgrass and miscanthus rhizosphere microbial communities from Kellogg Biological Station, Michigan, USA - KBS K5-10-1 metaG... | ecosystem: Host-associated > Plants > Roots >...
TCGAGGTCGGTCCGGTGCTTGACGATGATGCTCATCGTCCGGTTGAAGGTCTCGGCATCGATCTGGTCGGCGCCGAGCAGCAGGAGCGCCCGCGCCCAGTCGATCGACTCGGCGATCGACGGCGGCTTCTTGAGGTCGAGCTCGCGGACCATCCCGATCACCTCGACGAGCCGCCGGGCGAGGTCCGCGTCGAGATCGGGGGCGTGGAGGCGGACGATCTCGACCTCGCGCTCGATCGACGGGTAGTCGAGCCAGAGGTACAGGCAGCGCCGCTTCAGCGCTTCGGTCAGCTCTCGCGAGTTGTTCGAGGTCAGGAGCACGAGCGGGATCGACTGGGCCTCGACGACCCCGAGCTCGGGAATCGAGATCTGAAAGTCGGAGAGGACCTCGAGCAGCATCGCCTCGAACTCCTGGTCGGTCTTGTCGATCTCGTCGATCAGCAGCACGACCGGCTCGTCGGATGCGATCGCGGCGAGCAGTGGCCGGGTGAGCAGGAACTCCTCGCCGAAGATGTCGTCCATGACGGCGTCTCCGGCGGGCGCGCCGTCCGGCCCCGCCGCGGCGGACTCGGCCTGGATCCGGAGGAGCTGCTTGCGGTAGTTCCACTCGTAGAGGGCCTTCGCCTCGTCGAGCCCCTCGTAGCACTGGAGGCGTATCAGCGGCCGACCCGTTGCCCGCGAGAGCGCCTTCGCCAGCTCGGTCTTGCCGACCCCGGCGGGCCCCTCGACGAGCACCGGCTTGCCGAGGCGCTGAGCCAGGTGGGAGACGAGCGACGCCGAGTCATCGGCGAGGTAGCCCGCGGCCGCGAGCGCGTCCCGGGTCGCCTCGAAGCCGGTCCCCGCGGGCTGCTCGGGGCCGGCCCCGGCCGCGGTTGAAGGCAGGGAGCTCACTCGGGTCGATGATAATGGCGCCGTGAGCCCCTCCGAGGTCGCAGTGTTCGCTATCACGCTCGGCGACGACGCCGGTCCCTACGCGCTGATGATCGGCGCCGGCTTCCTCGTCGGCGTCTACGCGCACGCCGCGAAGATGCCGAAGCTGCTCGCGGCCGCGATCCTCTTCGTGCTGCTCAGCTCGATCCTCGCGATCGCCGTCTCGTTCAGCTACGACGGCTCGGCACCGCAGGTGAAGCGGTGATCGGCCGCGCCCGATCGGCCCGCAGCGGGTAGGCTCGAACCGTCCGACCCGGACAGGAGGACCTGATGGAATCGAGCGCGAACGAGCAACCCTCCAGCGAGACGAAGCGTGCCCGCGAAGCGACCGACGGGCTCCAGGAGGCGATCGAGAAGGCCCGCTCCGACGACGTCGAGACGCTCGCCGCGGAGTCGGCGCGGATCGCCGGCGAGGCCCGGGAGGCGGCACTGCGTGCCGCCGGCGCCGAGTCGATCGCCCGCCGCGCCGTGGCCGAGCGGGACGCCGCGGCCGAGCGCGCCGATCGGGCCGAGAAGTCGGCGGCGGAGCGGATCGCCGCGGCCGAGAAGAGCTACGAGGAGAAGCTCGAGGAGAGCCGCGCAGAGCTTCGCTCGCGCGCCGAGGAGAAGGTCAAGGAGGCGATCGCGGCGGTGAAGGAGCGCGGCGCCGAGCAGATCAGCACCGAGCTCAAGAGCCGCAAGGCGGAGCTCGAGGAGCGCATGGAGCTGCGAAGGCGAAAGGCGGAGACCGACATCGAGGCCCGCCGCAAGCAGCTCGAGGAGGGGATCGAGAACCGCGCGCGTGAGCTCGACGCCCGGATCGCGAAGCGCGAGGACGGTTTCGAGGACGAGCTCGAGCGGGTCCGCGAGGATGGCCGCCGCAAGCTCGCGGCCGAGGTCGACGAACGCAAGGAGGTCGAGGGCAAGCTGAACCTCGCCGAGGCCCGCCTCAAGACGCTCGCCGAGCGCCTCGCCGACGAGGCCGAGCGGCGCACCAAGGCCGAGGCGGAGCGCAAGCTCGCGGCCGAGATGGAGAAGCTGAAGCGGGAGGCGGAGGTGAGCGGCGAGAAGGCGCGGCAGCGCGCCGCCCGCGAGGCCGAGCTCGAGGGGGCGCGGCTCGCCAAGCAGACCGAGACCGCGGCCCAGGAGCAGCGCGAGGAGCACGCCCGCGAGGCGCGTGAGCGTGCCGCACGCGAAGCCGAGCAGGCCGCCGAGCGCGCCCGCCGCGAAGCGCTCGGCTGATCGGTCGCGGCCCGGCGCGGCGGCGGGCCGACGCTAACTCGTTGGGACTTCGGAGCCCTCGTGGGCCTGGAGGACGTCCTCGCCCTCCTCGCCGGTACGGATCCTGATCGCCTCCTCGACCGGGAGGACGAAGATCTTGCCGTCGCCGATCGATCCGGTCCGGGCGTGCTTGAGGATCGTCTCGACCACCATCTCCTTCTCGGAGTCGTCGACGACGCACTCGATCTTCAGCTTCGGCCGGACGTTGACCGTCAGGCTGGCGCCGCGGTAGTGCTCGACGACCCCCTTCTGGCGACCCGACCCCTTCACCTCGGAGATCGAGAGGGACGGAATCCCCCGCTCGAGCAGCTCCTGGCGGATCGGCTCGAACGCCTCGTGCCGGATGAACGCTTCGACCTTCTTCATCTCCTTCATTCCTCCTAGGCGCTCGGGGTTGCTGCGGTTTCAGACGGTGGCCCGGCCATCTTCGCCGGTTGCGCGATCGGGGTTCCGGCCACGCTCGGCTCGTAGACGCTCGAGCCCGGATACTCCTCGCGCGGGATGAATGATTCCGGATAGCCGTACATCCCGTGAGTGGTGATGTCCAGGCCGGCGAGCTCCTCCTCCTCGGATACCCGCAGCCCGATCGTAGCCTTGATCGCCGCGAAGACGGCATAGGAGGCGACGAACACGAACGTGAACGTCGCCACCACGGCGAGCGCCTGGACGCCGAGCTGGCCGAGCGAGCCGGCGAACCCGCCGTCCTTGATCCCGTAGAAGATCCCCGGCGCGGCGCCGTCGGCGATCAGCCGCGGCGAGGCGAAGATCCCGACCGAGATCGTTCCCCAGATCCCCGCCATGCCGTGTGCCGACAGCGCCCCGACCGGATCGTCGAGGCGGCGTTCGATGGCGATCACCGAGTAGACGACGAAGACGCCGGCGAGCAGCCCGATGATCGGTGCCGCCCAGAACTCGACGAACCCGGACGGCGCGGTGATCGCGACGAGGCCGGCGATCGCGCCGTTGCCGGCCATGCCGACGTCGAGCGATCGCGTCTTCAGGTAGCAGACGAAGACGGCGCCGATCACGCCGGCGGCAGCGGCGAGCTGCGTGTTCAGCATCACCTCGCCGAAGAACGATCCGCTCGTCCCGAACGTCGAGCCACCGTTGAACCCGAACCAGCCGATCCAGAGGATCATCACCGCGAGGCCGACGAACGGCATCGAATGTCCGGGGATCGCCCGCGGTGAGCCGTCGGAGGCGTACTTGCCGCGACGGGCGCCGAGCAGGAGCAGGGCCGCGAGGCCGCCGACCGCGCCGGTCAGGTGGACGACCGACGAGCCGGCGAAGTCCATCACCGGCTTGCCGCCGACGTCGGAGAGGAAGCCGCCGCCCCAGACCGAGTGGGCGACTAGCGGGTAGATGACGGCGCCGAAGACGACCGCATAGATCACGTAGGCGCTGAACTGGATCCGCTCCAGGGTCGTTCCCCAGACGATCGCAAGCGAGACCGCCGCGAACGCGAGCCCGTAGAGCATCAGCATCGCGTCCGATCCGGCGACGTTGAACGCGTCGGCGCCGCTGCCGATCGTCTGGCCGATGTGGAAGAAGAAGCCGTCGTTGCCGAAGACGTCGTTGCCGAAGCCGCTGAGGCCGTAGCCGACCGCCCACCAGGCGATCGTGACGATCCCGAGGTTGATCAGGATCTTCCCGACGCCGGCGCCGGCGTTCTTCTCGCGGCTGAACCCGATCTCCAGGAACAGGAAGCCGGCCTGCATCAGGAAGACGAGCGCGCACGCGACGGCCACCCAGACCATGTCGAGCTGGAGCGACTTCGCCTCCAGCAGCTTCGCGCCGTCCTGCGCCGATGCGACACCGGGCACGATCAGCGCGGCGATCAACGCCGCCAGGACCGTGAGGCTGATCCTCTTCGTCATTCGCGGTTCCTTCCTCACCGCCGGGCACGATCGGGCGGCGTCAGGGGCTTGCCAACGTCACCAGTCTCCGGTCGGGCCGCGACCCCGTGTTTGTACCGGCGTCGAAAATTCGCCCTTCGCCGTTGTCCCGGTGCGACGCCGCCGCTCGCCAACCCGCACCGGAAGCGGGATCGGTGACAGTCGGCGGCGAACCGGCTAGACGGCGATCCGCGCTTCTGCGGGGGCCGCGGAGGGCTGCCCCTCGAACGTCAGCTCGGCCCGTTCGGCCGCGATCCCGATCTGCTCGGGGTTGCCACCGAGGTCCTCCCAGCAGCGCCGGGCGCTGCGGTGGAGGTCGTCGAGGAAGCTGTCGGTGTGGAGGGGGTCGTGGTGGAAGAGCAGCGTCCGCTTGGCACCGACCCGCGAAGCGAACGTGAGCGTTGCGGTGATCGGCGAGTGGCCCCAGCCCTCGTGACCCGGGTACTCCTCGTCGGTGTACTGGCAGTCGTGGATCAGCAGGTCGGCGTCGCGGGCGAGGTTGTAGCCGGAGATCCACTCCTCGTTCAGGTTCTCGAGGTCGGCGCCGAGCCCGGGCTCGTGGTCGGGGATGTAGCAGAGGCTCGTGTCCCCGTCGGTGATCCGGTAGCCGAGCGTCGGTCCGCGATGGGTGATCGCCTCGGCGCGGATCGTGGCTGCGCCGATCTGCCACTCGGTCGCCGGCGCATCGTGGAAGGAGACGTCGCAGGGAAGCTCGCGAACCTCGACCGGCGACAGCGGAGCCGAGATGTAGCGCGCGATCCGCGCCTCCAGCGAGGCTTCCGGTGAGCTCGGCCCGAAGATCCGGATGTTCGACTCGGCCCGGAAGCAGGGCGGGAAGAACATCAGGCCCTGGATGTGGTCGAGGTGGAGGTGGGTGAGGAGGATGTTGATCCGCTCGAGGTCCGGGGGCAGGGAGAAGCCGAGCGTGCGGATCCCGGTGCCGGCGTCGAGGATCAGTGTCTCGCCGCTCGACAGGGTCAGCTCGACGCACGAGGTGTTGCCGCCGTAGCGGTTCATCTCCGGGCCCGGGGCCGGGACCGAGCCGCGCGCTCCCCAGACCCTCACCTTCACGACGCGACCTCGTGGCGGCCGGTCGTGACCTCGCGCGCCTGGTTCTCGTCGACCGGCCAGAAGATCACCATCGCGCCCGAGGCGCCGCTGGCGGCGCCGACGATCGGCATCGCGCTCGCCGCGATCCGGTGCTTGACCCCGTCGGCGGAGCGGACCGTGAACTCGTCGTGGGCCGGCCGCCCCTCGCGGAGCGCTCGGGTCAGCGGCAACCGGTCGAACGGCAGCGGCTCGTCATCGTCGTCGAACGGGCCGAACCGTCTTGTCCATTCGTCGAGGTCGAGCTGGCCGATGTCCTCGAACGGCCTGCCGATCAGCGCGCCGGCACCTTCGTTGTAGAAGAGCAACGTGCCGTCCCGGGCGACGAGAAACGCCGGGGTGGTGACGCTCGTCAGCAGGTTCCGGGCAAGGATCAGCTCGAGCGGTTTCTGCGGACCTGACATCGGTTCGCAGCATTGTTCCACCGATTGCGCCGTTCGTCACCAGCGTCGGCCGTCCGGGCAATCGGCCGACCGCCGGATTCGCGGCGAGGCGCGCCGCCGCGATGTCGCTCCGCGCGGGCCCCGGCGGCTAGCTCATCTTCCCGATCTTGAAGATCTTCGTGCCGCAGTCCGGGCAGGTGCCGGTGATCGCGGGACGGCCGTTCTTCATCGTGATCTGCTCGGGGTCCTTGATCTCGACCTTCTTGCGTTCCTTGACGCAGTAGCCCTCGGGCATGGTCGCTCTCCTTCCGGGCCTGAGCCCTGGTTCGAGGCGGGATCGTGTCAGTAGCCACGACCCCGTGACGCTGGCCACTGTAGGGCGGTGCGCGGACGCCACCGCGGCTGGCGTTGCTCAGCGACCGCTGTTGTTGATCTGGCTGATCTGGCTGCGGAGGTCGTCGATGTCGTCCTCGATGACGCCGATCCGCTTGTCGGACGCGTCATCGGCGGCGGCGAGATCGTCGACCTTCGACTCGACCGCGCTCAACCGGGTCTCGATCGCGCTCGTATCGGTCGCGCCGGTCGGTGGGACGACTCCGGTCGCGCCGGTGGCGCCGGCCGCCCCGGTCAGAGCCTGCATCGCGGCGACCTCCTGCTCGAGCTTCGCGATGTCGTCGCTGCTGGCGGCGTTGTCGCGGGCGTCGACGGCGAGGACGACCGCGACGATCGAGCAGGCCAGGGCGAGCAGCGCGGCCGCCAGCGTCAGGTAGGTCCGGAGGCCGATCTTGCGGTCGAGGGCGGCGACCCAGGCGCGCAGCCCCTCGAGATCCCCGGCGCGGGCCGCGACCGGGCCGGCAGGCGGCCGGGCACCGGGCTGCGTGATCGGGCGCCGTACCCCGGCTTGGGGAGGCGGCGTCGCCTGCGTCGAAGTGGCCGGCGGCGGCGCCCCGGGCGGCGGCGGGGCCGCGGGCGGCGGCTCCAGCGTGGTTGGCGGATCGGCAGGCGGCGGCGGTGCATCCGCAGGCGGCGGGCTCCCCGGTGCTTGCGGCGCTGCGGTTCCCTGCGGGGCCGGCGGGATCCGCCGTGCCGGCGGCGGTGTGGTTCCCTGCGGTGGCGCCGTTCCCTGTGCCGGCGGTGTCCCCTGCGGTGGCGGCGCGCCTCCAGGCGGCGGTGGCGGCCGGCCCTCCACGCGGCTCAGCTCGCGTCCGGGCGGGGTCCCGCGACGATGCCGTCGGCGGGCTCGATCCCGCGACCCTCCTCGATCCAGGCCTCGAGGCCCCCGGCGAGGTTGTAGGCCTCGTAGCCGGACGCCCGGAAGACCTGGGTCGCCAGCGCCGATCGGCTGCCGGTCCGGCAGACGAAGACGATCGGGCGGTCGCGGTCGATCTCCTCGGAGGCGGCGGGGAGTCGCTCGAGCGGGATGTGCTCGGCTCCCGCGATCCTGCCGGCCTCCCACTCGTAGTCCTGGCGGACGTCGATCAGCACGGCGTCGGCGGCGATCTTCTCGCTCGCATCGGCGGGGCCGATGTCGAGCTCGGTTTCGGTCGTCTCGGCGGTCATGAGGGTGCCCGAGGATAGAGGCTCGATGGGACCAGCGAAGGCCCGAGATCGGTGCGGTGCGTAGCATTGTCGTCCACCTCTCTGTCCAACCGAGAATCCCTCTCCCGTCCTGACCAAGGAGTTATTGATGCCCGAGGCAGTCATCGTCGACACCCTGCGCACGCCGATCGGCCGCGCGTTCAAGGGGTCCCTCACCCAGCTTCGCCCCGAGGAGGCCGGCGCGTTCGTGATCGACCGGTTGCTCGAGCGCAACCCCGACGTCGATCCGGCGCTCGTCCAGGACGTGATCGCCGGCGTCGGCATGCCGCAGGGCCTGCAGGCCTTCAACGTCGCCCGGATCATGTCGATCCTCTCCGAGAACCTGCCGGAGACGACGACCGGCGTCACCGTCTCGCGCTATTGCGCGTCCTCGCTCGACGCGATCCGGCACGCCTCGAACGCGATCAAGAACGGCGAGGGCGACGCCTACGTCGCCGCCGGGATCGAGTTCGTCTCCCGCTTCAATGAGCGCAGCGAGGCCGCCGGCGTCGAGGATCGCAACGAGAAGCTGACCGGCGAGCACGACGGCTACCCGAACGTCTACATCGACATGGGTGTCACGGCGGTCAACGTCGCCGAGAAGTACGGCGTATCCCGTGACGCGATGGACGACTACGCGCTGCGTTCGCAGCACCTCGCCGTCGAGTCGCAGGAGTCCGGGTTCTTCGATCGCGAGATCGTCCCGATCCCGACCCCCGACGGCGAGGTCTCCAAGGACGACGGCCCGCGTCCCGACAAGGGCGACATGCGCGAGAAGCTCGGCGAGCTTCCGGAGGCGTTCGGCGGCGGTGGCGTCACCGCCGGCAACTCGTGCCCGCTCAACGACGGCGCCGCCGCGGTGCTCGTCATGTCGGACACGAAGGCCAAGGAGCTCGGCCTGAAGCCGCGCGCCCGGATCATCACCGCGGCGACCCAGGGCAACAACCCCGAGTACATGGGCGTCGCCCCGATCGGCGCCGTCAAGAAGGTCCTCGACCGGGCCGGGATGACGATCGGCGACATCGACGTCGTCGAGCTCAACGAGGCGTTCGCCGCCCAGGTGATCCCGATCATGGACGAGTGCGACATCCCGCTCGAGAAGTTGAACACGCACGGCGGGGCGATCGCGCTCGGCCACCCGTTCGGCATGACCGGGGCCCGGATCATGGGCACCCTGCTCAACGTCATGGAGACCGACGATCACAGCGTCGGGATCGAGACGATGTGCGTGGCCGGCGGCCAGGGCGAGGCGATGGTGGTCGAGCGCCTGAACTAGCTGTGGGGCTTCGGGGCGGCGGGGCAGGACCCCACGGGCGCGACTCGCTTCGCTCGCGCTGACTGCCCGTGGGCCCCCGCCCCGCCGCCCCTGATAGACAAGTCCGACCGGATCCTCCGCTTCGCGTCCGGTCCGGTCGGCCAAATGTCGACACGCGGCGGCGCCCAGATCACGGCAGCCCTGCCGGGCTGCCGGAAGCGCTGCGCCGCCTATCGGCAGACGGTTAGGTTGCCGTGGTGGACGTTGCCACGATCTTCTCGACGGGGTGGACGTCGGGGATCAACTCGTACGCCACCGTCCTCGTGCTCGCCCTGCTCGGGCGGGCCGGGGTCGGCGGCGTCCCCGACGGCCTCGATCAGGACTGGGTGCTGTACGGCTCGGCGGCGATGTTCGCGGTCGAGTTCGTCACCGACAAGGTGCCGTTCCTCGACTCGGCCTGGGACTCGATCCACACGGTCGTCCGGCCGCTGATCGGCGCCGTTCTCGGCTTCTCGTTCGCGGGCGAGAGCGGAGTCGACGGGGTCGAGGAGGCACTCGGAGCCGGCACGGCCGGAATCACGGCGCTGGCGAGCCACTGCGTCAAGGCCGGACTGCGGCTCGGCGTCAACACGTCGCCGGAGCCGGCGTCGAACATCCTCGTCAGTCTCGTCGAGGACGGCGTCGTCGCCGTCGTCGCCGTGCTCGCGATCGAGTATCCGGAGCTGGCCGCGGCGATCGCCGCCGTCTGCCTGATCACCGGCGCTCTGCTCCTGCTGCTGCTCTGGACGAAGGTCGTCCGGCCCGGTTGGGTCCGCCTCCGCGCCCACTACCGCGCCCGCGGCGCCGCGCCCTGACGAATAGGCTGGCGCCGGAAACCGGATACTTGTGGAGGTAATCGATGTCGTTGGAGCAGTCGCTGGCGGGACTCAAGGAGACGGAGGGGGGAGGGTCCTTCTCCCTGCAGAACTCGAAGATGCTCAAGGTCGAGCTCGCCGACGCGACCGTCCAGGCGAAGCTCGGCTCGATGGTCGCCCACCAGGGCGACGTCAAGTTCGAGCATGCCGGCAGCGGCGGCATGGGCCGCTTCATGAAGAAGGCGATGACCGGCGAGGGAACGGACCTGATGAAGGTCAGCGGCACGGGCGAGGTCTTTCTCGCCGACTTCGGACAGGAGATCCAGCTGCTCCGTCTCGACAACGAGTCGATCACCGCCAACGGCGCCAACGTGCTCGCCTTCGAGGACGGCATCGACTGGGACATCAAGCGGGTCGAGGGCGTCTCCGGGATGCTCGGCGGCGGCCTCTACAACATGCACCTCTCCGGGACCGGGTTCGTGGCGATCATCTCCGACGGCCCTCCGGTCCTCCTCGACGTCGACGGCGAAACCACCTTCGCCGATCCGCAAGCGGCGATCACCTGGTCGAGCGGGCTGACCTCGTCGGTCAAGGCCGACGTCAACATGAAGACGCTGATCGGGCGCGGCTCCGGCGAGACCGTCCAGCTCAGCTTCTCGGGCAAGGGCTGGCTCCTGATCCAGCCCTCCGAGGGTCGCGTCACCTCGACGGCGGCCGGCGGCAGCGGCTCGAGCGGCGGCGCTGCGGGCGGCCTCGGCAAGCTGCTCGGCGGCTGAGTCCCGGCGCGGCGAGGAGGAGAGCGATGAGCGAGCCGACCAAGTACGTCCTCGGCGAGGAGCGGATCCCGACCCATTGGGTGAACCTGATGCCCGATCTGCCGGGCGAGCCGCTGCCGCCGCTGAGCCCGGCGACGATGGAGCCGGCCGGGCCGCCCGACCTCGCGCCGATCTTCCCGATGGCGCTAATCGAGCAGGAGGTCTCGGGGGAGTCCGAGATCGAGATCCCCGACGAGGTGCGCGAGATCTACTCGCTGTGGCGGCCGACGCCGCTGTTCCGGGCGCGGCGGCTCGAGAAGGCACTCGGCACCCCCGCCCACATCTATTACAAGTACGAGGGCGTCTCCCCGGCCGGCTCGCACAAACCGAACTCGGCGGTGCCGCAGGCCTATTACAACCGCGAGGCGGGCACCCGCAAGCTCGTCACCGAGACCGGGGCGGGACAGTGGGGGAGCAGCCTGGCGCTCGCCTGCAGGCTGTTCGGCCTCGAGTGCGAGGTCTTCATGGTCGGGGTCAGCTATGACCAGAAGCCGTACCGGCGGGCGATGATCGAGACCTGGGGCGCGACGATCCACCGCAGCCCCTCGGATCTGACCGAGGCCGGGCGCTCGCAGGCCTCGCATCCGACCGGCAGCCTCGGGATCGCGATCTCGGAAGCGGTCGAGGTGGCCGCATCCGCCGACGACACCAACTATGCGCTCGGCTCGGTCCTCAACCACGTCTGCCTCCACCAGACCGTGATCGGCCAGGAGTGCATCGAGCAGCTCGAGCTCGCCGGCGAGTACCCCGACGTCGTCATCGGCTGCGTCGGCGGCGGTTCCAACTTCGCCGGGGTCGCGTTCCCGTTCCTCCGCCGGCGCCTCCGCGAGGGCGGCGCGACGCGGTTCGTGGCGGCGGAGCCGTCCGCCTGCCCGACCCTGACCCGGGGCGAGTACCGCTACGACTTCGGCGACACCGTCGGAATGACGCCGCTGATGCCGATGTACACGCTCGGCCACGACTTCGTCCCGCCCGAGCTCCACTCCGGCGGCCTCCGCTACCACGGCGACTCGCCGCTCGTCAGCGCCCTCGTCAAGGCCGGCGTCGTCGAACCGACGGCGATCGCGCAGACGAGCGCCTTCGCGGCGGCCATCCTGTTCGCCGAGACCGAGGGGATCATCCCGGCGCCGGAGGCCGCGCACGCGATTCGCGCGGCCATCGACGAGGCCGAGGCGGCCAACGAGGCCGGCGAGGAGCGGGTGATCCTCTTCAACCTCTCCGGTCACGGCCACTTCGACATGTCGGCTTACGACGCCTATCACCGCGGCGAGCTCTCCGACCTCGAGTTCTCCGAGGCCGACATGGAGGCAGCGCTGGCGAGCCTGCCCGAAACGCCGTCGATAGCCTGACCCGCCCGTGCAGCGCTCACCGAATGCCGTCAAGGTCCTCGTCGGGGCCGCGATCCTCCTGGTCGTGGTCGTCGCGGTCGTCCTGATCGCCCGCAGCGGCGGCGACGGCAGCGACACCGGCACGGTCTCCTCCGACCTCAACGAGAAGCCGACGATCGACGTCCCTTCGGGCTCGCCACCGACCGAGCTCGTCTCGAAGGACATCGTCACCGGCGATGGCGCCACGGCCGAGCAGGGCGACACGGTCAAGGTCCAGTACGTCGGCGTCGACTACGCGACGGGCAAGGAGTTCGACTCCTCCTGGGACAACGGGCAGCCGTTCACGTTCCAGATCGGCGCCGGCAACGTCATTCCCGGCTGGGATCAGGGTGTCGAGGGGATGCAGGTGGGCGGCCGCCGCGAGCTGATCGTCCCGCCCGGCCTCGCCTACGGCGCCCAGGGCTCGCCGCCGGCGATTGCCCCGAACGCGACGCTCGTCTTCGCGATCGACCTGCTCGACGTCCAGTCCGGCGGCGGATCTCAGCCGGCCGGCTGAGTCCACCCGGGCCGCCGAGATCAGTCTTCGAAGAGGGCGTAGCCGTATGCCCCGCGCTTCGACGCCAGCTTCGCGATCGCGATCATCCGCTCGTCGTCGTTCTGCTCGAGGGCGCGGAGGTTGCCGCGGACACGGGCCGCGGCACGGGTGCAGAAGGTATCGGCGATGTAGCGCTCCTGGCCGGATGGCTCGACGCCGTCGTTCGC
>Ga0207708_10003142_pt1 | contig 12160 bp, 8 predicted proteins | sample KBSK5101metaG_FD_184340 | JGI IMG/M metagenome (GOLD analysis project Ga0207708, IMG submission 184340) | Corn, switchgrass and miscanthus rhizosphere microbial communities from Kellogg Biological Station, Michigan, USA - KBS K5-10-1 metaG... | ecosystem: Host-associated > Plants > Roots >...
CCTCCTCAAGCTCATCCAGGCTGCGGACTTCGACATCAAGAAGGCCGAGACCGGGATCATCTACATCGACGAGGTGGACAAGATCGCGCGGAAGGCGGACAACCCGTCGATCACGCGCGACGTCTCGGGCGAGGGCGTCCAGCAGGCGCTCCTGAAGATCCTCGAGGGCACCGTCGCGTCGGTGCCGCCGCAGGGCGGACGCAAGCACCCGCACCAGGAGTTCCTCTCGATCGACACGACGAACATCCTCTTCATCTGCGGCGGCGCGTTCGCCGGCCTCGACAAGATCATCGAGCGCCGCATCGGGAAGAACACGGTGGGCTTCGGCGCGGACATCCGCTCGCGGAACGCCGCCGAGAGCTCCGAGCTCCTGAGCGACGTCATGCCGGAGGACCTCATCACCTTCGGCCTCATCCCCGAGTTCGTCGGCCGGCTTCCGGTCGTCTCGGCGGTGCACCAGCTCACCCGCGACGATCTCGTCGAGATCCTGATCGAGCCCAAGAACGCGCTCGTGCGCCAGTACCAGCGCTTCTTCGGCTACGACCAGATCGAGCTCGTCTTCACCGAGGACGCGCTCTGGGAGATCGCCGACCACGCGCTCGCCCGCGAGACGGGCGCGCGCGGTCTCCGCTCGATCATCGAGCTCGCCCTCCTCGACGTCATGTTCGAGCTGCCGTCCCGGACCGACGTCACGAAGTGCGTGCTGACGAAGGAGACGATCTCGCGCGGGCAGAAGCCGACGCTCGTGACGAGCGGTGCGGCCGCGGTCGAGGACGAGCTCGACGAGCTCGCCGAAGAGTCCGCGTAAGCCCCGCGCGAGCGGCTGCCGTGTCGTAGGCTCCCGTCCGCCAGAGTCGAGACGAGGAGGAGCCGATGGCCGCCGCCGATTCCGAGCTGGGTGAAAAGCTGTCGCTGGCGCTGCGGGGCTCCGTCGTCACGCCGCAGAGCTCGACGTACGACGAGGCGCGCACCCTCTTCAACGCCATGATCGACCGTAGGCCGGCGGTCATCGCCTATCCCGTGGACGCTGCGGACGTCGCGTCTGCGGTCACGTTCGGACGTGACGCGGGACTCGACATCGCCGTCCGTTGCGGCGGCCACAACGGTCCGGGCTTCGGCTGCGTGGACGACGGACTCGTCATCGACCTGTCCGCCATGCGCGGGGTCGCGGTCGATCCCGATGCCCGCACTGCACGGGTCCTCGGCGGGACGCTCCTCGGCCAGGTCGACGCGGCGACGCACGAACACGGCCTCGCGGCGCCGTTCGGAATCATCTCCACGACCGGCGTTGGGGGACTCACGCTCGGTGGGGGAGTCGGCCATCTGACACGCAAGCTCGGCCTCTCGATCGACAACGTGCTCAGTGCGGACGTCGTGCTGGCGAACGGCTCGCAGGTGACCGCGAGTGAGGACGAGAACCCGGACCTCTTCTGGGCGCTTCGGGGGGGCGGCGGCAACTTCGGAGTCGTGACCGCGTTCACATTCCGCCTCAGTCCGATCGACACGGTGATCGCCGGTCCGATGTTCTGGCCGCTCGAGCAGTCGGCCGAGGTCTTGAGCTGGTACGCCGAGTTCATGCCGCAACAGCCGGACGACCTGAACGGCTTCTTTGCCTTCCTCGCAGTGCCTCCGGCCGATCCGTTTCCCCAGGAGCTGCACCTCCAGAACGTGTGCGCCGTCGTGTGGTGCTACGCGGGCGTCGACGAGGCAGAGGCGGCGAAGCTCCTCGAGCCGGCACGTCGGCTCGGCCCGATTCTGGACGGGGTGGGCCCGGTGCCGTACGCCGCTCTGCAGTCCGTGTTCGACGGCGTCTATCCGTCCGGGGATCATTGGTATTGGCGAGCGGCTTACCTGCGCGACATCCCGCAGGCCGCCGTGCAGGCGAACGTCGAGGTCGGGTCGTCGACGCCGACCTGGAAGTCGACGACGCACATCTATCCCGTGGACGGCGCCGCCGGACGCGTCGCCTCCGACGCTACGGCGTGGTCATACCGCGACGCGAAGTGGGTGCAGGTCATCGTGGGCGTCGACCCGGACCCGGTCGAAGCACGGAGGGCGAAGGACTGGGCGATCGCGTACTGGGAGGCCGTGCATCCGCATTCGATGGGTGGCGGCTACGTGAACATGATGATGGACGAGGGCTCAGATCGGGTCCGTGCGAGTTACGGGGACAACTACGCACGACTTTCTGCCCTGAAGGCTGCGTACGACCCCGACAACGTGTTCCACGTCAATCAGAACATCAGGCCCGCATGAGCAGCCCGCGCCTGCAAGATGGGTAGTCACACCGAGGCGCCTCCCATTCGGCGCTGTACTATCGCGCCATGCCTAGATACCTCGTCGAGCGAACCTACACCGTGGACATGGAGACGCTTCCGACCGTCGCAACCCGTTCGAAGGCGATCGGTCACCATCGCTTTCCGGAGATCGTCTGGGAGCACAGCCACGTCGTCGTCGGGTCGGACGGCGTTCCGAAGTCGTTCTGCGTCTACGACGCGCCGAGCGAGGACGTCGTCAGAGAGCATTCGAAGCAACTGGGCGACCACTTCGTCGAAACGATCTGGGAGATCGCCGGCGACGTCTCGCCCGCGGACTTCCCGCTCACCGATCCTCCGCCCGAGTAGAGACTCACTTATGCGGACGAGCCGTCGTCCGCGGGGCCACGGCCCACGTCCTCGTGTTGCATGTGGAACACGGCCTGAGCGAGCACCGCTTGCTGCATGCGAATCGAGCGGCGTCGCGGATCGTCCTCCGGGAGGAGCTCGATTGCTTCGCCGTAGAGACTGAGGGCGCGTGGCTTGGCCCAGCCTCGGCCTGCCTGCTGCGCTGCCTCGGCCAGATGGTCCGCTGCGCGGTCGTTCTCGCCTGCCTCCCGCCAGTGCTGGCCGAGAGCTTCGTGTGACTGGCCCACGTCGGTGCTCGCCTCGAGGAAACGCGCAACCGCTGCGTGCTTCGTGCGGCGCGAGGCTCGCGGCAGCGTCCCGTAGGCGACGTCGTGGATGAGGCCGTGCTTGAAGGCGAACTGCTGGTCTCCCTGGATACGTGACACCGCCTCACGCTGGACGAACTCGCGCGCCTCGAGCGACCCGAGCACGCTCGAGAGGTCGTCCTGCGAGGACATCTCGGCGAGGGCGCCGCGCCAGAAGACGCGGCCGACCACCGAGGCGTCCACGAGGACGGCACGCTCCGCCGCCGGCAGGGCGTCCAGCCTCGCGGCGATGATCGCCCGGATGCTCGTCGGGAGCTCGGCGAGCCCCTTGACCTCCTGCTCGCCGATGCACCGGGCGAGCTCCTCGATGAACAGCGGATTGCCCTCGGCGGTGTCGGCGACGGTGGCGGCCCTGCCGTCGCCGTCATCGTGCTGGGCGAGCAGCTGAACCGCCAGCTCCCGGCTGGAGTCTGCGGAGAGCGGCTCGAGCGGCAGCGCCGTGTACGCCGGTAGGCCGCCGCCCCAGCCCGGCCGCTCGCCGAGCAGCTCGGGGCGAGCGAGTGCGACGATGAGGAGGGGCACGTCGCGGACACGGGACGCCAACGTCTCCAGGAGATCGAGCAGGCTGCCGTCCGCCCAGTGGATGTCCTCGTAGAGGAGCATCGTCGGGGTGCGGAGAGCGAGCGACTCGACGAGCACGCGAGCCGAGAAGAACAGCTGCTCGCGGTCGGCGATCTCGGTCTCGGCGTCCAACCCGAGGAGGACGGCGAGGTTCGGCGCGTGCTCCTCGGCCGCTGCGCTTCCCGCGAGAGAGCCGACCGCTTCGGTCAACTTCGCCCGCGCGTCGTCGGCCCCGTCGCTGTCGAAGATCCGAGCGACCTGCTTCACCTGCTGGCCGAAAGCGCTGTAGGGGCTGCTGGCGCCGTAGGGCGTCGAGCGGCCCCGGATCACGCGTCCGTCCTGCGCCGCGACCACCTGGGCGAGCTCGAGCGCGATTCGTGACTTCCCGATCCCGGCGGGACCGAACACCGTGACCATGTGGCTCCGAGATTCCTCGACGACGCGCTCCCAGGTGCGCGTCAGAGCGCCGAGCTCGCGGTCTCGACCCACGAGCGCGACGGCTGCGCTCGGGCGCTCGCCGATCCCCGCGATCGGGCGGACTGCGAGCCACGCCTGGACGGGTGCCTCCTTGCCCTTCGCCAGGACCGGCTGTGCGGGGCGATACTCGATCGCCCCGCGCGTACCGATGTACGTCTCCTCGCCGACGAGCACAGCGCCGACCGGCGAGGCGGACTGCAGCCGGGCCGCGGTGTTGACGACGTCCCCGGCGACAAAGGTCTCGCCATGTTCGGGGCTCGCATCGAGGGCCACCAGCGCCTCGCCCGTGTTCACCGCGACGCGGAGCTGCAGCCCTTCGTCCTCGGCCCAGTCCCGGACGGCGAACGCGGCCCGCACCGCGCGCTCGGCGTCGTCGCCGTAGGTGATCGGCGCGCCGAAGACGCCCATGACGGCATCGCCGACGAACTTCTCGACGCGCCCGCCGTGGCTCTCGAGCTCTCCCCGAACGCGTTCGTAGTAGGGAACGAGGAACGCCCGCACGTCCTCCGGGTCGAGCTTCTCGGCGCGGGAGGTGAACCCGACGAGATCGACGAACAGCACGGAGACGACTCGCCGTTCCTCCCCGGCCGGGGAGGCAGCGGAGAGGGGTGCGCCGCAGGCGTTGCAGAACTTCGCCCCGTCCGGGTTCTCCTGTCCGCAGCGTGGGCAGGTGAGCACGAGCGGTAACACTAGAGTGCCGCAGGTGTTCACCACACGCCCGGAGTTGCGCGGCACCTTCGGGATGGTCGCGTCGACACACTGGCTCGCGTCGCAGACCGGTATGGCAGTGCTCGAGCGAGGGGGCAACGCCTTCGACGCCGCGGTCGCGGCCGGCTTCGTCCTCCAGGTCGTCGAGCCGCATCTGAACGGGCCCGGTGGAGAGGTTCCCGCCGTGTTCTGGTCGGTGGAGCGCGGCGAGCCGCTCGTGCTCTGCGGGCAGGGCGTCGCCCCGGCCGCGGCGACGATCGAGCGCTATCGCGACCTGGGGCATGAGCTCGTCCCGGGCACCGGAGTCCTCGCGGCGTGCGTGCCGGGGGCGTTCGGCGGCTGGCTCTTGCTCCTACGGGACTTTGGGACCTGGCGTGTCGAGGATGTCCTCGACTTCGCGATCGGCTACGCGGAACATGGCTTCCCGCTTCACGAGCGCATTCGCGCGACCATCGAGCTCCACGAGGAGCTCATCGCGAGCTGGCCCGCCTCCCGCGAGCTCTATCTTCCCGCTCCTACGGCGGGAGCTCTCTTCCGGAATCCGGCCCTTGCGGCGACGTACCGGCGGATCGTCGACGAGAGTCGCGGCGGCTCGCGCGAGGAGGAGATCGAGAAGGCACGCCTGGCGTGGTACGAGGGCTTCGTCGCAGAGGCGATCGACGGCTTCAGCACGGCGGAGGGCGGGCTCCTGACGGGGGCGGACATGGCCGCCTGGCAGGCGACCTTCGAGCAGCCGACGATGCTCGAGTACCGCGGCCTCACCGTCTGCAAGACCCAGCCGTGGGGAGTCCGGCCCGTCGGTCTCCAGCAGCTGGCGCTCCTGCAGGGCTACGACCTCGGTGAGCTCACGGCCGCAGAGCTCGTTCACGTGGTCGTCGAGTGCGGGAAGCTCGCGTTCGCCGATCGCGACGCCCTCTACGGCGACTCGGCCGCCGTTCCCCTCGAGACATTGCTGTCGGCGGAGTACAACGACGAGCGCCGAGAGCTCGTCGGCGAGGACGCCTCCGACGAGTACGTGCCCGGGCTCGGGCGCCTACCGAGGGTGCAGGCCGTCGAGGCCACGCTGGGCTCGGGCGAGCCCGGCCGTGGCACCTGCCACGTCGACGTCGTCGATCAGTACGGGAACATGGTCTCGGCCACGCCCAGCGGAGGTTGGCTCCACAGCTCTCCGGTCATCCCGGCGCTCGGCTGGCCGCTCGGGACGCGCGCCCAGATGTTCTGGCTCGAGGAAGGGCTGCCGTCGTCGCTCGAGCCGGGGAAGCGACCTCGCACCACGCTGAGCCCAGGACTCGCGCTCCGTGACGGCGCGCCCTACCTCGCGTGGGGCACGCCGGGCGGGGACCAGCAGGAACAGTGGGCGCTCCATGCCTTCATCCGCCATGTCGACCTCGGGCTGGACCTGCAGGCGGCGATCGACGCACCGGAGTTCCACACCGACCACCTCATCTCGTCCTTCTTCCCGCGCGGGTTCGCGTCCCGGTCGCTCGCCGTCGAGTCGCGGTTCGACGCGCGCACGATCCGCGACCTGCAGCGCCGTGGCCACGACGTGACCGTGTGGCCTGCCTGGTCTGCCGGGCGCGTCAGCGCGGTCGCGCGCGAGCGGGACGGCCTGCTGCGCGCCGGCGCCAACTCGCGCGGCATGCAGGGATACGCGGTCGGCAGATGAGCGAGCGGAGCCGCACCTACACGTGGGACGACCCCTTCGAGCTTCGCGACAACATGGCCGGCCGCTCGGGGCTCGAGCTCATGCAGCTGATGGCCTCGGGCGAGCTCCCGCCGCCGCCGATCGCGAAGACACTCGGGTTCCGACTCGTCGAGGCGAGCCGGGGCCATGCGGTCTTCGAGTGCGAGCCGGCGGAGTACCACTACAACCCGATCGGGATCGTCCACGCAGGTCTCGCGCTGACGCTCATGGACTCGGCGATGGGGCTCGCGTTCGTCACCACGCTCGACGAGCCGACCGGCTGGACGACGCTCGAGGTGAAGGCCAACTTCACCCGGGCGCTCACGGTGGACACCGGCACCGTGCGCTGTTCGGGCTCGATCGTCCATCCCGGCCGCCGGGTGTCGACGACCGGGGCGCGCGTGGAGGATGCGAAGGGCCGGCTGTGCGCTCACGGCACGAGCACCATCCTCGTGCTCGACGGCGGCTAGGGCCTAAGCGAGCACGAGTGCGTCGCGCCCGGAGCGCTTCGCCTCGTAGAGCGCCTCGTCCGCTCGCGCGACGAGCTCGAGGGCCGACTCGCCCGGGACCCACTCGGCGAGCCCGATCGAGCACGTCTGGTCTTCCGGCGTGAGCGTTCGCAGGCGGTCGAGCACGACCTCGGCCTCCGGCGCCGCGCAGCTTGGAAGCGCGACCGCGAACTCCTCGCCGCCGTAACGGGCGAGCGTGTCGGTCTGCCTGAGCGCCGTCCGCCAGGACGCCGCGGCGGTCTTCAGAAGCCGGTCACCGGATTGGTGCCCGTGCTCGTCGTTGAAGGCCTTGAAGTGGTCGAGGTCGACGACGGCCACGCACAGCGGGCGGTGTGTGCGGCTCGCGTAGCCGACCGCACGCCGCATCGTCTCGTCCCACGCGCGCCGATTCGGGAGCCCCGTGAGCTCGTCCGTCTCCGCCATCTTGCTCAGGCCCGCGAGCAGGTCGGCGCGCTCGATGGCCACTGCGGCCTCGATCGCGAGCAGCTTCACGGCCTGGGCTGTCGGCTGGTCGACGCCGTCGACATGTCGATCCCAGGCGACGCAGAGGACGCCGACCGTCGTATCGCCGCGGACGATCGGCTCGAACAGCATCGAAACGGCACCCGCATCGCTGACGTCGTCTTGGGGGAGGGCGAGGTCCGTCCGCGCGTCCGCGGAGAAGTACGTCGTTCCGGTCGTGAACGCCGTGACGATCCCTGACGACTCCCGTAGCTGGAAGCGGGTGCGCTCGAGCTCTGGCCCTGCGTGGCCGGTGAGCACGAGGTCGTCGTATCCGTCGGGCTCCCAGATCGCGGCGAACTTCGCTCCGCCGATGTCGAGGACGGCCTGGCAGATGTGCTCTCTCGCGTCCGCCTCGGCGGTCAGCGCGCGCGACACCTCGGCGATCGCGGCGATCGTACGCTCCTGCTCGCGGGCGATTCGGGTCTGGGAGCGCTTGTCGCGCATGATCGACTCGATCGAGAACCCGACGATGATCGCGACCGCAGTCCACAGGAGCGCTCGTCGCCAGTCGCTCGCCGTATATGCCTCCGGATCGCCGACGAAGAGGGGAAGGACGAAGACCGACGCCCCGAGGGCGATTCCCAGGGCCACCTCCCGACGGCCGAGGTTGAGCGCGATCCACACGACGGGGAGGAGCGCCAGTGGGGCATACCCCGACACGGAGCCGTCGCTCGCCTCGCGGAGGAGCGCGACGACGACGAAGTATGCAAGCGGAGGGACGATGTACGTCCAGCGGGGGAGCTGAGACCACGGTGTCAGCACGCCGACGGCGGCGATGACGAGGGTGAGTGCCGTGGCCACCCAGACGTACGACCAGTCGCTGGGTCGGGGCGGCAGCGCCGTCGTTCCGAGCGAGACGAGCCCGACCGCCGCGAACGGGAGGAAGCGACGCGTGATCTTCGATTCGAGCCCGCGATGGTGGACCATTGGCATCCAATCGGCGGACTGCGCGCGACTCTTGAGGATCTGCGCGCGCTACCCTGAGGGAGTGCGTCGCGACGGCAAGGCGAGATCACTGTCCCCGGTAGCCCTGCGGCGCGTCAGCGCCTAACTGACGAGCGCCGCGACCACTCCTCCCTAGACTCTCGCGCGATGGAAGCCCGGTACGACCCGACCGGCGTCGAGGTGCGCTTGCAGGAGGCCTGGGAGGCCGAGGGCCTATACGCGGCCGGTGTGGCCGCGCGCCGCGACGACAGCTTCGTCATCTGCGTTCCGCCGCCGAATGTGACCGGCGCGATACACATGGGGCACGCGTTGAACGGCTCCATCCAGGACGTGCTCGTCCGCTGGCATCGGATGCGTGGTTTCGACACGCTCTGGCAGCCGGGTTACGACCACGCCGGGATCTCGACGCAGAACGTCGTCGAGAAGGAGCTCGCGAAAGAGGGGAAGACCCGCCACGACATCGGGCGGGAGGCGTTCGTCGAGCTGACGTGGGAGTGGCTCGAGAAGACCGGTCGCACGATCATGGGGCAGTACCGCCGGCTCGGTTGCTCGCTCGACTACTCGCGCGAGCGGTTCACCATGGACGACGACTACGTGCGTGCGGTCATGACGTTCTTCGTCAGGCTGTGGGACCGGGGCTGGATCTATCGCGCCAACCGCATCGTCAACTGGTGCCCGTTCCATCAGACGGCGATCTCCGATCTCGAGGTCGTCCACGAGGAGATGGACGACACGCTCTACACGATCCGCTACCCGTTCGCGGACGGCGACGGCAGCGATGGAGTCTCGGTCGCGACCGTCCGGCCGGCGACGATCCTCGCCGACGTCGGCGTCGCCGTGCATCCGGACGACCCGCGCTACCGCGAGGCGATCGGACGCGAGGTCGTCGTCCCGTACGTCGAGCAGCGGGTGCCCGTGATCGCAGACGACCGCATCGACCGGGAGTTCGGAACCGGAGCCCTCAAGATCACGCCCGGCCACGACCCGCTCGACTTCGACATCGGGCGTGACCACGGTCTCGCCGAGCCGGTCGTCCTGGGGGCGGACGGGCGCATGAACGAACAGGCGGGAGACCTCGCCGGGCTGACGCAGGAGGAGGCTGGCGCGCGCGTGCTCGCGTGGGCCGACGAGCGAGGACTCGTCGAGAAACGTGAGCCGTACCGGCATTCGGTCGGCACCTGCGAGCGCTGCCACTCGCGCATCGAGCCGCTGATATCGCTCCAGTGGTGGTGCGCGATGGAGCAGCCCGCCAGGCCCGCGATCGCCGCGCTCGAGGAGCGGCGCGTCCGCTACCACCCCGAGTCCCAGCATCGCTTCGCGATCGCTTCGCTCGAGGAGACGCCCGACTGGTGCATCTCGCGGCAGCTCTGGTGGGGTCATCAGCTGCCGATCTGGACGTGCCCAGACGGGCATCTGACCGTGACCGTCGACGAGCCGTCCGCTTGCACGGAGTGTGGCGCGGCCCCGCTGGAACGCGAGTCCGACGTTCTCGACACCTGGTTCTCGTCGGCGCTCTGGCCGTACGCCACGCTCGGCTGGCCGGACGAGACGCCCGAGCTCGCGCGCTACTACCCCGGCGACGTCAACTCGACGGCCCGCGAGATCATCCGGCTCTGGGTCAACCGGATGATCTGGACCGGGCTCGAGCTGCTCGGCGACGTCCCGTTCACCGACTCGATCATCCACTCGACGGTGCTCGCGATCGACGGGCGGCGAATGTCGAAGAGCCTCGGGACCGGTATCGATCCGATGCAGCCGATCGAGGAGTACGGTGCCGACGCGACTCGATACGGGCTCCTCAAGATCTCGTCGACGCAGGATGTGCGCTTCTCCTACGGCGCGATCGAGGAGGGGCGCAAGCTGGCGATCAAGCTCTGGAACGTCGCGCGTCTGATTCTCCAGAACGCCGAGGGCGTGACCTCTGCTCTCGAGCCACGCGACCTCGAGGAGCGCTGGATCCTCGCCCGCATCGACGCGGCCCGCGCAGAGGTCGAGGACGCGTGGGCGCGCTTCGACTTCGCCGAGTCGACGGCCACGCTGTACCACCTCACGTTCGACGACTTCTGCGACTGGTACGCGGAGGCGATCAAGCCGCGGCTCTACGACCGCGACCCTTCGGCCGTGGCGACGGCGCTTGCCGCGCTCGAGCGGCTCCTCGTCCTCCTCCATCCGGTGCTGCCGCACGTGACCGAGGAGATCTGGTCGAACATCCCGGCTCGAGAGTCGCGGCTCATCGTGTCGCACTGGCCGGATCCGGACGAGCGTTTCGCCGCCGACTCGGCAGCACTCGATCGCATGCAGGAGGCGGCGCAGATCTTCCGGCGCAGCGGGGTGCAGGTCGAGCTCGGCTCGGACGAGGAGCGTCGGATCTTCGCCGCCGTCGTGCGGCCGGAGCGCGTCCAGTCGGACGGCAACCGTGACGCCGAGGTCGAGCGGTTGCGCAAGGAGGTCGCTCGCGCGGAGGGGATGCTCGCGAACGAGCGGTTCGTCGCGAACGCACCGGACGCGGTCGTCGCGGCCGAGCGCGAGAAGCTCGAGCGCTACCGCCGCGAGCTGGCCGCACTCGACTCATGAGTCGCGAACATCGCGGCCGCGATGCGGCCGCGCTTCAGGGATCTATGTGCGGCCGGAATCCGCGCGAGCGGATCTCGGTCTTGCGCACGAGCATCGAGTGGCTCGACGGGATGAGCCCGTGGCCGCGCGACGGCTTCGGGCTCGATCGCATGCGCGCGCTGCTCACGGAGCTGGGCGATCCCCAGGAGGCCTACCCGGCCATCCACGTCGTCGGCACGAACGGCAAGTCGACCGCGACGATCACGATCGAGCAGCTGCTGCTCTCCGAGGGCCTGCGCGTCGGGTCGACGATCTCGCCGCACGTCGGGTCGTGGAGCGAGCGGATCCGACTCGGCGGCGAGGAAGCGGACTTCGAGACTGCCGTCGTTCGCGTTCGCTCGGCGGCCGAGGCCCTGCAGGCGACCCAGTTCGAGACCGTCACCGCGGCCGCGCTGCAGGCGTTCGCGGATGCCGGGGTCGAGGTCGCCGTCGTCGAGGCTGGGCTCGGCGGGCGGCACGACGCGACGAACGTGCTGCGTACGCGAGTCGTGCTCCTGACGAACGTCGGGCTCGAGCACACGGACGTCCTCGGCGACACGCTCGAGGCGATCGCGACCGAAAAGCTCGCCGTCGTACGGCCCGCGACGATCGTCGCGCTGCCTGATCGAAACTATGCCCACCTGGTACCCGGCAACGAGGTCGTCCTCGGCGGCGCCCGCGCCGCGGCCGAGGCGTTCGTCGGTCACAGGATCGAAGCCGACCCTGCCGTCTCGCTCCCCGGTCGCCTCGAGCGGCGCCCGGGCGAGATCCGGGACGGTGCGCACAATCCCGACGGTGCGCGGCACCTGGTGGACCAGCTCGACGGCGACGACTTCACGATCGTCGCGTCCATCCTCGCCGACAAGGACGTCGACGCAATGCTCGCCACGCTTCGTCGCGCTGGTCGACGACTCGTCGCTACGAGGTCGTCCTCGGCTCGTGCTCTTCCCGCGGCCGACCTCGCGGACCTCGCGCGGTCGCATTTCGAGCACGTGGAGGTCGTCGACGACCCCGTGGCGGCCGTCGCCCGCGCCCACGAGCTCGGTGAACCGGTGCTCGTGACCGGCTCGCTGTACCTCCTCGGCGACCTGGCGCAGGCGGAGCAGCGTGCGGCATGGCGCGCGTAACGGAGCGCCTGGCCGTGCTCGCATTCGCGGCGCTGATCGTCGCCGCCATCATCGGGCTCGCCTT
>Ga0207708_10003143_pt1 | contig 12158 bp, 16 predicted proteins | sample KBSK5101metaG_FD_184340 | JGI IMG/M metagenome (GOLD analysis project Ga0207708, IMG submission 184340) | Corn, switchgrass and miscanthus rhizosphere microbial communities from Kellogg Biological Station, Michigan, USA - KBS K5-10-1 metaG... | ecosystem: Host-associated > Plants > Roots >...
TTCATCGACTTGAGGCGCGTAATCGGATCGTAGAAACCGATGAAATCGAGCGCGGTCATGCCGTCGAACACGATGAAGGCGGCTTTCATGAGTTTCCTTTCCCTGCCTTTGACGAGCTTCCAATAAAGGTCCATGCACGAGCTCAAGATTATGCGCCCCGTTTCGGATTGGCAGGCGGCAGGCGGCCGGGGGCGTGTGCCCCCGCCGCGTTTGCGCCGTTTACTTTACTCGTCCAAGACGACGCCGGAGCCGCCCATTTCCTTCGGGAAGTCCTTCATCTTCGGCAGGCCGTCCTTCATCGGCAGCTTCGTTTCCTGGTAATTCACGTGCACGCCGGGCTTGAAAGGAAAGCGTGCGATCGTCGCCGCATACACGTCGGTCAGGTTCCAGTGCGGATGCTCGGTGAACAAATGGCCGCCGCAGGTCTTGCACCATTTGCGAGCGCTCTTCGGCGTTTTGCTGTGCGTTCCAATATTGTCGGCGCCGCGCGTGATTTTCAATTGCGAGGGCTGCCATAGCGTGAACGCGTTGACCGGCCCGGCGGACCAGCTGCGGCACGATTCGCAGTGGCAATAGCCCATGGCGGCAGGTTCGCCCGTCACCGAGATTTGAACTGCGCCGCAGAAGCAGGCGCCCTCGTAAGTCTTTTCGTTGCTCATTTCTATCTCCCTCATTGGTCCAAAAAGGTTTCAATAAGACACGGCGCAAAGTGCGCCGCGCCGTGCTGCGCCGCGTGTGGGTCTCGCCACGCGGGATTCAACTACGCCACATCAGCCACTGGTCGAGAACCACGCAATCGACGGCACGCGCGCAATGCTTCGGGCGGCCCCGCCGCGCGAGGCGCCCGTCGTGATGCGCCCCTGACAGGAAACGGCTGGCGCCGGACCCACCGTTGGCAGCGCCGATGTGCGCCGCGGTGTTGACGAGGACTGTGCCGATGGCCGACAACGTTCTTGCGATTGCTGCTTTGATGCCCATGTTCAAATCTCCTTGAAAATGCCTTCCGGCTGACCCTGCTTGCGCGGCAGAGGCAACAGCATCGGAACTTCGCTTCTATATTCGCGATACTTATCGCCATGGTGGTTGATGAGGTCGCGCTCTTCGAGCTGCAGCGCGATCAGGATGTAGGCGGTCGTTACGAGCGCGAAGAGCAGGTGTCCGAGCGTCATGTGCGGCGTTGCCCAGAACGCGATCAGGAACCCCAGCATCAACGGATGGCGCACGAGCCGGTACAGGCCGCCGATGCGGAATGGCAGGTTCACATAGCGCTGGTTGCGCAGGTTCAGATAGACCTGGCGCAGGCCGAAGAGATCAAAGTGGCTGATCGCAAAGGTCGACGCGAGTACGAGCAGCCAGCCCGCCGCGTGCAATACCCATAGCGCGATGGCGCCCGCTTCATCATCGACATGCCACACTATCTCGGGCAGCGGCTGCCATTGCCAGAACAAAAGGCCCAGCGCGAGGCTCGACAGCAGCACGTACGTGCTGCGCTCGATCGACGCCGGTATGATGCGCGTCCACCATGCCTTAAAGCCCGGGCGCGCCATCACGCTGTGCTGGATCGCGAACACGGCGAGCAATGCCGCGTTGATCAGCACCGCTGCAACGGGATCGCCCGGCTCACCCGAATCGACTGACTTCGGCACGAATGCGCCCGTCACGAACCCAATTGCATACAGGAATGCAGCCAGGAACGCCGCATACGCGGCGAGCCCGTAAGCAAAACCAAAAAATCTGCCCATGATGTCCCTCCGTTTTATTGCGTTAAAAAATGACGCTCGTTGCTATTTGCGGTCGATCACGACTTCGAGATACTCGCTCGGCACGACGAGCGAAGATTGCCCGCCGACGTTGTGCTGTTTGAGCAATTCGGTGATGTCTTTCGCAAGGCCGTCCTGGCCGGCAGAATCCAATGCGGAAAACGCCTTATGCGTCGGACCGTAGTAATCGCGAAACACCTGGAGCCAGTGCGCCGCCGAGCGGTAGCGGAAATGAAAATGCTTGCGCACGGCGTGGATGGCTGCCGCCTGCTGACCGAAGAGTTCAGTCAAGTGTGCTTCGGTGCCCCACAACGCCGGCGACTTCAATCCCGTCGGTGGCGGAATGTAGCGGCCGATGACTTTGAACAGCTGGCCGATGAAGCTTTCGGGCGTCCAGTTCGCCAGCCCGATGCGGCCGCCTTTGCGCACCACACGCAGCATTTCGCGCGCGGGCTTCGTGTGGTCCGGCGTGAACATCGCGCCGAACGTGGAAAGCGCGACGTCGAAACTGCCGTCTTCGAATGGCAGCGCTTCGGCATCGGCCACCCGGAAATTGACCGGCAGGCCTTCGGCCAAAGCGCGCACCCGGCCTTTTTCGAGCAGCTCCGGCACGTAATCGGTGGACGTTACATCGGCAAACCGGCGCGCCGCGGCGAGCGTGACGTTGCCGTTGCCCGCGGCGATATCGAGCACGCGTTCGCCGGCGCGAATGTTTGTCGCTTCGGCGAGCGATTCGCCGACGATTTGCAGTGTAATGCCGATGAGGGCGTAATCGCCGCTCGACCACGTCGCTTGCTGCTTTTGTTTGATGGCGGCGAAATCAGGGGCGGTTGTGGCTTGTTGCGTGGAATTGCGCTCGGCTATAGCACTCATGGTCAGAGCTCCTTTAAAATTTTCAGTTGGTCGTTAACCGCGCCGCAATTGTGAAATCGTGTATCGACAACTGCTTCGTGGATGGCTGGCAGTATCGGCGAACGGTTTCGGCGGCGACATGACCGACGCACCAGCCTTTTTGCGCGAGCCGCCGGTTTTGCCGCGAGGCAGGCGCTGTCTTGACCGGGACGCCGCCGGCTTTGCTCAATCCGCCAGATTTGTCGGATAATTCCCGTCATGGATGCTCTATCTGATGTCTTGCACGTGCTGCGCCTGTCGGGCGCGGTTTTTCTCGCGGCCGAATTCACGGAACCGTGGTGCATCAGCACGAGCTCGGGACGGAATGTGCTGGCCGGTGGCGAAAGCGAGCACACAGTTTTCTTTCATTGGCTTATCTCCGGCCGCTGCAAGGCGCGGCTGGTGGAAGGCGGCGAGACGCTGGACATCGGTCCGGGCGATCTCTTGATGATGCCCAACGACGAGTCGCACATGATGGGCAGCGATCTCGACATCACGCCGGTGGTCGCGGATACGCTCGTAATACCGGAGCCCGAAGGAGGCATGCTGCGCATCAACTCCGGCGGCGGCGGCGAGAAAACGCATTTCGTGTGCGGATTTCTCGCGTGCGATCGGCGGCTGTCGCGGCCCGTGCTCGAAGGGCTGCCGAACATCATGCGCGTGCCATTCGGCGCCGATCCGGCCTCCGCCTGGCTGAAAAGCCTGCTCGATCTGGGCAAGCAGGAGACGCTCTCGCGGCGTCCCGGCAGCGATACCGTGCTGGCGAAACTCTCGGAGCTGTTGTTCGTCGAGGCGGTGCGCCGTTACAGCGAAGGGATGCCGACGGAACAGAAGGGCTGGCTCGCGGGCCTGCGCGATCGCTTCGTCGGCAAGGCGCTGACGCTCATGCACCAGAAACCCGGCGACCCATGGACGGTCGATTCGCTCGCTAATCAAGTGGGCCTGTCGCGCTCCGCGCTCGCCCAGCGCTTCACCGAATTGATCGGCCAGCCGCCGATGCAATACCTGACACGCTGGCGCCTGACTGTCGCCGCCCAGCGCCTGCGCACCGATGGCGCGAGCCTCGCCGCCGTCGCGGAACAGATCGGCTACGATTCGGAAGCCGCTTTCAATCGCGCATTCAAGCGCGAGTTCGGCGTGCCGCCGGCGACGTGGCGCAGGACGCTTGGTTCGACGGGTATTGGTAGTGCTGTCGGCAACGCTTAGACCTTCCCGCCAGTAATCTCACCCCTGCGCGGGAATGGCAGGCGAAAAAACAACCGGCCCGTGGTCTGCGGCCGCGAAGCGCGGCAAGGCCCTTGACGCGAAAGCGTGCCCCGCGTTAGCGTGCTCCTACAACTAAATACAAAAGGGACGCCGTGCCGAATGTCAGATTGCCACGCTTCGTGCGCTTGCCCTCATGACAGCTTCCCCGAATCAACAAACGCGCGCGGCATCGCGCCGCGATTTCCGCATCGTGATCATGCTGGTGTTGCTGGCGGCGATCGCAGGGGCGTGCGTGACGCCGTTCGGCGGCTGGGTGCAGTCGTTCTTCTTTGGCACCGGCGTGCGTTGGAGCAACGCGTACGTGGCGCTCGAAACCGCGGAAGCGAACTTGCCGCGCAACGAGCGTGACCGGGAGCGGTTGCTCATAGTGACCGCTATGACGGAAGGCGAAGCGCCGATCGAATTCAAACCCGGGCCGCGCCTGCATCCGGTCGGAACCCTCGCGCATTTGCGCTACGAGACCTTCGACGAGAACGATGTTTCGATGAACACGTGGGAAGTGCGCACGCTTGTGCCCACCCTCGGTAGCCTCGAAGGGCCGGAGTGGAAGCCCTGCGGCACGTCGTGCCGCGAGGAGATCGAGCGCAGCACCGGCACGGTTATCAGGCGCAGCGGCGAAGCCGGGATCGCCGAAGAGTGGGTGCTGCGCATGCCGGTGGGCCGGCCGTTCAACCTGAAGCCCACGTCGCTGCAGACGCACGACATACTCGACACGCGCGCGCATCGCATGAGCTTGAGTTCGATAAATGTCGACAACAAATCAGTGCCGCTACCCGCGAAGATCCTGGTCACGCTGATCAAAGCCTGCCCGGCTGACGTGCGCGTCGGTACGACAATGAACGTGAGCTTCGACCGCTACTCGACGGTGCCGCTGCCGACCGGATTTACGGTTTCGCGCTGGGTGCAGCTCGACGGCTGCGGCAAGCTCGAGCCGTTCCCGCCGCCGCCGCCGGATCCGCCGATCAACTGGACTACCGCAGTAAGGGTTGAGCCGCCGGACCTGCACGCAGTCATCGCGCAGCGCGATGTGAAAACCGGTTTTGTTACGCTCAAGGTGGACGAGCTGTGGCTGCAAAAACACAACATGCCCGTGGTGTTCAATCTCAACCTGTTATGCCGCTACGATGCCGCGATCGATAAATGGCAACTGCTGCCTCGGCCCAACCCGCCGGTTTCGTGGCGGCTCGTGCCGGGAACTGACGCCGAAGTGGCGTACGGCAATCGAGTTATCTATGAAGTGCAGAAAGAGCCCGCGCTGATGTGGCTGCACTGGCTCGAGCAGAAAGAAGTCAACGCGGTCGAGCGCCTCACCGTCTATCGTGAGGCCACGGTGGTGTCGGGGCCCGTTCAGTGCAACGACGTTTCACTGGGGCCGCCGCCACCGGGCAAGGTTGCCCTATGCGTGCCGTTCGCCGATCGCGCCGAGGCGCGCTTTGTGCCGGAACCGAAAAAGGCGTGCTCGCAATGAAGCGCGGCTTCGCCGTCGCGCTCGCCTCGTTCGGCGGCTTCGCGGGCGGCTTCGTCGTGCCGGCGCTGCTGCTGTCGGTCGTCGGTTATATGAATCGCGCGCCTGCTCCGACCACACCCACGTCCACGCTCGATGAAATCCTGCTGCTGCTGTATTTTGTCGGCGTTTATGCGCTTTGCAGCGCCGCTGGCTATGCGGCTCTCACCGCGACCTCGCGCAACTGGCGGGAGCGTGCTCCCCGGCGAGCGGCGGTAATCAGCGTGCCAGTCGGCATCGTCGCTCAATTACTGAATTGGACGGGCCTTGCGCTCGTCGCGCTGGTGCCGCTCATGCACATATTGCCGCGTGCGGTCGCGTTGGCGCTCGGCACTGCCATGCCCGGCGTACTGTGCGGCATCGTCGTCGCGGTTTGGTCGTCGCGGCGGCCGACGAAGACGCCCGCCGTTCCGCTGCCGGAATCCTGATCGGGTTCAGCGCTCGCGCCGATGAATCCCGACCCGCTGCTGTTGTTCATTTCGATTTTTGCGGTTGCGGGCATGCTGTTCGGCCTCGTGCTGATAGTGCGCGGTTTCGCCAATTTGAAGACGCGCCGCTTCGTTGAAAGCCTGCCGCCGTCGCGCATTCGTTCGATGGCGCTCGGCCCAGTCGAATTGAATGGCATCGTCGGGCCCGGGCTCGAAGTGCCCGACCCGGTCTACCGGCGACCGTGCGTTTACTATGCGGTGACGGTCGAGCATCGCGTGCTGACCATGAAAGACGGCGGCTTGTCACGCGAATGGATTACGCTGTTCGAAGACGGCAGCGGGCTGCGCCCGTTCTGGCTCGCCGATCCGACCGCGCAAACCCTGGTGTGGACGCCCGACGCGGAGCTGCAGTTCGCGGAATACCACGAATACTCGTGCGGATTTTTCGGCTCGCTGTTCGGCGACTCGGTGGAGCTCGCGTTCCTGCGCCACGTGAAGAAGCAGCGCGTGTTCATGCGCCGCGTGCGGCTCGGCCTGCAGGTGCTAAGGCCCGGCACCAAACTCTTCGTGGTCGGGGATGCGGTAATGCCCCATTCGTTCAACCCCGCCGACACGCGGTTCGCCGAGGCCTTGCGCGTCGCGGCCGCGCTCGACCGCGGCCGCGTGATCGTGCGCGGCGAAGGGCCCTTCATTGTTGCGAAAGCGGCTGCCGCGGTCACCGAAGAACGCTCCGGCATGTTCCTGCACGCGTTGATCGGCTCCGCATTGCTCGTGCTGTCGTTATTTGTGCTGGGATTTTTCTGGGAGGTTTTTTGAACTCAGCATCGCACTTTAACGGATAAATGAAAATACCAGCGCCGCGCTGCCGCTTCTCCGTGTTGCTCGCGGCCATGCTGCTTGTCAGCGCTGTGCCCGCGTCGGCGATCGACGGCGCCGCCGACAAAGTGAAAGACGGCGAGCCGGAGGCCGCGCCAGCCGAAAAGATCACCTACAAATTCACGCCGTCGTACTACCACACCACCAATGTGACGCCCGCTTACGATCTCAACCTGCGCGGCAACCTCGGCGCGCAGACGGCATGGATAGGTTTCTACCAGCGCTCGAACGAGTTCCAGCAATTGCGGCTGGGCTACGAGAACACGCTCGAGCTGCCGTTCGGCCGGGTGACGCCGTCGATGCAGTATGCGACACGCGGCTTTCTCGGCGGCAGCCTGACCGGTGAAATCGGCGAGCGTTATTTCGCGCTTGCGGGCTTCGGGCGCACCAATCTCAAGGATTACTTCAATCTCAATTTCGATCCGAACGACATGGTGCTGCTGGGCTTCGGCACGCGCGCGCTGCCGAATACGACGCTCTCGCTGTTCCAGATCCGCGACGATCGTCTTGGCACCGGCCAGCGCATCGCGCATCTCGTTGGGCGCTCCAAGCTGGATGAAAAGAACCGCTGGACGGTGGACGTGTTCTACAAGGAAGGCCGCACAGATGCGGACCCGGCGAGCGCATGGGTGCACGGCACCGGCGTGACGCTAACCTGGGATCACGGCCGCTATTTCGCGCGGGTTGCGAGCGATCCGTATGTAAACTTTTCAAACAATCACATGGTGAGAGTGGCGGCGGGATTCAGGTTTTAAGAGTATCTTCTGGGTGCCGCAAATCGCGGCGGTCGAATCGCGGTCACAATGCTGGTTCTGTCAACTCGAGGAGGTGAAATGAACGCAGTCAGGATCATTGGAATCGTGCTGATCATTGCCGGCACCGCTGCGCTCGTATACGGCGGGTTCAGCTTCACGAAGGAAACGCACCAAGCCAAGATTGGGCCGATCGAGTTGACGGTAAAAGACAAAGAGGACGTCAACATCCCGTCATGGGCGGGTGTCGGCGCGATACTGCTAGGCGGCGTGTTGCTGGTGGTCGGCGGCAAAAAGCCGTAACAGCCGCGAGCCGCGCGCCGAAGCCTGCGGCGCCGCGGCCGTGAAGAATTGATCGCGCCGCGGCACGGACCGCGAGTTGCGGCCGTGCTGCGGCGCAATGGCAACTAGATCTTGCCGGCCAGTACCAGGATCAACAGGATGATCAGGACCAGGCCAAGTCCGCCCGACGGGCCATATCCCCAGCCGCGGCTATGCGGCCAGGCCGGGATCACACCTACCAACAGCAATACCAGCACGATCAAAAGTATTGTTCCGACGCTCATTCTTTTTCTCCTCGATTAAGTTCGCTGCAAATGACCATGCCGGTGAGCCTCCAAGGCCTCATCGACGCGGGGCCCATCGTAGGGTTTTGGGCGGCGTTGTTCTGTCTGCTATCGAACATACGAGTTCGCGGCCCCGTCCAGCGGGGCAGCCGATATTCAAAGTGCATATCCGTCACCGGTTGTCGGTGCCTCGGTTATGCGATGAAGGACGGTTTGTAACGCAATGTAAGCGTAGTGGAGGGGCCTCGCGCTTTGGCTCAATATGCAATCCGGATATCACTAATTCCGGACTGGGCCCGCGACCATGCGCCTGGGTATTCTTGCCTGCTTTTTTCTACTCGCTGTCTCCTTCGATGCGGCGGCGCGCACTTTGTATTCCGAGATCAACCGGCTGCGTCTGGGCGACGGTTATTGCGCCGCTACTCGAAACCTGCCGCCGCTGCAGCCGCAATCCGCGCTCGAGCGCGTGGCGCGGGATCTGGCGCGCGGAGATAAGCTCGAATCAAGTCTGCAGGCGGCGGGCTATCGCGCGACTCATTCCACGATCGTCAGTGTCAGGGGCGACTTCCTGCGCGATAACGCGGAAGCGGTGTTGGCCAGACAGAGAGCCTGCCGCGAGCTGCAGGACGGCTCGGTCACCGAGGTCGGCATTTACATCGACTCGCGCCAGTTCTGGATCGTAATGGCGGCACCGCTGGTGCCGGGCGGAGCACCGGCTGCGAGGTTCTCCGCACCGGTGCCGCAGTACTCGACGCCGACAACGCTGCGCGTTGGCGTGTCCGGACTTCCCGTAGGCCATCGCATACTCGAGCTCATCAACCAGGCGCGCGCGACCCCGCGCCGCTGCGGCAACGAGATGTTCGCGGCGGCGCCGCCGGTTCGCTGGAACGAATCGCTCGCCGTATCTTCGCAGCGGCACTCCGACGACATGGCGCGCTACAATTTTTTCGACCACGTCAGCGCGCGCGACGGCTCGCATTCATGGGATCGCGTCGAGCGCGCCGGCTATAAGTACCGCACCACCGGCGAAAACATCGCCGCCGGCTATAACAGCGCCGAGGCCGCGGTCGAAGGCTGGATCAAGAGCCCGGGTCACTGCGCGAACCTGATGAATCCGGAATTCACCGAAATGGGTGCGGCGCTCGCGGTCAATCGCCGCAGCAAGATGGGCATGTACTGGACGCAGGAGTTCGGCGCACCGCTATAGTTTTACGAGGCGCCTTGACTCGCGCGCACATGCGGCGAAAAATGATTCGTCGATCAGCAGGAGACGATCATGCGCAACGCAACCGTCGCTGTTTCGCTACTAGTATTGAGTGCGGGATTCCCCGCCTTTACGGCGAGCGCGGCCGATCCCGATCAGGCGAAGGCCGCGCCTTCAGCAACACCCGCGAAGCCGATGGGAATGAAGGAGCCGATGGCGGGCGAGATGAAGAAGGACGGCATGATGAAGGAAGACGTGAGCAAGGCGGAGAAGAAGTGGAGCAAAGAAATGGACGAGAAGATGAAGCGGGAGACAATGAAGTAGCCCGCCGGCGTTATTTTCCCTTGCGCGCGGCGGCCGCGGCTTCGCTGAGCGTGCGGGTGCCGGGAATGTGCTTCTTGCCCCAGCGCACGAGCGCGCCGAGCAGCTCGCCGAGATCGTTTCCCTTGTCCGTCAGCGTATACGCGTAACGCACCGGCCGCTCCTGGTACGCGGCGCTTTCGATGATGCCGGCCTCCTCGAGCCGGCGCAGGCGGTCCGCGAGTATGTTCGTTGGAACCCCTTCCGGCGATTGGGCAAGCTCGCCATAAGTGCGCTTGCCGTGGCGCATGTCGCGGATGATGAGCAGCGACCATTTGTCGCCGACCAAGTCGAGCGTGTTGGCCACGGGGCATGGCGAGCGCCGCAACCCGCCTGATTTGTCAGTCTTTTTTGCACCCATCTCGCGATCCTCCAGCCGGTTACTTGCAAATTGCAAGTCTATTGTGCTACATTTTGCCGTAACTTGCAAAATGCAAGTGACTAGCCATAGGAGATTGCCATGTCAAACGCTGTCCTGTCCCAATCCGACGGTCCGCCCGCCGCCGTCAAAACCGGATTCATCGTCGCGTTGGTGCTCGCTGCCTGGTTCGCCGCCGTGAGCTTCATGGGTGCAACGGGAGCGCTGGTTACCGCACCGGGCGAGCAATCGCCGGCGCTGTTGCTCGCCGTGCTTGGTCCGCTCGTCGTTTTCTTTGCCGCTTTCCGGCTCTCGCGCTCGTTTCACGATTTCGTCGCCACCGTTGATCTTCGTCTCATCACCTCAATCCAGGCGTGGCGCGCGGGCGGCCTCGTATTCATCGCTTTGTCCGCCTACGGAATACTGCCCGGCTTTTTCGCGTGGCCTGCCGGTTGGGGGGACATTGCGATCGGTGTAACTGCACCCTGGGTCCTGCTATCTCTCATTCGCAAGCCGGGCTTCAGTAACAGCACCATATTTCGTATCTGGAACTGGCTCGGATTGCTCGATCTCGTCGTGGCGATCGGGCTCGGCGCACTGAGCTCCGCAACGGCAACGGGCTTGCCGGGCGAGATCACGACCGCGCCTATGGTGCTGCTGCCGCTCGTGTTGATTCCCGCGTATCTCGTGCCGATATTCGCGATGCTGCATTTCGCGGCGCTGTATCAAGCGCGGACGGCGTGATGAACAACGCGCTGCTGCAAGGGCCGATCGCGCCGCAACTTATCCGGCTTGCTTGGCCGATCCTCGTCGTGCTCGCGGTGCAAACGCTGGTCAGCGTCGCGGAGACTTACTTCGTCGGCTTCCTTGGCACCGACGCGATCGCGGGCCTCGCGCTCGTTTTTCCGCTGCTCATGCTGATGACGATGATGTCAAACGGCGGCATCGGCGGAGGCGTATCGTCCGCAATCGCGCGTGCCCGCGGCGCCGGCCGCCGTCACGACGCCGATGCGCTGGTCTGGCACGCGGTGGTTGTCGCGGCTGTGTTCGGCGCGCTATTTACGCTGGGCGCGCTTGCCGGCGGGCCGGCGCTCTTCAAAGCGCTCGGCGGCGAAGGCGCATCGCTTGCCAATGCGGTGCTGTACTCGAACCTCGTGTTCGGCGCTGCCGTGCCGATCTGGATCACCAACCTGCTCGCGTCGGCGCTGCGCGGTGCGGGTAACGTCAAAGTGCCGGCGATTCTCACGGCAGCCGGCGCCGTGCTCACCCTTGCGCTGTCACCCCCACTCATCCTCGGCTGGGGACCGTTCCCGCGTCTGGGTGTCGCCGGCGCGGGCTACGCGATGATTCTTTACTATCTCGGCGCGACGATCGCGTTCATCGTCTTCATGCGTTCGCCCGCCACGCCCGTGCGGCTCGTCGTCGGCCGCATCGAATGGCGCTTGCTGAAAGAAATCCTCGGCGTGGGAATGCTGTCGGCGCTCGGCACAGTGCTTGCGAATGCGACAGTTGTGCTCTGCACCGGGCTGGTCGGCATATTCGGCGCGGCAGCGATCGCCGGCTACGGCATGGCGTCGCGGCTCGACTATCTGCTCATCCCGCTGTTATTTGCGCTCGGCACCGCGTCGGTCACCATGGTCGGCACCAATGTCGGCGCCGGTCAGATGGCACGCGCGCGCCGCATCGCGTGGACGGCGGCATGGCTATCGGCGGCGGCAACCGGTCTGATCGGATTGTGCGCGGCGCTGGCGCCTGAAGTCTGGATGCGGCTGTTCAGTCAGGACGCGGAGGTCATCGCCGTTGGCGCCAGTTATCTGCGGCGGGCGGCGCCGTTCTACGGTTTCTACGGTTTCGCCATGGCGCTTTATTTCGCGAGCCAGGGCGCCGGCAAGGTGCTGTGGCCCGTGATCGCCGGTGTTATGCGGCTCGTGGTCGCGACGGGCGGCGGATGGTACTGGGTCGTGATTCATCACGGTTCGCTCGCGGGCCTCTTCTGGTTCGTGGCCGCGAGCTTATGCCTGTTCGGCATAGTCAATGCGGCGGCATTCGCGACGGGCGCGTCGTGGGGTGGCCAGAGCAGTACGGGCACAACAGTGAAGCCGCGCCGTTTATCCGACGTAATACCGGTCGCAACTTCCGCGCGGACTTCGCATGCGGCATGATTTTGCAGTGGCGCCGCGAATCGGCGATGAT
>Ga0207708_10003148_pt1 | contig 12150 bp, 14 predicted proteins | sample KBSK5101metaG_FD_184340 | JGI IMG/M metagenome (GOLD analysis project Ga0207708, IMG submission 184340) | Corn, switchgrass and miscanthus rhizosphere microbial communities from Kellogg Biological Station, Michigan, USA - KBS K5-10-1 metaG... | ecosystem: Host-associated > Plants > Roots >...
CATCTCCGTCAGCTCGCCGACGCTGGACGACGTCTTTCTGAAGCTGACCGGGCATGCGGCCGAGCACGAGGGCGAGGAAGCCGAGGTGCAATCGCGGTGAAGGCGCTTCGCTACGGCATCTCGGACACGCTGGTACTGGCGAAGCGCAGCCTGCTGCGGATTCCCCGCCAGCCGGATCTGCTCGTCGGCTTCACGATCCAGCCGATCCTCTTCATCCTGCTCTTCGTCTACGTCTTCGGCGGGGCGATCAGCACACCCGGCCTCGACTACGTCGACTTCCTGATACCCGGGATCATCGTGCAGTCGATCGTCTTCGGAGGCTTCGTGACGGCGCTCGGGCTCTCGGACGACCTGAAGAAAGGCTTGATCGACAGGTTCCGCTCGCTGCCGATGACGCGCTCGGCGCTGCTGACCGGCCGTACGCTCGGGGACGTTGCCACCAACATCTTCCAGCTGGTCGTGATGTTCTCCGTCGGGCTGCTGATCGGGTTCAACTTCTCGAGCAGCGTGGGGGAGGTCGTCGCCGGGATCCTGCTGCTCCTGCTGATCGGCTACGCGTTCTCCTGGGTCTTCGCCTTCATCGGGCTCTCGTCCTCGTCGCCGGAGGCATCGAACGCGTACGGCTTCACGATCCTGTTCCCGATCACGTTCGTCTCGTCGGCGTTCGTCCCGGTCGACACGATGCCGAGCTGGCTCCAGCCGATCGCCGAGCACAACCCGTTCACGTACATGGTGAACGCCGCGCGGGCGCTGTTCCTCGGCCTCCCGGCCGGGGACAACGTCTGGCTGGCGCTGGTGTGGACGCTCGCGATCATCGCCGTCTTCGCGCCGCTCTCGGCCTGGAAGTACCGGCGCGTCGTCGCACAGTGAGGATCGTCCTGCGCGGCGGCCTCGAGATCGAGGATCCGCTCGCAACGACGATCAGGTTCGTCGAGGCGTACCCCGCGTACGACGCGCGCGATTCGCGGCCCAACCGCTTCGACGAGAGCGACCTGAGGCACGCGAACCGCGGCGGCGCGCGCATCTCGGCTGCCCAGATCGCGGCGATTCTCGAACGCCGCAGCCGGATTGAACGGGCCCTGCGCTCGATCCCGCCCGACGCCTCGCTCGCCGAGGCGTCGATCCGGTGGCCTTCGCTGACGCGGCTCTTCGACGCCTTCGCGGAGATCTCCGGGATCGGCTTCTCGAAGATGACGAAGGCGCTGCACCCCAAGCGCCGGGCGCTCGTTCCGATGCTGGACAGCGTCGTGCAGTCGTATCTCGACACGGACGATCCGAAGGCACCGTTCGCAGAGCGTGCGACGGCCCTGGTTCGCAGCTACAAGCACGACCTGGATCGGAATCTCGCCGCCCTGCGCGAGGTCCAGCGCGAGCTCGTCGGCCGCGGACTCTCCCCGCTGACCGAGGTGCGGATTCTCGACGTCCTGGTCTGGTCGGCGCTAGCGCCGGTTGAACAGCGACAGCAGCAGCAGGAAGACGTTCAGCACATCCAGGAAGATCGAGGCGGCTAGCAGCGGCGCCGCGCGGATGTCCTTCGTCTTTCTCAGGCGCTGGAAGTCGTACATCGTGAACCCGGCGAAGATCACCAGGCCGCCGATCGCGTAGATCAGTGCGCTGTTCGGGATGTTCACGAAGATGGCGACGATCCCGAAGACGATCAGGGCCAGCAGCGCCCAGAAGCACACGCGCGCGAGGCCGGAGAGGTCTCGGCGCGTGGCATAGCCGGCGGCGCCAAAGCCCGCGATGAAGAGCGCGGTCGCCCCGCCCGCCTGCCACACCGACTGCGGGTTCGTCTCTGCGTAGTAGGCGATCGTCGGCGCGGTCGCGAGCCCGACGAGGGCGCCGAAGCCGAACAGGAAGGCGATCGCCAGCTGCTCGGATCGCTGGGCGGCGTAGTTCAGGCCGAGCAGCAGGGCGAAGCTCGCGATGAACAGGACGATGCCCCAGCCCCGCGACAGGTCGCGCCCGAGGTAGGCACCGAGCGCGAAGAAGCCCGTGGTGATCGCGACGAGCCCCATCGTCTGGCCGAACAGCGCATGGGCCTGGTCGCGTGAGGCAGCGGGCTCGAGTGTGGTGTCGTAAGAGCTCACGAAACGCGAGCCTACTCCTTGCCCCTCGGGCCGGCGAACTCTTCCGGGCTCGGCCTCTCGACGTCGAAAGCACCGTTGCGGCGTCCCTCGGCGATCACCGCTGCGAAGCGGGCGAGGCGCCGTCCCTGGTAGCGGGCGACCGCCAGCGCGCCATCGTCGGGACCGGTCACCGTGTGGCCGCTGACGAAGGACGAGCCGTACGGGTTCCCGCCCGCCGCGAAGACCTCGTGCACGGTGTAGCCGAGCGGCAGGATCAGCATCCCCCAGTGATAGAGCGTGTTGTGGAGCGCGAGGATCGTCGTCTCCTGGCCGCCGTGGGCCGTCTGCGAAGCGGTGAAGCTGGTGGCGACCTTGTCAGCGAGCTTCCCGGCCTGCCAGAGCGCGCCGGCCTGGTCGATGAACTGCTTCAGCTGGGCGGCGATGTTCCCGAAGCGCGTCGGCGACCCGAACGCCACGCCGTCGGCCCACTCGAGGTCGTCGAGCGACGCGACGGGTGCCTCGGCGACGTCCGAGCGATGCCGTCCCCAGTACTGGTTCTGCGAGATCAGCAGCTCGGAGGCGAGCTCTTCGACGTGCCGCAACCGCACCTCGGCGCCCGCCTCCTCTGCGCCGGCGGCGACGGCCTGCGCGAGCCCGTGGACGTTCCCGGTGGCGCTGTAGTAGACGACGGCGATCTTCGTCGCTTCGGGCACGAGGAAAGCGTAAACCCCGATCAGCAGAGCTTGCTGGACGACGTCATCGGCCCAGGTCGCCCTCCGGCACCGCACCGCGACTGAACGCGGCGACCTGTTCGGGGGTGAACGGCGGGCGGCCGAGGTCGTCGTCCAGGTGGAACACGCGGAAGAGGTGCGCGATGTAGTGCATCCGCTCGGTCAGCTCCGACCAGTCTCGCGCGCCGCAGTCGTCGGGGGCAGGCGCTACGGGCTCGAATCGAGCGAGGAACTCCCTCAGGTCGGCGTCGACCGGCTTGGCGAGCGCCTCTGGGTACGGGTCGGCCAGGTTCGTGCCGAGCGCCAGCACGCGTCCCGGTATCGAGAGCACCATGAACGACTCCGTGATTGCCTCCCGCGCGACCCTGCTCGCGCTCCGCTGTGCGGCTGCTGCCACCGCTCCCGCGACCGCAGCTGCCGGCCCGCGGATGATCGCCCACCACTGCGCCGCCGCTGGGACGACTGCCACGAGCGCGCGCCGCCCGAGGTCCTCGGGCGTGCTGTAGGCGGAGTCGAGGGCCGCCCGAATCTCCGGTTGCAGGCGCGTCTGCTCGTGGAGGCCGATCTCGAGATTCGCCAGTACGGCGAGCTCTGCACGCGTCTTCGGGTCTCGCTCGAGCCGCCGGCGCTCGTAGCGCGCAAAGGCCTGGCGCAGGTAGCGCTGCCCCTCGGGAGGATCGCCCGGCCGCAGGCCGTCGACGAAGGATTGAAGGCGCGACGCTCCCTCGTCGTCAGGCGGGCATTCGTGGAGAAAGCGCGCGAACTCGAAGCCGATCTCCTCGAACACCTTCCGGTTGCCGCGAGCCACGGCGTCGCTGGCTCGCTCGAACGCGTCGAAGGGCGTGTGCAGCGCAGCGGTGAGGCGTCCGAGCCGCGTCTCGGGCTGGAAGAGGCCGCGGCGCACCAACCGGCGCCCGAGCGTCGCCAGCGGATGGAGCAGCCAGCGCCGCTCGCCGAGCTTGAACTCCAGGTACTCGACGAAGTCCTCTCCCCGGATCGTGCGCCCTGACTGCCGCGAGGCCCACGTCGCGAACGTGCACCAGTTGGCGCCGTCGCCGGTGTGCGCGGCGAACGCCGCGGACAGGCGCGAGTAGCAGTAGGTGATCTCGAGGTTGCGGATGACGGGGTTGGCGATGCCGACGATGCGCCGGATGTCGTCCGGGGTTGGCGTAAGCGCCGGTCGGTTCGCCTCCACGGTCCGGCGTAGTCTGAACGAGGCAGCGACCTAGCCCGAAAGCTCGATCTCCGCCGGCAGCTGAGTCGTGCTCGCAGGCTCGGCGAGCTCGTCTGCGACGCGACGGTCGAAGTAGACGTAGGCGGTCGTGATCGCGACGAGCGGCATGGTGACGGTGTAGATCAGGCCGGCGATCACGTTGGCGAGCCAGAACGGCGCGCTCGTCGCGAGGATCAGGAGCGCGCCGACGATCGGGCCGACCGCCAGCGCGAGCGCGGCGCCGACCACGATCAGCGACGCGACCTTCAGCCAGGCACCGCGCACGAGGAGGCGGCTTCGACGCAGCCCGGCGAGCGCGCCGAGACGCTCGAGCTCGATGCTCGGCGCGATCAGGGCCCAACGGCCCGCGAGCCAGACGGCGACCGGGATCAGGTAGATCGAGCTGACGAGCAGCGAGACGGCGACGGTCGCGACCAGGAGCGCGCCGAGGAGCGGCCGGATCGCGTCCGCGGCGAGCAGGTAGGCGCGCAGCGGACCGACGGGGCGGCCCTGGTCGAGCTCGACGAGGGCCCTGGCGGTCGCGGCCTGCACGACGCCGAGCGCGAGCAGGGTCAGTGCGGTGCCGATCGCGAGCACGAGGAAGCCGAGCAGCCCGCCCGCCCGGCTGCCGGTCTCCACGCCGAGGATGTCGGTTCCGTGCACCACCAGTGCCTGCAGGAGGGCCGTCAGCAACTCGATCGGGATGAACAGCACGCCGATCCCGAGCATCAGTCCCGGTTTGGCCACGTACATGCGCGCCGCGGCCGCGAGGGTCTGACCCCACGCACGACGGCGCGCCAACCGAAACGGCGCGACGGGGCGCCACGAGGTTCGCGAGAGGGAGTAGAGGAGCAGCAGCGCCAGTGCCGCCAGCAGCAGCGTGAACTGCAGGGGACGGTGGACGAGCTGCACCAGCGCCCGCGAGCCGTTGCCGATCGCCCGGCAGAAGAAGTCGGTCGCCGCCGTCCCGAACACGCTCCCGGCGGGGACGGTGAGGCTCTCGTCGCGCCAGTTCTGCGACCACGTGATCGGCTCCGTCCACTGCGTCTTCAGGTTCGGCCCGGTCGGGCCGTTGAAGAACGCGGGCTGGAGCTCGCCCCAGCGGCCCTGGAAGTCGATCCACGGGAACTCGGCCCGGGCCTGAGCCGGATCGCTCGGGATCGTCGCGACCGACGGGCGGAGCTCGTCGTGCGGGCCGGTCGTATTGTCGCAGCCGACGCCCTGCTCCGCCGAGCTCCCGAGGAACAGCCCCGAGTCGAAGAAGTTCGCGTGGGAGCCGGCCGCCGGGTACACGACCGGGTGGGTGCCGTCGACGAGCTTGAGCTTGTCGTCGCCCCAGGTCGCCTGCTCCGCTCCCTCGTGCTGGCTGTACCCGACGCTGGCAGGCTTCTTCGCAAGCGCTTCGGCCGCGCTGCCGGCGTCGAAGTCGAGCTGGATCATCTCCCAGTCGCCTTCGTGCAGGTTGTTCCAGTCGTTGTAGGCGTAGAAGAGCCAGTACTGGAGCGCGAGGCGGCCCGCGTACGCCGGGTCGGTCGCGACGTGCGCGTAGACCGTCGGCCGATGCCCCTCCGAGACGCGGCGAGCCCAGCGCTCGTAGCCGCAGCCCGGGGAGAGCGCGTCGCCCGGGAAGTCGAGGTGGTACTCGTACAGCCCGCCGGCGAGGTCGTCCGCGGTCGGCCCGATCTTGACCAGGTCGGCCGCGTTCCACGGGCCCCGCAGCGCCACGGTCGGCTGGCCGAAGAGCGCGTCGACGTCGAGCGGGCGGTACGGCTCTCCGGGACCGCACTCGTCCTTCTGCTCGACGAGCCTGACCACCGGCGCGAAGCGCTTGGCCAGCGCTTGCTCGTCGCCTCCATCAGCTCGAGCCGTGGTGCAGAAGCCGAGCACCGCGACGGCCAGGAGCGTCAGGAGTACGGGCCGTCTCAAGCCGATCGCTCCGGTGGGGCGCGCAGAGCGTTCAGCTCCGCCGAGAAGACAATCAGCCTGCCGACGATCACGAGCGACAGCAGGAGCGCGGTCGCGATCCCGAGCGCGCCGTAGGTGTCGGCGCGACCCTCGACCAGCCGGGTCGTGACGTAGACGTTGAACACGTTCACGAACAGGAGGCCGACGCCCACCACCGCGGCGCCGGGGAGGAGGGCCTGCCAGCGGACGTCGCGGTGTGGCAGCTGCAGCGAGACCAGCAGCCAGGCGCCGCCGGCCAGCACCAGGTAGACGAGCAGAGCGGAGAGGCCGCCCAGCTGGTCGTGCCGGCGGATCGAGCCCACGATCTGGGCGGCGGCGATCACGAGCAGGAGGGCTACGAACACCATTCCGATTCCGCTCGGCGTCACGCGGGCGCCGCGGCCCGACCCCTCCCAGACGATCCCGTGCACGATCGCCAGCGCACGGTAGAGCGTGGCCGTCGCGTAGAGCACCGCGGGGATCAACAGGATGAAGACGAGCCAGCGAGCACCGTCCGCCGAGGCCGACGCGACCTGGGAGGCGATCAACCCGTGCAGGCCCGCCTCCTTGGCTGCCTCGCTGGTGCTCTTGTCGGCAGCGCCCGCATAGAGGCCGAGGCCCGACACGAACAGCAGCGCGGTCGGCAGGAGAAGAACGAACAGCCTGTAGGCGAGCGCGCCGGCGAGGAGGCCGCCGCCGATCGACGAGTCGCGCTCCAGGAGCGTCAGCCCGAAGTCGACCGTCGCGTGACGAGGACGCGCCGCTTCGACCCGCCGGCGACCGTGCTCCAGCCAACGGGCGGTGACGTCGAGGCGGGCCATCGCAGAATGCTCGCAGCCTTCGGCCCGGCCTGTGATTTCATGGCACGCAGTGCCGGAGCCAAGCGCCGACAATCCGCTCCACGGCTCGTGCCTCTGCGGCGGTGTGCAGTTCGAGGTGACCGCGCCGTTCGTCTGGGCGAGCCACTGCCACTGCTCGCGCTGCCGCAAGCACTCCGGCGCCTTCGGCGAGACGCAGGGACGCGTTCCGCGTGAGGGCTTTCGCCTGTTGCAGGGCGAGGAGCTGATCAGGGTCTACCGGCCCGAGGGCGGGCGGGTGAAGGCGTTCTGCTCGGTCTGCGGCTCGAGCCTGTTCGGCAACGAGTGGCCCGAGGGCGACCAGATCGGGATCCGGCTCGGCGCGCTCGACGGCGACCCGGGGATCCGGCCGCAGTTCCACACCTTCGTCGCCTCGAAGGCGCCCTGGGAGCAGCTCCCGGACGACGGGCTGCCGCGTTACGACGAGGCTGCTACGTAGCGCTAGACGTGACCCGAGCGCGGGTCGTCGGGGTCGAGATCGTTCCCGACGTACTCCTGCTCGAGGCCGGCGCGGACGTCGAACGCCGATTGCGGCTGCTCGAGCTCCTCCCGCTCCGGCTCGTTGAGCGGATGGTCGGGCTTCGACGGCCGCCAGAAGCGGCGAATCCGGTCGATCAGGCTCATCCCGGCCCGGCGCGTTTCGCATGAGGCGAGGCGGCTGCCGCGACCGAGCCGCCGACCGCGCAGAGCAGGACGGCGCTGACGACGAGAAGCGGCCTGCGGCGGCGGGCCATGGCGCGAGTATCCCACTCGCGTCGAGGATTGCAACGAGAAGGGCCTGACCGGTGCCAGGCCCTTCTCGGCGCGACTAGTTCGAGCTACGCGACGGTGAGGACGCGGTCGCTCTGAGCGACGACCTTGCCGCTCGTGATCTTCGGTGCGTTCGGCAGCGCCGACGTGAAGTTCTCGTCGGTGATCCACTTGGAGACGAGCTTCGTCGACTCCTCAGCGTGCTCGGGCGTCTCGAAGAGACTGAGCGAGCTCACGATGCCGTTGTCGGCCTTGATCAGGTAGTAGCCGGCGAAACCGGAGAGCTCGCGGAGCTGCGGGATGAACGTCTCGTTGACCTTGCCGACGACCTCGTCGATGCGGGCCATGTCGACACCCTCGTAACGGCGAATGGTGGCATGCATGTGATGCTCCTTCTGTGGATCGTGCAGGGCAGAGGGCTCGAACGAGCGCACTGCGGCGGTCAGGCCAGGGGTCACAGTCGGAGAGGAACGTGCAGAGCCTCGACGGCTTCAACAGCTAGAGCCAACGCGCTGAGCCCACCATAGCCGTGATCCTGCTGCGCCGTCGGGATTCCGCCGTCCGGTCGCGTACCATGGCCGAGGTGGAAGCAGCGCCAAGGCTCGTGAAGCCGAAACTCCGGGGTGTCTTTCACGAGCTTGGCTTCTACGCCGCTGCGGCGATCGGGGTCGTCCTCGTCGTGACGGCCGACCCGGGAAGGGCTCGGACGGCGGGAGCGATCTTCGCCGCCTGCGTCGCCGCCTGCTTCGGCGCCAGCGCCGTCTACCACCGGCCGACCTGGCGCCCGCGCCCGCGCGCGTGGCTCGCGCGGCTCGACCACGCCGGGATCTACCTGCTGATCGCGGGCAGCTACGCCCCGTTCGGGTTGATCGTGATGTCGAAGGGCTGGGCGATCCCGGTGCTGGCGATCGTCTGGGGCGGCGCGCTCCTCGCGATCCTGCTCAAGCTCTTCTGGGTGCAGGCGCCGAAGTGGCTGTCCGCCGTGATCGGCCTGACCCTCGGCTGGGTGGGAGCCGTCGCCTTCTCGCAGCTGCTGCAACTCCCCGCGGCCGCCATCGCGCTTGTCATCGCCACCGGGCTCTTCTACACCGTCGGAGCGGTCATCTACGCGCGCCGCCGGCCCAACCCGTACCCGAGCGTCTTCGGGTATCACGAGCTCTTTCACGTGCTCACGATCGCCGCGGCGGCCTGCGAATACGTTGCGGTCGCGTTCTACGTGCTGCCGCGCGCGTAACGGCTGGCCGCGGCCGGCAGAGATCGGGGCTATGGTGGTTGGGCGCGTTGGGCTTAGCGCCGAAGCCGCCGAGGCTCGAACCCTCTCCGACTGTCACATTTGGCCTGGGTGCACCAGGAACGCTCGCTTCGAGCGAGCAATCGAGAGGAGCAAGATGAGCACAGACGAGAAGACACGCGACGAAGCCGGCGTCGCTGCAGAGGCTGCTCAGGCAAAGCTGACCACGAGCGTCGGCACAGCGCTCCTCAAGCCGGAGAAGACCGGCAAGAGGAAGCTGTTCGGACGGCGTGAGCGGCCGAGCACGGAGTCGTAGCTAGCTCACTCGTCGTCGAGGCGCGGCTGGACCATCCGGATCTCACTCGGAGCACCGGGTAGTCCACCCGCCTTGGGCCTGTACTCGGGAACGCCGACGCAGGTGAAGAGGAGGCCGTCGAGCGGCTCGCCGACGAGGCCCGGGATCTCGCTGTCGAGGAACGTCATCCCCGAGGCGCCGGCTCCGAGCGCGTAGGCGGCGAGGTGGAGGCGGCCCTCGACGAGACCGGCCGCGAGCTGCGCTTCGCGATATTCGCGGTCGTCGAGGGCGCTCACGTCGGCGGTGCCGATCACGACGAAGGCGGCGTCGCGCGGGAGGCCCTGGTCGAGCGCGACGCGGTAGAGCTCGCGGCGGAAGTCACCTGTCCGAACGGGCGCCGAGAGGTCCGGCCAACGGTAGACGCCCGGCTCGAGGCCGTCGACGGCGTGCACGACGACGAAGTGTGAGTGGTCGATCCCGCGCATCGCCACCGCCAGCGCGCTGCGGGCGACGCTCTCCGGCAGGCTCTGCGCCGGATCCATGCGCCGCTGCGAGCTGCGCGAGAGGACGGCGGTCTCGATCGGGCCCGAGCCGGATTCGGGCACCGCGACCGGCTCGCCACGTTGCCACGGCTCGCCAAGCGTGTCCCCGTCGCCCGCCCGTTGCGCGGCCGTGGCGAGCGGAAGCTCGAGCGGCGTCGCGTCCACCTCGCCGGCCGCGGCAGGCCCGGTTGCCTCGAGCGCCGGCTCGCCGCCGAGGGCGACTACCGCGACCGGCCATTCGTGCACACCGTCGGCTCCGACGAGTGCGGTGACCGCCCGATCCGGGAACCGCGTGTAGAGCGCCGGCTCGAGCCCGGCCGAGTCGGCGGCCGCGAGCAGCTGGGCGAGCATCGTGCCCGCGTCCCAGTAGGTGTGCCGATAGCCGCGCTCGCGGTAGCGCCAGCCGGTGCGCCAGGGAACGCCCGTGACCACGATCGTGGGCGCCCCATCACGCGGCGGCGGCCCGACCTGCACGAGCGCGTGGGCCTGCGGGTCGTACCAGTGCACGCCGGCCGGCAGCTCGCCGCCGTCCGGCACGGCGACGTAGAGCTCGAGCGGGAAGCGCCCACCCGCCGAGCCGGCGGCGCGAAAGAGCCAGGTGCCGTACGGCCGCTTGGCCGTTCGCACCACACCGGCCGCAAGGTGCAGCAGCCGCGAGAGCTGCGGCAGATCGAGCTCACGCGGCTCGATCTCGGCCGTGCCGGCGAGCACGGCGACCGCCGGGGCGGTCGTCGCCGGCAGCTCGCGAGGGAGCTCGATCCGCGGCAGCGCCTCGGCGTAGCGCTTGTAGAACCACGGCAGCCGCTCGATGTCGTTGGTCTCGAGGTCCTGCAGCACGCGCGGATCGTCGACCGGCTCGTCCCAGTCGCGTCCGGGCTCGTACGAGGTCAGCCGGTGCAGGGCCTGAGTCGCGGTCTCCACCCCGCGACTCTACGGTAGAAGAGCGCCCGTGAAATCGGTGCGCCGGACGCGCACCGAGTACGTGGCCAAGCGCCACAGTGTTTGGGCGTGCCCAAAACGAACAGAACGGGCTGCGGCACCTTGTGCCCGCGCCCGCTGGGGTCCCCGTAGTTCGCAAGAGGAACCTGTCGCGACCCGCTCCTGGCCGAGCGGGTCGCGGCCGGTTTCATCGGCGCTCGGGCTAGTTGCCGTCGACGCCGAGATAGCCCGACGCGTGATCCTGCAGCCGGTCCGCGTTCGGGAGCGTCAGGGTCGCGAGCGTGACTCCGGCCACGAGAGCGCTCGCGGCGACGGCGATCCGGAGCGCGAGGCCCGGGACGCGCAACCGCCAGAGCTGGGGCAGCCGCAGGAGATGGCCGAGCACGTGCAGGCCGAAGGCGCCGGCCCAGACGAGGAAGCTCGCCTTGTGCAGGCCGACGAGCGTGCCGTGCCTCTGGTCGAGCGCGAGCAGGGCCACACCCGTGCCGAAGACGAGCAGCGTCGACAGCACGAGCACCGGCGCAACCAGCATCCGGAGCGCGATGTGTGGCGGGCCTCGCAGGACGTACTCCTCGCCGCGCTGGTAGTAGCGCAGCATGCGCCAGCCGGTGCTGGCGAGCTTCAGGGCGACGACCGGGATCAGCAGCATCCCGACGAAGGCGTGGACCGTCAGGAGCGATCCGATCCTGAGGATCGTCGCTCCTTCGACCGCGAGCAACACGATCAGGAGCGCGGCGATGGCAAGCGTGAGCTGTTCGTTGCCCGCACTGCCGCCTATCAAGAGGCGCTTGAGCCGCGAGACGATCATCGTGGAACGCTAGCCGGAGCTGCGGAAGCCATGATGCGTTGATGTCGCCGATTCATCGCGTTGGCCGCACTAGCGTGCCGCTCCTGGCCGTGCTCGCGCTCACGGCCGGGTTGGCCCGCTCGGCCGCGCCGCCGAGGCTCTCGTTCGGCGCGCCCGTCGCCCCGATCGCGCCCAAGGGCTTCGACGGCTTCGGCGACGCCGAGTCGCTCGTCGCCGGCGACCTGAACGGTGACGGCAAGGCCGATCTCGCGGTCGGGAGCTTCCAGGACGAGGCGGTCTGGCTGGTGTTCGGCGGGAGCGGCAGCCCGGCGGTCCAGCGCGACGAGTACCGGGTAGACGGCGGGCCATCCGCGCTCGCGACCGGCGATCTGAACGGGGACGGGAGCGTCGACCTCGTGGTGGCAAAGGCCCACAGCAGCCGGGTGGGAGTGCTGCTCAACGACCGCGACGGAACCTTCGCGGCGCATGTGGACTACCCGACCGCCGCCTCGCCGGTCTCGGTCGCCGTCGCCGACCTGGACGGCGATCACAAGCTGGACGTCGCGACCGCCGACGCCGACCGCAAGGCCGTCTCGGTGCTGCTCAACCACGGGGACGGCACGCTCGAGCCGAAGCACGACTACACGACCGGCCTGGCCCCGGTCGCGGTCGCGGCCGGAGATCTCGACGGCGACGGCCATCCCGATCTCGTCACCGCGAACACCTCGGGCTCGGTCTCGGTCCTGCTCAACCGCGGCCGCGGCACCTTTGCGGCCAAGGTCGACTACGCAG
>Ga0207708_10003150_pt1 | contig 12145 bp, 8 predicted proteins | sample KBSK5101metaG_FD_184340 | JGI IMG/M metagenome (GOLD analysis project Ga0207708, IMG submission 184340) | Corn, switchgrass and miscanthus rhizosphere microbial communities from Kellogg Biological Station, Michigan, USA - KBS K5-10-1 metaG... | ecosystem: Host-associated > Plants > Roots >...
ATCGATCTCGAAGGTGAGATCGGTCCAACAGCGATGTTGTTCAGTGAATCGCCATCGCGGATTGTGATCAGTTTCGATGCCGCGAATGCGAATGCTGTTCAGGAAATCGCGGAACGTAACAATTCGCCGTTCGCGATCATTGGTCGCGCCGGTGGGACCGACTTGAAAATCAGGATCGACGGAACTGAAGTCGTAGTTAAAAATGTTTCTAAATTGGAAGAGGTTTGGCGAACGGCACTATCTAGCAAACTCCAGGCTGAAGTCGTGAGCGGTTAGCAGTTAATGCATCCCGTCATCTACCTCAACAAAACCATGGTTGAGGCGACGAAAGCGCGCGTCGCGCCGGTTTCTTCCGCGATGCTCTACGGGCGCGGCGTTTTCACCACGCTGGCAATTTACAACTCCCAACCATTTCTCTGGACCAAACACTGGCAACGTCTCACCACACACGCGAAAAAACTCGACGTCGATTTCACCGGCTGCAACGAGACGAATGTCGGCGAAGCGCTGCAAAAATTGATCTCGGTTAACCAGGTGAAGGAAGGACGCGCGCGCGTGATCATGCTCGCGCGGCATGGTCGTGATATCTGGAAGATGAAAGTGCCCGGCGCAAAGAAGACCGATCTGCTGATCATGACTGGCGATCCGCAGAAGCCCGCGCCCGCGGGTTTGTCGCTAGCGGTCTCGCCTTATCGCACCAACACGTTCTCGCCGCTATCAGGAGTCAAGAGTTTGAACTATCTCGATCACGTGCTTTCGTGGGAAGAAGCGCAAAGCCGCGACTTCGATGAAGCAGTGGTGTTGAATGAACGTGGCGAGATCGTCTCAGCGACGACGGCGAACTTGTTCTGGGCAAAGAATGGCACACTCCACACGCCGAATTTGAGCACAGGCGCGCTCGCGGGCATCACGCGCGACTGCGTGATCGATATCGCGGACAAGCATTTCATACCGGTGCTCGAGGGGATTTACGAGATGGCGGACCTGACCGACGCGGACGAGATCTTTTTGACGTCGTCGAGTTTGGGTGTGGCGGGAGTGACGACGTTCGATTTTAGACGTTATTCAGAAGGACCACTCACCACAACGATCGCTGAAGCCTATGACAAGTTGAAGACAGGATTTACATGATTTCTCAGGATGAACAAGTTGAATCATGTCTATCTTGAAAAATCTTGTAAATCCTGTCTAAGTTAACGGCATTGACCTGAGCCGCTTTCCGGTCAAATCGAACACGGCATTACTAATCGCCGGAGCGAGGCCGACGATCGGCGTTTCACCTGCCCCCGCCGATGGCAGATCTTTCCGATCAACCAACACAATCTCGATCACCGGCGTATCGCTAAACCGCGGCAATCGATACTGCGAAAATTTCCCGTTCAGAATCTGCCCGTTCTTAAACTGAATACTCTCGAACATCGCGCCGCCAATCGCCTGCACCACCGCGCCTTCAACCTGATTGTGCAAATGCAACTGGTTGACGATCGCGCCGCACTCGAAACTCTCGACCACTCGCTCGATCTTCACGCGCCCGGTCTTCGCATCAACTGAAATCTCCGCTGCGGTCGCGATGTAACTGCCCTTCTCAAACCCGCACGCAATGCCGCGCCCGCGTCCCTCGGTTTTCTTGCGACTCCATCCAAACTTATCAGCCGCCGCTTCCAATACCGCCTTCAACCGCGCGTCCTTGATGTTCTTCAGACGAAACTGCACCGGATCCATGTTAACAAGCTGGGCCAACTCGTCCATATGTACTTCACGCGCGAAGTGGTTCGCAGTCGCGGCTAACCCGCGATACGAGCCCTGTCGCAGCGGCGACTTGCTGTTGTGAAACTGAATGTCCTGGTTCGCAAAGTCGTACTTGACCTGAATACCTGAGCCGCCGGAGTTGTAGTTGTGATACTCCCACGCCGTAACCGTGCCGTCGTTCTTCACGCCGCTGTTCACTTCGATCACACCCGCTGGACGGAAGTAGGCCCAGTTGAATTCTTCCTCGCGCGTCCAGACGAGCTTGACCGGCTTGCCGCTCGCACGCGCGAGCCGCGCCGCTTCGATCGCGCATTCGCCCGTGTGCTTGCCACCATAACCCGAACCGGTATCGGGCACGATCACACGTATCTTCTCTTGCGGAATGTGAAACGCTTCGGCCAGTTCCTCTCGAACGCCGAACGGCCGCTGCGTGCCGGTCCAAACTGTCAGCTTGCCGTCGTTCCACTCGGCGACAGCAGCGCGTGGCTCGAGCGGCGCGTGCGCGATGTAAGCGATGTTGTACGTTTGCGAGAGTTTCTTGTCAGCGGCCGCCATGCCGTCAGCGACCGATCCCACCGGACGCGAGCGACCAGCCTCAGCGTTCTTCTTCAGATAAGCGAACAGCTCGTCATTGCCCGGTTGTCCGGGCGCTTGCCAGTGAACGGCGATCGCTTTCTCCGCGCGTATCGCAGTCTCGCGATTCGGCGCTACGACGCCGATGAAGTCACCATCACGCACAACCACAACACCCGGGATCGCTTCGGCCGCCTTCGTGTCACTCGACACGAGCTTCGCTTCCAGCGCCGATGGTCTAACGATGCGACCGTAAAGCATGCCTTCGCGTCGAAGGTCAGTCGTGTATTGATGTTTTCCGGTGACGAAATCACGACCATCAACTTTCGCCACAGACGTGCCCGCCACCGTCCAATCTTTCGCCGCCGTAGTCGCGACGTCTGCAGGAATCGTCTTAACGAGTTTTTGACCTTTCGCTACTTCGGCGAGCGTCAACGATTTTGAAGCGTCGTGATTGACGAAGCGCGCGTTTACGATCCGAACGGATGCGGGCTCGACTTTCCACTGCTCTGCGGCGAGAGTGATCAGTGTCTCGCGTGCGGCTGCTGCTGCTTTGCGTAACTGCGGCGCCATCCGCGGCGTCGTGAGACTGCCGAATGTGCCCATATCAAACGGCGTCAGATCCGTGTCAGCCATTACGACGCGAATCGTGTCGAGCGGAACGTGCAGCTCTTCCGCAACTGCTTGCGTTAGCGAAGTGCGAATGTTCTGACCAATCTCGACTTTGCCAGTGAAAACTGAGACCGTGCCTTTTTCGTCGATGTGGATCCAAGCGCCGATGTCGTCGGGTACACGCTCGTTGCTTCTGCGACCTGATTCACCCTGATCCTGCTGCGCGAGCAAGTTCGACACGGGCACGATCAGCGCGATGCCGCCGCTGAACGCTTTGAGAAACTGGCGACGATTGAAGTTGAAGTTGTAAGTTGGCCCAGCGAAAAGCTCGTAGCGCTCTTGTTCGAGTTCGAGGTCGTGCTCGTTCATTCAGCCACCTCTTTCGCAGTGCCGCTTGCAATCTCGATCGCCTTGACGATGCGCGGGTACGTGCCGCAGCGGCAAACGTTGGCGTCCATGTGTTTGACGATCTCATCGCGGCTCGGCTTGGCGTTCTTCTTCAAAAGCGCTGCCGCCGCCATGATCATCCCTGACGTACAGTAGCCGCACTGCAGCGCGTCGGCTTTGAGAAACGCTTCCTGCAACGGGTGCAGCTTGCCATCCTGCTCCATGCCTTCGATCGTCGTGATCTGCTTGTCGCTGACTCGAGCGACAGGCGTAACACACGACCGCATCGCCTGGCCCTCAATCAAGACGGTGCACGCGCCGCATCGCGCTTCGCCGCAGCCGTACTTCGTTCCAGTCAGATTCAGATAGTCGCGCAGGACGTAGAGCAGAGGTGTTTGCGAATCGACGTCAACGCGCAGCTTCTTCCCATTCACATTGAGTGTCGTCACATTTGGCATAGTGGCCGATAGTTTAGCCAGAAAGTAGGCGTGAATCTACGGCCTCACTTCCCTAAGACACAGAAATGCGATAACTTGCAATCATGAGCACTGTAACTGAAGAAACCCCGGAATTGACTGAGACAACAACCGATAAATGGGTCTACCTCTTCGACGAAGGCCCCGGCGACGACAAAGCGCTGCTCGGCGGTAAAGGCGCCGGATTGTGTGAGATGACGCGCGCGGGATTGCCCGTGCCGCCCGGGCTCGTCGTGACCACCGAAGCCTGCAACGCCTTCTTTGACAACGACAAAAACTTCCCCGACGGCATGTGGGACCAGGTCAAGGACGGCCTCAAGCGGATCGAAGAGAAGGTCGGCAAGAAGTTTGGCGATCCGAAGAACCCGCTGCTCGTGTCGGTGCGCTCGGGCGCGGCGTTCTCGATGCCGGGCATGATGGATACGGTCCTCAATCTCGGGTTGAACGAAGAAACAGTGCAGGGTTTGGCGGAACAGACGGGCGACCTGCGTTTCGCACTCGACGCGTATCGACGTTTCGCGTCGTTGTTTGGCGAGATCGTGATGGGCGTCGCGCACGAGAAGTTTGAGCGCGTGCTCGATCGCTTCAAAGCGCAGACGCAAGGCGGCAAGGATACGGACCTCGGATCGGATCACCTGCGCGAGATCATCGCGGCTGAGAAACAGATCATTCTGACTGAGCAGTCTGCGATTCCCGAAGATCCATACGAGCAACTACGCGTCGCGATCGCCGCGGTGTTCAACTCGTGGATGGGACGGCGCGCGATCGACTATCGCCGCATCAATCGCATCCCCGACACGTTGGGCACAGCCGTCAACGTGCAGGCGATGGTCTTCGGAAACATGGGCGCAGGCAGCGGCACCGGCGTCGCCTTCACGCGCAATCCGTCGACAGGCAAGAAAGAGCTTTACGGCGAATACCTGCTGAACGCGCAGGGCGAGGACGTTGTCGCCGGCACTCGCACGCCGAACCCGATCAATCAACTGAAGAAAGAGCTGCCCGAAGTTTACGATCAGTTTGCTTCAATCACCGACCTGCTCGAAAAGCATTACGGCGACATGCAGGACTGCGAGTTTACGATCGAGCGCCGCAAGCTCTGGATGTTGCAAACACGCACCGGTAAACGCAGTGGTGCGGCAGCCGTGCGAATCGCGGTCGAGATGGTTTATGAAAAACTGATCGACAAAGCGACTGCCGTCAAACGTGTTTCACCCGAACAACTCGATCAACTGCTGCACCCGACGGTCGATCCGAAGACGAATGCAACCGTGCTCGCTACCGGTCTGCCGGCGAGTCCAGGCGCGGCGCAGGGCCAGGTTGTTTTCAGTCCTGATGAAGCCGAGGAGCTGGCGCGCGAAGGCGCTCAGGTCGTGCTCGTGCGACAGGAGACGAGTCCTGACGACTTTCACGGCATGGTGGCCGCGCAGGCGATCGTCACCGCGCGTGGCGGTATGACGAGTCACGCGGCCGTTGTCGCGCGCGGCATGGGAAAGACGTGCGTCAGCGGCGCGCAGGCGTTGAATATCGATTACAGCCAGCAGCAGTTCACTGTTGACGGGACTGTCGTTCCGAAAGGTGAATGGATCACGGTTGATGGCTCAACCGGACGTGTGTTTCTGGGTAAAGTGCCGACGATTCAACCGACGCTCGGCACCGATTTTTACAAACTCATGACGTGGGCCGATCAATTCCGTCGCATGCGCGTGCGAGCGAATGCAGACACGCCGCTCGACGCGAAGACGGCGCGTGGGTTTGGGGCCGAAGGCATCGGACTCTGTCGTACCGAGCACATGTTCTTCGGCGATCAACGCCTCGCCGCGATGCGCGAGATGATTCTCTCGGAGGGCGTCGGCGCGCGCGAGAAAGCACTCGAGAAGTTGTTGCCGCTCCAGCGTGGCGATTTCATCGGCATCTTTCGCGAGATGGCCGGGCTGCCGGTCACGATTCGTCTTCTCGATCCGCCGCTGCACGAGTTTCTGCCGAATGCCGAAGAGCTTCTGACCGAGCTCGCCGAGCTGAAGATGAAACTGAAAGTCGCGGGCTCGCTGAACGACATGGATCACGTGCTCGACGAGATCGATCATAAGCGCGCGTTGCTGCGACAGGTGAATCGTATTCGTGAGGCGAATCCGATGCTCGGCTTCCGTGGGTGTCGTCTCGGTCTCATGTTTCCGGAAGTGACGCGCATGCAGTGTCGCGCGATCTTTGAAGCGGCGTGCCAGGTGCAGGGCGAGCGCAAGAAGGTCGAGCTCGAGATCATGGTGCCGCTTGTTTCGTTGAGCGAAGAGCTGCATCAGCAGTCGGAGTTGATTCACGAAGTCGCGCGACAGGTGATGGGCGAGAATGGCATGACGATCGAATACATGGTCGGAACGATGATCGAGTTGCCGCGCGCAGCTTTGATGGCCGATCGAATCGCGCAACACGCGCAGTTCTTCTCGTTCGGCACAAACGATCTTACGCAAACTACTTTTGGATTAAGTCGCGACGACTCCAGCCGTTTTCTGCCGAACTACATCGATCGAAAGATCGTGAAAGACGATCCGTTCCAGGTGCTCGACCGCGACGGCGTGGGCCAGCTCGTGAGAATGGGCGCAGAGCGTGGGCGGAGTGTGAAGCCGGATCTCAAAGTGGGAATTTGCGGGGAGCACGGCGGCGATCCGCAGTCGATCGCGTTCTGTAACGAGATTGGTCTTGACTACGTGAGCTGTTCGCCGTTTCGTGTTCCGGTGGCGCGTCTCGCCGCGGCGCAGGCAACATTGAATGCTACGGAATACACGGATAAATCAGTGTAAATGCCCACCTCAAAAGATCTCCAGCAGCTACTCGAACGCATTCAGCTACGGCTGGATGAAAGCTTCGTTGGCATCGGCTCGGAAGTCGCTCACCTGCCGCCTGAAGATCTTGCAGAGCTACTCAATCAACTGAATCTCGCCGAAGCTGCTGCGATCGTTTCGATGCTTCCGCTGGCGCTTTGTATCGAGCTACTCGATCAGCCGACGATGCGTCGCCGCGCGGCGATTCTCGAACAGCTCGAGCCCGCCCGCGTTGCGGCAATTCTAGAAGGTCTCTCGGCTGACGAACGCACTGACATCATTCAGAAGATGGGGATTCACCAGCGGCATCGGCTCATGCCGAAGTTCAGCGCTGAAGTGCGCGCCGAGCTCGAAGATCTTTTGCAGTATCCGGATCACACTGCAGGCGGGATCATGACGACCGAGTTTGTCCGGCTCGATCCGAAGATGACCGTCGGCGATGCGTTGAACCACATTCGCACCGTCGCGCAGGAGAAAGAGTCGATCTACGCGTGCTACATCATGGATCCCGACACTGATCGATTGATCGGTGCGGTGTCGTTGCGCGATCTCGTCATGGCGGAGATCGATCGGCCGTTGTTACAGGTGTGTCGCCGCAAACCGGTCACGGTGAATGTGCAGGACGATCAGGAACTGGTCGCGCAGAAGATCGGAAAGTACAACTTGCTTGCAGTGCCTGTGGTTGAGCGTGACGGAAGCGTCGTTGGGTTTGTCACGGTTGACGATGTGATCGACGTGCTGATTGAAGAGCAGACGGAAGACCTTCTGCGCATGGCGGCGGTCGAGCCGGGCGCGATGGATAAGCCTTACTTTGACAATCCGATCGGGCGTGTGGTGCGCAAGCGAATCGGATGGCTGTTGCTGCTGTTTGTCGCGAGTACGCTGACGAGCGCTGTGCTTCACCGGTTTGAGGCGGAGCTGGCGGCGGTCGTGGCGCTCGCGTTTTTTATTCCGTTGCTGATTGGTACTGGTGGGAATGCAGGGGCGCAGACGGTGATGACGGTGATACGCAGTCTCGCACTCGGTGAGGTTGGCGTGCGTCATGCGTGGCGGGTCGTGATGCGTGAGGCGACGACGGGCATGCTCGTCGGGTTGATGGTGGCGCCGATTGCATTTGGTCAGGCGTTGTTGTGGCAAGCGCCGATGGCGCTGGCGTTGACTGTGTCAGTGACGATGTTTGCGATCTGCGTGTGGTCCACGACGGTTGGTGCGTTGATTCCGATCGCAGCGCAGCGTGTTGGAGTCGATCCCGCAGTGCTCTCGGCGCCCCTAATTACGACGCTCGTGGATGCGACGGGGCTCGTGATTTACTTTACGATCGCGAAGGCAATCCTTGGTGTTTAGACAGGATTTACAAGATTTCGCAGGATTAACAAGATGCTATCTTGTGAATCCTGTCTCACTTAACTCGCCGGTAAGCGTACGTCATCGCTTTCGTACCTTCACCGCCATCGATCGACGCCGTCAAACCATCATCACCAGTCTTCCGGTAGATAATCCGTTTCGGAAAATCATGCTGCGGGTTTTCGAAAATGGCTTCTGTCGCTGAGGCGCGTGTCAGTTTGAAGTCGGTGCCGGGATAGCGAGCCTTCGGATGTGCGACGTAATAGATCCCATCTGCGCGTTGCTCGATGCGCAGGTACTCAAACTCAACCGTCTTATCACCCGCCACCGTCCGGCTCATCCCCAGCATCGACGCACCGGCGACCGAGGTCCAATGCTCCTCAATCTGTCGTTTTCCACCCGGCTCACTCTGCCACGCACCCGAGATCCACGAAATGTCTGCGAGTGTCGGAGTTTGGGGGCTAATCAGAAAAGCAAAAATCACCGCAAGCACACAAGTTTTAACCATTGATTGTCTCCTGACAGCGGGGGCAAGCCCCTCTTCCTGACTTGTTCTATGTTTAGTTGCTTGAATCCTTTATTAGAACTGAATGCTTGTTGCTGAATCCTTTTAATGAAACTGAGATACTGAAAATAGAACAAGTCAGGAAGAGGGGCTTGCCCCCGCTGATCATTTATTCTTGTCTGTATCCTGAAGTCCAGCCTAAGTCCTTCATTGCTTTTTTCAGTTTCTCAGAATCATCAGGCCAAAACCAATCACGATCTACAGTTAATGGCTCACCAGAATTGAAGTGGAAGTCTCTAAAGCTGGACCAGCGATAATCCCTGGCTGAACTGACCAGTCGCGCCTTAACCGGATTAGCATGAATGTAATCGATCTTTTGCCAGATCATCCAGGAGCTCCATAGCGGCAGAGCTTTGAAGCTGTCTTGCCAAACTTGATGCGTCAGGCCATCGCGTCGCTGAAATCGTTTGTCTTCAGTTATCTCGATGATTCTTCCTGCTGCAATACTTTTCAGTGCGCCTGTGAATCCTGTGATATCGCCATTACGCGGATTGAGTATGAGGTGAAAATGATCGGGCATGAGAACATAAGAGATGAGCTTACATGGCCAGTCGTGTAAGAGAGTTGAACACGCTTCAAGGAATGCTTCACAGCATCGGTCTTGTCTAAAAAGGGGAATGCGGTGCAGAACGTTGCCGGTGACAAAATGCAGAGCGCCAGGAAGGTTTATGTTAGACCACTTTTTCGTCATGAGGAAAGCTTGTGAGTAAGCTTGACTGGAGGCAGAGAATACAACCAAGCAACAGCGGGGGCAAGCCCCTCTTCCTGACTTGTTCTATTCTCAGTATCTCAGTTCCATAAGCATTCAAGTAACATGCACAGAACAAATCTTTTGATGGAACTGGGCTAGTGAGAATAGAACAAGTCAGGAAGAGGGGCTTGCCCCCGCCCGCTGTTCATGGAGCCTGCCAGACGCGACCGTCGGCGTATTGGACGCGGATGAGGATGATTTTTTCGGTGAAACGGTTGTGCTCTTCGAGGTTGAGCGAGGTGACGCTGACTGTGCGCGTTGGGGGTGAAGTGATGGTGACGGTTAGCTCTTTCGTCTTCCCTGGGCCAACGTGTTCGTCGCTCGTGAATTGCTGACGTCCGAGCTCGTTTTCAGTGTCGCGCTCGTAGAAGACGTAGTCCCAGTCGATCTGAGTGATCGCGGCGGTGTGATTGTTTTTGATCTTTGTCTTGTAGATGAAATAGTAACGTGGCGGGTTCTTCTCGCGTATCTTCGCGAGGTTTGCTTCATCGGCTTTGGCGTCGCGCTTCGCACGCTCGCCGCCACCCTGCGCGACGCGCCGTTCGTTGCGCGCACGCGAGCGCATCTCGTCGAAGTTTTCGAGTGGGCCAGCGAACGGATCGCCCTCCCAACCGATGCGGACCTTGCCCCAGCTTGATTTAACTACTTCGACACCACTCGGCTCCTGCGCCCACACAACCGACGCACCGAGCAATACTAAAGAAAGCAAGCCACGGATCTTCATCGCTGAAGATCCGTGGCTGTTGAAGTTAGAACACATAGCGTACGCCGACAATGATACGACGATTGCCGCCGTCTGTCCCCCACTGATTCAGGAAATTCGCCGACGTAACTGTCGAGTTCGGAATACCGAAATCTCGAGAGTTAGTGAAATTGAAGAAGTCAGCACGGAGCTGTAAGCGTTGATTCTCGCCGATCCGCGTGTTCTTCAAAATACCGAAATCGATGTTGTTGATTCCGTCGGAGCGCAGAATGTTTCGTCCCGCATTTCCAACGCGCTGCGCGGCCGTGATCGGGCGGAACAACGAACGTCCGCCAGCCTGCAGTATTTGCTCAACACTCATCGACGACAAGTCGAGCGTAGTATTCAGGTTTGGTCTGATGGCGTTTCCGACTAAGGCTGAAATGCTCGCGAGCGTGCCTGCCGGATCAGAACCATTCAGCGGCGTGAACGGCGAACCACTCTGCAGCGAAAACTGTGAGTTGAACTGCCATCCACCAAGCACGAGGCCCTTTGCCCCCTTCTGATCCTGGAACCACGGCAACTCGTAAACGAAGTTTCCAGCGACACGATGCGGACGATCAAAACTCGATCGCGCGCGATCAGCCGCACGGTTATACGAGTCCTGCGCAACCGCGATCTCACCTGACGACACGTTGAAGATCTCCGACATCGTGTCGATGAATGAGCTGTAGGTGTAGTGAAGTCCCGCACTAAACCCTCGGCTCAAACGCTTCTCGAGGCTTGTTTGCAACGAGTGATAGATCGACATGCCGGAGTTCGTGCGCAAACGCGTCGGCCCCTGGTTTGGAATCGACCGGCAGAATTGGTTCGCGGCGCTCGCATTAGTACAGCCGATAACCGCCGGATTAGCATCCACCGACTCAAACAAACCTGTTCCCTTTGTGCCAACATAACCCACGCGCAAAACGAGATCGCGCGTGAACTCGCGTTGCACTTCCAAACTAACGGAGTCATAGAGCGGCATGTGGAAATCCTCGTCCACAATCGTCCGATTGACTGTGTTTGGATTGAACGGCGGATTTAGCAGCACTGTAAACGCATTCGGAATCACAGTGGCGTCGTTACTCCCATTAGGATTCCCGCCGATCGGCCTTGCCGTGGTCGTTGGGAACGACGATACCGCCGCCACAAACGGGAACGAGCTCCAGATATTGAGCAGTATGTTTGTGTAAGCGTAGTCGTGAGTGCGGGTGTAACCGCCGCGCAGTACAAGCTTGTCGCCACCTGTCAGCCAACCCAGCAAACCGCTGCTGCGCGTTTGTGGATTCCAGTTGAATCCGAGTCGCGGCTGCCAATTGTTGTTGTCTCTGCCTGGTATCGGACGCACGACAAAGCGCGGGTCGTTGTTGAAGTTCGCGAGCACTGGCTGATTGTAATCAACCAGATCGCCGATTGGCTGGCCTGCGTTTTCGTAACGTAGCCCAAGCGTCAGCGTGAAGTTGGACTTGATCCTCCACTCGTCCTGGCCAAAGAAAAAGAAATCGTGCCAATCGGAGTGAAGCACCAGGGCTGTGCCCGGCAAATCCTTGTTGATGTTTGCGCGCGTCGCCAGATCTTTCACGAGAAAGTCGAGCGAAGCATACTCGAGCAATCCGCGCGTCGTCGGTTTGAAGAGCTGGTGAAGCTGGTTACGACGAATATCAGCGCCAAACTTCCAGGCGTGATTGCCGTTTGTGTAAGAGACGTTGTCCTGGATCTGGTAGGTGTTTCGCGTTTGGTTCTGCGGCAGGTTCACACCTAGTCCGATCGCCGTTCGGGTTGGACCAGCATTGAAACCGGCCAGACCAAGCTCGACAACTTCCATTGATGGAATCAACTCAGAACGCGGATCGAGCGCGATCGTCGCATTAGCGCTGCGCAGGAACGCGCCGCGTAATTCGTTAATCCACTTCGGCGAGAGCACGCTCGTTAATTGCAGGTTCACACCCTGCGTGCGCGCCGGCACGATTGATGAAAATCCCGGCGGCGTGATCTGCGAAGCTGCCACACCAGGAATACTGCCGAGGGCGCCGGAATCCTGGTAGAGATAGCGGCCGTTCAGAGTGTGCTTATCGTTCAAGCGGTGATCGACACGCACGGACGTCTGCCAATCGTCGTAAGTCGAGGCTTGTGAGCCGGTCAACGATC